>Ga0316204_10000704_pt1 | contig 112231 bp, 103 predicted proteins | sample 6monrhotite_MG_2_FD_205661 | JGI IMG/M metagenome (GOLD analysis project Ga0316204, IMG submission 205661) | Microbial mat bacterial communities from mineral coupon in-situ incubated in ocean water Damariscotta River, Maine, United States -... | ecosystem: Environmental > Aquatic > Marine >...
TGGGTGATAAATGTCATATTCAGATCCTATCAATTAATTGATAGATCTGATCATCAAAAATCAAATAAGTTCACTGCTTCACTAACTTTTTCTTCGGATTCTTGACGAAAGTATGATCCGGCCCTGGGGCTTATCTAAAAAAATGATGACAATCGGTTGACAAATAGCCTACTAAACTGGAAAATACGCGCCTCTTGAGTCTTGACCAAAGTTTCAAGAAGCTAGTTTTACAACAGAATTATGGCAAGGTAGCTCAGCTGGTTAGAGCACATCACTCATAATGATGGGGTCGGTGGTTCAACTCCACTCCTTGCTACCAAATTTAAAAGGCTAGTGCGTTAGTACGCACTAGCCTTTTTTATTGGTCCTAGATATGTCCTAGGATTTATTCGAACAATAGAACCTCGTCTACTTCTATAGATTTATTTCCAAATACTCGAATGTTTGTTGCAGTGCATTTAATTAATAAGTGCAACAAGCTCTGAACTTCATAAGCGTGGACACTGTCGAGTTATTAAACATTGTCTAGATTATTCACACTGACTAGTTACAAATTCACTTGGGTCCAAGCCACTTCTCTCGAATCCCAATGAACAGAACAGCTCTTACTTTCAGCAATCGCTAAATTTATAGGAAATAAAAACATCTCGATAAACTCACATAGTTCAGATAATGATTTTTCACATACCAAGCCATTCTTTCTTATGAATGCCGACCATGCTTTTATTTTATCGCTATCATCATAAAACTCTGAACTAAGTCCAATCGGCAATTTGAAGTCTATTTTTGTTTCGCGCCGATTAAATGTATTTTGAACGGCCTCGAGTAATAAGCTGCCGTCTAGATCTTGAAGGTTAGCTATAACATAAAGATCATAATAATCTTTCAAGCGACTATTTTTCATACCCAGCTTATTAATTGCATGCCACTTTTCAGATATCGCTGTATAAATAGGATAAGCTCGAAGTACAGCATCGCCCTCTCCTAGCAAACAGGGAATAGTTTCAATCGTTGAACTTGGACTTATTGCATCACCAAACCCTATATCAACTTGAACTTTAATCCTTGCATTAGCTAGTAGGCAGACTCCCGTTATGCGATACCCCTGATACAAGCCATCTTTAGTAATATCTGAAACATCAATTGATTCTGGAAGAAATTGCAAACCATCAGCAACTTCAATCTTCATTATTTCTTTAAACATATTAAAGATTTGTTGTTTATCAAAGTCACCAAGTCCTAACATATCAGCATCTTTCGTAGGTCGATGCAAACTTCCACTCCATGCGACAAATAACCATGAGCCTTTCAACATCAAATTTTCGCGGTAAGCACTTTTATCAATACGAACGAGAAGTTTTTGAATCGCATAATTATTAAGGAGGCGCTGAAAATCAGTATTGTCCGCTCTGGCAATTATCTTAAGACGATCACGAATGGAAGCAGCCTTGCTCTTTAAATTATCTGAAGATTGTGACATTTTCAAATCGCTTCCATGTAAGGTCTAATAATATTTTGAACTCGGCAAATTTTAGCGGCTTCCCAAATCTCATTAATATTTGTTTTGTTGGATTTCAGACCATCTTTAAGTGCTTCAATTGCTACATCAAGGCCTATTTTATGACGGTATTTAAAACAATCTGCAATGGTCTTTGCCACTGAGTATACTTTGAGAATTACCCCGTGGGACATGTGCTCCTCTATTCCATATTGATATGCTTTTTCTGAAAAGATCACATGCCGAATTGGTGGATATTTGATCTTCGGTACACGTTGTCCACGTTGGATAGCTATCCAGACTTGATGAGGGTTTTCTGTAGTAAGTTGGTGAAACTGAAGAGCTGATAGGAGGGTTACAACCGCATTAGGAGCTTGTACGCTTATATCCTCGAAGCTTTCAAACTCGGACACATTCCGATTATTCGATTCGTAAACTCCAGGTTTAATACGGGTTAGAATTCCTTCATTTGCCATATCAGCAAGAATGTTTCGAGAAACATTAACGGAATCCAGATCCTTTATAGTCACTACCGATTTGTTTGCTAGAATTTTATCTACCAGCTTAAAAGCTTGTTTTCGAACCGGCTCGACAGTTTTCTTATTCATATCCATAGCCTTATGCGTATCGTACACATATAACAATATATGTATACATTTTGCATATATTACCTTGAACAACAAACAAAGATCAAATAAATAATAATTACTCGATGTGACTGACCGGAATTTTTCTTGCCCGACCAAGCTTATAGCCAGATGTAGTTTCGAAATTGAAGCGAGTACCTTTTGTATAATCGAAGATCTTTTAGAGATCTTTTGATCTTTTAGGGTCGTACCGACCTAACCCCATAAATTTACAGTAGTTTAACCTTAATATCACAGCATTTTTCGTCTTAAACAACGCTTTTTGCACTAAAAACCGTCATTATAAGACTTTTTAGGCTCTTCAATAACCGTACAATCACCGACTACTTTCATTTTTCGATAACTTACGTTGCTACCAGCAGTGTCTAAATAATTCTCCGCAAATGTATGACCACCTATCGCTAAACTTGTTGTCCACTTTTCTTCTCGCTTAAAACTACGTGCCTCAAGTGCATCATTAATCCATCCCGCATGCTCAACATTTAGTTGGCTAGGTTCCCGGATACCGACTAGCTCACACAGACGTTTTCGATCAATTATTTGGTAACGTTTGGGTGGATTTTGTATTTCATTATAGCCACTTTGTTTCCACTCTCTTGGGTGATTGACTTTTCCGGCTCGAACCATATTTAAATCGATGTAGGTTAAGCAACGAATAAGATATTGATTGCTATCAACGGCGGTTGCATGATAACGATCTCCCCACAATGCACCTTGACGATTTTTTCTTCGATTATATTCTTGAGCTGTTCTGCCAGCAATCAGCTGCATGCTCTTAGCAATTTCTTGATTAGCCCCGTCTTCGGCCAACAAATGGATATGATTAGAGGTAACAATATAATCGAGTACCGTGAGACCAAATCGTTTTTTCGACTCAAACAACCAATATAACCAACGCTCTCTATCGCGTTTGAATTTAAGAAGAAATTCTTTTTTATGACACCGATGGGTGATGTGCCAAACTTGATTGGGAATGAAACTTCGACTAGCTCTAGGCATTTATCTTCTTCCTTAAAGATTAATTTATGATGTGGAAAATCGCTGTTTAAGCGTTCCTGTTGGGCTATATTCGCATCTTTTATCTTGTTATTCAAATGGTTGCGTTGGTTCGACCCGCTAGAACTTTCGCTAGAACTTTCTTTTGGTTCGACCCGCTAGAACTTTCTTAGAACCGGTTAGAACCGTTAGAACTTACTACATGTAAACAAACACTCGAAAGAATGGATGACGGGGCTGTTGAAATAGCAAGCTATTAACTTAATAGTCTAAATATAGTACAACAGGATAAGCGATTATTGGCTCGACACAATAAGCGAATCATGATACAACATAATAAGCGAACATACGAACAACATTAAAAGCGAATGATCGGATAATATCTCATGGCCTCTCCATCAGAAAAATTAGCAGAATCCCTTGACGTTCTTCGACTACTTCAAGAGCGTGATGTTGTTGCTATTCGCTCTAGCGATCTTTCACGTACTCATAGAGAAAGGCTATCCCGTAACGGGTTTTTACAAGAGGTAATTAAAGGCTGGTACGTCCCTTCTAGGCCAGATGAAAGTGCTGGAGAAAGCACGGCTTGGTACGCCTCATTCTGGCAGTTCTCCGCAGCTTATCTTAATCACCTCAAAGGCAAAGATTGGTGCCTTTCACCGGAACAATCCTTATCCCTTCATGCAGAAAATTGGACAGTACCAAGACAGCTTTTGGTGCGTGCAACAAAAGCTAGAAATAATATTACAGCATTACCCCATAATACCTCACTGCTTGATGTTCGATCTAACCTGCCTGATGATAAAGATATAGTGGAAAAGAACGGCTTACGTCTGTTTTCATTACCTGCTGCATTAGTGGCATGCGCTACACGAACTTTTGAACAGAATCCAACTGATTTGCGCGCTGCATTATCAATTGTTCGCGATGCATCCGAAGTGCTTGAGCGACTGCTTGAAGGAGGACATAGCACAATTGCAGGAAGGCTGGCTGGTGCATTCAGAAATATCAGACGTGATCGTATCGCAGATAATATCATTAGCACGATGCAAGCGGCAGGATATCAAGTTCGCGAAAACGATCCATTTGAGAGCCAAATAGAAATTAATTTGTCCGAGAGAGAGCAATCTCCCTATGCCAATCGCATTCGGCTAATGTGGCAAGAAATGCGAGGACAAATTATTGAGCGTTTTCCAAAATCTCATGGACTGCCAAAAGATACCGCTAAGTATCTTAAACAGGTCGATGATATTTATGTTACGGACGCTTATCATTCTCTTTCAATTGAAGGATACTGCGTTAGTCGAGAGTTAATCGAACAAGTACGAAGTGGCAACTGGACCCCTGAAACAATCGAGAATGATAAACAGCAACGTGATGCCATGGCGGCACGGGGATACTGGCAAGCGCACCAAAAAGTCATTAAAAGCATCGAAAAGGTTTTGAGTGGTCAAAACGCAGGTGATATTACACAAAATGATTTCAGCGCTTGGTATCGCGAATTATTCGCGCCCAGTGTCACTGCTGGTATATTGCGTCCGTCTGATCTTGCAGGTTATCGAAACATGCCTGTTTTCATCCGAAAATCAAAACATGTACCACCAAGTAAAGAGGCTGTGCGTGACGCAATGCCAGTATTGTTTGAGTTATTAAGTAATGAAACAGAGCCTTCGGTGCGCGTTGTGCTTGGTCATTTTGTATTTGTGTATATTCATCCTTATATGGATGGCAATGGCCGCATGGGACGTTTTTTAATGAATGTCATGATGGCCAGTGGTGGTTATCCTTGGACAGTTGTTCCGGTGGAACAACGATCTACATATATGGCCGCTCTAGAAGAAGCTAGTGTTAACCAGAAGATTATTCCTTTTGCTGAATTTCTGGCTGGGCTAGTTGAGGCTAGTTTGAACGGCCAATCAATCTCTAAAATCCCACTATCAGAATGAAGACAGGCCATTAGAAAATGAGAGATGCATATATCAGATTTTTCCAAGAAGGTCATATATCGAAAGAGCAATTTTTCGATTTTGTAACTTTCAGGGTCGAACCGGCCAGAGGTAACTTTCAGGAGAACTTTCAGTGTAACTTTTTTAACACGACTCAAAGAGCAAGAGAGTCAGATAAACTTGCCCCACTCCCTGCAACCCAATAAAACAAAAATTCAGATTACTTTAGGCTGTCTTATCAAGTTACAACTTGCTGCATAATAAACTCTAAAGATTCTCGCCCCAAATGGCTTTTAGATAAATAATTAGTTCCACCTTTGTGTTTAATTAAAATGCCTTTATTAGTCTCCTCTATTGCATTTACATCACTCCAAGCTAAAAGAGAATCGAATTGTTCAGACTTAGTGGAAATCCCCTTATCATGGATAGTAATTTCAACTATACCATTGGCTGATTTTCCCATTAATTGGCGCCACACCCACCAAGTTTGACGGTATTTAATGCTAAGAATCTCTAAGACAAAAAGACAGAACAAAAAGAATGGAAAATAATAATGTTCAGCTTCAACAAAAAATAAGGATATTGCGACAACAGCGAATAGACCAGCTCTAAAATAATCTTTTCTTTGAACAGGTGACGCTGATTGCTCAAAGCACTCTTGGAGGTGGGGCTTATCCAGCTTGAAGGTAAAAGATTGGTTAAATGGTTGGAACATAATATTTTATAGTCGATTTTTTAAATCAAGTTTAACGACTTTTTTCATTTTTGGCTATTTGTTGTCGAATGATTGCAAGGATGGCGTTTACCTAAAGTACTGTATATTTAAGTACTTCAAACTCTCATATGAAAAGCTATTTTTGATTATCTTCATCCAGATCAATGTTCATCACTTCACTCAAACTTAAACCCGTTAACCCGTTGATGGTACGCCATAGATAATAAAAAACACCAAGCATCATCAGCGTAGAAGGTAGCGCAATCATGGGATAACTGACTAAGGTTAGTTGCCCTAGCTCTTCATTAAACGCTGAAGTGCCAGCAGGACTCACGACTATCCAGGTCGCTAAGATGTAATTCATCGCAGCAGAGAAGAAAAAGGAGCCCGATAAAAAATAAGTGGATTTTAACAAACGTGCTTGAAATAAAGCAGTATGACCTAGTTCATTTAACTTGGCTTCAATTTTTTCAATCTGCATGATTTTTGGGTTATAAACCAGTGTTTTAATCAGCGGGTAAGGCGTTACAGTTGAAATAATAACCCCCAAACCAATCACCCCTGGAACAGCAGCTTCTTTAATGGCCAGCCATTTGTTATCCAACTCTAAAAGACCAATGCCCCCAGTTAAAAGCACACTGATTAAGCCTAGTATCGCTATAAAATTAAGCTTCTTAAATTTTACAAACTCATACAGTCCCCAGCTAATTGGAAATGCCAGTGCTGCGATTAAAGCTGTAGCCGCTCCTAGATCTTGTTCGCCGCTAAACTTCATTAAAATAAATGAGGGGATAATAATACTAACCAACAAGTCAATCATTGGTCGCGGTTTATGAGTCGGTGTTTGTGGTGCTGGAGAAGGGATATTGTTCATAGTCGTCATTTATTTTTTCTCAAAATTTTCAGCGTTAATTCGGGCTTGGTTGAAGCGTCTTAAGGGTCGGCCAAGGCTAACCCTTTGAATTTAAAGTATAACTGCTAAAGTTTATCCTGCGTACTTACCGCTTAAACTCAGAAGCATCACTCCACTCTGGCCAAACACCTTCTTTAGATAGTTCATAACCGACTTCAAAAAAGGCCTGCATATCTTCAACTGCGCCAGATAGATCCCATTGGTCACTGTATTCATCACAAACACCGTGATAACACTTGCTTATGCTTTCTTTTAACTGCTCACGCAACGCTTTTGTTGTCTCGTCTAGTGGTTCTTTACCACTTTTTGCATACAAGGCAGGAATACCAACATTAGCGAATGCAAAGTGATCAGAGCGATAATAAATTCCCGCAGCTGGTCTAGGATCGCCAGAAATAACTCGTCCTTGTTTTTGTATCGCTTTTGTTAGGAAGTCATCCAACTGAGATTGGCCTAAACCATAAACCGAAACATCTTTACTTCGTCCTTCGACGCCCATGGCATCCATATTGATATTTGCAACAGTTTTTGCCGGAGGAACAATTGGGTTAGCGGCATAAAACTTTGAACCTAATAAACCTTGTTCTTCTGCAGTTACCGCCAAGATAGTAATTGAACGAGCAGGCGCAACAGGAAGCTTAGCAAATGCTTCAGCGACTTCGATCAGCGCACCGGTTCCTGTAGCGTTATCTCTAGCGCCATTATAAATTTGATCGCCAGTTAAGCTGTCATCTTTACCAAGGTGATCCCAATGAGCGGTGTAGATAATGTGTTCATCTGGGTTAGTGCTTCCCGGGAGAGTCGCAATAAAGTTATAGGAAACTGATTTTTCAACCGTATTTTTTACACTAACGGAAGCGGTTAAATCCCCCATATCTACATGATAGCTGCCTTTTGCTGCGTTGGCTTTTGCTTGTTCAAAGTCTAAACCAGCGTTAGCAAATAACTCTTTGGCCACCTCACTATTCACCCAACCTTCAACAGCAACACGGTCTTTATTAAGATCTTCTCTAACAAAACCAAATTGAGGACCAGACCAAGAGTTTTCAACAACTGACCAACCGTAAGATGCAGGGGCTGTTTCATGAACAATAATTGCCCCTTCGGCGCCTTGACGACTCGCTTCTTCATACTTGTAAGTCCAACGCCCATAATAAGTCATTGCATTTCCAGTAAATAGAGCAGGATCTTGAGTAGCGAAGCCGGGATCGTTCACTAAAATAACGACGGTTTTGCCTTTTACATCGAGATCTTTATAGTCATTCCAATCGTATTCTGGTGCGTTGATCCCGTAGCCAACAAATACCAACTCAGATTCTTTCAGCGCTTCAAATTCGCTAATTCGAGCAGTTCCCATCACCATATCTTTTCCGTATTGATAATCTTTTCCACCAATCGATAAAGTCATTTCAGGTGATGCTTCTATTGATACCAAAGGTACGGCTTGTAAGAAACTCTCTCCATTGCCCGGCTTAAATCCAACAGCGGTTAATTGTTTAGTCAGATAATCAAGAGTCAACTCTTCCCCTTTGCTTGACGGGGCGCGCCCTTCAAACTCATCAGACGAAAGTACTTTGATATGTTCGATAATTTGTTCTTTATTGATGCTATCGTAGCTAGCCGCTATGTCTTGCAGCGAATTACTTTTCACCACTTCTGCTTTAGATTCTGGTTTCGGAGATTCAGTTTTAGTCGAATCAGTATTTTCACAACCCGTTAACATCGTGGCACAAACCAGCGTTAAACCTATTATTTTATTCATAATTTTTTGATCTTCAAAATTAAAAGAGACCGAGATTATATACTGAAATGAAACACTAATGTAGATTACCGCTTGGGTGCAAACTCTGGTCGCTGTTCAATCAGTTTAACCTCATAAGCGGTTGCGCCGAATAGGTATGGATAATAAAAGTGACGTAACTCGGCGTGGAAGTCTCTAACCTGTTGCTGGTATTCAATCGTACTTTTTAAATCCGTTTCAGCCAATCGACTTATGGCGCGTTGAAACAACAAGCTTGGAGAAAGCCAAGCCACCTTCCCTGCTGAATTACCTTTCTCTACCAATGCTTGCCTATAAGCCAACGACAAAGGCTCTGCAGTTTGGTCTCCCACCTGTTGAAAAGCGTAATACCATTTCCATTCAAACAAAGAACGCATTTCTAAATTATCTTGCCACTCAGGGTAATGCTCAATAAATGCATCAAAAGTGGTTTCAAAAGGTAAGTCCCATGCGTCATTGACTGCTTCTCTTTGCGTTAACACTATGTCGCCGCCACTTGGTGATTCAATACTGGCATCGATTACTCGTTCTGCGATATTTGGCAGAATTACGGCGGTCACCAACCAAACCCCCATCAACATAGATGCGACTTTAGGCCCACTATTAGTAGAATTAGAAAAGTAATAACTCAATCCAGCCCAAAATAACAAGAACAAGATGCTAATCAAAACGACTAACAAAATGTTATTTAAAGCCGTACCAGAGATTAGTGCAGCTGTCACAAATGGCAATATAAGGGCCAATGTCAGGCACGTAATTGAAATGATAGCTCTCGCAGCCCACAAGCTACTTTTGTTTGGAGCAGTGCTGATCAAAAGATCATAGCGCCCTGCAGCTCGTTCCGTTGCTCTTAAATCATGCAAAAGTAGAATGACTAAAAGAGGTGCTAGAACACTCATCAAAAATGCAAAATCAAAACGGCCAACAAAAGCCAATTCAGGGTTATCTGTATCGCTTTCATGAATTTGTCCTTCTAACGCTAACATTCTGATCCGATGCTTCCAGGACAACACATCTCTTTGCCCAATGCTTGCAAACGCCAAGTCTGAAGGTGGCCGGTAGGTTAAGTGAAAGCTATAGTAGGCAATACTACCAAACCCTTGGTGATTTTCTATGGCTTGTTGTCGATCCAATTTATCGTGATGCAATAATCTCTCGATGGTTTGATTTTGCTTTTCTATCTCCGCCATCCCTGTAGAAACAGCAAAGCAAGATAGCACGAATGCAATGGCAAACAGTGAAACAAAAGATTTTTGCCCCAATACAAAATAAAACTCACGTTGTAAATCAGCCAACTTCACTGCAATGCTCTCCTAGAAAATGTTAGCAAAAATACTATCAGCCCAATCCAAAAAACTAGGTGAATTACCGACTCAATGCTAGATGCAAGTCTGATTTGAGGCTTGTCTATGGTAAATCTAAAGTCATTTAATAGGCTCCAATTTTCGGAACTAACTCTTGCTTTTTGCTGGGTTTCAGAGTCTTTATAGCGGTTGATATCATCTTGATAACTCAATGTTTTTTCATGCACCTTGTTGAGTCCTTGTACAAACTCAAATCGGACTTTTTCTGCCACTCTGAGAAATCGATGATGAGTTTCAAGGTTGGTGCCAGCTAACATCATAGAAGTAGTTCGTAAAGCAATGGTTGGAGAAAGCCAACCAAATACTCGCGCAATTTTTGCTTGCTCTAGCTCCTCGCTCATTCGCTTCTCGGCAAATTGATTAAGCACATGAGTGAGATCAGCTTCGGATTTTTGTGCCACAACACCCCGGAAGTTCACTGGCAACTCTTCAACTTGCTCAACTTTATATTGATCCAATAATTTTGCCTTTAGTTGTTCAAATGCCGGATCAGACGCGTTATGACCATCACCCAGCTTTCTTAATTCCTTTAACACCTCAAAATCCGCTTCCAATTTGCTAGGAGAAGGTTTCATCGAAGCAGCCGTCGAAGCGGCTATTCTAGGCAAGAGTAAAGAAAAAAATATCCAGACCGCTACCAAAAGTACAAAAGATGAATTGGATTTCTTACTCAGTGACGAGCAGGCAATAACGATTCCACACCAGACCAGCAAATATAACAAATGAGTCATAATAAAAGTTAGGATCACAACCAAAGATTCACCTTGCACAAGTGTATAGATTGAAGCAATTAGAATAGGTAAAGTAAAAACAGCCCCGACCAACATCAATGAACAAAGCTTACCCAAAATAAAGGTTGTTGCTGAAATACCTTGGGACAGAATAAATTGGATAGTGCCAGACTCGCGTTCTCGTGAAATGGTGCTATAACCCACTAAAATCAATAAGAGTGGTACTAATACCTGCATTAGAAACGCTGGGGTCAAATTGCCTAGTCGAGATAAACCGCTGGATAGTTGTTGCGAACTAAACATTGTGGAGTTTTGTCGGTGACCTTCCAAAAAGATCGTAGTACCAGTGTATAAGTCAACACCGGGGTCAATAATACTCAATGGTGCGGGTGCTCTAAATACATAGTGACCGTAGTGAACCATGCGATGGGGATGCCGGTCAGGCTGCTCCAAAAATGCACTCTCTGATTGCTGCTGTAAATGCAAACGCTGATGACTTGCTGTTTCGATAGATGCGTAAGTAGTCAATGACGATGCAATCGCAAGTAATAGAGTAATGAGCATCATGACGGTGGCGACCTTAGAACGATACCAATAACGCCAATCTTCCTTTACAATGGTTATAATTTGATTGGTCACACTGCATTCCTTTTCGCAAATACAGTATGAACTTCTTCAGTATCTATGTGACCACCGGCAGGTCTGGTAAAACTTCCAACCAGTTGACCATCTCGCAATAACCCAATTCTATCGGCTAATTGGCAAGCACCATAAACGTCGTGGGTTACCATTAGGATGGTCGATCCCGCGTGAGCAAGTTGACTCACTAAGTTATTAAACTCATCAATGGCGATGGGATCCAAACCAGAGGTAGGCTCATCCAAAAGAAGAATAGGCGCGTCTCGTAAAATCGCTAAGGCGATCGCCGTTTTTTGCCGCATACCTTTTGAAAACCGTTGCAATTTCTCATCCCAAGCTTTCTTTTGCAAGGAAACTCTTTGAAAAGCTTGTTCGATTTCCTCGTTAGTTCGCTTAATATCTGCCAAAGATAAAAAATAACGAATATTTTCAATAGCACTCAAGTGTCCGTACAACATAACCGACTCTGGCAAATAAGCCACCTTTTGACGTATTGATTGAATATTATCTAGAACCGACATACCCAAAACTTCAGCACGACCGGAAGTAGGTTTATTTATACCTAAAAATGTTTTTAGCGTAGTGGACTTTCCTGCGCCATTACCACCCAACAAAGCGAACACTTCGCCTTTTTGAATTTCAAAATTAAGGTTCGATAAGATTTTTTGTTGATTTATTTCAACATTTAGTGCTTCTGCACAAATTATGGATTCAGACATAAAACATCATCAATTGGGCGTTGCCGATAATCGACAACACAGGTTTAACACATCGCAATGCAAATGTTTAAAGGATTAAAACCCTATCGGTTAACAAAATTACATCACTACTAAAAATTACGTTTGATATGATACAACATATCATTTATGATCGCTAGCCATTTAGATAAACTGAAAATAGGAAATACCTTGCCTTTCTTTAACCTTTCATACAATAAAAAAACGGTTGTTTTAATAACCTCATCGATCATATTTAGCAACAGTGTTCTTGCTTCTGAAGACTCTGAAGATTCTGACATTGAGAGAATTGTGGTGGTAGAGCATAAACAACCCTATCGCGGCAACGTTCCTATGAAAGAGCAGCCGCAAGCGGTCACTATATTATCCGATGAACTTTTGGATAGTCTTGGCGTCGTCAATTTTCAATCGGCTATTGCGCTTGCTGGGTCAACAGCGAAACAAAATAACTTCGGGGGGCTTTGGGAGAGCTTTGCAATTCGAGGCTTCGCTGGAGATGAAAACTTACCATCCGCCTACTTGATCAACGGTTTTAGTGCAGGGCGTGGTTATAGTGGTGTGCGCGATACCTCTAACATCGAAGCAATTGAAATTGTCAAAGGTCCAGGTTCTGCACTATACGGCCGCAGCGAACCAGGCGGTACCGTAAATATCATCACCAAAAAGCCACAATTTAGCCAAGAAGGATACCTATCCTATACAATTGGCGGTGAAGCATTTAACCGTTTAGAACTAGACTATACTAACGGTGTTTCTGAACAAGTCGCTTTCAGAATCAATGGTGCTTACGAAGACGCGGAGAGCCATCGCGATACTGTAGAAACTAAAAAACTAGCGCTAACGCCATCTATCTATGCGGAATTTAGTGCCAACACAAGTGTGTTATACGAACTGGAACTGCTCGATCAAGAGATACCTTTTGACCGCGGCATTCCCGTCATAAACGGAGTTGAATTGCCGGCTAGTCGCTTTTTAGGCGAACCTAATGACGGCCCTATGAAAGTTAAAGCAACAGGCCACCAGCTTACTTTAAATCATCAACTCAATGAAAACTGGCGCATCTCGACTGGGTTTGGCTACCGCGACTCTTCACTAGAAGGTTATTCGTCGGACACTGAATTGTCACCAGGTCGCCAGCTACTTTACACTGATGGTGAAACCCTTAACCGTCAACGTCGTCACCGAGACTACGATGCAAAAGACGCGTCGGCTCGATTTGAATTAAGCGGCAGTATCAAAACCGGTGAGATTGAGCACAACCTTTTAATCGGTGCGGATACTTACGATTATGAATTGCATACAGTCCAACAACGTTTCCGCGTTGGTTGGGGTTCGGGCGATACGACTTACGCAATAAACGTTTTTAATCCTGTTTATGGTCAAGCTCAGCCAGATGTGTCGCCTCTGACAGATAGACTCGAGGAACAACAGGCATGGGGACTCTATATCCAAGATCAAATTGATCTATCGGACAAGCTGAAAATCTCCACAGGCGTTAGATTTGATAGCTTTGAACAAGACATCACTAATAACTTCACCGGAACCACATCAAGTGTATCTAAAGATGAAGTAAACCCTCGATTAGGGATTACTTATAACTTGCTTGAAGAGGTAATGTTCTATACTAGTTATTCTGAAGGTTTCCGACCAAATTCCGGTGCCGATTTTGATGGAAATAACTTCGAGCCTGAAAAAAGCGAATCAATCGAAGCGGGTATTAAATGGGTATCAGCCGACAATAATATGTCAGCAAGTATTGCCTTGTTTAACACAGAGAAATCCAACATATTGACCTCAGATCTGGTCAACCCTGGATTCACAGCAGCACTGGGTAAAGCAGAAAGCACCGGTTTAGAACTTGATTTTGCTTTAAACCTGACAAAATACACTAACCTATCAGGTAACTATAGTTACGTTGATGCCCGTACGGCTAGCGACTTAGTTAATTTGGACTGGGGCGTAAATATTGACAAAGGCAGTCAGCTTATCAACATTCCAGAACATGCATTTAACCTATTTGTTACCCACATGTTAGAAATTGGGGGCAGTGAAGCCGAATTAGGCTTACATATTCAACATATAGGCGAGCGTTTAGGCGAAACAATTAACCCAGATTATCAGCTGGACGCCTATACTTTGTTCAACCTGTTTGGCTCATTGCAAATGACAGAGAACTTAGCACTGCATGTAAGCCTAGAGAACTTAACTGATGAAGACTACATCGCCAACTCCTATTCAGAGTTGTGGTCGATGCCGGGTCGCCCTACTCACTACAAAGCTCGAATTAAATACAGCTTCTAAATTCAAGAAGAAGGTCTTTCTCATTGCATGTAGAAAGGCCTTCTACAATCCAATTTCAAAATTAATTTAGTCGCCCGCCTTGTGCGAATGAAAAATATCTTAGGTCTCCGCATTAGAGCAATAAATAATAATTTCTCTAACTCTTTAGTCTAGTTATTAACCGAGAGCTTGAAATTAGCTTCGATTTATACTGTAAGATGATACAATGCATCGAAAGATACTCAAACTCTCCTATTTTATCTTTCATCTGAAAAACAAATGTTTGTTTTGTTCAGTTTTTGAGTAAGAGACATTGCTCATAATTTAGTTAAAGGTTTCATGGCAAAAATTACTTCTATCATTAATCACGCAGAAATGCACTGCAAGAAAAATGGCACTCGCTTAACTCCAAAGCGTAAGCAGGTATTAAAGGGGTTGCTGCAATCAGAGAAAGCCTTGTCTGCATATGAATTAGCAGATTATTGTTCTCAGAAATTTGATAATTCGCTGCTGCCAATGTCTGTGTATCGAATATTGGATTTTTTACAACAAGAACAACTAGTACACAAGCTCAATCTTGCCAATAAATATGTTGCCTGCTCGCATATAGCCTGTGACCATGAACACGATGTTCCTCAGTTTTTAATCTGCCGTCAATGTCAGAAGGTTGAGGAAATTTCGATCAATAAGACGATGATAGATGAACTACAATTAAATGTCAGAGATGCTGGATTTCATTTGGCTAGTCCTCAGCTAGAAATGAATTGTGTATGTAACGATTGTCATGCAAACGATACATGAAATTATCTTAGCACATACACTACTAACCAAATGTAAACTTCGACTGACTCTCGGCATTTTTTAAATTCAAATTTCACTAACTAATTCGAACTTGCTCACGCCATTGAGAATATTACTTTTACCACTTATCCTCAAAAAAGCAAAAATACATTTTTGTTTACATATGGCGTATGGGGAACCTAGATCCCATATGTTAACCTAGCGACAAAATTTTAAGGAAAAGAAATATGCGGATTAATGTATCAAACCTTATAAAGCAATATTCCACTGTAAAAGCGGTAAATCAAGCATCTTTTAGCGTTGCTAGTGGTGAAATAGTTGCACTACTTGGGCCAAATGGTGCTGGTAAGTCGTCTATTGTTCGAATGCTTGTAGGTTTCACTTTACCTGATTCTGGCTTGATTGAAATTAGTCACAACGGACATCAAACAGCAACCATCCCAAAGCATTCTCTCGGCTATTTGCCGGAAGATCGTGGCTTATTTCTAGATAGAACGCTTTATGATAATTTAATGTATTTTGCTAAATTAAGAGGCTTGTCAACGAAAGAGGCCGCCGAAAAAATAGACTATTGGCTTGAGAGATTTGAGTTAAAAGATAGAGCTAAAGAAGATCTAAAATCGCTTTCTAAAGGTAATCAACAAAAAATTCAATTGATTTCAGCAGTGCTACACGAACCTAAAGTAGCAATATTAGACGAGCCTTTTTCAGGGCTCGACCCCATTAACCAAGAATTTGTTGTTAGCATTATCAAAGAGCTGAGAGACAAAGGTATGACCGTTTTGCTCAGTGCTCACCAAATGAACTTAGTTGAGCGGCTAGCCGATAGATTAATATTAATGAATCTAGGGGAAGTAATTGCTCAGGGTACTTTAGCCGATATTCGCACACAATTAACCGATGGACAAAAGCTGGTAGTTCGATTCGGTTCAGCAATCGATACCCAACAACTTTCAGACTTAAACAGTGTACTTGAATACCAATGCGGACCAAATCACGAATTTTACTTAACAATTTCTGCCTCTCACTCCCTCAATCAGATCCTCAATGAAGTCAAATCCATAGGAGATATTTTAGATATTCGTAGTGAGCACTTGAGTTTGCATGATCTATATCTTGAGGCGATCAAAAATTCGAACCAAGATGAACAGGAGAAGGTAGCATGAAGAACAACTATTGGCATCAAGTGATAACAGTTACCTCTTGGGAGTTCAAACGATTTTTTAAATGGAAACAAGAGTTAGCTTCTTATGGAATTTTGCTAGCGATTATTTTCGGCATTAGCATATGGCAGGGGCATATTGCCGACGATAACAGTATGATTCGAATAGCAGTCAGTGAAAACATTAACCTTCCTGAAAGTGAAAGGTTTAAAATAAGCCATTTTTCAAAAAATGAATTGCAAGCCAAACTCGAATTAGTCGGCAATGAAATAGATGCTGTCGTTTACCCAGAAGAAGAAAGCATTATTCTTAATGTCGCAGAAAAAGATAAATGGCAGGAAAAGTTCAAAAGCTGGATGTCACAATCAGCTCAAACTGACAAGCTTGATCAAGTTGGTATCACCGGAGACGAACTTCAATTAATACTTAAACCTTACCAATATAAAATTAACGTTAAAGGTGAGCAAGATTCTAATAACGACAAAAGCAACGCAGCACTATTGACCATGATATTACTGATGGTCGGTATTTTTACTGGATTCGCGTATGCATTTACCTCAATCACTAGTGAAAAACAACAAAGAGTCACCGAACAATTGCTGTCGACACTAAGCGCACAAACTTGGATGGATGGTAAAATCCTTGGGATCACTTTGCTATGCTTAAAGTCTTTGCTAACGGCGTCTATTAGTATGTTCCTATTTTATCAAGTGATGTCGCTCCTTGATGGCACACCGAGCAAACCTTTAGATATAGAAATAATCCATGTATTAACTCTGGTATTGTTTCTTTTATTAGGGTTGCTTATGTGGAATAGTTTGTTAGCCGGTTTTGCAGCAACCATAGACGATCCCAATCACTCTTCTAGAACCATGTTAATGTTAATACCTGTCGTGCCTATCTTTCTGGCTTACTCACTGGCGGATGCTCCTCAAAGTGTCACCATGCAGGTTCTGAGTTACATTCCATTAACCTCATTTGCCGCCATGCCAATACGCATGGCTGAGGCCACTATTCCTATTTGGCAAATTGCTATATCAATAGGTCTTCTTATGATTGCCATTTACCTATTTCGTAAAGCTGCAGCACGACTATTTAATATGGGCGTTATGATGTATGGAAAAGAACCAGGAATAGATGAAATGATATCTGCGCTATTTAATAAATATAAAACCAAGGCATAATATTATTAGATTCATACGAAACAATTTACAGGGGCTTTTCGTAAAATAGTCACGAAACATATAAGCAAGTGTTTTTAGAGTTATACCCATAGGAAAAAGACCGCTGGATTAACTTATATACTTGAGTAGGCTAGTTCTACGCGAGAAAAAATAAAAATTGTAGATGATTGCACTGTTATCAAAGAGCTAGTTTGGTTAAAAATAAACCAGCATTACCGCATAATAAATAGATAACAAACCACTAAATATCGATGCCCAAATAAATCGAGTTTCTGGCTTTACTCGACAAATAATAATGTAGTTAACTAGTATTGCAACGGGAAACTGCATAATAAACGAAGCAGTCCCTAATTTAAGTGCCTGAGGCAAAAATTCTAATAATGAGGTTTGTCCAGTTAAGATATTTGCTAATTCTAAAACCAACATATGTCTCGCTATCCAAATGGGATGAAACCAAAAAGTCGATCCAACAGATTTTGTTATCCAATTAAAGTAATACTTACCGAGATGCTCATCCCAGAAAAACCTTACCCAACCTTTTGGCTCCGTGTTTGTTTTCCATGTTGCTAAAAAACCAAACCATTTTGGGGTTTCTATGGCATAAATATATCTACCCACCAAAGTGATAATCAATAATCTTAAAAAAGAAACATCACCTAAAATTAATTGCGCGATTAAATCGCCAACAGGATAGATAATCCAACCAGAGAATTTATCTGTTTTAGTAATGGGTATGCTTAAGAAGTGACGAAAATAGATATTCAATGAAATCCCTTATCAGGTCTAATTAGTTAAAAACTAATCGACGCTCAAACTATAATTATTTTCCGTAATACTAACAGACAAGTGCTAGCAAAACACAGACCTTATAAAGGTTATCTCGACTAAAAAGAATGCCTGACATAAAATTTCAGGTAGAGTATCATCTAATGATGAAAAGTCTGTTTCTATTAGAAGCGGTCTTTCGCTATGATATAAATTTGTAAGATCCAAACAAGAGGAGCTTCAATTGAATCCCGATCAATTAACCGTAGGAATGGCACAAATAGCCCCTGTCTGGCTTGATAGAGAAGCAACGCTTGCGAAAGTGATTGATTATATTCATCTGGCTAAAGAAAAAGAAATTAGTCTATTAGCTTTTGGTGAAGCACTAGTTCCTGGATATCCTTTTTGGATTGAGTTAACCCAAGGTGCACGTTTCAATGCGCCCGACCAAAAAGCCATACACGCTCATTACATGAACCAGGCTGTTCAAATAGAAATGGGACACCTTGATGCAGTATGCATGGCAGCTAAAGAAACGGGGATTTCGATATACCTTGGGATCATTGAAAGAGCAAAGAATCGCGGCGGACATAGCCTTTATTGCTCGATGGTTTATATTGATAATGGCGGAAATATTTGTTCTGTACATCGTAAACTAATGCCCACTTATGAGGAGCGTTTAACTTGGTCTTGTGGCGATGGACACGGCTTACAAGTGCATCAACTAGGTGCTTTTACCGTCGGAGGCTTGAACTGCTGGGAAAACTGGATGCCACTACCGAGAGCCGCTTTATATGGTTTGGGTGAAGATTTGCATGTTGCCATTTGGCCAGGCAGTAACAAGAATACTCACGATATTACTCGCTTTATGGCAAAAGAAGGTCGCTCTTATGTTATGTCAGTCTCCGGTCTAATGAGACCGAGTGATTTTCCTGAAGGCACTCCTTATCTGGACGAAATATTATCGGGTTGTAAAACAGAATTTCTTGCCAATGGCGGCTCATGCCTTTGTGCGCCAGATGGTGAATGGGTAATTGAACCACAATCTAATCAGGAAGGAATCTATAGTGCAGTTATCGACCATGAAAAAGTTCGCCAAGAGCGGCAAAACTTTGATCCAGTCGGACATTATTCTCGGCCTGATGTTACTAAACTAACCGTTGATAGACGCCGACAATCAACGGTGGAATTTATTGATTCGTAATACTTAAGGTGCGGTCAAATTAACTCCCTTTGATAAAATAGCTAACAAATAAGGTATTTATCGTTTGTCTTTATCAAAAGGATTTCCTTCTATTTTAATTTCCTTACCAACCGCTTTATTTATTTTATCAACTAAGCGTTCTTGCTCCGGGCTTACCAAAGAAAAGGCATGACCTAAAACTTCATTGCCTTTTATTTTCCTAGAGCTAGATATTCCAGGCTTGGTTAACTTTTTTCGTGTTGATTCTTGTTTAGAGGCTTCCTTTGAAACGCTAATATTTGAAGAACCGGTTCGAGCAGTCCGACCAACTCTATGTATATAATCATTTGCATTGACCGGCAGATCAAAATTAATCACATAATAAAGATCATCAATATCAATTCCTCGCGATGCAATATCTGTTGCCACCAAAAAATTAAATTCTTTATTCTTAAATCCTGTTAAGTATTGTTGGCGTTTCTTTTGCGGGATTTCGTTATGTATTCCTTGGCTAGAAAAACCATTTTCGTTTAATCGTTCGGTTAATACATTTACATCGTTTTTAGTACGTGTGAATATTAATGCTCGCTCGCAATTAAGATTCTCCAACAAACTAAATAATGTCTTTTTTTTATCCTTGCGAGGGCAGCGATACATGGTATGAAATATCTTATCAACGGCTGGTTGATGCATTTTTGCTTGAACAACTTTGGGATTGTTCAAATGTTCTTGGCTAAATTTAGTTAAAGCTTTTGAATCGGTCGCAGAAAATAAAACCATTTGCCTTTTTGAAGGCATTGTCTTAATGATTTTAGTTAGCAACGGCATAATTCCCATACTAACTAATCGATCGGCTTCATCCATTACAAAATGTTCAACTTCGTCTAGTGTAATCGCTTTACTTTTCATCAGATCAGCCAAACGTTTGGGAGTTGAGACGATAATATCGGTTCCACGCTTAAAGCGTTTAACCTGCGATTCGATTCTAACCCCACCGAAAAGGGTAATGCATCGAAGCTTTAGATCTTTACCATAGTTTGTAATGGACTCCTCTAACTGCTGAGCAAGGTCGCGTGTTGGCACTAAAATTAGCGCTCTTGTTGGACGAACTTGGTCTTGGCTATGATCGGTCTGACTAAGCTCTTGTAATAAAGGCAATAAAAAAGCAGCACTTTTACCAGTTCCTGTTGGCGCAATCGCATAGGTATCTGCACCGGACAAAACCGCTCCAATCGATTGATTCTGGATGTCCGTCGGTGATTTATAACCCAATCGTTTGATGTTCTTTTGAATAGTCGAATTAAGACCTAGTTCTGCGAAAATAGTCATTGATTTCAATTTATGGCGGGAAGAACGCGCATTATACCTAGAATTAGCATTAGGTATCGATGAACTTTGCGATCTTCAGTTGGATCAACTGGCCGATGTGCTACCCAAGGTCTTCCTCTCTCAACTCGAACCTACGATATCTCAAGACAAAATCAATCCAACTATCTATTAATAAAAACTGCAACATTAACAAGCTTATTTTTTCTATCAATAGAAAGGAAAATTTATGGTAAGGTTACCTATTATCAAAACTCAGATTCATATTTAGGTGCTAAAATGCCAGAAATATCATTATTAGGTTGGTTTCATACAATCATCGCTGTTATCGCACTTATCACAGGATTTTATTCTCTTGCAAAATATAAGGTTATTTTGTTAGAACAATTAACTGGCAAGATTTATCTTATTTGCACCTTGCTGGCTGCGCTCACAGCATTAGCCATATTTCGCCACGGTGGATTTGGTGCTGCTCACGGACTCGCCATTTTAACGCTAGCGGCACTATTGGTCGGAATTCTAGCTGCAAAATTTCAATTATTTGGCAAGTTATCTGCGTACATTCAAGCAGCGAGCTTTTCTGCAACCTTTTTGTTCCATATGATCCCAGCAATTACTGATGGATTAATGAGATTACCGATAGATGCGCCAATTGTTACCAGTATAGAAGATCCTTTGTTAAAAGGTTTTTATCTGACTTTTTTAATTATTTATATTGTTGGACTTGCTATGCAAATTCGATGGTTACGTACGAGAAATAATACAGGAAAGCAATAGACTGCATTGTTACCTCTAATCATACTCATTTGTTAGTCGAAGACGGAGCCAATCAAGAAATTGCCAAGTGCATGCAATTAATTACTGAGAATTATTTGGACAGTGCTGATGTAACCCTCCCTTAAAATCAGAATAGCTTTATCGGAGTTTTTATTTTAGCTTATCTCGCTACCGAGTTTTTATGCTTCTTCCAAAATCATTGACGCAAAGCGGACTAGATCCACATTACCACCTGATAAGATCACACCAACTCGTTTTCCTTTCAAATCAAGCTGGTTGCTAAAAGCTGCGGCGGCTCCTAAACAACCGGTTGGTTCTACTATGATTTTCATTCGACTCGCAAAGAACTTCATGCTGTCAACAAGTTCCTTGTCGGAAACTGTTAAAATTTCATCCACTAAATTTTTTATTACTGGAAAATTTTGCTTTCCCACATATTGATTTTGGGCACCATCAGCAATGGTTTGTGGAACGTCAATTTGTATTATTTCTCCACTCTGAAAACTACGTTGAGCATCGTTACCTGCCTCAGGTTCTACACCAATAACTTTACATTGCGGCAACATAGCTTTAACCGCTACAGCGGAACCAGATATCAATCCACCACCACCAACAGGCGTAATTAGTAGGTCAAGTTGTTCTACTTCATCGATCAACTCTTTAGCTACCGTTCCTTGTCCTGCCATAACATCTGGATGATCAAAGGGAGGGATCAAAGTCATTTTTCTTTCTTGCATAATTTGCTGGCTAATTGCTTCGCGATCTTCTTTGTATCGATCATAAAAGATAACCTCTCCGCCATAACCTTTAGTAGCAGCCACTTTAATTTTGGGTGCGTCAGATGGCATCACAATCACAGATCTAATGCCAAGCGTTGTCGCTGCAAGTGCTATCGCTTGAGCGTGGTTGCCCGAAGAAAAGGCAACCACGCCATTGGCTTTTTGTTCCGATGTAAAACGTGAAAGCGCATAATATGCACCGCGAAATTTAAAGGCTCCCATTTTTTGAAAATTTTCACATTTAAAAAATAGCTTTGCACCGGTACGAGAGTTAGCATAACTGGAAGTCATTACAGGAGTCTTGTTAACTACACCAGTCAAGATTTGTTGTGCATTTAAAATGTCTTGAAAGCTAATCGCTAGAGAAGTCATGATATTTATTCCTCTTTAGTAAATAGGTACAAATGGTTGGGCGAGTAGTGCCAAAAAGTTCTACTGCCATTGTGCCTGTTTTGCACTGTTCCAACAAACAACTAATCTTAACTCTTACTGAATCTAAACAAAACAACAATTAGCCCGACGACAGTAAACGCTGCCAACCAATAGAGATATATAAATTTAATTTTTCTACCACCAGCTCTATAGAACGAATAGTCGTAGTAATTAACAATTCTAAATTACTATTCATTCGCCGAAAAATAAACGTAAATAGAGTCAGCTGATTTAATCCAAACAAAACACCTCCACCAGAACTCGATTATTGAACCTAGTAGCAATTTCTCACAAGATTTGTGTTATATCACCCTTGGGTTTAGACTCAGTTTACGGCTCACCCAAAAACTAACCTAAAAAAATGAAACTCATACTATCAATAACACTGCTTTTCATTAATCTTTCCTTGTATGCCGCTCCGGACAGAATCACCGGCAAAAACTTTGCGACTCGTTCAGAAGTGATAGCAAAAAATGGCATGGTGGCAACGAGCCAGCCACTTGCGACCCAAATTGGACTCGATATCCTTAAACAAGGCGGCAGCGCTGTTGACGCAGCGATCGCAGCAAATGCGGCGTTAGGGCTAATGGAACCAACGGGTAACGGTATTGGCGGAGATCTATATGCGATTGTGTGGGATGCAAAAAGCCAGAAACTTTATGGTTTAAATGCCAGTGGACGCTCACCTAAAGGATTATCGCTAGAACAACTTAAATCGGAATTAAAAGCCCTAAATCGATCGGATATTCCACCCTATGGCATGTTACCTATCTCTGTTCCCGGAACAGTGGACGGATGGTTTGAACTGCATGACAAATTCGGCAAATTGCCAATGTCTCAAGTTCTGAATCCTACGATTGATTATGCTATTGAGGGATTTCCTGTCTCAGAATTAATTTCTTACTATTGGCAAAGAAGTGTTCCCCGCTTATCACCTCAAAAAGGTGATTTTGAAAAAGTATTCGCTCTCAACGGCAAAGGGCCAGCAAAGGGTGAAGTGTTTAAAAACCCTGCACTTGCCAATACCCTATCATTAATTGCAAAAGGCGGCCGTGAAGAATTTTATAAAGGTTCGATTACAAAAAAAATAGATCGCTTTATGAAAAATAATGGTGGTTATCTTCGCTTTAAAGATTTTGCAGAACATACTTCTAGCTGGGTTACTCCTTTATCAACTAATTATCGTGGTTACGATGTGTTTGAATTGCCTCCTAACGGGCAAGGAATTGCTGCGCTCCAAATGTTAAACATTTTGGAAAATTACAACCTGAGGGAAATGGGATTTTTAAGTCCCGAAACCTTACATCTTATGGTTGAAGCAAAAAAATTAGTGTTTGAAGATAGAGCAAAATATTATGCTGATTTAGATTTTTATAATGCACCTTTGCAGGGATTAATATCCAAAGAATATGCTAAAGAGCGAAATAAACTAATTGGCAAAAAGGCAGCTACTCGAATTGATGCCGGTAATCCCGCCCTGTATCAGGGTGATACCATTTATCTGGCTACCGCAGACAAAGATGGCAATATGGTTTCGCTAATTCAAAGTAACTATCGCGGAATGGGATCGGGGGTCGTAGTTCCAGATCTAGGGTTTGTGTTTCAAGATCGCGGTCAGCTTTTTTCTTTAGATGAAACTCATGCCAATGTTTATGCGCCAGGGAAACGACCTTTCAATACAATTATTCCCGCTTTTATTATGAAAGATGGCAAGCCTTTTGTTAGTTTTGGCTTAATGGGCGGTGCGATGCAACCTCAGGGGCATGTTCAAATAGTGACTAATTTAGTCGATTTTGATATGAACCTACAGGAAGCAGGTGATGCAACTCGCTGGCAGCATTTTGGCTCAACCGAACCGACAGAATCAAACAATAAGTTTTTGGAGTCGAGTGGTGTTTTAGTTATCGAATCAGATATTCCTTATCAAACTATCAGAACTTTAATTGAAAAAGGCCACAAGGTTCAATTTGATCGGGGCAGCTACGGAGGTTATCAAGCGATTATGTTTGACGCAAAAAATGGCGTTTATTATGGTGCATCGGAATCCAGAAAAGATGGTCAAGCTGCTGGTTATTAGAATGACATATTTGACTATTACTCCAATTTACATTTGTCTAAAGCAATAATAATAAGAGACTGACTTTTATGATTGGGATTTTTAAACCTGCAAGCCATCAAGAACAGCTTCCCACTGAAGAAGTAGACGCCCATTATAAAAAATTGCGGTTACAAGTTTTCCTTGGGATCTTTGTTGGTTATGCCGCCTATTATTTGGTTCGTAAAAACTTCTCACTCGCAATGCCATTTTTGATTGAAGAATACGGCTATAGCAAAGGTCAACTTGGGGTCGCTCTTTCTGCAGTTTCAATTGCTTATGGTCTTAGCAAGTTTTTAATGGGAAGTGTTTCTGATCGCAGCAATGCAAAATACTTTTTAACCTTTGGACTTTTATCATCCGCTGGCATCATGTTTATTTTTGGCTTTGCACCTTGGGCAACTCAAAGTGTCACAGTTATTTTTATTTTGCTTTTTTTAAATGGCTGGGTTCAAGGAATGGGATGGCCTGCTTGCGGTCGCACCATGGTTCATTGGTTTTCCGGCAACGAGCGTGGTAAAACGGTTTCGTTTTGGAACATTGCCCACAATATTGGTGGTGGCTTAATTGGTCCTATTTTTATTTTGGGTATGGGATGGTTTAATGATTGGCGCAGTGCCTTTTATTTACCCGCAGCTTTCGCAACCTTAATTGCTTTTATGGTTTTTTTCTTGATGCGATGCACACCGCAATCTTGCGGACTTCCTTCAATTGATGAACATCGAAATGATTTTCCTCACGATTATTCTGATGAACATGAACAGGAATTTAGTGCAAAACAAATTTTTATGTCATATGTGTTAAATAACAAATTGTTATGGTTTATTGCAGTCGCTAACGCATTTGTTTATCTAATTCGTTACGGTGTTCTTGATTGGGCTCCAACCTATTTATCGGAAGTAAAATCTTTCACCGTTGATCAAAGTTCTTGGGCCTATTTTTTATACGAATGGGCAGGTATTCCGGGAACTCTCTTGTGTGGCTGGATTAGCGATAAATGGTTTAAAGGTCGCAGGTCGCCAGCGGCTATCTTGTATATGTTATTAGTTTTGATAGCGGTAGTTATTTATTGGCTAAATCCCGCCGGCAATCCGAGTATTGATATGATGGCATTAGTAGCAATTGGTTTTCTGATATATGGACCAGTGATGCTTATTGGCCTTTATGCCCTTGAATTAGTCCCGAAAAAAGCCGCTGGAACTGCAGCAGGATTGACTGGTTTATTCGGTTATTTAGGCGGTGCAGTTGTGGCAAACATTACCTTGGGTTATACCGTTGATTATTTTGGCTGGGATGGCGGTTTTCATCTACTGATTGGTGGTTGTGTTTGCTCTATTATTTTAATTGGAATGACTTTAAAACATGAAATTGCTCATAACGAAACAAAAGTTCCGGATAATAAGAAATGAAAATTAAATTAATTGGCACTTTATTGTTAGTGTTTACATTGTCAGGATGCATGACAAACAAACAATCTATTTCTGTAGAGGATAGAAACATGAAAGTTAATGAGAATAACAAAAAAATCATTATCGCTCACCGTGGAGCCAGCGGCTATTTACCCGAACACTCACTTACATCTACAGCAATGGCTCATGTGATGAATGTCGATTATATTGAACAAGATGTGGTGATGACAAAAGATGATCATCTAATCGTTTTGCATGATCCCTATTTAGATCGAGTGACTAACGTTATGGAAGTTTTCCCAAATCGTTCAAGAGAAGTTTTTGGTGAAAAACGCTGGTTAGCAATCGATTTTACTCTTGCGGAAATTAAACAACTGGACATGACCGAAGGTTTTTATTTAGACCCAAATACAAATCAAAAAATTCAATACTATCCCAATCGGTTTCCAATGTTTAAATCTCATTTTCAAATCGCTACTTTGAGTGAACAGATAGAATTAATTCAAGGACTCAATGTTTCCACCGGAAAGGACATTGGAATTTATTTGGAAATAAAGGTACCTTGGTTTCATTTATTAGAAGGAAAAGACATCAGCAAGAAAATACTAGAAACTTTAAAAAGCTTTGGCTATCAATCGAAAAAAGATAAAGCCTATATTCAATGCTTTGATCCCGATGAAACCAAACGAATTAATGATAAATTAATGCCTGCATTGGAAATGGATTTAAAGCTTGTTCAACTAATAGCCCAAACCGAATGGAAAGAAACCATGCGAATGGTTGATGGGAAGTTGGTAAATTATAGTTATGAGTGGATGTTTCAGCCGGGTGCCATGAAAGAAATTGCAACCTATGCCGATGGCGTTGGTCCTTGGATGCCGATGTTAGTGTCTAATGAATCGACTGTTGATAATATTATCGACACTGGCATGTTAAAGAATGCTCACGACAGCGGCTTACAAGTTCATCCTTATACCCTTCGTTTAGAGAAAGATAAAACGCCGCCTTACGCCAAAAGTTTTGAACACTTGTTGGATATTTTTCTTTATCAGATTGGCGTGGATGGTGTGTTTACGGATTTCCCTGATTTAGCGGTTGAGTTTGTGCGTGAGAAGGAAAGTGATTGATACGTTTGAGGGTTTTTATCAGTTAATTCCGTTTGTAGTGTTTAATTGATTTTACAGGGACTGCAAAGTAAGTCTAGATAGCCACTGCTATAGCCTGATACTTGATTCAGAGATTGTCCACAACAGCAGAATCAACCTGTAGTTATATTGAACCCAGCGAATTAAAATCTATGTAAAACTGGAGTTGACTTCCATATTTACATGGGTGTTATGGATTTTATGCTGAAACGTGAAATTCAAAATGAACTTCTTATTCTCCTAACGGAATATCCAGTGGTCACTATTTTAGGGCCTCGACAGTCAGGAAAAACAACACTTGCGAAAGAAACCCTTAAAGACTACACCTATTCCAACCTAGAGGTTTCAGAAGAACGCCGCCTAGCTACTGAAGATTCGAAAGCTTATCTTGATCAATTTAAATCAAAGGTCATCATTGATGAAATTCAACGTGCTCCTGAATTATTAAGCTATATACAGGATCTCGTTGATCATGGTCCAAATTCCGGAGCCTGTAAAAGATTTTGTGTAACTGTCTCTTTAATGTGTTGTTGTTATTTGCATGAGTGCTAGGGTCTCATTCATCAGTTAGGTAAAAAGTAATAGTAGTGACCACGCGTACATCTTTTTCAATTTTATTTGTATCCCCATAATTTTCACCTGCATCACGTATAAAGAAATTTCCTTGACGCGCATTTCTTATACCTCCAACCTTTACGCCTGCAATTTGGGCAAACTCATTTGCAGCAATACGCGCATTTTTTGTCGCTTCACTTAACATTTGTGGCTTAATATCATTCAGTTTAGTAAATGTATAAGCAGGTGATTTGTTATCTATATCGATGCCTTGAGCAATTAAGGAATTAACATTTGCCCGAACTTTTGACACCAGACTTACTTGTTCTGTTTCTACAATTATAGAACCAACTAATGAATGTTTTTGATCGACTAGTTTTTGGTTCTCATCCCTAAATTCTCTTTGACTATAATCAATAACACCAATTTGAATTTCACTATCGGAAAATCCATTTTCTTTCAGCAATTTAATAATTATTTTTTGTCGTTCTTCAGCATCTGCATACAACTGAGGGATTTGCTCTTTTTGATTTGAGCTGACTCTAAAAATCAATTCCCAATTTGCTTTGTTCGCTTGGACTCTTCTTTCTGCGAGCCCCTTTGCCTCGGCGGTATTTACAGCAACTTTTGAATTATAAATTGTTTGACTGATAAAATACCCACATAAACTAAGACCAATACCTAAAAATAATCCAAGAAATATATTTCCATAATTGTTGTTATTCATTTAATTCTCCTGACTGTTCTACCACTAACGCCTGCTAAATTCGGGCTCTTTGGGTTAGTAAACCCGACAATTTCAAAAAATTTATTGCGATAATGTCGCTGAGATTATCATCCCAACTTACAAATCTATATCCCCTTAATCAACTCAACAATTCGTTGCGGGTTATATCCATGAACCACTTCACCATCAATCAAAAGAACCGGCACTCCTTGCCCTCCTAATTGTTTATATTGAGATCGACCAATACTCGATTGCTCAATATTGTATTCTTGATAAATAATGCCATGCTGACTCAAAAGCTTTCTGGCCTTGGCACAATATCCACACCAAGCGGTGGCATACAAAACCACGTTAGAGTTATTGACGGAATTAAAATCAGGAGCAGGTTTCAACCAGCTTTTAATATTGCTCCAATTTTGAATCGCTGCTAACAAAGCAACAATAAGTACAATTTTTTTCATCTAAAACTCTAACCCCAACAATATCTCGGCCAAATCCGGCTGCCAACCAAACTGATCTAACTTAACTCGATTATTCAACACCACCACATTTTCCTCTTGCAACAATCCCTTTTGCTTTTCCGCAGGCTCACTTCCCTTTTTAAACGCTAATTGTCCATTGCTTCGTAGTACACGATACCACGGAAGTTTCATTTCTTTTGGAGCAAGTCCTAACGATTTCCCTACTAATCTTGCCCTGCCAGGCAGACCTGCAAGATCAGCGACTTGTCCATAGCTTGCCACTTTTCCTTTTGGAATAACTTGAACTGTCTTCCAAATTCTTATAATTTTTTCACTAACCTCCTTAGGCATTAGCTATTACTCAATCACAAAACGATTATTGACTCTACTCACAGGCGTATTGATATGAAATCGCATAGCATAAAGTCCATTTATTTTCTTTAAAAAAGGTTCGATTGATTGCTGCTCATCACTGGTAAGTGAATGATAAAAATCGAGCGGTTTTTGCATCATCCATTGTGAAAACGGCATCACCGCGCGACTATCTTCAACATCGCCTACCACGAATTTATGCTCCCCTAAACTTCTAGGAACACTCATAGGTTTGCCCAAATGAATGTTATTAGTTTCTCTTGCATACCATTTAGCTAACTGATTAGCCGTATCTTCTAGAATCGGCCATTGAGTATCAAACAAATCCTTTAATATCGGAAATAGCGTTTCTGGAACTTCATCATTCGATAAAAAATCACCATAAATATCCGAAGGATTTTCCATTCGTTCAACCCAATCAGCGACATTAGGTGCAATCTCTCGAATTAATTTTTTTGGGTAAGGATCGCGTGACAGATGAGCGCCTAACGGACCATAAAAACTGAAATCACCGATTGACGGAGCATCACCTAATATAAATTGATAATTTGATAAATGATGTTCAAAATGAATTAGAAACTCTTCTTGAAACCATTTTTCAATTGCTGGAATAGTATTTCCGGTTATCCCCAACTGAGGAACATATTTTTTGAATCGACTGGCAACGCGCCTCCCCAAAAAGCCACGAATAAAAGCCGGCATATTTGGTGCAACAATTCGACCAAACTCTTGATAAATAAATGGCACATTGGCTTTAAAATTCCATCGATAATGCATTGCTGGCAGCAAAAGCCATTCATCACCATATAGTTCAAGTAACAAGGATGTTAATCGCTGTTTTGGAGTGACTGGATAGATAGGTTTATTGAGGAAGTTTGGTTCTAAGTGTTCGATAATTTCGCTGGAATCTTGGATATACTTTTCATCAGGTGTTTTAATAACCGGTATAAAGTTAACGCCTGTGTTAGGTTTAATGGTGTTCTTAAATACACTTGCAGAGGAAAATACTTCATCAAAAGGTATTTCTTTGTAACGCAAATAGGATTTGGCTTTTCCTGTGTACATCGAAAATGGTGTACCGTAGAGTATGTAGTTTGACATAAGACGATTTACCTTTATTATTTCCTCACAACTGAGTTTACACCAATCAACTAGATTATGCAGTGGATAGATATCGGCGTTAATTTAACTAATAAACGCTTCGACAAAGATCGTGAGTTAGTGATTCAGCAAGCTGAAGAAGCTGGTGTGGTCAAACAAATCCTCACTGGAACCAACCTTGACGAAAGCACAAAAGCCTACCGGCTGACTTGTGACTATCCCGGCAAGCTATTTTCAACTGCCGGCTGTCATCCCCATGATGCTAAAGATATGACACCAGATCACTTTATGAAGCTAGCCGAACTACTCAATCACCAATCGGTGGTTGCCGTTGGCGAATGCGGACTGGATTTTAATCGCAATTTTTCTCCACAAGACACCCAAATTGAGATATTTACCAAACAACTCGAATTGGCTGTTAAAGTTCAAAAACCCGTGTTTTTGCATGAGCGGGATGCGTTCGCTCAGCAATTTAAAATTCTTGAAAGCTTTATGCCAAAACTAAAATCTGCCGTCGTTCATTGTTTTACTGGCACAAAATCTCAACTTGAAAGCTATATCGAACTCGGATTATTTATTGGCATTACTGGGTGGGTTTGTGATGAGCGACGAGGAACTGACTTGCGAGATATCATCCATATTATTCCCCATGACAAATTAATGATAGAAACCGATTCGCCGTATCTATTACCGAGAGATCTAAGACCAAAACCTAAATCAAGCCGAAATATGCCAAAATACTTGCCACATATCGCAAAAACTATCGCCAAAGCGAGAAGCACTAGCCTAGAACGACTGTCTATGCAATGCTACGACAATACAGTTAATTTTTTTGGACTACCTGAATAAGCCATGAGCCACCATCAGCAACAAATTCTTATTTTGCACGGATTGGGGCGATCCCCTCGCAGCATGCAAAAAATCGAAAAAGCACTTTATAAGCAAGACTATCGAATACTTAACGTAGGTTATTCAGCCTTAACGGGTACTTTTGAGCAAGTAATCAATCAAATTTTGGAAAAAATTGACCAATGGATTGAGCCTAAACAAACCCTTCACTTAGTCGGGCATTCTTTCGGTGGCATATTAATTCGCGGTATTCTTGCTAATCGCAAAGATTGGCTGTTTGGACGTTGTGTCATGATTGGCTCACCTAATCAAGGAACGGCAGTGGCATCTTACGCTTTGTCACATAAGGTGCTGCGCCATCTAACGCCACCCATTACTCAAGAACTTACACCCGACAGCGAATTAATGAAGCTGTTACCAGAACCAGAAATTGAAACAGGTATTATCGCGGGCAGCAAGCCTTACAACCTTGTAATTCCTGTTACTTGGTTTTATAAAAAAGCAACTAACAATGCTCCAGGGGATGGAGTAGTTGAGATATCTAATACCCAATGTCGCAATATGTCAGACTTTATAGTCATGCCCTTGCACCATTCATTTATGATGTGGGATAGTGAACTTATTGATCAAATCAGCCATTTTTTGAAGAATGGTTGTTTTATTCACCTAGGCAAACTTTAAAATTGAAGATGGTTTGTTGTAAAGTAGAACTGACGTTATGAATAATCTATCAGATAAGCCAGTAAAAAATATTCACGTGGCAGGTCGCTATTATTATGTCTAAAAATAAGTCATCTGAACAATCGAAAAGAACTCAAGCTGAAAAAGAGCCACATCAGTTTGAATTGCTCAAACAGCGTCGTTTTTTGCCATTTTTTCTAACCCAAGCTTTAGGAGCACTTAACGATAATATTTTTAAGAATGCTTTAGTCATATTGATTGGCTTTAGAGGTATTAGTGCGCTGGGTATGGATTCTAAACTTCTGGTGACTGCAGCCGCCGTTATTTTTATTTTACCCTTCTTTTTATTTTCAGCCACGGTTGGTCAACTCGCAGATAAGTTCGAGAAATCTCGCAGTATTCGATATATCAAAATTGCAGAAATCTGCATTATGATACTCGCTTGTATCGGGCTCTATTTTGATAACGCCTTACTACTTCTTACGGTTTTATTTTTAATGGGTACTCAATCATCAGTATTTGGCCCCATAAAATATGGTCTTTTACCTCAGCATTTGCGAGAAGAAGAACTTGTGGGTGGTAATGCTCTAGTCGAATCAGGTACCTTTTTAGCAATTTTAATCGGAACCATTATTGGTGGGGCAATTGCTGCATTAAATATGGATGTGGCGTTTTGGTTGTCAGTGACCGTTCTTAGCGTTTCGATTATTGGATATACAACAAGTCTAAAAATTCCGCTGACTCCCTCGGTTGCCCCTGATTTAAAAATTAATTGGAATCCAGTAAGCGAAACCATAAAAAATCTTAGATTTTTGAAAACTAACAAAGTTGTATTTTTAGCTATTTTGGGTATTTCATGGTTTTGGTTTTATGGCGCAGTCTTTTTAGCTCAAATCGCAACTTACACTCAATACACTTTGGCGGGAAAGGCAACGGTAGCAACTCTGATTTTAGCCGTTTTTTCTGTGGGTATTGGAGTAGGTTCGGTTTTATGCGAAAAGCTTTCTAACGGACGAGTTGAAATTGGACTCGTTCCAATTGGAGCAATAGGGCTGAGCGTTTTTGCAATCGACTTATATTTTGCTAATCCGCAGACGGGTATGAATGCGATATATTCATGGAAAGATTTTATTCATATGTCGAGTAACTGGCGTATTCTTTTTGATATAGGATTTATCGGTATTTTTGGAGGGATATTTACCGTTCCACTTTATTCGTTAGTTCAGCAGCGGAGTGATGAAAAGCATCTGTCCCGGGTGATCGCAGGCAATAACATTTTGAACTCTTTATTTATGGTTGTTTCTGGCTTGTTTTCAATGCTGCTTTTATCTTACAACTATTCCATTCCTCAACTATTTTTAATTACTGGAATCATTAACATTTTAGTCGCCATCTACGTATTCACTAAAGCACCGGAATTTATTTCTCGTTTTATTACTTGGTGCTTAATTAATAGCATTTACCGTATTAGGCAATTAAATTTAAGCTCAATTCCTAAGAAAGGTGGCTGCGTTTTGGTTTGCAATCACGTGAGCTTTGTTGATGCATTAATTATCGGTGGATATTGCAAACGTAACGTTCGTTTTGTAATGGATCACCGGATCTTTAATACGCCGATTATTGGACGCTTTTTCAAAATGATTAGAGCTATACCAATTGCACCAGCATTTGAAGATAAAGCAATTAAGAATAAAGCGTTTGATACCATAGCATCGGCTCTTGAAAACGGCGAACTAATTTGTATTTTTCCAGAAGGTAAATTAACTGCAGATGGTGAACTAGGTGAGTTTAAACAAGGAATAGAAAAAATCATTGGGCGAACCCCAGTACCGGTTGTTCCTTTAGCTCTAAAAGGTTTGTGGGGTAGTTGGTTTAGTCGAAAAGACGGTCCGGCAATGAGGGGTATCCCTAAAATGTTTATGGCGAAAATAGAATTGCACGTTGGTGAGATTATTCCGGCTGAAGATGTGACTAGTGAGTATTTAAGAGAGCGAGTTGGGGCGATGCTTTAGTTAGTCCAGTTTTCCAATCGAAGTCCATGAACACGTTCGAACTCTTTTTCATTGTTGGTTACTAACACCAATCCCTGAGAACGTGCATGACCGGCAATCATCTGATCATAGGGGCCAATAGGTTTTCCAATTTTTGCCAGTTCAGAACGGATTTGCCCTGTATGAGTGGCAGCAGAATTATCATAAGACAAGACATCTAACCTTCCTGCAAAGCCCTCGATTTCTCTCAAGTTTCTTTCAGGATTGGCTGATTTTTCAGCACCGTAAACCAGCTCCATTAAAGTCACTGTCGTAATACACATTTGACCGTGATGCTTGATAAAAGCTTCTCTAACAACCTGAGGCCTATTTTTTATCGTGTAAATGACAATGTTGGTATCCAACATGTATTTCAACATTAGAATGATTCCCTTTCCTGATCTTTGAGCTGCTCTCTTTCTGACATAAAATCATCGCTTACGCCCTCACCATCAAACCAGCTATCCCATGCTTCTCCAGCTGGTGCGATTAATCTTGCTCTGCCCAAAACAACTATATCGACCTTCTTAACATCTTCAGGCAATGCCACAGGTTTAGGTAGCCTAACTGCCTGACTTTTATTAGTCTTAAAAACACTTGCCTGCTCCATAATTTCTCCACACTGATTTTGGATATACTTGATGTATATCCCATGTTAGACTTTTAGCAGGGATATGTCAAAGGGATATACCTTTAGTGTTAGGAGTAAATGATCTGTCTTAAAAGCCTGCCATCTATAACAATAAGCCCAATTGTAATTATTGCCATGCCGATCATATGAGAAACCTGCAATGTCTCTCCAAGTATTAGGGTTCCAAGCAAAATTGCAGATACAGGAATTAAAAAAGTGACTAGCAACAGGTTGGTCGCGCCAGCTGATGCCAAGATCTGGAAATACAATACATATGCAATAGCTGTAGAAAGTAGTGCTAGTGCGACAAGAGCCATAACTACTTGGGTACTTGGTGTAACTATACTCGTAGGGTTATCAATAACCAATACAATAGGCAGGAGAAAAAGCGAGGAAGCACTCACTTGACCAGCAGCAGCTACAATAGGGTTGATGTTTTGTGTTTTAAATCGGCGCCCATATACTCCGGCAAATGCATAAGATAGTGCTGCCCCAATCACTGCTAATTGAGCAGCTACATTGAGTCCAATACCATCTAATGCGGACGAGCCAATCATCACCACAATCCCCACAAAACCGACGATCACACCAACTAATTTGTTTTTTGTAATTTTTTCATCGTGAAGTAAAGCACTCGCCACCAAAACGGTAAACAAGGGTGTTGTGGCATTTAATATAGACGCCAAGCCAGAGGCAATATGTAATTGTCCCCAGACAATAAGCGAAAAAGGCAATACATTATTTAATAACCCCATGATTAAAAAGCTACTCCATACCGCTAGTGATCGGGGCACAGAAATGCCTGTTATAAATATAAATAGCCATAAGGCAATTGCTGCAAGAGCAACTCTTACTAAAACAATTGTTAATGTTGGCAACTCGGAAATAGCTACCTCAACAAAAAAGAATGATCCACCCCATAAAATCGAAAGAGCTATCAGCATTAACCATTCTTTTATATTCATTGATGTTGAAATTAAAGAATTCATTAGTCAGTAATCTTCTTTTTTATTATGCTTAACGCCTTGCTTCCTAAACTGAATGAAACGAAGTTCCAAAACAGCGATTTGTTAAAGCTAGTATACCTGCCACCATTTCTTCTTGTTGGAAAAACTAACCCCTGCGCCCGTTCCCTCACGGAATAAGTGGAAGCTAAGAGCCTGCCTCCATCCATCTTGACCTTTCATAAGTGCTGAAACTTCATTAGTGGCTTTTTCCTCCTGAAGTTGAACTACTTCAAAAACTCCAGTCTCTTTTCCGCGCTGTGCGAGGGCTTTGAACACCGCAACAATAAATCTTTCATCTAACAGGAGTTCATCCTTGGTTAGCTTCATCTCTTCTATAAACCAAAACCTTAAACACTGTTCAGTTTTGATTAAAGAATAATCCAATATGATTTTGCGCACGGCAACCTTTTTGATGATTGAATGCAGTAAACCCCATTCATGTTCAAACTAGTGCTTAATTAAACCCTTGTTTTTACTAATTATCAAATGCTTATTTATCTAAAAACTTAAGTCAAAAGTTCTTACTAACTCATAGACACCGCAACAACCAACCCGATAAAAATTAAAATCGTACTTTGAAAAATACTTGCTGCGACATTTCCTTTTTTAATTTCTTCGATAAAATCGATTTTAGTAAATACATATTTATCAATAATGACTAGCGCAAAAACACTGACAAGCAGCGTGATTAAAGCATAAACCAAATTAATACCCAAAAAAGTCAATGTTTGTTCTAAAGAGCTAATTTCCATTTTGTTTTCCTATCAATTATTTAAACAATTTATCTAAAAGTTATCTTTCTAATATTTTAAAAGGTGTTTCGGGTAATTCATCTTGCCATCCAATCGCGTAGGCTGTGATCGGTTCGATATTACTATGAATTAAATTTTTACTTTGAAAATTCATGATATCGGTAACAGCAAAATTACTGGCTGTTTTTATATTGTAAAGATCTGCAGCACCAAAAACATGCATCATTTCATGTGCTTGAGCATAATGCATTTTATCCCAACGATTACGTTTTACTTTTTCCATGAGCATAACGTATTCATTCTTACATTCTGAGAAAAATCGGGTTTGATAACGTCCATTAATAAATTGTTTCTGCTTATGCGTATATCCACACCGGCGCGCGAAAGAGCGTTGATCGAGATCTGTATGCAAGATAACAACACCTTGATCAGCATTATGTTTTCTTGTTTGTTTTTCTATAAAATCTCCAATTGACTTTTCGCCCAAACTATTTGCGATTGATGATACAAACTGCTCAATTTCCTTACCAGAACTTTCAAAAGTAACTCCCTTAGGACTTTTCAATTGTGGGTTACGCCGCGCGACAAAGGTTTTATTGACGAAAGAGAGATCATCAACACCATAGTTTTTAGCTTTTTCTTGCTTCCATTGTTGCACCAAGGACAAGGTTTGCTGTGTTCTTAATTTTGTCTTATTACTCCAGCGGGTTTTTATTCCATCATCGACAAAAACATAGGCGACTAAAACCTTACCACTTAACGTTTTGGCAGGTCCTGAGTGTTTCGTGGCTATATATTCATCATATAAACCCCGCTCTTTATCATAATGGCCCAAATGCTTTCTAAGTTCATTAATTCGAGATGCAACTCGCTGATCGAAAATAAGAGTCTGGGCAGTTTTATAACTTTCTAACGCATAAATAATATGCCAACGAGAATGATGAATATCTGCTTCCATGATATGAAGATTATGAAGTATTTTTTTATCGGCGAAACCTTCTTGTTTCGCAAAATTAAGTGTTTGCTTGATAGCGATTAGTTTTTGTTCTTCTTCTGTAGAATTAACAACCTTTAAATAGGCCGAATAAAACTGAGGAAATTGCTTTTGTTTTATCTTATCTGGGCCAGTCGAAGTGTTTTTTTCAGCGACGGGTTTTGAGTCATCACCTCCCACTTGAATCAATAGCAAAAAGCAAAAAAATGCAAATAACCAGAAAATTTTGGCTAAGATTTTTGATGGCATAAATCAATAATTCTATTTTAAATATGAAACTGTTTATCTACACTGTCTATCCAACCCTAGACTGACTATCGCTCGCAACGGAATTTTGAAAACTGGTAAAACTGAATGCCGTAATAATTAGAGCGATTATGATATATTTTTTCATTCTATTTCATCCCAATTTTATTTGTGTAATTAGAAGCCTAGTTAACCACAGATTAGACATCTTTTCCATCATTGAGATACGGGAACAATTTTTTTGAACTTAGCAACTTGAAGCTCTTTAATTTCAAATATTGTACCTAGACAAGAATTTACCTTAGTAGCAATAAAGGTCGGTTAGTAGCAGCTAACATTTTAGCTGTAAAACTTCCCAACAAAAAATCCCTAAACTTGTTATGGCTGTAAGCACCCATTAGAGTCAGTTCAATGTCGTTTTCTAACTGATAATTAGCTAAAACTTGGTCAACTTCGCCTTCTAGTTGAACGCAGGTGACTTTAATTCCAACGTCAGTTAATATTTTCGAGGCTTGATCTAAAATCACTTCACCACTGCTACCCACGTGAACTAAATGACAAGGGATATTTTTAAACAATTTACTCGACGCAACCATCTTCAGAGCTTTAATACATGAAGGGCTACCATCATAAGCAAGCATTGCCTTTTTAGGTTCGGTAAATTCTTTGTTAACCACCAATATCGGTTTATGCAGTGATCGAATCACCGATTCTAACTGATGACCAATGCCTTGCTTTTTGTCATCGTGCTCTTTTCCTCGAATACCAATGACCATAAGCCGAATATCACCTTCTAATTCAACTAAAGATTCAGCCAAACTACCATGATGTTGATAGGTTTCGACTCTCTCAACACCTGAATTCGTAACGCGTTCTTTAGCCGCATTTAGCATTAACTGACCTTTTTTGATCAACAGACTTGCTCGGCTTTGCTCGACTTGGGTTAACTCATTTAATAAATCTTGCTGACTTCCTAAACCGATCGCTCCAGAATAATCGGCAATAACCGCATTATGATTATTTTCAATGGTATGAATCAACTTTAATGGTCGTTCCGCAACTTTTGCTATCCAGCTCGAATAATCACAAACAGCCTCACTCACCAATGAACCGTCGATACAAGCTAGAATCGTATTTCCAGTGATAACTTCGGCAGAGTCGCTGGTAAGATTTTCTAAATTTGAATTTGCCATTAGTGACCTCCCAATACTTTTTCAAGTTCTTCTGGTTTATCGTGAACACCAAATCGATCAACGATGGTTTCGCTAGCTTCATTTAAGCCGATTATTTTAACCTGAGCACCTTCACGTCTAAATTTAATTACTGCCATATCTAAAGAATGAACCGCGGTAATATCCCAAAAATGCGCGCGCGTTAAATCTATCACCACATGAGAAACCGCTTCCTTAAAGTTAAAGTTTTCCAAGAAGTTTGCTGAAGAATTAAAAAATATTTGTCCATGAAAAATATAAGTTCGTGTGCTCGATTCTTCGTCTAATTCACTTTCAGCATACATAAAGTGACTTATTTTATTAGCAAAAAATAGTGATGCTAAAAGCACTCCAACAAAGACACCATAAGCCAAGTTATGGGTCCAAACGACCATAACCACCGTAGCAATCATTACAATATTGGTGGAAAGTGGATGTTTCTTAATATTTTTTATCGAACCCCAATCAAAGGTTCCAATTGATACCATGATCATAACCGCGACTAAAGCTGCCATTGGAATTTGCGCCACCCAATCATTTAAAAATACCACCATAATTAACAACACAACACCCGCCACTAAAGTCGATAAACGTCCTCGACCACCGGATTTAATATTGATCACCGATTGTCCAATCATTGCACACCCAGCCATACCACCTAAAAAGCCTGCACCAACATTGGCAATTCCCTGACCTTTACATTCACGATTTTTATCACTTGGTGTATCCGTTAAATCATCGACAATGGTTGCCGTCATTAATGACTCTAATAAACCAACAACAGCCAAAGCCATTGCGTAGGGAAAAATGATTTCTAAGGTTTTAAATTCTAACGGAACATCAGGCCATAGGAAAATAGGTAGTGTATCGGGAAGTTCGCCCATATCGCCAACAGTTCGAATATCAATGCCAACAATCATTGCTAATGCTGTTAACGATAGAATACACACAAGCGGAGACGGTATAACCTTACCAATCACTGGAATATAGGGGAATAAATAGATGATCCCTAATCCTGCGGCAGTCATTGCATAAACATGCCAAGTAACATTAGTTAATTCTGGCAGTTGAGCCATAAAAATAAGGATTGCAAGCGCATTTACAAAACCCGTCACCACGGAGCGAGATACAAAACTCATTAAACTACCGAGTTTCAAATAACCCATAACGACTTGAATTACACCGGTCAATAATGTTGCCGCTAATAAATATTCTAATCCATGTTGCTTTACCAAGGTCACCATTAATAAAGCCATCGCTCCGGTTGCCGCTGAAATCATTCCCGGACGCCCACCAATAAATGCAGTAATCACCGCAATACAAAACGAAGCGTACAATCCAACTTTTGGATCAACTCCAGCAATAATTGAAAAAGCAATTGCTTCTGGAATTAGGGCAAGCGCAACCACCAGTCCCGCGAGAACGTCCCCACGAATGTTGCCTAACCAGTCTTGTCTAGTCGAATGAAATAACATAATTTACCTAGCTTTATTTAGTTAGCTTTAAGAGAGCGAAAATTACTATAACGGCTAAAAGATAGTCGCTTAAGAGAGCTCAGCCAGAACCTCTTTGAAAGGACGCGAATTCTACAGAATGAACAAAATACATACAATTGATTTATTAAATTCCAAGCTAATAACCCATAATTATTAAGACAAAAGCCTTACCAACGGATATAATTCGACAACTGAAGCAAAACTTGCTGTTTTTCTCAACATTTAAAGATAGAAACCGTTAATTTCATGAAGTACTCTAATATCCAGCAACATAGCCTTATTACGGCAATAAAAACGCCTTTTGACCACAAGGGAAATATTGATCTTGATTGCTTTGATAAGCTAGTCAAACAGCAAATTAAAAGCGGTGTTGATGGGCTTATCGTAGGCGGTACAACTGGCGAAGGTCACCTTCTCAATTGGGAAGAGCATTTAATGTTAATTGCTCACGCTACCAGCAAATTTGGTGAACAATTATTGATCATCGGTAATACCGGTAGCAATAATACCCGCGAAGCCATTAAAGCAACCCAACACGGCTTTGCGATGGGAATGCATGCTACGCTACAGATTAATCCCTATTACGGCAAAACAAGCGACCGAGGCGTATTAAAACACCTTCAGTCAACGATTGAAGTCGGGCCAGCATTTATCTACAACGTTCCGGGAAGAACCGGACAAGATATTTCCCCTGAGATTATTCAGCAACTAGCAAAACACAAACATTTTATCGGAGTAAAAGAATGTGCTGGCAACCAGCGAATTGCTGAATATGAAAATCAGGGAATTGCTTGCTGGTCAGGAAACGACGATGAATGTTTTGAGTCTCGGCATCGACATGGATCGCATGGTGTAATATCAGTCACCTCAAATATTGTTCCGGGACTGATGAGAAAATTAATGGATGATAAAAATCAATCTATACTTAATCAATCGCTACAACCTCTTTTCAATTGGCTCTTTTGCGAGCCAAATCCTATTGCCATCAACACTGCTTTATCTATGACTGGCGCAATAGAGCCGATATTTCGTTTGCCTTATTTACCATTAGATAGCGACTTAAGAGCAAAGGGAATCGAGTTATTAAAATTAATTGATTCAGAAGAAATTATTGGTAATCAGTTAAAAATATTAGAAGACAAAGACTTTAATATCTTAGCTTAGGTATTTGATAACCCTAATCCTAATATCGGAATCTAATTATGACCAGTTGGAGCGACCTTCTAGCGGAAGAAAAAAAGCAAGAATATTTTAAAAACACACTTGAATATGTCGCCAAAAAGCGCGCAGAGGGTGTGATTATTTACCCGCCAAAAGATCAAGTATTCAGCGCCTTCAGTGAAACCCCCTTTGAAAAAGTTAAAGTCGTTATTTTAGGACAAGATCCTTACCATGGAGCTAATCAAGCACATGGGTTGTGTTTTTCTGTTTTACCTGGAATAAAACCCCCACCCTCGCTGGTCAATATCTATAAAGAGCTTTACCAGGATATTCCGCATTTTGAGATCCCTAATCATGGGTATTTACAATCATGGGCAAAACAAGGTGTTTTATTGCTTAATACAGTTCTTACTGTGGAGCAAGGACATGCTCATTCACACAAACACCTAGGTTGGGAAAGGTTTACCGATAAAGTAGTTCAACAACTGGATGCCCATGGCGAGGGCATCGTGTTTTTATTATGGGGAAGTCACGCTCAAAAAAAAGGTGCGCAAATTAACACTGATCGCCATTTTGTACTCAAAGCACCACACCCATCACCGTTGTCGGCGCATAGAGGTTTTTTCGGTTGCAAACATTTTTCTAAAGCTAATCAAATACTCGTTGAACAAGGACGTTCTGTGATTGATTGGGCAAATCTAAGCTATTCAAGTAAAACGCCGTAAAAATACCTCATTTCCCGTAGCCAAATAGACTAATGTTGACTACACTTTAGAAGATTCTCACATAAACCTGCAAATCGCACTAAATGATTAGAAAATTCTTTCACTTTTTATTTCTTACGCTACTTTCACATCAGCTTATCGCTGAAGAAAAAGTCGTTTTGCAATTAAAGTGGGAACACGAATTTCAATTTGCTGGTTATTACGCAGCAAAATGGCAAGGTTATTATAAAGACGAAGGGCTTAATGTCGAAATAAAAACTGCCGCTCAAAAAGATAAACAACTTTTACAACCCTCAGTTGAATTAAGAAAAGGCAACGCTCAATTTGCTATCGGCGCACTCGATATTCTAAAAACCAACCGAAGTGAAATTCAACCTCTCATTTTGTCACCTATTTTTCAAAAAAGCCCTAGTGCTATTTTTTCACTTCAACATGTCGATATCAGTAGTCTAAAAAAACTATCAAAGCTAAAAATAGCCACTTATAACGCTGGAGCAATCAAAACCGAATTGCTTGCACTATTTCGCTCTCACGGCTTTTCCTTAGATAAACTCAATTTTGTAGAGGCTCCACCTACAATTGACACTTTACTGGAAGGTAAAGCGGATGCCATTATTACATTTATTGTTTCAGCGCGATTTTTTTCAAAAGAAAAAGGGATCGAACTGAATATGTTGTCGCCTTCAGAATATGGAGTAGAGTTTTATGGTGACACTTTGTACACAACTCAAACCTATGCCAACAACAATCCAGATATCGTAAGAAAATTTATTCGTGCTAGTAAAAAGGGATGGAAATACGCACTCGAAAATAAAGAAGAAATTGCCAAAAGAATTTCTGCTGAGCTTCCCCGCTATATAGTCAATTACGAAAATCTATTGGGGTACAATTTAGCCTTTGCTGATACTATTGATTCTTTACTCGATTACCCAAACACGCCTATTGGAAAACTAGACCAAAACAAATGGCTAAATATGAATGAAAGAATGCGCTCTATTGGACTCATTCAAACCCATTTGAACAATAACAACTTTTATAATGAATCCAAAACTCAACGACTCATTAACAAGCAACCTTATATATTTTTTTTAACGATAGCGATTTCTTTTCCGATAATTTTTCTTTTATGGTATCGAAAAAAGAGGATCTTAACAGTCGCAGCAATTCTGCTTACGACCTTACTGCTTGAATATCAAGCCGAAAGCTATTTTGTTGAAAAACAAGGCGAAGCTGACAATTCGAAAATTGAAAGAGCGCTGCGATCTGTTAGCGATAAACTTCAAAGCGATCTTCAGTCTAATTTGTCTATGTTAACTGGGTTTGCTGCTTACATTTCTGCAACACCTGATTTGAGCTACGATGATTATAGTCGTTATGCGTCACAGCTATTTAGAAAATCTCACATGCTAATCAGCTTTTCGGCAGCAAAAGATCTCGTCATTAATTATGTTTATCCATTAGAAGTCAATCAAAAAGCTATAGGACTTGACTATCGAAAAACGCCCAGTCAAATCGACATGGTTCTTCAAGTTGTTAATACAAGACAAATGCTTGTCGTTGATCCCGTTGACCTAGTCCAAGGTGGACGCGCTTTTATCGCCAGAGTTCCGATATTTCTGGAAGATGGTTCATTATGGGGAATTATCTCTGCACCAATCGATCAAGAAAAGTTATTCCGTTTTTCTGGTATCGAAAATTTTAGCCAAGAAGCTGAAGTCGCTATTAAAAGTTACGATACTCTTGGCAATCAAGGGGAAGTCTTTTTTGGCGATGCATCTATTTTTGACAAGGAAGAGCATCTCCAATCGATTATTAGCGTTGGTGGAGGCTCTTGGTATATTGCGGCTCTTTATAAGAATATTGACGGAACCACACCGGACAATATTTACATTCTAAGAATTTATTTCTTTTTTGCTGGTTTATTAATTAGTGTATTTGCTTGGTTCCGCTTTAGACAAGAATCGGAAAAATCTCGACTCGAATCAGAAATAAGAGCCGAAAAAATACTTCTTGAATCGGTCGGCAAAGTTGCCAAAATAAGTGGTTGGAAACTCAATGATAATTTAGAATTTATTAAATGGTCTTCCCAAGCGTCTTTATTGTTAGGTAAAGATGAAAATTATAAACCAAAATCCTTGAGCGAACTTGAGCCATTTTTCCTTTTTGATGACTACCAACTGCTTCTTAGCGAATCAAAACTAGCCATAGAAAACTCGTCACCCTTTGACATAGAACTAAAACTTTCCTCTAATCAATTTGGTACTAGATGGTTAAAGTTTATGTCCGATGGTATCAGGAAAACCAATTCCTTAATTACCGGAACGATTCAAGACGTAACCAATAAAGTCATAAGTGCTAAATTAATCGAACATCAGGCGAGTTATGATAACCTAACCGGTCTTCCAAATAGAACGCTTTATCGTGATCGTTTAGTGACCTCTATTAAAAACGCTCACCGAAACAAGCAAAAAATTGCTGTGCTATTTATTGATCTCGATCGTTTTAAACCAATCAATGATAACCACGGACATCAAATTGGCGATAAAGTACTCATAGAAGCTGCTCGACGAATTAAATCTTGCGTTAGAAAATCCGATACCGTCTCTAGACTAAGTGGAGATGAGTTTGCTGTTATTCTTAATGATGTTCCTCAGTACAATCACGTATTAAAAGTCACCGATCACATAATTGAAACAATGCAAGAAACCTATAGGATCGAAAACGCGGCGGTTTATTCAAGTGCCAGTATTGGAATTGCTCTTTATCCAAATGATGCAGACGACGCGGACTCATTATTAAGAAAAGCCGATCAGGCTATGTATGAAGTAAAAGCAAGCGGGAGAAATGGCAGCCAATTTTATACCAAGGAAATGCAACTCAAATCTGAGTATCGTCATGAAATGTTAAACGAATTAATTTTAGCGGTTAATAATCAAAACCTTGAGGCTTATTATCAACCAATTTTTGATTTAAAAGATAAAAAAATGGTACGTTGCGAATCACTTGCGCGCTGGCAAAAAAGTAATGGTGAATTTGTGCCTCCCGTCGACTTTATCGACCTTGCTGAAGAATCAGGCCTTATTAATCGAATTGATTTATTTATGCTTCAAGAGGCCGCCAACACACTACAAGACTTACCTCAAGATATCGATCTTTCAATTAATATCTCTCCAAGGTTATTTATGACTAAAGATAAGGCTTTGGAAAATTGGATTACTAATATCCAACGCATTAGCCAAAAATTAAGTATTACGGTAGAAATTACCGAAAGACTGCTAACCGATGATTCCGAGCTGGCACTAATTGTATTAGAGCAACTCAAGAGTTTTGGCGTAAAGATCGCTATTGATGATTTTGGTACTGGTTATTCATCGCTAAGCTATTTAGTTAAATACCCTGTTGATGTCATCAAAATTGATCGAAGTTTTGTTAAGGATATCGGAATAAAATCCTCCGCAGGGGCGTTAATCGAAACTATTCTGGCCATGGCTAATCGCCTTTCAATAAAGGTTGTTGCTGAAGGCATTGAAACACAAGCTCAACTCAAGTATTTAAAACTTCATGGCTGTGATTATGGCCAAGGTTATTACTTAGCTCGCCCGATGGATAAGGAAAGTTTTATTGCGTTTTCTAACCAAAACTAAAGAAAATTATTCGAATTTCACTTATCATTTGCGTTAGTTATGTTTAGCCTCTAGCAGTCTTCTTATTTCAGAAGTCCGACTATCATTTACACCAAATTGTTGCTCAAAAATGTTCAACGCATTATTTAAATACATGTTTCCCCTCTCAACATTCCCTGTAAGAATAAGCGCTTCGCCTAAAAACCGAGCGGTCGTAGCCGTTAAGACATGATCTTCGGGTAAGCCTTTTTCTCTCAACTGATAAGCATCCAACAATAGGGGTAAAGCCTTAGACATATTTCCTTGTTTGATATAGAGTTTCCCAAGCCCTGTCAGAGGGTAGGCTAGTCTTGGACTATCTTTGGAAAAAGTATTTTGAAATATTTGAAGAGCTTCTCGGAAAACCCTTTCGGCATTTTCATAGTCCTTTTTATTTATTAACAATAGACCCAAACTACTTAATGAGCCTGCAACGTACGCATGGTCATAGCCGAACAACCGTTTTAATATTTCAATTGATTCGCGTCTTGCGGTTTCCGATTCGTCCAGCATATCTAATTTAGAATAAATTTTGGCCAAATTACCTAAACTAGCAGCGATTTCCGCATGATCGGTTTTGTAAATAGATCGCCTAATTTTTAGTCCTTTAAGTGCTGGTTCGATTGCCTCCTTATTTTTTCCTTGCAATGATAATGTGCTCGCTAGCTGGTTGTAACTATGTCCAGTTTCTAAGCTAATATTACCCAAACTGCTAATTCGTGCTGCCAATCCCGCTCTAATCATTTTTTCTGAACCAGCTAAGTCGCCAAGGTGGCGTAAAACAGCACCGAGATTTGTGTATGCTTCGCCAGCTTCTCTTGATTTTTTAGTAAACTTGCGTAAGACTAATTCTAAAATTTTCTCATCCAAATCTTTCGCTTTCTTATATTTTTGTTGCTCAGAGTAGATAATCGCTCTTACGATTAGAGGACTCGTTCTCTCATATTCATCTAGCAAATCACTTGTGTCATAAAATTTTGTTGAGCGATCTAAGATTTGAATTGCATTATCATACTCGCCAAGTTCATACTGAATTTCACCTAATCGATAATAAACTCTCGCCATTTCTAAATCTGTTGTATCACTAGTATTAATATAAATTTCTAACGATTGCTCAATTAAACTAGTTGCTTCTTGATAACTACCTAGTTTTTGATAAATCCTAGCTAGAGTTTCTAATAACCTCGCTTTAACCTTAGGTGTTTCCAATTTGTTAATTTTAGCTTTACCTTTATTTAATAATTCTAGAGCTGTGATATCCTTACCTGCATTTTCATTCGGATCTGAAGAGCTGAAAATTTCAAGCATATACTCAGATACCTGTTTCGCACTTTCAGCTTCCATATTGGCTATTGCTGTTTGTTCCTTAATCATTTCTATTTGATTCTTAATGGTATGATTTTGTACGGATAGGAGTCCTACAAAAAAAATTATGAACACTACAGATATAGAAGAAAACAGGACGCCTAGTTTGTGACGTTGTATAAATTTTTTCGTCAAGTACAAAAACTGGTCGGGTTGAGCTTTTACAGGATAGTAATTTAAATATCTATCAATATCATTATAAAATTGTTCTACAGATTGATATCTCCGTTCAGGTTCTTTTTGTAGCGATTTTAAAATGATATTGTCGAGATCGCCCTTTAGTTTATTTTTTGCAGCATTAAGTGTTAAGAAATGCCCCTCGGGTATTTTTACATTCACCAAAGAATTTGTGTTCGAAATAACTTTACTGGGTTTTGTGGGCATCTGTTCACAGATAGCTTTCTCAAACGTCTTTCTATATTGCTCTTTTAGATTAAATATTTTTTCTTCTGTAAGTAGCTGAAACAACAATGTCCCTAGGGCATAAACGTCTGTTCTAGTCGTAATTTTCTCACCAAGAACTTGTTCAGGAGCGGCATTTTCTAAGGTCAAGATCCGCATTTCAATTTGAGTCTCTGCAACTGATTTTGAATATTCATCAGGATTTAATATTTTAGCAACACCAAAATCTAATAATTTTATCTGACCATCAGACGTGACTAGTATGTTGGCAGGCTTAATATCTCGATGAACAATCAAATTTTGATGGGCATAATTTACTGCTTTACAAACCTGCATAAATAGTTTGATTCGTGACTTAAAACCAATGCGTTTCTCCTTGCAGTAATCGATTAGCGTTTTACCTTCTATGTATTCCATCACCAGATAGGGTAGTCCGCTATCTGTTGTCCCGCCATCAATTAAGCGTGCAATATTGGGGTGATTTAAATTAGCAAGAATTTGTCGTTCACTCTTAAACCTTTTTAAGGTTTCCGAATTCAGACATTGTCTATGAATCACTTTTATTGCGACCTTGCTATCAAATTCAGCATCGACCCTTTTGGCCTTAAAGACCGTTCCCATGCCGCCCTCACCAATGACGGAGTCTAATTCATAAACACCAATTTTTTCACCTGGCTTAACTTCAAATTTATCGCTGACCAATTGTTTAATATTTGAAGAAATCATTTGGGTGATATTTGCATCTTTAGCAGCTTCGCTATCTAACATATCTATAATAGTCTGAAATAAATCAGGCTTATCTTTAGTCTCTTTTCGGACAAATTCTTCCCGTATATCAGCGCTAATCTCTAGTGCATCATTAAATACTTTTTTTACGAAATTCCAGTCTTGCGATTCCAATATTTTATTCCCTAATTGCCATTTTTAACCAAGCTTTGACCACCCGTATTTCTCGTTCTACAGTAGCGATGGATATTTTTTCCACATCAGCTATTTCAGAGTTTGATAATCCTGAAAAAGCTCTGAATTCAAACATACGGGCAGCGCGCTCATCAAAGCCCTCTAGTTTAAACATCAATTCATCCAAAATAATAAGTTCCGTTTCATTTCCCAGAACATAGACAATAGCATCATCAATATTAATTTTATTGTGCCTACCTCCCCTTTTTTCTGACAGTTTACTTCTAGCGTGATCGACCAATATTCGGCGCATTTGTTTAGCGGCAATCGCGAAAAAATGAATTCTATCTTCATATTCAATATCCATTTTCACAAGTTTTAAGAAAGCTTCATTCACTAGTGCCGTTGACTGCAAAGTATGACCTGAATTTTCTGATTTCATATAATGATTTGCCAATCGATGTAATTCATCGAGAATAATCGGAGTAATCTGTTGCAGGCCACCACTATCTCCATTACTTAAATTAGAAAGTAAAACAGTTAGATCGTTATTCTTATTCATGTAGTCATTATTGAATAGACACCTTTCAGTGTTATCAACTCTCCTGTATTTTTAAATCTATAAAAATAGTAATACAGGATAATCTTTTTATTGTTTTTGTACAATATTTGTACAAATTAGTCCTTTCGTCCACCCATTAACTTAGAGTGTTCTAAACTAGTCATTTTCCAAAAAGATTTTTTACTGACCGAAGCTAAGTGAAGACAGCCACACATACGCACAGCCGTTTTCGATATCAACTCAAATTTTATGGGTTAATATCAGCCGCAGCATCAGCATCGTTCCCTGGTGCCCCTAATTGAAAACTATTTGAATCATTAACTCCAAAGGCACTGTTTTCGATAAAGACTCCATAATTCCAGCCACCTTGACCTCGATTAGGATTAGTACCGTTGCCAGAATTACCGGTAACAATCGTGGAATCCACCATATCTAAAAGACTAGCTTCCAACAACAATATAGCTGCAACTGAGCCACCCGCTCCACCGCCGCCGGCTCCTCCATATCCACCAGGACTTCCAGAACCGCCATTACCACCTTTACGCGCCCCTGAATCAGCTCCAGTGCCACCAGTACCTCCGTCACCACCTTGACCACCATTGCCTCCAGCACCTCCGGCACCGCCATTGGCTGTTCTGATTTCACTGCTTGAAATAGAGACGAAATCGACTGCCACTGCCGCCAATGCAAACGAACCTCCAGCACCTCTACCTGGCTGACCACCAGCGCCACCTTCTCCGCCTTCGCCGCCTCCGCCGCCTCCGCCGCCATCGTTAAAGTTTAAGCCTGGACCAGAACCACCACCACCGCCACCAGCTCCACCAGTACCTTTTCCACCATTCGAAACACCATTGGTAGGCACAAATAATCCAGAACTAAATTCCGAGGAATTTTGACCGCCAGTTCCCTGAGTGCCAGTTTTACCACGAGTAGATACCGAACCTCCACGCCCGCCAGCACCGATGGTACAAGACAAACCAGATACGACTGCAGTACCCGCAGTACCTCTAACACCCCCCGTTATCGTACCCGAATTACTACTACTGTCCGTTCCTTTTGCTCCAACTCTGCCTGTAAGACATGTTAAGGAAACAGCTCTAGCATCACCGCCTTTACCACCATTTTGGCCATTATGACCAGTTCCACCGCTGCCCCCAGAACGGCCTGATCCATTGGAACCTCTGTCTCCTTCTTCACCAACCGCACCGGTGACTCCTTTTACACCATCTGCACCTTTACCCGATCGAATATCGCTGTTTAAAATATCTAAACGAGTTAGGTTCTGCGCAAGTACTCCGTAGCTTGACGCTGCAACCCATGAATTTATGTCTGCATTTGGTGGTTGAATAACAGTTAAATCTGATCCTTTCGCGATGACTTCTCTGATAGTGAGATTTCCACCATTAGCGGCATATATAGCCTGCGAATGTACTTTCCCATCGGCAGGAGCATTAGCCTCAATGCTAATCCCTCTAATCGTTTTATCGCTAAAGTTTTCAGCCGATAATGCAACAGCGTGATTCACAAATATTGGGGTGGGGGCATTCGATGGTTCATAAACCCAGTCCACATCAAAGCCTCCGTACAAATTGACCGTTTCCGGCAACACTAGGGTACTCGATAATTCATACAAACCGGTATCAGGAGTGTTTAAATAGATATCTGCCCCAGAAAAGCTACTATCTAAAGCACGCTCAATCGTTTTAATAGGACTATCTGGTGTGCGACCTGAATTATTGAAATCATGCCCAATATCTTGATCTATAAATAATGCGCCGGTTTTATCGTTTAATACAAAAACTGAAACATTATCGGTCGTGCTCACATTGGCATTATCGACATCCGTCACGGTCACTTCAAATTTCAACTTATCAACATTTGTAGTCGTGGTAAAACTGATGGATGCGGTACTTGACAGCTGTCCCACTGAATCGCCTTCCGTTTGAATCCAAGCGTAGCGCAATGAAGAACTATTTTGATAGTTAGCTGGCTCTGCTACAAGAGTTATATTTTCAGACCTATCAGCTAAAATATCATCCCCAACCTCTACCTGAAGTTCACCTTGGGGATTACTACAACTATCATATTCAACCCTGTCATCGTTGCCATCGGCATCAGTATCAGCCTGTAAAGGATCTGAAAAAACTAATGATAAATTGTCTCCCTCGTCGCAAGGTGGGTTTGCCAAATTGGTATACCAACCGTAGACTTCACGGGCGTCATCCAAACCATCATTATCAGTATCCGCCAAATTCAAATCAGTACCTTTTAGAACTTCCAGACGATCACTTAAACCATCCAAATCCGTATCGGTAATGTAAACCAGATGAAGCACATCCCCTTTTCGTAAATTGATATCTCCAGCAACATAATCCTGAGACAGAATATTGTACATTTTTGTCTCAGTTGTTCCCGCCGAACTACCCACTGGCGCGTAAGTATGAGCAACTAGCCAATAACTATGGGTATTACTATTCATCTCTAAAGAGCGCACTGACGACAAACCCATATGACTTTCTGTCTTACCTGGAAAAGTTTGTGATGAGAAAGCGAAACTAAAATTTAATCGATTAGTCATTAAATCTTCAAAACTTAAAATATCACCATTGCCAGTGTCTACAGCAACGCGATAACGCTCTGTTTTGGGGGTTTGGGTCTCGCCAAAATCTATAATTATTTCCGCGGTTCTTGCTTTAACATTCTGAGCAGCAAGATTGAGATCGACATCGGATCTTTGCCCCGTTAGTGCTAGGTTCGCAGGTGTTAACACTAGCTGGTTCGAGTTTTCTAATATTCGACTAATTTCTTCAGGATTATCCTCAGCTTTGTACACAAAATTAAAGGGCGTATAATCGCCTGAGCTTGGATTTACACCTGTCCCCAATGGATTGGGAGTGAAACTCATATTACCTTCATAAACTAAGGTACCCACCGAAATTAAATCGCCGGGCCTTTGAGGGTTTTCCATATAGGCGGTTAAATCCATGTTACTCAAGGTGTAACTAACATCACCATCATTCAAAAGACCCATTAAGATTTTAATTTCACCACCTTTTGTGTCTACAGTTTCGGTACGCAAGGTTTCAAAATAATCGGAACTCTCCTGACGATTGGTTTCAACGGTCTGCTCATTCCAATAATTGGTCTCGGTAGTGGTATCAGTGTGTTGATAATCGTATGAAGCGTCAGCTTTAGCAGTTGTAATAGGACCACTTTTCTCTACTTCCGCATTCACACTAACCGCATGCTGTTCTTCAATAACGTTGGTGTTGTTGCGACCTCTATCGGTGGTTATTTGAACTTCCGAAAGTGAGGCATTGGTCATCCCTCGATTGACAGAACCAGATTCTACCGTGGTAGCATACAATTGAATAACTGGAGCACCTAACCTTTCAATTCTAATTCTGGGAACATCCGCCACTAAAGGGTTAAATCGTAAATGGGTACCACTATTTTTATCCCAGTTATCGGCCTCTTCTTTATCCAAAAATCCATCACCATCGGTATCGGCTACATTGATATTTGTGCCTAAAGCAGTTTCTTCGGAATCGGTTAACCCATCCCCATCGGTATCAGTTGGAGCGGGAGGCGGAGGAGGAGGTGGTGGAGCGGGATCGTCACCACCGCCACCTCCTCCACCACATGCCACTATACCCAACAACATAATTACTGCCACTAATGCGGATAATTTATTTAATACAAATTTCATCAGTTTAACCCCTCTATTTTCGCTTATCCTAAACACAAACCACACCTATTTAGATGCTCTATTACCTTAAGCGTAAACTGATGTTAAAAACCCTCAATATAATTTATATCATTAATTGTCAAACGGAATTAAACACAGGTTTTTGATACCGCATAATATTCATTTGGGAAAGATTGTTACTGGACTCTCCCGATTGATAAAAATTTAGTAAAAGCACAAACGATTAACAACTAATAATCATGATCCAAATCAATATGTCTAACATTAGAAATCCCTAAAATGAACGCGGTTATTAAAAACATGATTCAATTATTTAAGGTATATAAAAATGAAAAAATCAATATTAGCGGTAGCACTTTTAAGTGCTATAAGTGCCCCTGTTTTTGCAGCTGACGAAGGATGGATTTTCCGAGGTACGGTTGCTCATATTTCTCCAAATGATGACAGTGGAAATGTATTAGGTACTGCCGATGGCGTATCAGTTAGTTCTTCGACAGGTATCGGACTTGGCTTCACTTATATGATGGATAAAAACTGGGGTGTTGAAATTTTATTAGCAACTCCATTTACTCATGATATCGAAGGTACTGGCGACCTTGCGGGTCTAAGCATTGGTGAGACTAAACATCTTCCACCAACGGTTTCTTTAACCTACAGCTGGGGAGACACTACAACTTTTCACGTAGGTGGAGGTCTTAACTACACTAAGTTTTTCCAAGAAGACACAAGTTCAGCTTTAACATCTACTCTTGGTGCAACATCTACCGGTCTTGAGCTGGATGCTTCGACAGGAATATCTGTTCAGTTTGGTTTTGATACACCAATTAATGACGACTGGAGCTTTACTGGCGGTATTTATTACAAAAAGATCGATACTACTGCTGATGTTTATGTTGACGGTACGCTAGCAACGAGCGTTGACGTAACAATTGATCCGATTGTTGTGACATTAGGTGTAAGTACTAGGTTCTAGTTTTAAAATTCTGCTTTTAAGTAGTCTATTTTTGAGATTTAGTTAAAAAAAACTCCTGCTTTATGCGGGAGTTTTTGTTTGGCAGATATACTGATAATCTAAATATTCTTCAATGCCATAACGGCCACCTTCTCTTCCCATTCCAGATTGTTTTACGCCACCAAAAGGTGCATGGTGATTTGATAATCTCGCCTCGTTAATTCCTAGCATTCCAAGTTGAATTTGCCGACTAAATCTCTCAATTCTTGTTGGATCCTTAGTGAATAAATATCCCGCCAAACCTAGTTGGGTTTTATTAGCTAATTCGATTGCTTGATCTTCAGTTTTAAATTGAATGATAGAAACTATCGGTCCAAAAATTTCCTGATAAAACAAATCCATCGATGAAGTCACTTTATCTAAAATTGTCGGCTCAAAAAAATAACCTTTACCGTCAATTTGCTTTCCTCCAACTAGCAGTTCTGCCCCTTCACTTTGAGCATCAGTAATTAATTTTTTCATTTTATTAATAGCTATCGGGCTAATTACAGGCCCCATTTGAACGGTTGAATCAAAACCACAGCCCGATTTCAATTTTGATATTTGTTGCAATAGTTTTAATTTGAATTTTTCAGCGACAGTTTCTTGGATTAAAAATCGATTAGCACTCACACAGGTTTGTCCCGCATTACGAAATTTACTCGCCATTGCACCCGCCACCGCAAGTTCAATATCCGCATCTTCAAAAACAATAAAAGGCGCATTGCCTCCGAGCTCCATTGAGGTTCTTTTAACCCCGGCAGCGCACTGTTGCAGCAGTTTTTTACCTACATTGGTAGAACCAGTAAAACTAAGTTTTGCAATCTTTGGATGTCCAGTCAGTATCTCTCCTATCATTTGAGAATCACTTCCAATGATCAGATTAAATACCCCCGAAGGCACTCCCGCATCAACAGATAACTGTGCAATCGCAATTGCCGTTAACGGAGTCATTTCTGACGGCTTTAGGACTAAAGTACACCCCGCAGCTAATGCAGCAGCCGCTTTTCGCAAAACCATTGAACAGGGAAAATTCCAAGGTGTAATTGCGCTCACTACACCTACGGGACGCCGATAAACCAAAGCTGACTGATTGTTATCACTAGGAACCTTACAAGGCTTAGTCAAATCTTCCGCTAACTCGGCATATAACTTGACGTAGTTTGCAGCATGCTGTATCTCGCCTTTTGCCTCTTGCAGAGGTTTACCTTGTTCTAAAGTAATGATCTGCGCCAAATCATCAAGATTTTCAATAAGTAATTCTTGCCACCTCAAAAGACATTTTCTTCTATCTTGATCAGAAAATGCCTGCCAAATTGATAACGCATCGGATGCTGATGAAATTGCTTGTTCAATTTGCAATGAACTAACTTCGGAAATCCGAGCAATAACCGTCTCAGTTGTAGGATTAATCACATCAAAAAATTGATCTGTAACTAACCATCGACCATTGATCAACGACGCATTTTTAATGAGAGAAGAATTTTCGATATTTTGTAAGCTCATGGGTATAACAGTCGCTCAGGATTTTAAGATAATAATACTTTCTTTAGATGATAACCGATTGTCTAAACGACATCACAAACTTTTTGCTATAACCGTAAATTACATTAGCTGACTAGCGATCCATTTGAACCGATTGAATATATTCAATTTTGGTTATAAACCACGTAAAACTCTCTGCTCCGATTTTAACCAAAATTTCATCATCCACTTGATTACCTAACAACGCGCGAGCCATAGGGGAATCTACCGAGATATAATCACTACGCCCAAAGATCTCGTCATAACCGCCAATCCGAAAACGCTTTGCCTCATCCTTTTCATTAATTATTTCTACCCATGCACCAAAGAAAACTTTTCCTTCTTGTTTCGGAGAGTATTCAACAATTCGAAGGTTCTCTAAACATTTACGAAGATATCTTACTCGTCGATCAATTTCTCTTAGTTTCTTTTTATTGTACTGATAATCGGCATTTTCAGAGCGATCGCCAAGGCTAGCCGCCCAAGTCACTTTTTTCGTGGTTTCAGGTCTTTCAACTCGCCAAAGATGATCAAGTTCATCTTTAAGTTTGTTAAAGCCTTCTCTTGTGATTAATTTAGATCGCATAAAGTTATTAATTATTAAAATTGTTTATTCTAACTAAGACATCAATCGCTTGCGCATTTCAGCTAATCGATCTTTCCCTTGTTCCCGCTTTTCTTCATCACTCAACTGAACATGATCTTCTTCCCAATCAAGATCATCTTGAGGCAATTCTTCTAAAAAACGACTAGGAACAGAATCTACCATTTCGCCATATTTTTGTCGTTTTTTTGCAACAAGAATCGCAAGCGTTTCTTCTGCTCTGGTAATTCCTACATAGGCAAGCCTGCGCTCCTCTTCAACGTTATCTTCCTCAATGGATGATTTATGTGGTAATAATTCTTCTTCCATACCAATTAAATAGACATGGGGAAACTCTAATCCTTTTGAAGCGTGAAGCGTCATCAACTGAACTTCATTTGCCTCCTTTTCTTCTTGCTCACCACGATCGAGCATTTCTCTTAAACACAACTTAGAAACAGTCTCAGCAAAAGGATCATCCGCTAGTTTATTAATTTCTAATCCAGACTCGATCCAAGATAATAAGGTTTCAACATTGCTCCAACGAAATTCTGCAGCTTTTGGTGAACTTGAATTATCAAACAAAAAGCCATGATAGCCAATATAGGCAAGTAGTTCTCTAATAACCGCTAAGCTATCACCTCTTTTTACATTATCACTGGCTTTTGCAATCGTTTCACCAAATCGCCTAACCGCAGCTAAGCCTTTTCCCGATAATGTTTGTTCCAAACCTACCTCAAAAATTGCATCGAATAAACTGATGTGTCTTGAGTTGGCATAGCTGCCTAGTTTTTCTAAAGTCGTGACTCCAATTTCTCGACGAGGAACATTAGCAATTCGAATAAAAGCATTATCGTCCTCTTGATTAATTAATAATCGGAAATATGCCATCACATCTTTAATTTCTGCTCTGGCAAAAAATGAAGTTGTACCGCTGATTTTGTAGGGAATTTGTTTATCGACTAGAAATTTTTCGAGTAATCGTGATTGATGATTACCTCGATACAAAATTGCAAAATCTTTATAAGCAATATTTCTATTAATTCGTCGAGATAAAATTTCTTTAGTCACGCGATCGGCTTCATCATTATCGTTTTTAGCCGATAGGATTCTGATCGGATCACCATAATGTTTATCTGACCATAATCTTTTCTTAAAGATATGCTCATTATTTTGAATCAACTGATTAGCTGACTTTAAAATCCGTCCGGCTGAACGGTAGTTTTGTTCAAGCTTAACTACTCGCAAATTTGGGAAATCTTTTTGCAGTAACTCTAGATTTTTTGGTTGGGCGCCACGCCAAGAATAAATGGACTGGTCATCATCGCCAACAACAGTAAAGTTTCCTAGCCGCCCCGTTAATAATTTAACTAGTTCGTATTGGCTGGTATTTGTATCCTGATATTCATCAACTAATAGATAACGAATTTTCCCATGCCATTTTTCTCTAACCTTTTGTTCACCTTTTAATAATAATGTAGGGATTAAAATTAAGTCATCAAAATCAACCGCATTAAATGCGCGCAAACTACGAGTATATGCTTGATAAAGTTTTGCCGCTAAAAGCTGATCTTGATTATCCGCTTGAATGATCGCTTGTTCCGGTAGAATTAACTCGTTTTTCCATTTGGAGATTTGGCTGAGAATATCCAGCATTTCTTTTTTATCAGCGTCGTCACTTTTTTTACAAAGCTCTTTGATCAGCTGGAAAGAATCTTGATCATCAAAAATGGTAAAGTTAGGTCGAAAACCAAGTGTTTTGTGTTCGCTACGAATGATATTCAGTCCAAGGTTATGAAAAGTAGAAACAATCAAACCTTTACTATTGGAATCGCCCAATAACTTTGTGACACGAGCCTTCATTTCTTTTGCGGCTTTATTGGTGAAGGTAACCGCCGCAATATGCCTAGATTGATAGCCACAATGTTTGATTAGATGGACAATTTTTTGAGTAATAACCGCTGTTTTACCACTTCCGGCACCAGCAAGTACTAACAAAGGTGATGTAGTTAATTTGACCGCTTGGTCTTGGTGAGAGTTAAGTTTTACGACAGACACAAGCGCCCTTAAATTATGCAACAAATATATAAATCAGCTACTCTGATAGAGCAGTCGGAGATTCTATTATCCTTAATCTAAAGTGTAAATCAGAAATTTCAATATTATCTCAAGAATTCAAACTGGTTTACTTTACCTAAGTTAGTTCAACCATCCATCTTGCTTACCTTTGTGGGAAAGAAGGAGTAAGCCTATTCCAACAATCAATACCAGTGAAGGCATTACCAAGCTGGACATTCCAAGAACGGGGATCACATTTTCCATAACAAACCAGTGGTAATCTTGTATAACCACAGCTATCAATGAAATCAAATAACACTCGAAAGAAAAGGCCTTTTTCATAAGTAATAAGATACTAGCTAAGACCCCAAAAATTACCGCAGCCCCAAAGGCTACACTTGCCCATGCAGGATAGCTAAGCATCAATTTTTGTTCAGCCTCAGGCAAACTAGCCAATATTTCAGGCGTCATCATTGTATGCATAATAAAAGAAAGAAGCCCCAAACAATTCCAGACAATCGCTAAAATTGCGACGGTTTTAAACCAAGAGGGTAAACTAGACTGATTATTATTAATTTCAGATGTTTCACCATTATCTAACATTTTATTTCTCCTCTATTTCAGATAGGTTATAACAAATGTATACTGCTAATCTTTCATACTAACATAAATTAGTTTTCCTGATGACTCAAGACAAACCAGCTTCATCATTACAAAACCATATTCTTCTTTTTAGCATACTAGTAGTAACCAATTTTTTCGTAGGAGGCATGGTTGGTCTAGAACGCACGCTCTTACCACTAATAGCTGAAGCTGACTTTGGTATTACATCTTCTGTCGCCGTTCTATCTTTTATCGCTACTTTTGGCGTCACCAAGGCTTCGGTCAACTTTTTTGCTGGTAGTCTTTCTGATCATTGGGGAAGAGTGAGAATACTGCAAATTGGCTGGGTGATCGCAATTCCAATACCGCTTATTTTAATGTATGCCGATCATTGGTATTGGATTTTGTTTGCCAATGTACTTTTAGGAGTTAGCCAAGCGTTTACTTGGTCAATGACCGTTGTTATGAAAGTTGATATTGCTGGTGCTAAACAACGTGGTCTTGCGATTGGTTTAAATGAATTTGCTGGTTATGGTGGTGTCGCGGTCATTGCCTTTGTAACTGGCAGCATCGCGACAGAGCATGGACTAAGACCGGAACCTTTTTACGTCGGATTATTAATTGTCATCATCGGCTTGATTCTTTCAACATTGGTTAAAGACACACGCCACCATGCCCATGGAGGAAAAGAAAACAGCGCGCATAATACTGATATTGAACCACCTTTGGCGTTAAAAAAGGTTTTCAAAAAAGGCACTTGGTCAGACTCTACACTTTCAACCGCGAGTTTAGCTGGATTAGTTACGAATTTAAAAGACGGTATGTTGTGGGGGTTGTTACCACTATTTCTTATCGCCCAAAATATGACGCTAGGACAGATCGCTGTGATCGTGGCAACCTATCCGATTGTTTGGAGTACCGCTCAACTAATTTTTGGACCTCTGTCTGACAAGGTTGGACGAAAAATGATTATTGCTCTCGGCATGGCAACTCAAGGAATTGGATTGTTAAGCTTTGTATGGTTTGAAAGTTACTCAGGTTATATTATTTCAGCCGCTTTAGTCGGCTTAGGTACGGCAATGGTCTATCCCACATTATTGGCATTAGTTTCAGATGTTGCGGGAATTTCTTGGCGTGCTTCTGCGTTAGGTGTTTATCGTTTTTGGCGGGATTTAGGTTATGCGGTTGGTGCGATTTCGACCGGACTGTTAGCAGATGCTTTGGATATTCCAAGTAGTATTATGGTTGTTGCTGGACTGGCGTTTATCGCTTCTGTTTTGACTTTGGTTCGGGTTAGGGTCTAGCTTTATTTAGGTCAACTTTTTTTACTTGAATTCAAAATAATCATGATTAAAACCAGAATTGGAATATTTTTAGTTAATGGCCCAAAAGGATGAATCCAGAAGGATGGAGCAATATAAGTAAGTAATAAGCTATAGACTAGGATGATTGCTATTTGTACCTGACAACATAGTTTTGGAGCATTATTAGATAAAATCCAAATGCCTATCACTATATCAACTAGACTACCTCCGTAAACAAACAAGTTGGCAAAGCTGCCAAAAATATCGACTTTCGCTAAGATATCAAAACCAATTTCGGGTGATATCACTGCAGAAATAACCCCAGTCGAAATCCATAAAAAAGCGAGTGAATATTTTGCTAGTTTTATCATAAATCTAACTCAACATTGGTTTAAAAACCATCAAATAGAAAATAACTAAAATGGATAAGAATGCCGGAATACCTAATATTGTCCAAACTTTCATCAATCGCTTAAATTCTGGTGTTACTTCGTTCTTTTCAAGTGAGTCTTCAGCTAAGCTTTTTAATTGATACTGAATTCTAAGTACAGGCAGCCAGCAAGCACCAATAAAAACAAAAAGAACTACCACTAGATAAAACCAATTTGAGCTATAAGAATAACCTAGTTTATTCATCAATAAAAAACCTGTCACAACTTGGGTAATAACCGCCGGAGTTGTAAATATCCAATCTCCTAAAATGACTGTTTTTGCGGTAACGTAAATAGCTTGAGGATTATTTGATCGATTTGCCATGAACATAAAAAAAGCAATGCCCGCGCCCGTCCCGGTGACGACAACCGCGGCTATGATATGGATTAATTTTAGAAGTAGATAGCTGTCCATTAATTTATTCGTTTAGAACTGTACTTTTATGTAAGATAGGAGATTATCTTCCAAATTCATAATCAAATACAAGAATATCTTTTTTATATATTTGCGCTACCCACTCTATGGTTTCTTCATCATAATATTCTGTATAATTTGAAAATGTATTTCTTGTCTGATTTATACTAAGAGCATCTTTTATGGTTTTTAAGATATGATAAAGACTCATATCACGCCTAAAAAAACTTAACGACTTATTTTTATGAGGAAGCTTCATATTTGACAACTTTAATAAACGGCATACCTGGTCAAAATCATTCTTAAGGTTTTCAAATTTTCCAACGAAGTCTACTAGACATTGATCATCTTTATCATAAATAAAATCATACTGAGGTATTACATGACAATACTCATCTGTCCATGATGGTTCAGGAAAATGATTAAAAAGAAATGTTTTAAAATCGTATTTTGCTGGATGCCTCCGATATTTATATTCTGATACAATTCTATCCCAAGGGTTCCGCACAAAGGTAAATTTAAAATAGGAACTAAATTTATCCTCTTCTATGTACCCATATTTAATGTAATCTATGGCTCTAAAGTGTGGTGCAGGTGGTTCGAACTTATTAAAATCAGACTCAAATGGAATGACCTTTTCCTCATTTTTTGTCACCTTACTTGCGTCATCTAAGAGACTAATTAAACTTGTCCCAGCCACTTTAGGAATGTGAATGAATATGCACTTATTTTCGTGTGAAATCATGGTTTATTCGCAAGTATCTACAAAAAAGTCGATCCTGACTTAATTTGTTATTTAAAGAATAATAACCCCAATAAACTACATCACAGTCTTTAACGATTTGTAATGCTTTTATAGTAGTATGTTAGCTGACGTACCTATTCTGCTCTAGGTTTATACAACGACAGTTTAACTAAAAACTTAAAGCAGGGTCAATACTGACAGACTACTTTGCAATGTCGATGACTTTTGTCAGCCGTCCGCACTGACTTAACTGAAAATTCGTAAGACTGTCCGATAATTTTTGCGATAATTTTTGGACTAGCTCCCCCGACTCTCTCGAAGTAAAATGATGCTACAAGTAAAATGCAACACCCAAAGCTAAATAAAGAAAAAGTTTTGTTTTATCCTTCTCTCTTCTCTACTTCTTCCACTTCCATAAAAATATCCAAATCCCTAACATAATCCTCAAACTCACTTAACTTATACAACCCCAAACAAGGCAAAGCACCAGCCTGTTCTAGTTTATCATCAATCAACTTCCTGGCAATTAATATCGCAGAAATAGTTGGTATATAAGGTCCAATTCCATTATCGGCAAACAATCGCCATTTGATAGATTTAACTTTACCTTGATGATCTTTGCCTCTAATCAAGATTTGCATTCCACCTTTATCAGTACCAAACCAATTAAACATATTACTGGTTTTAGCACTCAATTTTGTAAGTGGAGACCAATTTTTAACAACGCCTAATTTAGCAAGCTTTGCCATAAAAACCATCGTCAAATGCAAAAAGGACAATTCTAAACCAGCTTGAAAAGTGACTCGCTTTGTTACTTTATATCGTTCAGGAAAAATCGCTAAATCGGGCACGCCGACATTTGCTAGCCATCTTCTACCTAGTTTACTCCCTAGGTCTTCTAATTTAGCATCCATCCAACCATAAGAGTCTTGCCACTCACCATTTTTAAATACTTTAAACGGATGCCCGGTGTAAGATAAAATCCCTCTAATAGTTGCTTCTCCTCTTTCCGCTTTATTACCGGGAGCAATTGCCATATCGATAGATTCTATTTCCGAAAATTGATCTTTAAAATGATCAATGACTGTAGACGATAATCCAGGAACCGAACTCGCACCTGAGACAGCCAATAAATTCTTACTTTTCGCTTTTTCATCTAACGAGTTTATCCCACAAACAAAATCACGATCATCTGCCAGATCGATATAATGAGCACCTGCGCTAATACACGCATGGGGTACAGAATGATTTTGTCCCTGAAAAGGCCCACTGGTATGGATCACCAAATCAAGCTTTAGATCAATTAAGGATTGTTCAAATGTATCAGTATAAATATCGAGAGCGATAGCTTCTAGATTAGCTGCGGAATATTTCTTTAACGAGTTAACTAAATCTTGCGCTTTGGTCTTATTTCTTCCACAAATAAAAAGAGTGATATTTGGCAACAGACAAAGACTTTCAGAAATACGCTTTCCGAAATTTCCATATCCACCAAGAACTAAAACTCGTTTCATTGTTTTTGTGAATTGAATCCTAAATAAATACTTCTTACAAAGCCGTTAAAAGAATCGGCTTACCTTTAGTAATGACCATCGTATGTTCAAACTGAGCTGATAGATTATTTGCTTCTGCCGCGAGTGTCCAACCATCGTCGGTTTCAGTCACAAATTGACTTTTAGTTGATAGAAAAGGTTCAACCGCAATCACCATTCCCTCTTTCAAAACTCTTTTGTCTTGATGAGGAATATAATAACCCGCAATCTCTTTTGGATCTTCATGCAATCCTCGTCCAACACCGTGACCACAAAGATTTTTAATAATTCGGAAACCTTTTTGTTTGGCGACTGTTTGAATTGATTTACCGATCCCGTTTAATTTTTTTCCTGCACTGGCATAATTGCACGCTTGTTTTAATGCTAATTGAGTAGAATAGATTAAACGATCTTTTAACGCACTCGTTGGCGGCACCACAAGGGTACCTCCGGTATCGGCAAAGTAGCCATTCTTTTCCGCAGAAACATCAATATTAACAATATCTCCAGGTTGAATAATTCGTTCTTTAGGTACACCATGAGCAGCTTCTTCATTAATGCTAATGCAGGTATATCCAGGAAAACCGTAAGTTACTTTGGGAGCAGAGTTAGCACCATATTGTTCAAGCAATTTCTTACCAATTTGATCAAGCTCAGCGGTAGTCATGCCCGGTTCGGCGGTTTCCATCATTGCTTTTAGAACCCTAGCGACAATTTTACCGATCACTCGCAAGTTTTTTAGCTCTTGATCAGTTTCTATAGTCATATTTAATCTCGATAAATCACCTAATCTGGCCATCATTCTAATACATATCTTAACTGGAAACTATTAATCCAAATCTACTGACACAATGCTGTCAGTAGCAAAGATGTAAAATAATGAATCAAACTATCTAAATAGGAAAACAAATGATCAAGCTAAATAATTCTTTCCCCGTATTTATCGTGGAAAACTTAACTAATGCAAAACCTTTTTACCTAGAGCATTTTGACTTTCAAGTTGCGTTTGAAAATGAATGGTATCTTCACTTAGTTTCATCATCAGGTATTCAAATTGGATTTATGCTGCCTAACCAACCAACTCAGCCAGAGGTTTTTCATCCCGCTCATAATGGTTCAGGGGTAATATTTAGCGTTGAAATTGACAATGTTGATACAGCCTATTCTGAAGCGAAAGAAAAAGGTTTAGATATTGCGCTAGATCTTCGTTCGGAAGATTGGGGACAGCGTCACTTTAGCGTGAGAGATCCAAATGGGGTGTATCTCGATATCGTCCAAACAATTGAAGCGACGGAAGAATATCAGAGTGATTATGAGAATTGATCAGCTATAAGTGGGTCAAATAGAGATTTGCCAAAACTAAAACATCTGGTAATAAGACTCATTCGCGTTTAAACTGATGGTAGTTACTCAAATCACCTTTTTATCCAAGGAAAAAATATGACTATTCAAGTAAACGACACAATACCTAACGCAAAGGTTAAAGTAATTGTTGCTGGTGAAGCTAGCGAAGTTGATACAGCAGAATATTTTTCATCAGGCAAAAGCGTGATATTCGGTTTACCGGGAGCTTTTACTCCCACCTGCTCACAAGCACATTTGCCGGGCTTTGTCGTTAATGCAGATACGATTAAAGCAAAAGGTGTTGATCGAATCGTCTGTATGTCAGTAAACGATGCTTTTGTCATGAGTGCATGGGGAAAAGCTAGCAACGCAGAAGAATTAGAAATGCTAGCCGATGGTAACTGTGAATTTTCAAAATCACTTGGTCTTGATTTTGATGGCAGCGGCTTTGGAATGGGTCAACGTTGCAAGCGTTTTGCCGCAATTGTTGATAACGGCTCAGTAACTCACTTGTTCGTAGAGGCTCCAGGACAATTTGAAGTTTCTAGTGCTGAAAATATTTTAGCTAATCTATAACAAAATACATAAATAGTTGAATAGTACTAAAGTTCAATAATTGAACTTTAGTACTCAATGACTTAACTTAACTCAGCTTCAATCCAATCCCGCCCAGTATACAAACTCCTCCAAATAGACTAGTTGATGGAAATCGAAAAGGATTTATTTTTCCTTATCTATTTAATTTTAATAAATACTAACAATTTTTCTCATAGCTAGGTGGAGGCCGAAATCCTCCTATAATTGACTCAATTTCATTGCAATTATCAAGCAATTCGTCATCATGCCATCGTCTACCAACGACCTGTATTCCAATGGGCAAACTTTTTACCACTCCAACAGGCAGTACGACTACGGGACTTCCCGTGAGTGAAAAAGGAGCCGTCATGCTAATGGTTCCTTCCAAATATGGCATTGAATAATCATCCACCATAACCTTTGGTGGTTTTCTAAATTTCCCAATATTTTTATGAGGGATAGCAACACTAGGGGTAACGGGGCAAAGCCAAACATCCCAATGATTAAGAAAGCTCTCTATTTGTGAAATGAGGCGCTCTCTTATATTAAGTGCATCATTATACTGCTTCCAATTAAAAGATGTGCCTTTTGCAAAAGAACGCATAATGGGTTGTGAATTTGACACAAAGTATCTCATCAATGGTAGAGGTAAACGCTCTATACTAGACATTCCCAAGCCAACTTCTGCACCCATAATAATGCCAAAAGCATACCACGCAGCTTCAAAATCAAAACCATCAGGAAAACAACGTTCAACTTCCATACCTGCATCAGTTAATTGTTGAATAGTAGAATCTAAGCCAGCCTTTGTGCGACTGCAGATTGGCACTCCAGCAAAATCATCCCACCAGGCTACACGCAAAGATTTTGTTTTTTTACGGCTATTTACATTTGCTGATATTGGAGGAACTTCACTATCGATCCCATCGGGTCCAGCAATCACATCTGACCCTAAACGGAGGTCATCGACACATCGGGCTAGTACACCAAATGAAAGCAGGTGGCGTACTGAACGTTCAGCTCTAGGAAGATGAGGAATATGGCCTGTCCGAGGTATGCGGTTTTCGGTTGATTTATAACCTGCCACACCACAATAAGCCGCTGGAATTCGAATTGAACCCGCAAGGTCGCTACCAATATCCAAAAATGAAAAATTCATTGCTACTGCTGCCGCGCTCCCTCCAGAACTTCCACCACTAGTGAGTTCAGGATCCCACGGATTATTGGTACGACCAAACAGTGGACTCCAACACTGAACGTCACCCGCAAGTTGCGGCAAGTTAGTTTTTCCAAGCACAATTGCGCCAGCATCTTTTAACCGTTTAACGACTGTTGCATCATTGGTTGGAACATAATTTTTGAGTGGTGGGTGACTGCTGGTTGTGCGGATATTTTTAGTTTCAAAGCAATCCTTTATAGTGATAGGAACACCAAACAGCGATGGTAAATTTTCATCTCGACTCACTCGAATATCCATTTGTCTTGCCGGATTTATTGCATTTTCTTTGTCTAACGTAACGATGGCATTGATTGCCGGATTATAGAGCTCAATCCTATCCAAACAAGCTTTCACGGTATTCTCGACAGTTACTTTTCTATCGCTAATAGTTTGAGCTAACTTTTTTGCAGAATTACACATTGTTTATAAACTGACCCATTGTTGCTTTAAACCAATAAGATGAATAATTCCAACAGATAAACAAATAGCAGAACTCCATAACCAAAATTCAGGAGAACGTCCCATTGGTGATGCGATTAAAAAGAAACCTGCAACACCTCGGATTAAATAAATTAACGTGATAATAACAAGAGCTAGTCGAACCCTAGGTAGCCGGAAAATAATACCCGCCGCAGAAAATGCGTAAAGTGACCAAACAGAAAAAACAACAACAATACCACTAGTGATTAGTGTTGGTTGAATACTACCTCTCTCCGCAAGCATAGCCATTTGCTCGCCGGCACCAAAAAAACGATACCACGGTGCGCCAAAATAAATACAACCGATATGAACAATTGCTGCGATGGCACTTAAAGCGCCTGCAATAATGAGAAAGACATTCATTGTTTGATAGAACTCCTGTTTAATCAAATATCTTAGATATTTATGTTGATAATTAATCAATATAAATTTGTGTTGGCTAATTTAACTTAATAACTTGCTGAGTCGCTTGGCAGATCGCAACCAATTTATTGGCTTCATTTCTAACCTCTGCTCTCATTAATATTAAGTTTCGAGTTTTATCTACCAGCTCTGCTTTTACCTGAATAAATTGATCCTCTGCTGTTACAGGTCTGACATATTGGGTATTAAGTTGAAGGGTTGCGCTCGGTGGAGCAACCAAATAACTAAGAGGACCAAGAGTGTTATCAATTGCCGCCACAATAACTCCGCCTTGCATGTGTCCCAAAGGATTTTGATATTTATCTTTTACTGGAAATCGTATGGTTAGGGAAAGCTTTTCCTCATATTCAATAACCTCCGCATCCATTACTGTATAAACTTTCGGTGGAATTTCTACGCCAGGCATCGATCCAAACTGTGCAATTAGCTGTTCAAATAAGCTATTCATAAAATTATTCCTTAAACCTTCAAACAAAACCATACAGATATGTATGTTCGCATTCTAGAGTAAACTTTCATACAATACAAGCCTGTATGGTAGGGCAATAGCATTATAAAATATTAACCACCAAAAGCCCCTCTCCCCAACCCTCTCCCGGAGGTAGAGGGAGTAAAATCCCCTCCCCTTGGAAGGGGAGGGCTAGGGAGAGGTCGAAAATGTGTAATTTAAAGATATATTTTGCATAATCAGCTTATAATGCTCTTGCCTTGGCCTGTATGGTTTATTACATTAAACAAAGTTAATAAAGAGCTAAAACTTTTGAGTCGAAAAACAAAACAAGATTGGTATGATATTGCTTATCAAGGACTAATAGAGTCTGGTATCGAAGCCTTGTCCGCTGAAAAACTTGCATCAAAATTAGGCGTTAGTCGAGGTTCCTTTTATCATCACTTTGGTAGTTGCGAGGGTTTTCATAAAGAACTATTAGAAAACTGGTTACAACGAAATACGCTGCAAATCGATCAACTTAACCAAGGCAAATCAGACTCGGAAAAAATCCAAGGTCTCAAGGAATTCGCATGGGCTTTGCCACACAAGATAGAAGTTGCCATTCGAAGCTGGGCTCTTTATGATGATTTAGCCAAGGAATATCAGATTAGAGTCGATAAAAAACGGCTTGATTACATAACTAGTTTATTTGAAGCTAAATATGAAAGAGCCCGAGCAAAAAAAGCAGCAGAAGTGCTTTTTTACGCATTTGTCGGTATTCAAAATCGGCAACCTATGATGACGGAAAATCAAATCAACTCGTTCAGCCAACTGATCAATGAAGTAATTGACGGTTATCTCAATAACTAAAAGCTAGCGATTACCAAGGCAATAATTCTCCATTGCTATGCCAAAAACTTCCTGAATTTTCTAAATTTAGCTCTTCAATTCTTTGAATTAATCTTTCTGCTGATAGCTCGGAAGAAATATCGCCTCCAAAATTAACCATTTCTGTTTGTACGTATCCGGGATGTAATAAAGCGACAGCAATTCCTTTTGGTTTAAAGTCGATTGCCATTGATTTTCCGGCAGCATTTAGTGCACATTTTGACATTCTATAACCGTAGCTTCCACCAGAAGTATTATCTTCTATCGATCCCATTCGACTGGTAATCATGGCGATTTTGCTACCAGAAACCAAGTTATCAAAAAGCGCCTCGACAACTCGAATAGGTCCTAAAGTATTAACTTCAAATTGCTCTAACATTTCATCATAATTCAAATGATTAAATGACTGATTTCTTAATATTCCAGCATTGTTAATCAATAGATCAATTTGACTGTTTCCTACTTGGGCTTTTAAATTGTCAATTCCTTGCTTGGTTGAAACATCAACAGAATCGATTATTTTAACCGCTAAAACATTAAGTTCTTCTGATGGCTTTCTACAAACAGCGATTACTTTTGCGCCTTTCTGCACATAGTTTTTGCAAAGTGCTAAACCAATTCCTCTGTTTGCTCCGGTAATTAATACAGTCATTCTATTATCGTTTGAATTCATCTGATTATCCTAATAATTACGCTACTCGGTATTTTTGTCGATATTTTTTTGTCAAATAATAGGATGCTATGATACCAATTATCGTCGGCAAAACCCACGGAATTATTTGCATTTGTCCGGCAAATATTTCCGCCAGAAAACAATTAGCCCAACCGAATCACATAGGATATGTATATAAAACAAAAATTGGTGCATAGCAATTAACATTATTTTATCCTCTCTATTTTTTTAATTAATTCAATGAAGCTAGTTTGGCTACCAGAGCTAATAAACATCAGTGCTACAAGTCATTAATTAAAACCGTGACTTTTGGCCTATTTAAGTGTCCCTCTAAATTTGCAATAATAGTGTCATGAAAAAATTGATTAACAAAATTTCCCTATCAGATATCGCCGGTATTGGCACTCTGTTCGTTATATTCGTAATGAGCCTTTACTGGGTTGAAAACTCCAGTGAAATATACAAATCTAAACTACCGATTTTATATATTTCGTTTCTAATTTATCTCATTTGTTTTATTTTGGTTGCGAGAGAAGAGCTCTTACTATCACTCAATAACATCATTCTTTTTACTGTCATCCAATTACTCTGCGCTTTTGTATTGATGTTTAATTTTAGAATTGAATTCTTGCCAATATTAACAATCATTTGGATATCCATCATTCCTCACTACTTTTCTTTACGTGCTACGATTATTATTTTATTAGTTGTTTTGGTGACTTGGTTTGCTCTTTTTTCATACATCTGGCAACAAAAAGTATTTTTTGACGCAATGATTTATGGATGCTTTCATTTTTTTGCTGTGCTAATGAGTTATCATGCGATTGAAGCCGAAAAAGCAACTAGAAAGGCCCATCAACTCAATCGAGAATTAGAAACAACTCAGCAATTGTTAACTGAAGCATCTAAACATAATGAACGTACCCGTATTGCAAGAGATCTACATGATCTTTTGGGACACCATTTAACAGCCCTCATAATTAATCTACAAGTTGCAACTCGACTTACTCAAGGCGATGCAAATGATAAAGTTGAGCAATGCCATTCTTTAGCAAAATTATTATTAAGCGATGTTCGGGAAGCGGTTTCTACTTTAAGAGAAAACAGCGAGTTAAACTTCGAACAAATTCTTGAGCAAATGATTGAAAACATACCAAATATAGAAATTGTAACCTCTATAAAAACCAAAATTCCAGCAGATAACTTACCCCTTGCTAAAACTTTATTAAGCTGTATTCAGGAGGCGATAACGAATTCTTTAAGGCATTCAAGTGCCGATAAATTTTGGATTTCGCTTAGTCAAAAAGATGATTCATTTTTATTAGAGCTAAGGGACAATGGCGAAATCAAGCATGAGATTGTAGAAGGCAACGGTTTAAGTGGAATGCGTGAAAGAATCAAAGAATTTGGTGGACAAATTAGCATAGAAAGACTTGCAGCAAACAATCAAAAAGAATCTCTAAAGATAACCATTGCTCTGCCAATTCAACGAGTTGTCTATGAATAGCAATAATCCAATTAAGATCTTATTGGTCGATGATCAAATGCTTGTCCGTGAAGGAATTAAAAGTTTGTTGAATCTATCGAATAAAGTTGAAGTAGTTGGTGAAGCAAGTGATGGTAGCCAAGTTGAACAAGCCATTGATGACTTTAAACCCGAAGTTATTTTGTTAGATTTATCGATGCCAGTTATGGATGGGATCGCAACCTTAAATTATCTAAAAGAAAAACAAATAAACCTGCCCGTTATCATTTTAACTACTTTTGATGATCACGAGTTTATCTTAAAAGGGATCAGTGCTGGCGCAATGGGTTACCTCCTTAAAGACGTTTCCTTAGAAACACTTATTGAAGCGATTCAGACGGTTTATCAAGGAAGGAGATTAATCCAGCCAGCTTTAACGGAGCGGTTAATTCAAGGGTTAAGCCAGATTAAATCAGACTTTAAGGTTCCAGAGATCATCGAACCTCTTTCACCAAAGGAACTGGAAGTTCTTGGGCTGATGGCAAGCGGAAGCTCCAATCGAGAAATAGCTGAAGCATTACATAAATCGGAAGGAACGATAAAAAACCACGTTTCGAATTTACTGTCTAAACTAGGGGTAAGAGATAGAACTCGCGCGGTTTTGATTGCTATCGAAAAGGGCATATTAAAGTAGTACCGATTAACTCTTACGATCTTTTCTTTTTTCATGAGTTAGCTATAATAATAGTATTAACCACCAATAGCTGTTACTTCCTATGAACGCTACTTCAAAACGTACAAGCTTGCGTTTACCAATAAAAGTGAAAGTGCGAATTACCACTGATACGCTTTGTACGAGGCATCTGGTTACCCGTAATTTTTCAGATGGCGGGATCTTTGTCGATGACAAAGAACTAGCTCAATTACCTGTCGGGTCACTGGTAAAAGTTCAAGCCGATGAAGGAATGGAAGATGCGCCGATTATCGATGCGAGAGTTGCATGGACAAATAAGCAAGGAGCGGGTCTCGAATACTTAATAGATGAGCCTAACTAAAATCTATTTGGTTCTTTTTCCGCCTTGCTATCACGAACTTTCTGACAGAGCCTTTAATTGTTCTAATCCCATGGTAAAACTATCACCAATCAAGGAGTCCATTAATAAGGAAAAATAGTTGCCGATAATAATTGGCTCCATGACACCTGTCATGTACCAAGTCACTAGGGTTTTTCTGCCTTTTTGTTGATAAGAAACTCCTGCCTGATAACGAGTCGAGTCACCTTCAAAGCTCATACTGTAGGCAATTCCGTTTTCTTGTGACGATTCGGTAATTCTCATTTGACCATTTCCACTCGCCCCCTGCCAAGACTGTGACGCGCCAACACCTTTTCGAACTTCTCCAAATGTGATCTTAATACTTGGATCGAGAGCCAACCATGGAGACCAACTTGACCATTGTTCTAAATCGTTAACATATTGATGAACCACGTGAACTGGAGCGTCAATTTCAACACTTCGCCTAACGTCGATATTGTTAGGAATAATTAAACCAACAACAACAACCGATAGTAAAAACACACCGAAAAATTTTAGGAAAGTATTCATATTCAACCCCTATCTGCCAAAATATCCCGATGTTATACAGGATAAATCAGCAGCGATCAAAACATGGCAACTTATTTATTCAGTGACCCGATTCTGAACTTCTACTCAGCCGTCGATTTTTGGTTGTTTGTCCATTCAGACACTTTTTTCTTCGCATAACGAAAAACTTGCCCCCAAAATTCATGAAAAGTTGCACCAATGATAATACCGATAATTAATTCAATCATACGATTCTCCTGTTTAAATGAGAGATTATTCCTCAACTAATCCCTATAGAGCAATAATCAAGCCAATAGTTAACTCCTTGTTTTTAAAAGCTGTTTATTGATCTCATGAGTGATGAACTATTTTAAGTTAGTAAAACAAACTAATTTTTAGTCAAGATTTACAGGTGTCGAACCTACCTAATACTGAAAGTTTGTTCGCAACTATTGTTTATTTTTGTCCAAATCTGATTTCCATAAGCGGCGAAAAGGTGTAAAATTTGCCGCTTTCTTAATCAATCAGCATTTTCTCGGCATAAACCTTGGTTTGACTGTGTCGTCTATTCTGGCGACGGTTTTAAGTAATGAGAATAGGTTCTTATTTATTAGACAATAATTTGTTTCTTGCGCCAATGGCCGGAGTAACAGATTTACCCTTTAGACGACTGTGTAAACAATTGGGTGCTGGCGTTGTTGTGAGTGAAATGGTGACCTCTGATCCGTCACTACAAAATTCACGCAAAACAAAGCTGAGATTGGCTCATGATTATGAATCGAGCGAATCTCTTGATTTACCTTATCAAGCAGAGCCAGGAATAAGAGTTGTTCAAATTGCCGGCGGTGACGCTGAAATTTTGGCAATGGCAGCTAAAAAGAATGTTGAGCTTGGGGCTCAAATAATTGACATTAACATGGGTTGCCCAGCTAAAAAAGTCTGCAAAAAAGCGGCTGGTTCAGCGTTACTAAAAGATCCCAAGCTGGTTGAGGAAATCTTAAAAGCTGTGGTTGCTGCAGTTGATATTCCAGTAACATTAAAGATCAGAACCGGGTGGGATGAAGCAAATAAAAATGCGCTTTTGGTCGCTCGAATTGCCGAAGATTGTGGAATTCAATCCTTAGCAATCCATGGAAGAACTCGCGCAGATAAATACATGGGTAATGCTGAACATGACACAACGGCGTTAGTTAAGCAATCGGCCAATATACCCATTATTGCCAACGGTGATATAGTTTGCCCTCGTACGGCTAAACAAGTATTAGATTACACAAACGTTGATGGATTAATGATTGGAAGAGCGGCGCAAGGACGACCGTGGATTTTTAGAGAAATTGATTATTTCTTGAAGACTGGCAAAACAATGCCTGCCATTGAAATGGCGGAAATCGAAAAAATATTGATGCATCATCTAAAGAGTCTGCATCAGTTTTACGGAGAATTACAAGGCGTTCGAATTGCTAGAAAACATGTTTCTTGGTATTTGGCCTGTGAGGTAAAGGTTGATCCGGCTGAAACAAAAGAATTTAAAAAACTATTTAATCAATTATTATCTGGTGATGAGCAACTTATTGCTATCGCTAACTATTTTAAACACTAAGTAGGCAAGCCTACAAAATATAACTTAAGGCAGTACAGATGAATCTAGATAGTATCAATGTTGGTGATTTTAATAATTCAGCAATGAACGAACAAAGTGACGATAATCTTTCCAACACTCAAGAGCATAATTTTACATTGCGTGAAAGTGTTGAGTTATCGATGAAAAATTATTTTTCTCAGTTAGGCGATGAACGACCTAGCAATATCTATGATTTGGTACTCGCAGAGGTTGAAGCTCCGCTGATGGAAGCGGTAATGAACTATACGCAAGGAAATCAAACCAAAGCCTCTCAAGTGCTTGGACTAAATCGAGGAACACTAAGGAAGAAGTTAAAAGCTCACGGCTTAAACTAAATAATCCAATAAAACGGGCTTAGGCCCGTTTGTTTTATCAAACGACTGAAATCTAACCCTTATATTTTTCGAGAATGTTATGGCTTCCATTAGACCAATCAAACGCGCTTTAATCAGCGTTTCGGATAAAACCGGCATCTTAGATTTTGCATCTAGCCTTTCAAAACAAGGTGTCGAAATACTGTCTACCGGAGGAACGGCAAAACTTTTAATGGATAATAATATCCCTGTTACCGAAGTCTCGAGCTACACAGGTTTTCCCGAAATGATGGATGGTCGAATCAAAACACTTCACCCAAAAATTCACGGTGGAATTTTAGCAAGGCGCGGTATTGATGAAGCCATCATGCAACAACACGGTATTCAAGAAATTGATCTACTAGTCGTCAACCTTTATCCATTTGAGGCGACGATTGCAAAAGATAATTGTTTACTTGAAGACGCTATAGAAAATATTGACATTGGTGGACCAACGATGCTTAGAGCCGCCGCAAAAAATCACAAAGATGTGACGGTAATCGTTGAGCCAAGCGACTACTCAGTCGTTCTTGAGCAGCTCAACAGTCATCAAGGAACGGATTACAAACTAAGATACCAACTTGCGTGGAAAACATTTGCTCATACCGCGAAGTACGATGGCGCAATCTCTAACTACATAGGCCAGCGCTTAAATGATTTGCAGCAAGTCGATGAGTTTCCACAAAGTTATTCCGTACAATATCAAAAAGCGCAAACCATGCGCTATGGCGAAAATCCTCATCAATCAGCTGCATTTTATACAGAGACTCAACCAAAAGAAGCTTCCGTTGCGACAGCTACTCAATACCAAGGCAAGGAGCTATCTTTTAATAACGTCGCGGATACAGATGCCGCGTTAGAATGCGTTAAACAATTTGAACAGCCAGCTTGTGTGATTGTAAAACATGCCAATCCTTGTGGCGTTGCCATTGCTGAAAACATTGCAACTGCTTACGACCGAGCATTTCAAACTGACCCAACTTCCGCTTTTGGTGGAATTATTGCCTTTAATCAAGAGTTAGATCATGAAACAGCAAAAGCAATTATTGATAGACAGTTTGTTGAAGTAATCATAGCACCAAGTATTTCTGAACGAGCAAAATTAATTATTTCTGAGAAAAAAAATGTCCGGTTGCTAGCTTGCGGTGAATGGTCAAAATCACTTCCTAGCTGGGATTATAAAAAGGTCACTGGTGGTCTACTAATTCAACAAAAAGATCTAGGTAAAATCACTAAAGGCGACCTTAAAATAGTTTCTAAAATTCAACCTACCTCAGCCCAAATAGATGACCTTCTATTTTGTTGGAAGGTAGCAAAAAGCGTCAAATCTAACGCCATTGTTTATGCTAAAGATGGGCAAACTATCGGTGTTGGTGCTGGGCAAATGAGTCGAGTCTATAGTGCCAAAATCGCTGGAATTAAAGCGTCTGATGAAGAACTAGAAGTTGAAAGTTGCGTGATGGCATCAGATGCATTTTTCCCATTTAGAGATGGAATTGACGCTGCCGCCCAAGCCGGCATTAGTGCGATCATTCAGCCAGGAGGCTCAATGAGAGATCAAGAAGTTATCGATGCCGCAGATGAACATGGCATGGCAATGGTGTTTACTGGTATGCGTCACTTTAAGCACTAATTTAATCACGCATTTTATAAAAATAGAGATAGCATATGAAAGTTTTAATTATCGGTGGCGGTGGTAGAGAACACGCTTTAGCTTGGAAAAGTGCTCAATCGACCAGCGTTTCAGAAGTCTTTGTTGCCCCGGGTAACGCTGGTACAGAAACGGAAAACAAACTAAAAAATATCGATATTGCTGCTGATGACATTACAGAGCTATTAAATTTCGCTAAAAATAAGCAAATAGATTTAACCATCGTGGGACCCGAAGCCCCACTTTGTTTAGGCATTGTCGACCGTTTTTCCGAAGCAGGACTAAAATGTTTTGGTCCAAGTAAAAATGCCGCACAGTTAGAAGGATCAAAAGCTTTTACTAAAGATTTTCTCGCTCGTAATAATATCCCAACTGCAAGCTATGGTAATTTTACTGATACCAAAGAAGCGAAAAATTATGTGACCCAAGTTGGCACTCCGATTGTAATTAAAGCCGATGGATTAGCCGCAGGAAAAGGTGTCATTATTGCAGAAAATCAACAACAAGCATTTGAGGCCATTGATGACATGCTCGCTGGCAACAAGTTTGGTGATGCAGGTCATCGTGTAGTCATTGAAGAATTTTTGGTTGGCGAAGAAGCTAGTTTTATTGTGATGGTTGATGGCAAAAACATTTTGCCTCTTGCAACCTCTCAAGATCATAAAGCCCGTGACAATGGAGATAAAGGTCCTAACACCGGGGGGATGGGAGCCTATTCTCCAGCTGCCGTTGTTACGCCTGAAATGCATGAGTCAATTATGCAAAAAGTCATTGTTCCAACCGTTGAAGCAATGACTAAAGAAGGAAATCCTTACACTGGTTTTCTTTACGCTGGCATTATGATTTCTCCCGACGGAACGCCAAAAGTACTCGAATACAATTGCCGTTTTGGCGACCCAGAAACTCAGCCGATTTTATTTAGGTTAAATTCCGATCTCAACAAGCTTTGCCTACTGGCCATCGATAAAAAGCTTGATCAAGCTTCAGTTGACTGGGACGAAAAATTCGCGGTTGGTATTGTCATGGCTGCTGGTGGATATCCCGATAGTTACGCAAAAGGAAGAGTGATTACGGGGCTAGACAATGACTTGGAAAATACCAAAGTTTTCCATGCAGGCACTAAATTCGAAGACAAACAAATAGTAACATCTGGCGGAAGAGTTTTATGTGTAGTTGCTTTGGGTGATTCCGTGACAGAAGCGCAATCTCTCGCTTATCGACGTGTAAAAACGATTCACTGGCCTGAGGTTTATTATCGTGATGATATTGGCCATCATGCAATCGCGAGAGAATCATAAAACAGCAAAAATCAATTAAGATATTTTATGTTCTTGGTTAAATTACGTTTAAGCTCTTCTGCTTCTAATGGTTTAGATAAAAGATATCCTTGGGCGTAGGTAACATTGGATTTCTTTAACAAAAAAGACACCGCCAGAAAAGTAACTTACACCAAATTCCTTAGTTTCATTATTGAAACTGTATAGCAACTAATGCCAACCTTTTTAATAAAAGTTAGTATATTTAGATATTAGAAAAGCACTAAAAACCTGCTTTAATCAGGTCATTTGTTCGAAAAGCAATCTAGTACAACAGTTTCTTACACTTTCCCATTTGCCTTTTACCCAATAAAGCGGGATTATTCGGTGGAATAATTAAAATACTCTTGGCTAATCAAAAAGATACTTAGAAGATGGCCGTTGCTAACTTCCGATCAAGTATTAAGGCAATTAGTCTGCTTCTTTATTGATTAACCAGTTCAAGCCAAAATCACACAACTAGTAGGTGAACGAATGGAACGAAGAGACTTTATTAAACTAACTGGGGCAGGTGTCGGAGGATTGATACTCCCAATCACCGGTAACATGGTGTCAGCAGAGCAATTACTCGAAAAACCGATGGACGTTGCAATCAAAAAGCAACTCGCTGATGTTGCCTTAAACGCTGCCAAAAGTGCTGGAGCAAGTTATGCCGACGCTCGAATCGGTCGCTATCTCAATCAATTTATTACTACCCGAGAAAAAGTCGTCAACAATGTCGTTAATACTGAGTCAGCAGGTATTGGCATACGTGTCATCGCTAATGGCACTTGGGGATTTGCTTCTACATCAGTGGTAACGCCTGAAAGCATTGCTAAAACCGCTCGCCAAGCCGTTGCAATTGCCAAGGCTAATTCAAAATTTCAAACTGAACCAGTGCGTTTAGCGCCTGTAAAAAGTGTTGGTGAGGTCAGTTGGAAAACACCTATCGTAAAAAATGCATTTGAAATTCCGATTAAAGAAAAAGCGGATATGTTATTAGAAGTGAATAATGCCGCAATGAGTAATGGCGCAAGTTACATCACATCGATATTTTTCTTGGTTAACGAACAAAAATACTTTGCATCAACCGATGGTTCTTACATTGATCAAGACGTTCATCGTTTATGGGCTCCCTTCTTTGCCAGTGCGGTAGGAAAAAATGGATTTAAACAACGTGGTGGGTTAGGTAACCCTGTAGGAATGGGGTTTGAATATCTTGATGGTAAAAAAGAAGACAAGGTCTACATTGATGGAGCAAACATTGGTTATAACAATTCCTACGATATGATCGAAGATGCGACCAATGCAGGAAAACAGCTACAGAAAAAACTGAAGGCCAAATCTGTAAAACCGGGCAAATACGATATCGTCCTTGATCCGGCTCATTTGATGTTAACTATTCACGAATCCGTTGGTCATCCACTTGAATTAGATCGTGTACTTGGATACGAAGCAAACTTTGCTGGCACTAGTTTTGCCACGCTAGATAAATGGCGCAGTAAGAAATTTCAATACGGCTCAGATATTGTTAATTTATTTGCTGATAAAACCCAGCCTTATTCACTTGGTCATGTTGGTTATGATGATGAAGGTGTTAAAACAAAAGAATGGGATCTGGTTAAAGACGGTCTGCTAGTCAATTATCAAGCGACTCGCGACCAAGTACATATGATCGACCAAAACGAATCCCATGGCTGTTGTTACTCTCAAAGTTGGCGAGATGTTCAATTCCAGCGGATGCCTAATGTTTCTCTTAGACCAAATCCAAAAGAAGATTTAACTGCAAATGACATTATCAAGGGTGTCGATGAGGGTATCTATATCGCTGGTAGAGGTTCTTTTTCAATCGACCAACAACGGTACAATTTCCAATTTGGTGGACAATTATTCTATGAGATTAAAGACGGTAAAATTGTCGATCAAATCGAAGATGTTGCTTACCAATCAAATACCCAAGAATTTTGGAATTCATGTGTTCAACTAGCTGGAAAATCAGACTATCGAGTCGGAGGCTCTTTCTTTGATGGAAAAGGCCAACCTCCGCAAGTCAGTGCGGTTTCTCACGGTTGTCCGACAACCCGATTCAACAACATTAATGTACTAAATACTAAACGTAAAGTTTAGCTTTAGAATGATTATAGAGGTGAACTATGTCTATCCTAAATGAAAAAGAAGCTAACAAGCTACTAAAGAAAGTTCTGTCATTTTCTAAAGCAGATGAGTGTGAATGTAACTTAAATGGTCAATTGACTGGAAATATCCGATATGCGCGAAATACCGTAACTACGGCAGGCGAAGTCAGTGATATTACCTTGGCAGTTCAATCAACTTATGGCAAAAAAATGGGTGTTGCAACCATCAATGAATTTGATGACGCATCGTTAGAAAAAGTTGTTCGACGTTCTGAAGAACTGGCTCAATTATCTCCTGACAATCCAGAACTAATGCCAAACTTTGGTCCTCAAAAATACGAAAAAATGGATACCTATTTTGAGTCAACAGCTAAAGTCGATCCTGAATATCGAGCTCAAGCCGCAGACGATGGCATTACTCCTTCGAAGAAAAACAAGCTTGTCGCCAGTGGTTTTTTAACTGATACATACACTATGACAGCGGTTATGAATAACAAGGGGCTTTTCGCTTATAACCTTGCTACCAATGTTAGCTTTTCTGCAACGATTAGAACAGAAGATGGTAAAGGTTCTGGTTGGGTAACTCGGGATTATGCCGACGTAACCAAAATGGACACAGCAGAAGCTTCACAAATAGCGATACAAAAATCTTTGGACTCGGTTGATGCAAAAGCGCTTGAGCCGGGTAAATACACGGTTGTATTAGAACCAGCGGCAAGCGTTGGTTTGCTTGGTCGGTTAGTTAATAGCATGGGGCAAAGAGCCGCTGACGAAGGTCGCAGTTTCCTAAGTTATAAAGCAAAAGATGATGAAAAAAATCCACCTAAAAATAAATTAGGTGAAAAAATGTTTGATGAGCGAGTGAATATCTATTCCGATCCTCATCACCCCGAAGTGCCCACTGCCACTTTCTCTGGTGACGGAGCCGCTGTATCAAAAACGACTTGGATAAAAGAGGGTAAAATTGAAAACTTTCGAAATTCTCGTTATTGGGCAGATAAAACAGGCACAAAATATAATCCGACAGCTTCTGGACAATGGATTATGGACGGCGGAAATGAAAGTTTAGACGATATGATAAAAAATACCCGTCGGGGAATTTTAGTGACCCGACTTTGGTACATAAGACAACTTGATCCGCAAACATTGCTTTATACTGGATTAACTCGCGATGGAACCTTTTATATTGAAAATGGAAAAATCAAATATCCGGTAAAAAATTTCCGTTTCAATGAAAGCCCTATTGTCATGCTAAACAATATCGAAGCTTTAGGAAAACCAGTTCGAATCAATGGCAACATGGTACCACCTATGAAGATAAGAGACTTCACTTTTAGTAGCTTGTCTGATGCAGTTTAGCCTTTATAATAACTAACGTATAATTTGGGGCGCATTATATGCGCCCTTCTTTTAAATCAGTTACCTCATTTTAAAACTTGCAATCGACTGGTCCTTTTAATGAATCGAAGAAATCTCATTAAAAATTTGATGTTAAGCCACATTACTTTAGGTGTTGCGCCTCTTTCAATTCGAGCAATTGCTGCGCAGACTTATGACTTTTATTTTACTCGTTTAAGTTACGAATCTGGCAATTGGGACGTCGATGAACGTATGCCCGCCAATCTCCTCAATTCTTTGATTGAATATACAACCATTCGGGTTGATCTCAATGAAAGAATTGTTCCCTTATCTGATCCGGCTATGTTAACCGCGCCTTTTTGCTATCTAGCCGGGCATCGACTCGTCGAATTTAATCATGCTGAAAAACAAAATTTTGAAAGTTATGTAAAAAATGGCGGCTTTGTTTTTGTGGATGATTGTAACCACGATATTGATGGCGTATTTGCACTAACATTTGAAGCCCAAATGGCTGAAATTTTTGGTAAGAACGCTTTAAAAAAAATCCCAAACGATCACGAAATCTATTCGGCCTTCTTCAAATTCGATGGACCACCAGATACCAGCTTAGAACTAAATGGCTGGGGTGATGACCTAGTTCATGATTATTTAAAAGCCATAGAAATTGATGGTCGCATTGCGGTATTATATAGCAACAAAGACCTTGGCTGCGAATGGGATTATGATTTTAGAAACAAGCGCTTTTTAGCAGTCGATAACACTCGATTTGCGGTTAATATTGTTGTTTATGCAATGACTTCGTGAGCTAATAAAACATTATGAATGAAAAACAAATACAAGACAAAATCAACCAGCTAAACCTAGTCAAAAAAGAAATTGCAAAAATAATTGTTGGTCAAGAAACCATTATTGAAGAGCTATTGATTAGCATTTTAGCGGGAGGCCACTGTTTATTAGAAGGCGTCCCTGGCCTTGCAAAAACCTTACTGGTTAGTAGCTTAGCAAAAACCATGAAACTTGACTTTTGTCGAATTCAATTTACTCCAGATTTAATGCCAAGCGATATAGTTGGAACAGAAATATTAGAAGAAGATCACACAACAGGAAAACGTTTTTTCGAATTCAAACAAGGTCCTGTTTTTACTAATATTCTATTAGCTGATGAAATCAATCGAACACCTCCAAAAACTCAGGCGGCACTATTAGAAGCCATGCAAGAACAAAGTGTGAGCTATGCCGGACAAACTTATCAACTTCCAAACCCTTTCTTTGTTTTAGCTACTCAAAACCCCATCGAACAATCAGGGACTTACCCTCTTCCTGAAGCGCAACTCGACCGATTTTTGATGTTCATTCGTGTTGGCTATCCTTCAAAATCGGAAGAACTTGAGATACTAAAACGTACCACCGGAAACTCAACCGTTAAACTAGAAGCCTTGATGGATGATAACCAAATCATTGAACTACAAGGCTATGTTCGTGACGTTGAAATTTCAGAGCCATTATTATCCTATATTACTCAAATAGTCAGGCAAACACGTCCCGAAGAATCAACAATTGACCAAGTAAAACAATATATTCGCTGGGGCGCAGGTCCGAGAGCAGGACAAGCTTTAACACTTTGTGCCAAAGCAAGAGCCTTATTATCTGGGCGATATTCTGTCACTCTAGAAGATATCGCTTTTGCGGCCCCTTCTGTATTACGTCATCGAATATTAGTCAATTTTCAAGCTGAAGCAGATAAAATAAGCACCGATAAGATCATTTCAAGACTCATAGAATTAGTAGAAAAACCAAAAAGTAAGATTCGCTAGTTGGTAGAAAAAGATTAAATAAATCATGCAACACTTTATTGATCCAAAGACTCTTGCAAGAATCAACGACTTGCCGCTAGCCGCAAAAACGATTGCGGAAGGTTTTTTATTTGGTATTCAACAAAGTATGCAACGAGGTATCGGGATTGAGTTTAGCCAATATCGTGCTTACGAAGTTGGCGATGCGATCAATCGTATCGATTGGAAATTATTTGCACGAAGCGATCGTTATTATATTAGAGAAGCTGATCGAGAAAGTGAAATTGATGTTTGGTTTTTATTAGATTCTAGCTTGTCAATGAAACAGTCCTCTCAAAACCAACAAGCATTAAAAAATCATAATAAGAACTGGAATAAATTTGAATATGCCAAATATTTAATCGCCAGCCTTAGCTATATCGCTCAAAAACAAGGTGATAGCTTTGGTTATTTAAGCCTACAAGATTACCCAACCAACCACCAAGAAGCTGGATTTCTACCCATTGGCAACGCAACCCGTCAATGGCAAAAGTTATTGGTATCGCTCGCACAAACAGAACTAGGACAATTCTTTCCAGATACTTTAATATTACAAGATCAATTAGAAAATATAAAAAAGCCTTCAATCATTTTTGTGATCAGTGATTTTTATCAGAAAAATAATGAGATTTTAGATTTTTTAGCCAAACTCAATACCTCTTTATCGGAAGTTGTTGCACTACAGCTAACCTGCGAAGATGAACTTTCTTTCAACTATCAAGGTGCTATTCGCTTTAAAGATCTAGAGACCAATCAAGAGAAACTGGTTTCTGCAAAAAATATTAAAAAAAACTATCTCCAGGAATATAATGCCTACCAGCAAAAGCTTCAAAAGCAATTAACTGATAAAGGGATCAGTTTACAAAGGTTAAACATTGATGAGCCCTTAGACGAAGCTTTGTTCAACTATTTGCGTCTCCGCAACAGAGTTGCCAGATGATCAACCTTCCTTTTGGCTTCACTTTGCTGAATGCTTTAGCACTAGCGGGACTTCTTAGCATAATCGTTCCTTTAGTTATCCATTTACTCAATCCCAACCGAGGCAAGATTGTTTTTATTGGCAATATCGATTTAATTAATCAAGGTAAAAATATTCGCCTATTAAATTTGCGATTAACCCAATGGCTATTATTAATATTGCGCCTATTAATTTTAATTTTTTTAACCTTAATTTTAGCTTCGCTAGTTAAAAACCAAGAAATTAAACCACCATTAGGCACTCATGTTTTTGTTTCTGGAGATTGGCTAATTCATTCAAGTCTTGAAGAAAAGAATTCGCTAATGGCGAGATATTCTGACGATCAGATTTTTCTACTTGCAAGAAATTTCCCCAAACTGCAACAAACCGGAATTAACCGGTTAGTTCAGGACGATAAACAAAAAAAACCGGCTTTCTCAATTCAATCTCTATTTGTTGAGTTAAAAGAGAAAAATCTCTTCGCTGAAAGTAATATTATTTATACCACTAATCAAACTTCCCGACACCTAGAACGAAATATTTTTTCATCGGCGAATAATAGTGTCAAACCTAAATCTGCCACTTCTAAAATTGAATGGAAAATAAAACCCATTCCTGCAAACGCCATCCAAAATTCATTGCTGAATGTCAGAATTCTTTATTCACCTTCAAGAGAAACTGATTATCAATATTTAAAGCTAGGGTTACAAACCTTATCTAAATTATCGAAATTCAAATTAGAAATCTCCCAACATACAACTTTAAACCTAGAAAATAGTTCGCAACGACTATCAAAAGATCAACCTGATTGGATATTTTGGCTAAGTGATCAACCCATTCCTTTGCAAGTTTCACAATTAGTTAGCTCAGGCGCTCAAGTGATAATGGATTCAAATATCGAAAATCAACCAATCTCTAGCCGCCTCACGTCCGTAAAAATTGACCATTTCGAAAATCGATTTTTTCACTTGTTGCCAAAGATCACAAATAATCATTCAACCCCAATTTGGTCGGCAACTGACGGAAGTATTGCTCTTAGTTCTAGCGCTTTGGGAAAAGGTACACTCTATCAATTTAATAGCCGTTTCAATCCAAAATGGAATGATTTAACTAGCAGTGTTAAATTTCCTTTAATATTGGCAGAGCTATTAAAAAACACAGAAAAGCTCGAAGCGTCACAGAAAATCTCAGAGTCTGAAATAAAACGCTATTTTTATCCCCACTCAACTGAACTCGTACAATCAAAATCTAAGCAGCTATCTTACCAATCCCTATTAATATTTATTATTTGTCTTCTTTGGTTAGCAGAGCGACTAGTGTCAGAATGGCGAAGGGTTAAAAAATGATCCTTTCGCTAGTCAAACAATTTCGTGGTAGAAAACTGATTACTTTTTCAATTAGTCTTTTTCTATTTTTAGCCGCATTCTTTCTGTTTTTTTATTATTTAAAGTTCGACATTAAGATTATTGCTGGATTAACTTTAATCATAGCTTTGATTTGCTTCTATCTACTGATTCGTTCCAGAGCCTATCAAGCAATTAATGAAAAAAACCTACTGGAGCATCTCAATAGAAATAACTCTGAGTATCAAGAAAGTGCTCAATTATTATTAATCGACTTCAATAACCTATCTCCAATTAAGCAGTTGCAACGGGAAAAAATATTACGACTATTTGAAGATGATTTCGCTCAAGGAAAGTTAAACTATTTTCAACCAAAGATAAAATTAGCTCTACCGCTTCTATTGTTGCTTATTAATTTACTTTTATTAAGCTTCGGAAAAAACATTTCTACTCTTGTTTCTATACTTAATAGTCATTCGGCTGATATAGAAGTTCCACATTCATCTGTTCATAGCAACTCAAAGGATGCAACAAACTTATCTAAAATAACTAAGGTAGAAATCCAGATTATTCCGCCAAGTTATACCGGAGTGGACGCATACTTTGTCGATAATCTAGAGTTCAATGCTATAGAAGGCTCACATATAAATTGGGCTTTAACCTTCTCTCAAACTCAGCAGCAATATTTCTTTTGGCTAACCGGACAAGATGGTCAAGAAATGCACAAAAAAGGTGGCCACTTTTTATTTGAACATCATTTAAAACACACTATGTTATATCGCTTCAGCCAACAAACTCAACATTTAGATGGTGTATATGCGGTAACAATGGATCGAGATAAAGCTCCCAAGATCAAGATCATTCAACCAAATACTTCTCTGATTGAAATAGCAAAAGATGAAGAACCAATCTTCGCTTTAGAAACAATTATTACCGATGATTATGCAATTAGCGATATAAAAATCATCGCCTCTGTTGCCAAAGGTTCAGGAGAAGCCGTTAAATTTAGAGATCGCACCTATCGTTTTAGTCCATCAGAGCGTATTGATGAAAGTACCTCTAATCAACCTTATTCTGAACAGCTACAATCAAAAAGACATCATCATTACAAAAAAAGCTGGTCGCTGGTAGATTTGGAAATGGAGCCCGGTGACGAGGTTTATTTTAGTCTTTTAGCAATCGACAATAAGCAGCCTATTCAACAAACAACAAAATCCAATAGCATCATTGTCAAATGGCTTGATGAGGAACTGATTGAAACCACAGCTGAAGGTATTCGCATTAATTTCCAGCCGGAATATTTTAGAAGTCAAAGGCAAATCATTATAGAAACAGAACAACTTATTGCCGATCAAAAAGATTTAAACCTCGATGATTTTCAGGACACTTCAAGAGATCTAGGTCATTCACAAAGCGATTTAAAGCACAAGTATGGTCAGTATCTTGGAGATGAGTTTGGCGAAGGCCCAGGAGAGCAACACGGACTCGCAGATGGCTACCACGGCGGTGAATCTCACTCGTCTGGCGAAGCAACCGCAGGTATGAATCATGCTGCTGAACAAACAGAAGAAAAACATCATGAAGAAGAGGAATCTCACCAAGATCACGATACTATAGACGATTTATCTAATTCTAATAATACGCGGGATCTCAGTGGTGCCACTGAACTTATTCAAGAGTTTACCCATGATCATGGCACTGTTGAAATTGGCCCGCTATCTCAGCGAGATCCAAAAAGCTGGATGAAGATGGCAGTTAACCAAATGTGGCAAGCAGAACTCCATTTGATGTTATCAGAGCCAGAAAAGGCGCTACCTTATGAATACAAAGCTTATAACTATTTAAAACAGGCAAGACAGGCGGAACGAATATACGCAAAACGACTCGGTTTTGAGCCACCGCCGGTGAGTGAAGATCGTCGTTTAAGCGGTGAACTCAGTGATATCCTGCAATACAAGCGCAATCGGATTGATGTCAAAGACCAACAAACAGATAATGCTCTCTATCAATCCGTTTACCGGTTACTTAACCAAAGACGTGCGGAGGAACAACCCTTAACAAAACAGCAGATTGAACATTTCTCACTGCTTAGCTCTCGTTTTTTAGAACTATCTGAATCACGTTCTATTCTTGTTAAGTACGCCACAACCGCAGAGAAAATTGCACAAACAGGCACTCTAAATCTTAGACAATGCGAGCAATGTGTCACTCAGTTAAAAGCTAAATTATGGCAGTTATTACCTCAAAGTTTGGGAATGCCAAAAGTTCCTAATAAATATCACGGACTATCTGAAGAAATTGAAGAAAGTTATCTTAACAGCCTGAAAGAAATTGAGGTCTTAAATGAGTAGCTTGACATTTTCTACCATCAGTATTTTAGATTACGCCAGCCTAGTATTACTTAGTCTCGCCTTCATTTTTTCCCTAAGAGCAATTCAAGTTCGCACGCTTTCTGCTACAAAAAAATACCGCGTGACTTTAATTGCGCTTAATATCTTGGCTTTTGTAGCACTGCTAGGATTAATATTAAATCCAAAATATAAAACAGAAATTCCACTAGAAATAAAATTATTTACAAATAATATCAGCGAAGACTTTTCCGAGATTGATCTTGGTGCCAACAGCATTAATTATTTTTTATCTAAAACATCTAAATTTAACTCTAAATACGAATCTGAACTTGGAGACAAGATTAATAGACATGCTATAAATATCCAACCATTAAGGACACCGGAACAAATCCTTCTCAAACATCAAGGATTGTCTGAAATAACAATCCTAGGCGATGGACTTAATCAATATCAATGGGATAAATTGCCTAATTTAAAAATTAACTACAAACCGCCAAGATTAATTAAAGGTATTATCCAACCTCACTGGGTTCCAACTATCAGTCTAGGAGACACAACAAATTTCACAGGTCGTTTACAGGTTAGTTCTTCCGATATTTATCAGCTAAAAATAACTGACCCAGCTGGTGAGATTATCGCTCAACAAAAACTGCTTAACGGGGAATATTTTAAATTAGAAATCAAACCTAAACTGGTTGGTTTTCATCACTACATAGTTTTATTAAGTGATTCTAATGATAACTTAGTCGAGAAAAATACAATTAATATACAAGTGACCCCAGCTAAAGCTGCGAAAATATTAGTTATTCAATCTGCACCCTCTTTTGAAACTAAACAACTACAAAACTGGGCGGCAGAAAATGGCAGCCAGTTTTCAATAAGAACCCAAATCAGCAAAGATAAGTACATTACTCGTTCTAGCAATATTTCATCAATTCATTTAGCGCTGATTAATCAAGAAAATCTTTCATCTGAATTATTTGAATACTTTGATCTAGTCATTATTGATGGTCGTGAATTGGCAAATTTGAAAGACTCAGAGACAACTTTACTCCTAAGAAATGTTGAAAAAGGACTAGGCCTGTTAGTTTTGGTTGACCATGATTTATTAGCGATAAGCGAAAATAAGCAACTTAAACTATTAGAAAACTTCCAAATAACGCCACTGAATCAAGAAACAAAAACAATCCCTTATTTTATAAGCAGCGAGCAAGATGCTACGCCAATGAGCGATCAATTTGTCCCTTTGTCAGCCGCATCTATTTCGTTCAAAAATATCAACACAAGTCAGCCGTTAATAAAAAGCTCTAATGGTGCAGCTATTGCAGTTTCACAATCTAAACAACTTGGAAACCTATCGGTTAGTTTATTGCAATCAACTCACCAATTGATCACTAGTGGCTATCGTTCTGACTACACTAATCTTTGGCAACTGCTCATTAAAAGCAGCGCAAGAAAGAATCGAATATCAACTATCCAGCTTAAGAGCGACAACCACTTATTGTTAGAAAACTCATTAGCTCAATTATGTTATATCAAAACAAATGAAAGTAATGAGCTCGTTTCTCACTTATTAATTCTTGACGATATAACCTCAACAAATATTTCAGAACACAAGGATTCGTCCCTTGCACAAAAATTAACTATCAAAGAAAATGCACTAATTGCTGACAGAGCTTGTGGAAGTTTTTGGGCAAAATCTGCAGGGTGGTATCAAGTATTCAAGCCTGACTCTAACACACGGCTTGAAAGCTTTTACGTTTTGCCAGAAGAGTCATGGCTTGCTCATCAACAGCATACAAAAATAAGTGCTACCCTAACCAAGCAAGCTCAACAAAATAGCAATACAAAAAACTTAGACGTTCAGCACATAAAGCCCGTCAGCCAATGGCTATTTTGGTGGTTATTTTTTATTAGTGCGAGTTTGATTTGGCTAGAAAGAAAATTTCGTTCATCAGATTAATTATTCGACAATTCCAATAACTTTTTTTCGGGCATCGGTTTACTAAACAAATATCCCTGAGCATAATCACAACCAATTTTTTTCAAAAACTGATATTGCTCGTCAGTTTCCACACCTTCAGCGACTACCTTAAGCCCCAGACCATGAGCCATCGCCACCGTTGCGCTAATCAATTCTTTATCTGCTGGATCGGTTGAAATATCTTTCACAAAACTGCGGTCAATTTTTAAGATATCAAATGGATATTTACGTAAATAACTCAGTGACGAATAGCCGGTACCAAAATCATCCATTGCGATAAAAACACCTAACTCACTTAATTCATCCAAGGCATTATCGATAAAGTCATGTCCGATCATTAACACCCCTTCGGTAATTTCAAGCTCCAACGATTCACTTTCAACTTGAGCATCTAACAAAGTTTTCTTAATTTTTTCAACCAAGGTTGGCTCATGAAATTGTCGAGGCGATAGATTAACCGCAATACGAAATTTCTCGCCTTTGACTGATTGCCATTTTTTGATCGTTTTTAGTGCTTGCTTTAAAACAAATTCACCTAATTGAATTATAATACCGGTTTGTTCAGCAATCGGAATAAATTCGACAGGAGATACGTTCCCAAGGGCATTATTGTTCCAACGAACTAACGCCTCTGCACCAATTATCCTATTGGTTTTAATGTCAATCTGAGTCTGGTAATAAACTTCTAATTCATCTCTTTCTATCGCGCCATGTAATTGCTCTTCTACCGTTAGCTGGCGAGCCACTTCTTCATTCATTGCTTTAGTGAAAAAGGAAAAAGTATTTCTGCCAGTTTCTTTCGAATGGTACATCGCAGAATCTGCACTCCTAAGTAACTCTGAAACATTATTACCATCTGATGGAAAAATAGCGATCCCTGCACTCGCTGTTAATATTAGCTGACGATTGTCAATTAGAAAGACCTCTTTTATACAGTCCAGTATTTTTTCAACAATCCCGCTGACGTTCGATATCGCTGACAAGCCTCCTAGAATAATAACAAATTCATCGCCACCTAACCGAGCAACAGTATCAGGTGCTCTAACGATAGTTCGCAAACGGTCGGCAGCTTTCACTAGTAGTTTATCTCCGACTTCATGTCCTAGAGTATCATTTACTTTTTTAAAGCCATCTAAATCCAAAAATACAACAGCAACAAGTTTATTTTCGCGCTCTGCTTCAATAATTTTTTGATTAAGCCTATCAAGCGCCAAAAAACGATTAGGCAAATCAGTCAGCACATCATAATGAGCCTGATGGTAAATATGGGCTTCTTGTTCCTTTCGCAAGGTTATATCCTCGCTCACATATAAATAATGGGTAGCATTTCCTAGTTGATCAATCACCGGAGCGATATGAGCCTGCTCCCAATAGATTTCGCCATTTTTCCGCTTGCTTTGAATTTCCCGCCCCCAAGTTTTTCCTTTGCTTAGTGATTTTTGTAGTTCTTTGTTATGTTCACCGAGATGAATCCCAATACCTAAGTCGCCAGCTTTTTTGCCTAATGATTCGGCTAGGCGATATCCAGTACTAATTTCGAATGAACTATTAACATACTCAATGGCTCCTTTTGAGTCAGTAATAATGACAGAAATTGGACTTTGTTCTACAGCTTGCGATAACACTTGAACCCGCTCCTGAGCCATTTTTCTTTCACTAACTTCCTTTTTTAAATCCTCTAATTGACGCTTAATTGCGTGACGCATTTTATTAAAATTGTTTGCTAAGATACCTAGCTCATCTTGCCGCGTGAAACCGATATCGCCATCTAAATCACCTGCAGAAATGGCAAGTGATGCATTGGTCAACTCATTAATTGGATTGGTAAAACGTGTCACTAAACTACTAACAAAAGCTAACACAAAAACAACAACGCCAAGGGATACCAATGCCATAAGATATATAGCACTCCTAATTTTCTTTGAGATGGCTTCAGAAGAAATGTTAACGGATAAAAAACCAATCGTTTTGTCAGCAACAATAAGCGGTTTCAACAACGAGTCAAAACGAAGGTTTTTCTGGTTAAATGTTGATAGATAGATAATTTCTTTTGGATGTGGCAGCGCAAGATCGGTGGCACTGATATTACTATAGATTGCATGTCCATCATTATTATAGAGAGCAAAATCAACTCCCATCTCACTTCCGAGTTTTTTTAAGTCAAGGTCGATCAATTTTTGTAAATTAAAATGACCAATAACTTTCTGTTCGCCTGAGCGAGAATTTTCTTCTAAATGAAAATAAGGCTGCCAAACTTGATAGACTAACCTCCCCTTTTTAATCAGTAACAAATCATCGCGATCAGCTAAAATTTGAGTGGGAAAAATTGCTGGATTATTGATTGAATTGCTGCCAAATCGTCCTTTTTCGTAAAGCTTGTGTTGGCCGTCATTAACAATCACGTTGCCATTAAACTGTCTTGCAAAATAAAGCTTTAATCGAAGAGTCTCTTCACCTCTGTCAGGGTAGTAGAATGCGAAATTTTCAATATCTAAGTTATCAGCTAAATTAGTAATTGCGGGAAACATGTGATATTCAAGCAAACCGCCATTAATAATATTATAAATATTGGCATTGAGCTTTTTGTCCTTCTGAAATTTCTCAAACTTTTCTTGCAATTGATTCGAAAATTTATCAAGTCTTTTTGTAAAACCCTGCTCAGCGATAACCAGCTTTTCTCTATTCTCTTTCTCAGTTTGACTGAGAGTAACATAAGAATAAGCAATGGTAATCGCTAGTCCGGTAAAGAACACAAATGAGACTATAACAATCGAAAGTTTTTGTTTTATATTTAAATTCACTAAGAGCTTACCACTTGGTTAATATCTTTCAATTTTCGACCAACCGGATCAACAATTTCATCAGGAACTTCTGGGATATTTTTCGTCCGAGTTATTTTATATCCCGCTTTAATTAATACTAATTCTTGTCGGCGAGCAGCCATCGAAAGCGCAAGCTTTGGTGATTTACGACCAAGTATTGCTGAGGTTATTTCTTGTTGATATATTTCTAACAATTTTATGTATTCTGGAAGATTCCAATAGTCATTAACGTAATTTAAGGCTTCTGAGAAGAGCTTATTTTCCGGATTTTGAGTATGCCAATTGGGTCCTGATAAAATACTTTTCAACGTTGTCTTAGCCGTTTTTGTATATTCAACCTGTTGAGACTTCTGCATAAACCATTCTATAAATTGCCATGCTTGTTCTCTTTTATGCGAATAACGATTAATCCCAACGCCCTGACCTCCTAACATAATTTGTCGACGAAACAAGTTATCCCGCCCAACAGCCCCGGGCAAATTAGCAAAACCTGTGGATGCCGCATATTTTGATTTGTTAATATCATGCATTTCATCAAACAAAACATACCACTGCATCGCCATTGCAAGGTTACCTTGTTTAAACGCCTCACTGGTCTCAAGGTATCCCCAACTGCGCTCTTTGTCGGGCGTGAAATCAAACATCTCTATGTACCGGGTTAATCCATCAACGGACGCTGGAGAATCCAAATAACCAACAATTTCATTGGTTTTGTGATTCCACAACTCTCCACCATAAGACCAAATAAAATTATTGGCTGCGCTCGATGCAAAATCATATTCCTCGGCGGCAAATTGTCCCCAGCCATATAAGCCCTCTTCCGGTCTGGTAAAAAACTCAGCAATATCTCTAAGCTCATCATAGGTTTTAGGCAACTCAAGAGGGTATCCATACTTTCTATAAAACTTTTTACGCTCAACCAGACTTTCGAATAGATCTTTTCGATACATTAATCCTATTGCGTCTTGGTTGATCGGTATCGCCCACATATCATTGCTTCCTTCTGGATATTCTGCGTATCTCTTTAGCGAATTCTCGTCAATATCAGAAAAAGACAATAAATTTGATTTTTCTACATAAGAATTAAGTTGCTCAATATGATTGCCATGAACAAACTCTGCAACAGACTGGTTATCCCAAACAGCCAAATCGAAACCGTCGCCCCCCGCTGCAAATTCAGCGGCAATACGACTATGCCAATCAGGACCGTAAGGCAACATAATGACCTCAATTTCTATTCCAGTTAATTCAGTGTATTTTTTTGAAACTCTGGCTAAACTAATCGAAGCGTCGTGGGCGATCCACACCAATTTCAGCTTATCAATTGATTTTTTTGAGTCAGCGGACAGAGCAGGCGATACAAGACATAAAACCGCCAAGCCAACAAAGATTGGGATTTTCTTAATAAGAGATAAATTTAATACCATTGTAATCACGTTAATCGACATCTCGTTTAGCTATAATTAATTAAGGCAACACCTGTAAAAATTATAGTCAATAAAACTTCTTTCTTCCGACAATTAACAAACAATAGTTTATTGCTTTACGATAGATTACCAAGACTAAGACCTGTAACAAATTCAAATCCAAATTTGTCCTAGATTACCCGACTTATGCTTGATAACATGGCGAATATCACCCCAGTTTTCATAAAAGGTACTAATCATGTTTACAAGGATTATTCTATTTCTACTCGTTTTGGTCTTTCACTCAACATCAATTACTGCGGAATCACCCAAACCAACCAAAGGTCCTATTTTTACTGATTATGGTCCAGTCTTTAAAATAGAAGATCGCGATGTCGATTTAAAAAAAGATTTCAAATACAAGGTTTTCTTCGATATAACTCAAGCAGCCAAAGAAACATTTAACTTAAATCGACGATTTGAAAGTGTTGCTCGTTTTATCAATATGCATGCAATGAATGGTGTTAAATTAGAAGATATGGAAATCGCAGTAGTGGTTCATGGCAGCGCGACCAGAGATGTACTAACTCAAAAAACCTATCAAGAACTTTATATGGATGACAACCCAACACTTGAACTAATTGAACAATTGCATCAAAAAGGTGTTAAATTTTACCTTTGTGGTCAAAGTCTTTATTTTCAAAACCTATCCAAGGCAAATTTGGCGCCACAAGTTAGTTTAGCCTTATCCGCAATGACGACTTCGACCATGTTACAAGCTGAAGGTTATACCTTGATTCCTTGATTCCTTGATTCCTTGATTGTTTAGTATTCATCGGTCCCAGAATGGCTTCTTGGATCTAAATTACGAAGGTTCAGCCGTCGATGCCTTTCCGTGTAGGCGACTTAGCTCCGCCCGCAGTTCTCCCTTTAAAGCCAAATAAAACATCTTATAATCACCTAACAAAGACCACCAAGGATAGGTAAAAGTCGCCGGGCGATTTTTCTCTACGAAAAAGTGACCAATCCAAGCAGGACCGTATCCCGCAACAAGAACCATTGGTAACCAAGCCCATTGTTGCAGCACGATTAAATAAACCAGTAAAGCTGCTGATGCAACCGTGCCGATATAATGTAGAGTCCGACAAACGATCAATTTATGCTCACCTAAATAATAAGGCCAAAATGCCTCAAATGATTCAAAACGCTCTTGGGTTTCAATTTCGTGCATGTTCATTTTGCTCCTCACATAAGTTTCTTTTTAAACCTGTTTCAATTTTTCAAACTAAATTATCCAACCAACCATACAAGAGCGTCACTTATTTTGCTAGGGCAAAAAAAAACCTTAGAGTAACTCTAAGGCTTTATAAACAAAACTCAAAACTGACGTTAAAGTCAGTTTTAAATTATTTCTCTTCAGTTTTTGTTTTCTCAGTTTCAGGATTGATTGCAATCAATTCAACTTCAAACTGTAAAACGGAATGACCCGGAATAGCTCCAGGGCGGCCTTGGGCACCATAAGCTAAGTCCCAAGGAATAACAAAATGGTATTTACTACCAATAGCCATTAGTTGAAGACCCTCCGTCCAACCCTTAATAACCTGATTAAGAGGAAATGAAATAGCTTCACCTCGATCGACAGAACTATCAAAAACGTTCCCATCAATAAAAGTACCATGGTAGTGAACTTTTACCGTATCAGTTGCTAATGGTTTAGCGGCTCCGTCATCACCAGCGTTTAGGACTTTGTACTGAAGACCTGATTCTGTGGTCGTCACACCTTCTTTTTTACCGTTTTCAGCAAGAAACGCATCCCCTGCAGCAAGTGCTATTTTAGCCAACTCCGCATCCTTTTCTTTTTGAATAGCCGCTTGTTGTTGTTGCGCCGCTTGAATCAACTGTTGAAACTCCATAAATTTGGCGGTAATTTCTTCTTCAGTCATTTTATTTGTGTCATTTAAGCCATCCGTAAAACCTTCAGAAATCGATTCCATATTGATGGTCGGCAAATCGTATTTTTCGACATCAGTACGAATAAAAGTCGCCATTTTTGCCCCCAATGCGTAACCAATTTGATCACTTCCTTTTACCACAACACTAGAGCTATCTTCCGGCTTGCTCTCTTTTGCTGCATCTTCTTCTTTCTCTTTTGGTTGACAAGCCACCAACAATGTTCCCACCGCAACCGTGAATACTAATTTTTTTAAGTCCAAGTTAACCACAATAAACTCCATAGTTATTTAAGATATGTAATATTGACGTTTATACTCAAAAAATTAAAGAATATAAAACCCTAAAAATAGCTTGGCAGTCTATACTTTAACGTAGGAAAATAACAGCATTTATCTACTGCTATGAGTGGAAATTTATAACTGGTTCACTGGATGTTAAAAATTTATTATAAAAATACGACCATTTTTAGTTTTTTTCTATTACTACTTATGGCATGCGGAACAGGCGAGAAAGCGGTTGAAGAGGCACTTCATTCTGCGGTTGGAACTATTGATGCGGTGATCTCAAATGATGCGAAGTATGCGATTGTTTCCTCAGTAAACCATGGGGTTGGCTACTGGGATCTGGAAAAAAATAGTCTTCTATTTAATTGGAAACACAGTGATGCACCTGAAAATAGTATCATTGCAACTAATATTTCTCCCGATTCAACCAGAGCCATTACTGCAGACAAACGAAACTTCAGCATTTGGAATACCTCAAGCGGAAAATCTTACGGCTATTGGAAAGCCCCAGCAAAAATCAGAGCAGTCGCTTTATCAAACAAAGGACGATACGTACTACTCGGCTTAGAGGATGGTCGAGCCATCCATATAGATATGAATACTGGGCGCAGGCTCGAATTTACCGGACATAGAGAAGAAGCAGTCGCTAGTGTTGATTTATCTGCTAACGGGCTTTGGGCTTTCACTGGTGGTGCTGATTACCGAGCGATATTGTGGAACAGTAAAACAGGTAAACCAAAACGATTATTCGAACATGACACCCGAGTCACAAAATTAAGATTAAGCCCAAGTGGAAACCAAGCATTTACCGCGGGAACTTTGGGTAACGCGTTTATTTGGGATCTAACAACCGGTGCTAAAATTTCGACACTATCCCTAAAAGCGAGAGAATATATTATCGTTTCAGCTAATTTTTCCCATAACGACCAACTGTTGGTAACTGGAGCACCCAGAAAAGAAATTAGTTTATGGGATGTGGGCACTGGTGAAAAACTCAAACAATGGCAAGCGCGAACGCGAGATCAATGGAAACCTAGCGGTGCGATCATTTATGCTGTAGCATTTACCGAAGATAACCAATTTATCTATAGTGAAAGCTCCGCTGGCTATGGTGAAAAGTGGTCTGTGGACTAATTTGATGCAAAAATTACATTGGTGTATTTCTGACAAGGTAACATTTGGAAACATATTATCGGTAAAGATATCAGGGGATAAACGCTTATTTAGGGTAGTATCAATTCTGGTTATTCTTATACGGCATGTATTCACGAAAACAAATATGGAAAAGGTCTCCACACTCTCTGAACAACAAATCATTTCAAGGCTACTTGAAGGTGACCAAGCACTTTTTCAACAGATATTTAAACAATATTATGGAACTATGCAATCGGTCGCATATGCAATCGCTGGCTCCGTCATTGCCGATGAAGTCGTACAAGAAGCTTGGTTATCCGCATTAAAAGCTCTACCAAAATTTGAAGGGCGCTCATCATTAAAAAGCTGGTTAATCAGAATTGTAGCTAATGAAGCTAAAACGCGAAGGCGCAAAGAGAACCGTTCGGTTTCACTAGAAAACATGCAAGAATCTTGGGCAACCGATCCTAGGTTTGGTGAGAATTCTCATTGGAGCAACCCTAGCGCACAATGGCATAGCGATACACCGGAAGAATTATTGTCCGCTGAGGAGCTAAGAAATTGTATTGAAAAGAGCCTACAAAAATTACCAGAAAATCAACTAACAGCTCTTAGATTAAGAGACTCTTCTGGGCTTTCGATGGATGAGTTATGTAACATCTTAGATGTCAGCCCTTCTAATGTGAGAGTGCTACTTCATAGAGCAAGGGACAAGGTTTTAAAAGTGATTGACCATTTTCAAATTACAGGGGAATGCTGATGTTGCCTTCTTGCAGAGAGATAGCAGAGCAAGCCTCAGATAATATTGATGAGCCTTTGACCGGAATTAGGCGACTAAAAATGATGCTTCACCTATTTATATGTGTCAATTGCCGTCGCTACAAAGAACAGATCTTCTTGTCAAGCAGGGCGGTAAAATCACTTGAACATAATATTGAACCAAATAAGCAACTACAGGCAAACGTTGAAGCTTGTTACAAGGAACTACATTGTAAGCATAAAGAAAAGCAAGATTAAAAGTTATTTTTTCTGCAAACTCTCTGGAATTTCATAATCACCTTCTGCGCTAACCAGTTTATCATCACTAAAATATAGGGTTAATTTGTTAGTTCTCTTAACATCCTTATTTTGGTTACTGTAATGATATAGATAGATCCATTTATCATCACTAAAACTATCATTTACCACCGGATTGCCAAGTACAAAAACCACTTGATTCTTGGTTAGCTCAGGACGCAGTTTATCAATATCGTCTTGATCAATAATATTACCTTGCTGAATATCCAATGTATAAACACAAGAAGAAAGAAAAAGAACCAAAATAAGTGAAAATTGCTTAACCATTAATATGCCTATATGTTGAATCTAAAAGTCATTAACTAACGTAACTAACCGTCACGCTGAAAAACCTTAGGTCATTCATAGCCAATTCGACTAAATGACAAAGTATCTCGTACTGAATATGCGCGTATTCTATATGAATTTATGCAAAACAGGGTAAAAAATGTTTATAATGCTCCTTAATAGTCAACAAAATTTGTAAATAATTCCACCAACTGACTAATTTTTATTAGGGGATTGCATTGAGTAATCAACAACTAAGAGATGCAGGGTTAAAAGTGACCTTGCCAAGAGTCAAAATTTTAAACATCTTAGAAAAAGCGAGTGATCGACATTTAAGCGCTGAAGATGTGTATAAACTCTTGCTATCGGCCGGTGAAGATGTGGGACTTGCAACAGTTTATCGAGTGCTCACTCAATTTGAATCAGCCGGACTAGTCATCCGTCATAACTTCGAAGAAGGTCATGCAATTTTTGAACTAAGTAGCGAGCATCACCATGATCATATGGTTTGTATAGAAACCAATAAAGTGATTGAGTTTGTTAACAAGGAGATCGAGGCTCTGCAACACAAAATCGCCGAAGAGCATGGCTACGAACTCATTGATCATAACTTAGTGTTATATGTAAAAAAGAAAAAACCTTGACCCTCACTAGTCAGATTAGTTAGAGTTAAATGATATGAAAAGCTGTAAATTATTTACTAATAGTTTTTTTCTCTTTTTCCGTCTTAGGCCGAAGAGGTAGTTGTTATTTTCTTGAACCATCGGAATTTCAAAACCTCCCATTTTAGGAGGTTTTTTTTTGTTTTTTTATGAAATATACCCATGACAAAAAGTATGCTTGATAACTTAAAAGAAATTAGAGTAAAGATCAGTAATATCGATGATCAACTTTTGACTCTATTGAGTGAACGAAGAAAACTAAGTCAATCTGTCGCTGAAGAAAAAAAACACATAAACAAACCCTTACGCGATCAACAAAGGGAAAAAGAACTACTTGAAGCCTTGATCGCTAAAGCGAGTTCCATTGGGCTAGATTCACATTACATCACACAAATATTTAATAGTATTATCGAAGATTCTGTTAAATTTCAACAGGACTACCTTCAAGCAACTATCCATCCTGAAATAAAAAATAGTGACAAAAAAGATATAGCGATACTCGGAGGAAAAGGTGCCTACTCTTATCTAGCAGCAAAAAAATACTTTAATAAAAGTAAAAATGAATATCTCGCGTGTTCATCTTTCGAAGAAGTCTTAAATAGCGTTGAAAATAGCAATGCTAGCTATGGCGTTATTCCAATCGAAAATACAACTTCTGGCGGAATTACTGAAGTCTACGATTTATTATTAGATTCAAGCTTAACGATTATTGGTGAAGAAAAATTTCCAATTAATCACTGCCTCGTTGCACCAAAAGAAAGTAAGTTAAAAGATATTCAATCTATTGTTTCTCACCCTCAAGCAAGCAGACAATGTAATAAAAGTCTAAAAAGGATAACGTCCGCAACAATCAAATTAGTTTCTAGTACAGCTCATGCTCTAGAGCATATAACCCAACAAGGAAAAACGGATACAGCGGCAATCGCCAGTGAGCAAGCTGCTGATCTTTTTGGGATGAAAGTATTAGCTCATAATATTGCAAACCAAAGTGAAAACATCACCCGATTTTTAATATTAAGTAAGAAGCCTGTTGAAGTTTCATTAGCTGTTCAGTGCAAAACCTCCCTTGCCCTTTCTACCGGGCAAAAAGCCGGTTCGTTATCAGAGGTTCTTTCGCTTTTTCAGCAAGCAGACATACCTTTAAGCAAACTAGAATCACGTCCAATTCCCAATAAACCATGGGAACAAATATTTTATATTGACCTTGAAGGAAACATAAGGGAGGAAAAAGTAAAAAATGCGCTTAATTCTATTTCAAAGATCTGTCTATTTTTGCGAATTTTTGGAAGTTATCCCACACAAGACATTGTGGCTACTCAAGTATCACCCCTAAGTTTAGCTAAGGCAAAAATTAATTCGATGAGACAACTAGAAATAACAAATAGTTCAGAATCAAAGAAAACCAAACAAGAAGAAGCTGGTAATTATTTTCTTACCAGCAGAGAGCATAAAAATGAAGATACGATTGTAAAAGTAAAAAATATAGAAATCAGTAAAAACAATTTTGCCGTCTTTGGCGGAACATCGACTAAAGAAGATTTTGAACAGCTCGTTAGCGATTTAAAACACGCTAACGAAACAGGTGTGTCTATTTTTTATAGCCATACATCTAAACCTGATCCTTCAGCAAGAGCAAATCAAAACTCTCAGAAAAATCACCTCGATCTAATTAAACAAGCAAATAATAAATATCAAATGCCTTTGTTACTTCAAGTAACAAATACCGATGAAGTTAAGATCATATCAGAATATGCGGACATCATTGAGATAGAATCCAATAATATGCAAAACTATTCTTTGCTAGAAGCTGTTGGAAAAGTGAACTGCCCTGTCATGTTAAGGCGTAGCTTTACTGCTTCGATAGCAGATTTTTTGAATGCCGCCGAAACGATTCTTTCACAAGGCAATTTGCAGGTTATATTGTGTGAAGGCGGTAGTAAACAATTCGAAGACGAGGGTCGAAACTACTTAGATTTAAGTAACCTTCTTGTACTTAGACAGCTCACTCATTTACCAATTGTTGTCGATTCATCATTTTCAGTTAACTCGAATGAACTCCTTCTTCCTTTAACAAAAGCGGTTCAGGCTGCTGGAGCACAGGGTGTGATAGTCGAATTTGAAGCTACCCCAGAAAAGACAACTAAGAGCAGCCAACAACAACTAGATTACACTCTTTTCGCTACAATGATGAAACAGCTCTACAAAAAATAAAAGTGGCTTTACCAGCCAATTAACCTAAAATATTACTATTTTCTAAAATAACAATTCGCTCATCTTCTTCTAGAAAAGGACGCATTTCTTTTAATACCGTTAGACGGTCATCGGAAGAGAACCAAGTATTCCAAGCATCTAGGCTTTCCCAACTTGAAATAATCATTGCTAAATGCTGATTATCTTTTTCTTGTAACAATTCACCAGCAATAAATCCGTCAGTTTTATTTGCATACTTGCGGGCACTGCGTATCAGTTCAAGATAATTGTCTAAACAACCTTCTTTGATTCTTCTTTCGATAATAACTCGAATCATTTAATAACCTTCTTAGCAATTATTTTTTGAGATTTATAGGATGATACGGCAATGCACTTATTTACCAACAAACAATTTCTTTGCTATTAGTTTTAATGCTTTGTATTTAATATTTCAATTAAGTTATCTTCTAAATCAACCCGTGTGGCGATTGCCTCACCAAGTACAGAAAGGTCAACATCAAAACTAGACATCCGATCGAGATCGTTATTAATTGCTTTAGAATATTTTTCGTTGAAATCAACAACTATATCAGTTGTTTTGGAGATATGTGGATAAAGCTCTTGCAGCATTTCAATGCTAGTTGGTCCGTTAACTTCACAGTCATTAACAATTTGTTGATAAACTTCAAAATGCCCCGCTGAAACATAATCAATCAAAACATCACAAAAACCATTAATTTGGTCCGTTTCTGGTAATTTCGTTTGCTTACGATAACCGGACAACTTGCAATACATCACAATCACCTGACTACGGTCAGCTAACCAATTATCAACGGCCATGTTTTTAGGCTTATTATTGCTATTTTTATTGCTATCGATATTTGACACAGTCCAACGGCTCCAAAAGAACAGATTTATATTCCACAAACCTATTTTTACCACATTCCGGCGTTAGAAAAAACTCTATTTTCGATTTATTTTCCCTATTCATTTTACAAAAGATCAAATAAACACTAAAGTTTTTTACAATAACCTAATTTTAGGCTCTTTTTAGTTCTTTTTTGCAGGACATAGGGAAACATATGAAGCAACAAACCCAAACCGACCGTCAAAGAGGCCAGCATTTCGCATTACATTGGTCGATTAGAGGTTTAACGGCAAGTTTGATCATATTAGCAGCACTCCTTCCTGCAGTTAGTGCCTTAGGTATTAGATTCTGGCTTGATGGTTACTTTGATTGGAATGAAGTCACTCTAGAGCTTGGTGTTGCTTGTATGACCCTAGCTTTGATTGCCTACCCCGCGTTCTATCTTTTACGCTGGGAATCTCAACAAGCTACCCGCTGGGATGAAACCAAGCGGGACTTCCTGGTTTTAATGGATCAAGCTGTCGACATGGTTATTTTAAGCACACCTCAAGGCTTAATCAAAGAGGTTAACCAAAAAGCATGTGACCGTTTAGGCTACAGCAAAGATGAACTATTAGAAATGTCTACACTTGATCTTGACATTGATTGTCACTTACATCGTAATCCGGAATTAGAAAAAGCACTAGTAAATGGCGAGGATGTCTTTTACGAAACAATTTTTCGGCAAAAGGGAGGCAAAAAAGTTCCCGTCGAATCCCGCGCACGCATGGCCGGTTGGTTAGAAGAACCTCACTACATCGAATTTATTTCAGATATTTCACATCGTCGAGAAGCTGAAAAAGAATTATATTTATCGCACGAAGCACTAGAAAAAACTCGCAACCTACTTGAGCTTAGAATAGCTGAACACTCCAGTGAAATTCAAAAACAGAAAAAGAGTCGAAAAATTGCCGAACAACAATTTGATGCCATTCAGAATTATCTAGCCAAATTAATTGACTCAATGCCGTCGGTTATCATCGCTCTTGATAGCGACAATATTATTTTGCAATGGAATATGGAAGCCGAAAGTATGACAGGTATCGACGCAGAATCCGCCATCGGAAATAACCTTTCAGATCTTTATCCAATGCTTGACCAAAAAATTAGAAAGGCAAAAACGAATAGTGACTTACTCAGCCAAACCATTCGTTTTCGATTTGAGCAAGAAGTCAACCTGTCAATGCGAACGCTAGAAGTAGTTGTTTATAGCATTTTTAGTGATCAGCTAGAGAACCGTGGTGAAGTTATTCGAATTGACGATCTTACAGAAAAATTACAAATCGACGAAACCTTAGTGCAGACAGAAAAAATGCTATCTCTCGGTGGATTAGCTGCTGGAATGGCGCATGAGATAAACAATCCGTTGGGCGCAATTATGCAAAGCACTCAAAATATTAAAAGACGCCTTAGTCATGAGCTTAAAAGAAATCATAAAATTGCCAAACAAAATAATCTCAATATGAAACAAATAAAGAATTTCATTGAACAGCAGAAAATTGATACCTTTTTAGATGGCATTCTCGCTTCAGGAAAACGAGCCGCTGATATTGTTGGTGATATGCTAAGTTTTGCTAAGCCGATATCACATGAAACCAGTCATGTTAATTTAAGTGAAGCACTGGATGCAGCTGTTCGGCTTTCCGCTAAGGACTACAATCAAAAGAAACAGTTTGATTTTCGTAATATCCAGATTCGCAAAACCTACTCACATAATATTGGTCAAGTCTATGCTCAAAAAAATCAATTAGAGCAGGTATTTCTTAATCTATTGATTAATGCCGCCCAAGCCTTGGCAACCCAAGCAGCGAGTAATAAGCACCCGCTAATCGAGCTTATTCTTCGTCGAGAAGGACAAACCGCGGTTATAGAGGTGATTGATAATGGTCCAGGAATGGATGAGAGCGTTCGTAAACGCGTATTTGAACCATTTTTTACCACAAAAGATGAGAAAACTGGCACTGGATTAGGCTTGTCAGTTTCCTATTTTATCATTAACGAACAACTAGGCGGAGAACTGTCGGTAGAATCGCAACCCGGCAAAGGATGCCGGTTTACCATAAGGCTTCCATTGGTAGTAAATAACAACTACCTAGACGATGCCGGAGATGAACAAATAGAATTACCTTTATAGCTACAGCACCTGATATTCTCGCGCTCACTTTCCCTCGCCTCGGCTTGATTTCAGAACCTCTCAGTCATTTCATACACCCAGACTAATACGCCCCCTTACAGATCCTTGGTTTTTAGGACTCGGATATATGCCAAAGGTCACAATATAACAATGTGACTTTTGGCACTTATGGAATTGATTCCAGAACATTACACTGGTTTCAAATAAAAGTTCTTATGAGGCTCGAAAGAAAAATGTTTCATTTATTACATCAAGCATTGTTCTATTTACATGTTACTGTGGGAGGTCTTGGTCTGTTGGTTTTTTGGCTGCCGGTATTAAGCAAAAAAGGAACAAAGTTTCACAATCAAGCTGGAAAAGTATTCGTATATTCTATGTACATTATAGCTCTAAGCGGACTTGCTATGAGTGTATTGATTCTCATAGATCCTGTTGGAGTTAGATTTCCAGACAGAAGTTTAAGTATAGGCGAGGCCTATGAGTTGAAAGATCAAAATAGGCGACTATCAATATTTTTATTAATGCTATCACTACTAACCTTGGTAAATGTTAAGCATTCAATATTGGTTCTTAAAGCAAAAAAAAATCGAGACTTATTAAAAGCACCCTCTCATTTAGCCTGTTTTGCTGCTTTGATTCTGGCTGGGATTACAGTGGGTCTAGTAGCATTTTATGAATCAAACCTTTTATATGGCCTGTTCTCTTTACTATCAATAACATTATCATTTAGCGCGTTTAGATATATTTACAAACCTGAAATAAAACCTAGAGAGTGGATTATGGAACATATGGCAAATATTTTAGGTGCCGGAATTGCCGCCTACACAGCCTTTTTCGCATTCGGAGGGCGGCGCTTTTTTAGCGAGATCTTATTAGGAAATATGCAATTTATTCCTTGGTTATTACCTAGTGTTGTTGGCGCGACAGCCATATATTTCTTATCGAAAAAGTATCGTCAAGTTTACAAAATAGCTTAAACAAAATTAATAAATTTTTTGGAGTCCATGATATGAATTTTAATACAATACTTAAACATAGTTTATGCCAACTTATGTTGTTAATAATAACTCTTTTCAGCTTATCTACTACAGCAGATCCGGCAATAAAAGCGTTCGACGAAGGAAATTATGAGCAAGCTGAGCAACTATTTAAGTCAAAAAATAAACCCGAATTTAAACTCTACTTAGCTCGTACTGCAATGCATTTAGGAAAGTTAGATGACGCTGAAGATTTAATGACTGAAATGCTAAAAGAACAACCGAATAATTCAGAAGCTCATTACTGGTTTGCAAGAATCAGCGCACAACAAGCGTCAAATGCTTCAATATTTTCCGCACCTGGTTATGCTTCTGATGCGAAGAAACACTTTAGTAAAGCAATAGAGCTTGATCCAAAAAATGCCGATGCAATTAGAGGTTTGATGGGATTTTATTCCCAAGCACCATCTATCGTCGGGGGTTCAATGGAAAAGGCACATAAGTTAGCAATCAAGCTAACTGAAATTAATCCCCAAGCTGGGTTATTAGCGCAAATGAATTTACATCGTCGTGAGAACAATAACGATAAAGTGAGCTCATTGTTAAGTCAGTTAACGGAACAATATAATGACTCAGCCAACGCTATGTTGAATGTAGGATTAATCTATCAGACTAGAAAAGAATACGCCAAAGCACTCACTAGTTTTACTAAAGCAACAACAGCTAATACCAGCCAATTTTTTAAGTCATTAAATGAAAAGGAACAAAAAACAGCCATCAAAGCTGCTTATGGAGCAAAGTATCAAATAGGTAGAAATGCAGTTCTGAGTGATACTGAAATCGAAAAAGGCATTCAAGCTTTAGAAACTTATTTAGGATATGAGTTATTCCGCGGTCAACCGTCCCACAACTGGGCCAGAACGCGATTAGCTGCACTTTATTTAAAACAAGGTAACAAGCTAAAAGCAAAAGAACTGATAGCTATAGCTGTTAAAGATGATAGCGATGGCGGACCACAGAAGTTAGCAAAAAAGCTACTTAAGGCAATTAATGATGCTTAATCTGCTTGATAAAAAACTGATAATCTAACCTTTCAAGTCATTTGATTTTGTTCAAGGACGAACAAGAGCTTAACTGAGGAAACGGTTAATATGCGTAGAAACTGTCAACCTAACCAAACAACCGACGATTCGGTCGAATATTACGATATATCCGCCAAACTAATCCTAATGTACAACCAACAAAAAACACCAACATCCAAGCAGGCATGGATAAACCCATCATATCCCAACTCACCTTAGCACATTCGCCAGAACCTTTTAATACCACATCCAGTAGCTCCATAAATGGCAGAATATCTACTAAATAATCAAGCGATGGACCACAAGCAGGAACTTCATCAGCCGGAAGACTTTGCAGATAGGCATGACGACCCGCAATACCAGCACCAATTAAACTAGTAAGCAAAGCGCCTAGGTTATAAAAGAGATGCCAACGACTCCCAGCAAGTGGCTTATGAAGACCATGTAACAAAAACCAAATGCCTAAGACAAACACAGCGACACGCTGAAATATGCACAAGGGGCAAGGATCCATGCCCTCAACGTATTGAAAATAAAAGGCGGCAATCAACAATTGATGACACACAAAAGCCATGAATAAATTAAATCCACGAGATTCCAACATCACTACCCTTATCAAACATGTTTTTAAAAGTGATAGAAGATTACCAGAAATTAGAAGAAGATAGTATGGTTTTTGAATTGACATGGTTTTGAATTGACACGACCTGAATTAGCAGACCGAATCCAAAGGGTTCTCACTTTTGTAAAATCACCAAATGCTTGCTAAAAATAATATATTTCAGGCAATAAAAAAGCCTCAGTAAGAGGCTTGTAAAGTTTTTCCAGTCTGCAGGTCCCGTTACTTCGGGCTTCTATTATTCGCTAGCGGCCACATTTATAACAAACTGATATACAGGTTGCAACATTTATTTACAAAATACCCCTACTTTTTATCTCGGTATGAGAATAAAAATGGCTCGTTTTAGCCTTTTTTCTTTAACGCATCCGCGAGAGCTAACCCAAATGCCGAGTTAACAGGTTTTGATTTTGTCGTGGCTCTATTGGACTTATGCGGCTTTGAGCTTGCTTTTGGGGTGATTGCTTGCTCCTCTTTTTTAGGACCAACCATCGACAAACTCACTCGTTTTCTCTTCACATCAACCGATACCACATGAACTTTCACAATATCACCGGTTTTAACGACTTCACGGGGGTTTGAAATAAATTTATCGCTCATCAAGGATATGTGTACCAACCCATCCTGATGAACCCCCACATCAACAAAAGCTCCAAAGTCCGTCACGTTAGTGACCGTTCCTTCTAATGCCATACCCTCTTTTAAATCGTTAAGTGTTTCAACACCTTGCTTGAATTTAGCCGTTTTAAACTCACCTCGGGGATCTCGCCCTGGTTTCTCAAGTTCTTTTAAAATATCGCTAATTGTTGGCAAACCAAAGGAATCCGATACATATTCTTTAGCGTCGAGAGATTTCAATTGCTGAGAATTTCCCATCAAAGCGCTAATTCCACCGGTTATCTTAGCGAGCATTTTTTCGACAATTGGATAGGTCTCGGGATGAACACCTGAACGATCTAATACGTTTTCACCATCGGTAATTCTTAAAAATCCCGCCGCTTGCTCAAAGGCTTTTGGTCCTAACCTATCAACTTGGCTAAGTTGCTGCCTGTTAACAAATCGTCCATGCTCTTCTCGGTATTTAATAATATTTTGTGCCAGTGTCTTATTTAAACCCGAAACATGAGCTAATAACGGCGCAGAAGCGGTATTAAGATCGACTCCGACAGCATTTACACAATCTTCAACCACGCTTCCAAGAGTTTTTCCTAATTGGCTTTGGCTCACATCATGCTGATATTGTCCAACGCCTATGGCTTTTGGTTCAATTTTTACCAATTCAGCCAGTGGGTCTTGTAAACGACGAGCAATCGAAACTGAACCTCTATAAGTCACATCTAAATCAGGAAACTCCTCTGCCGCTAAACGAGAAGCTGAGTAAACAGATGCGCCTGCCTCGCTAACCACAATTCGTTTTAATCCTAACTTTGGATGACGTTTTTCAAGTTCAGCAATTAAGTTATCTGTCTCTCTAGATGCAGTACCATTGCCAATGCTGACAAGTTTGACTTTATGTTGTTCACACATGGTCGCTAACTTTTTAAGTGATTGCTCCCATTGCTTTTGCGGTGCATGAGGAAAAATCGTCGTTTGAGTCAAAAGCTTACCTGTACCATCAACCACTACTGCCTTAGTTCCAGTTCGCAAACCGGGATCAAGTGCCATGGTTGTATAGTTTCCGGCGGGAGCGGCCATTAGTAGGTCTCTCAAATTACTCGCAAATACACCGATTGCATGGGTTTCTGCTTTTTCTCGTAACTGCCCCAGTAACTCGGTTTCGAAAAAGTTATGCAACTTAACACGCCAAGTCCAAAGAACTACTGTTTGTAACCAGTCGTCTGCTGCTCTACCTTGATGACCGATATTAGAATGCTTAGCAATTAAATATTGAGCATGATTGCTCGCTTTTTCATCTTTCAACAGAGCTTGATCAACTATCAACTCCAAACTCAATATTGTTTCGTTTCTTCCCCTAAACAATGCCAAAGCACGATGCGAAGGAATCTTGCTGAATTTTTCAGAATAATCAAAATAATCAGCAAATTTTTGCCCCGAAGATTCTTTGCCTTTAACCACTTGAGAACGAACAAAGGCGTTCTCTAACAAATAATTCCTGATCTCAGAAAGTAACACCGCATTTTCCGCAAACTGTTCCATCAAAATTTGTTTTGCGCCATCTAAAGCTTCTTTAGTGGTTCCAATTTTCAGCTCTGGGTTGAGATATTCTGCCGCTGCGGCTTCAGGCTCTAATTCAGGGTTGGCTAACAGACTGTCTGCCAATGGTTGCAAACCCGCTTCTCTTGCTATTTGAGCTTTGGTTCTACGTTTGGGTTTATAAGGCAGATACAAATCTTCTAGTTCACTTTTAGTGACCGCGTTTAAAATGCTAGTTTTTAGCTCTAGCGTTAGCTTTTCTTGCTCATCGATGCTTTTAATAATCACCGCACGTCGATCTTCCAACTCTCTCAAATAACCCAAACGTTCTTCTAAATCACGCATTTGAGTATCATCTAAACCGCCAGTAACCTCTTTTCGATAGCGAGAGATAAAAGGAACGCTCGCCCCTTCGTCTAATAGCTGAATAGCCGCTGCCACTTGCTTGTAATCAACAGAAAGTTCTTTAGCAATTTGCTGAGAAATATTGTCCATTAAAGTTCCTACTTTATTTGAGTTCCCAAATTATTTGTTCATCAATTGTCTAATTAACAATCAGCCAATTGAAGCCTGTTTTGGCTATAAATATTTGGGGTATAAGTTGTGATATTTACAGAATATTAGTGAGGCGGCGATTATATACTAAACCGTTGTAAAAATGCATAGGGAGGGTTGTTGAGTTTGACGCATTGGTCATATTAAATATCACAATCCATTATAGTCACTATTGTTTCACTTCGTTAGTATCAAGGAATATTTGAAGTCTAACGCTTGTTTCAGTAATTAATAGGAGCTTGCGAGTATTAATCTGCTGCAAACTCCGGTTATATTTCGTTTTCTGGTAACTTAAGTATTCGCTCACTACGCCATACTCGAATTATGTGAATATTCTTTGTCTCCAACAAATATACAACTCGAAATGGTGGATGAATAATTTCTCGAATGAATTCATCATCAAACTCTGGGACTATTCGTCCAATTTTAGGATGTTCATTCAGAATTTCTATATGAGCAATAATTTCCGAAATAAAATTCATCCCAATATTCGGAACTCCCTGCTCTATGTAATATTCCTTTATGTCTTCTAAATCAGAAAAAGCAGAGTTTGATACTAGTATTTTCACAGATTATAAGCCGAGCTTTTTCTTGGCTTCACTAAGGTCAATGCTGCTACCTTCTTTTGCTTCCATAATACCTTGTGCAATTGCTTTAACAAATACCAGCTCTTCTTCAGTTTTCTCATATTCATCTAAACTTTGAACTACAGCAACACCTCGCCCGCGACTAGTCAGTAATATAGGTCTATGCGTTTCATTAGACTGCTTAACTACTTTTCCTGGGTTAACTTTAAGGTCAGAGAGTGAAACTACGTCTTCAGAGAATTTGGTTTGCATACGAAATACCTTCCTGCTAAGCGTAAAGACCTATTTATAGCACCTGTTAAGCGGTCAATCAAGAGATATAACCTTGTGCTCAGCTGCCCGATGCAGCACTTGGTTAGATTCTGTTATTGAGTTATTCATCCCAAGGTAACTCCGGCAATTTGCTAAGATTATTATCGTATCGTTTGCTATTGAAAGTCTCGTTGTTTTTCATTATTTCAAATAACTCAACTGACAACGCGCACCCAATAAGTTTCATTGCATCCTCTCGAGAGCGTCCTTCGGATATTAAACGACTTAGTGTTTCCCTGACCAGTGGAGGATTGCCATCCCTAATCTGATTTTCGATAATTTCAAAAATTGCTTCTTGGGCAATTTCAGAACCTTCTTCATCCATATGACGCCTCCAATGAAGTGTCGTTCTTGTATAATCTAACAAGGCTGTAGGAAAACCCTTCGCCTCAAATTTAATATGAAAAACACACCTAAAATTGCGTCGCTACGTGAAATCTGGATAGGTAAAATCATTGAACTCCTACTTTAATCAACGTATGGCACGATTATTTTTAAGTCCTGACCTTTTTCTACAGCCTCAACGCCCAAAGCAGCGGCGAACATCAGCGAGTCCAACCCATGCGCTTTTTTCATGGGCGTTACAATCAGAGACCCTAAGGCATTGACTCATCTAATACTCGAAGAACCACAAAAAAGCTGTCTCATAAATATTGTGCGAACCACCTTGTTTTAGCGATAATATTGTGGATGTCTTCTTTAATTGTTATCTCAGCGAAATAACTTTCTATTAACTAAAAATCTACCCTACTAACTCAATTGAAAGTGAGATTTTCAACCATAATCAACGATATCAAAGTGATGGGCGTCCTCTTATTTCTTTTTTGAACACCGCCTAAATTTCCTCTTCCTAATATTTTTATCCTGATATAATTAGTAATTTGTCTTTTAACCAATCTATACAGTCTCCGTTCGGGTTTTGTTCTATCAGCTTTTTCAAGTCTTCTTTTCTATCATCAGTTGCCAAGACTTCAATAGCCACAGCGATGGCCTCCTGTGTCCCTCGTTCTTCAGGAATATCAGTTTCTTTGTCCGACGGGGTCTCACTATAGAGCTCTGTAAGTCGCTCCCAAAGTTCATTATTGTCGGAAAATTCGGGAACAGCTAAAGAACGTGCAATACCTGATAATATTCTAGGGTGATATTTTTGTTTCAAATGGCGAACCAAAATAGATTCAGCCTCCATATAATTATTTTTAGAATTAACAAAATCCCAAACCGAATTTACCTTGAAGCCAGCGCTATTTAGCTCTCTAATTAGTTGTTTTTGGTTCTGTTTATACATTTCTTGTAACTTACTAAAGTGTGCATCCCTGACAAGCTTTTTCGCTTGGTATTTTTCATCTTTCTCCAACTCGGCCATTAATTCAGCTGCAGTCTTACCCATTATTTTGCTCCAGGAATATTTTTGAGGTTAATGATACCATTTTTAATTGCTTGGTTAAGTAATTCCTCAAAAAGCGGGGGCGAATAGCACTTATGGCGGGTTAATAACAAGCTCACTGAGATAAGGGATTTTGTTTAAGTGTTTCAATCTGTCGCCCAAGTATTCCATGAATGATATATTGTGACGTTGGCAGGTTTTCTTGAGAGAAAGAAAAGTAGTCACAGCTGCTTGACCATCATCACTTTTTGTACAACCACTGATTTTTCTTCGCTTCACAAATTCTCGAATATCCGATTCGCTGAGATTATTGTGCAAGGGAACCAACGGGTTATCCAGTGATTTGAGTAATGATGACTTCAGAATATGAAGGTGTTCTAGTTCGGTATTTAGTTTCTTAAAGTCCGCTACTTCTTTGCTAAGATTATCAAACCGAATGCGTAGCTGATATTTTCGTCGACGGCTAATGCTGCCGCTCTTAACCTCGACTTTTAACGTATCATACAGCCGCCAAAATTGCTTGAGCTTTCGCGCTTTCACCCTACTGTTAATTCCCAATTTACTACCGTAAGATTGTCCGCTTTCCAGCCAAATTGACATCCTAACCCTATCACATCCTTATAACGCTAATCTGGGAATGTGAATTTCCCCACAGAATTTCTAAATTCCTGT
>Ga0316204_10000705_pt1 | contig 112094 bp, 106 predicted proteins | sample 6monrhotite_MG_2_FD_205661 | JGI IMG/M metagenome (GOLD analysis project Ga0316204, IMG submission 205661) | Microbial mat bacterial communities from mineral coupon in-situ incubated in ocean water Damariscotta River, Maine, United States -... | ecosystem: Environmental > Aquatic > Marine >...
TCATTTGATTTACTTAGCTATATGAAAAGTGTTTGATTCACCAACCAGGTGAACGCAAAACTTTTCATTACGCTAATCAAACCAACTGCTCGCCTAAAGCGCCTACTGTTGGTGCACTCTAAACGTGCGGCCAACTGATTATTCTAGGATAAACCTATCCCGCCAGCAGAATGAAAAGTTTAAGTCTTGTACGAAAAGCGTTTACTGAATAGACAAAATTTCCTTAAGTATCGAAAAGCCGTACGAAATATCCTTCTGAATTGTCAGTCAAAAGCATTTCTTATTGTTGCAATAAAATCAATTAGTGCTGATTAGTTGTAATTTCCGAGTAAATTAGTTGATATTTTCCGTGATACATTTACTATGCATTAACAATAAAAATAATAAGAAGTCAATAAAGCAACACAAAAACAAGAAAGATAGAAAGAAACAGACACTCAAATTATCAAGGGAGGCAGCTGTGATTAATGTTCTCATTATTAGCAGTTATCGTTTAATTTGTGCCAGTTTGTCTCAGATTATCGACAATGTGCCTGAGTTTCATGTAGTAGGCCTTGCCGAAGAACTGGCAGATGTACCTAGTGTTGTAGAAGAGCATCCGGTTGACGTGATTTTATTTGAAGTTGCATCACCGAGTGTCGAGAGTTTTGATCTCATCAAGAAATTGATTGCGGTCAATAGTAGTTTGAACATATTAATTTTAAGCACGCAGACGGCGGACCCGTTGCCCAGTCAGTTTTTGCAAGCAGGAGCCAAAGGGTTTATTACCCGCCAGGCATCTGTAACAGAAGTGACTAAGGCGATTAAAGAGGTTGCTGCTGGTCGTCGTTATCTTGGAATTGATTGTGCTCAACAGATGGCTTTAGGTCGAATGAGTGGTGATTCAAACCCTTTCTCTACGCTTTCAGCGCGAGAGATGCAGGTGATGATGATGATCACATCCGGCAGCAAAGTCATGTCTATCTCTGATCAACTTTGTTTGAGTCCAAAAACGATTAACACATATCGTTATCGCCTGTTTTCAAAACTGGGTGTTGATAGTGATGTGTCGTTAACACGTTTGGCGATTCGGCGAGGTTTGATGGAAGCTTAATAAGCAGTGATAATTTGGCTGAGAAATCCAACCAGGTTATTTTATTAAGTGACAACACTGAAACAAAAGCCATGCTAATTTCGTTAGCATGGCTTTTGTTTTTTCTATGGTAGCTTGTGATATAGTGCCGCCATGTCCGAACAACCTTTAGCTCTATTCCTGATGGGGCCTACTGCCTCAGGAAAAACCGCATTAGCACTAGAAATTGCCAACCACTTTCCTGTTGAAATTATCAGCGTTGATTCTGCTCTTGTTTATCGAGAGATGGATATAGGGACCTCTAAACCTACGCTCGATATTCGAAAGAAAATTCCTCACTACTTGATTGATATCTGCGAACCAACAGAGGCATATTCTGCTGCACAATTTCGAAATGATGCGTTAGAAAAAATGGCTGAGATAGTTGAGCGAGGGAATACGCCACTCCTGGTTGGCGGGACTATGCTCTATTATCGTGCATTGAGCGAAGGTTTGTCCGATTTGCCATCAGCTGATCCTGACGTGCGAGCTAGGCTTGAGCAGATGCTGGTTGAAAAGGGTTCTGCTGCATTGCATCAACGTCTGCAAAAAATTGATCCGGAAGCAGCGCAGAAAATTCATCCAAATGATCCACAGCGATTACAGCGTGCAATAGAGGTTTTTGAAATTTCCGGTAAACCGATTAGTGAATGGTGGAAAGAACAGAAACAGCAGAAACCACCCTACGATTTTCTCAAATATGCCCTCAATACTCGTGAACGATCAGTTTTGCATCAGCGCATAGAAAAGCGTTTTATCGAAATGCTGGAGGAAGGGTTTGTTGCTGAAATTGAAAAGCTGAGAGCAAGAGGGGATCTTCATCTAGATAGGCCATCAATGCGAGCTGTTGGCTATCGACAAGTGTGGCAATATTTAGACGGTGAATATTCGTACGATGAAATGGTGCACAAAGGGATTGTTGCAACTCGCCAATTAGCGAAAAGGCAGCTCACCTGGTTAAGGTCTGAAACAGAATTACAATGGATTTATAGTGAAGAGCAACTTTTTATCGAAAACACCTTGAAAAATCTGGAAAAAATTCCAAGCTTAAAGGGTTAACGTGTAATAATTGTCAGCAGTATTTTTATTTTTCAGTTTTTTCACTTACACATGAGTTAAATTTGAGCAGTTATCGTAAAAGTATTGTTTTTATAAAAAAAATCGCAATAAAACTTGTGAAAAATTTGATAGAACGTGTATTATTCGCGCTACGGCCTTTTGCTGTATTTGGCCTAACAGTAATCAAAAAAAGAATAATAATTGAAATAGTATTCTAGCAGTGCAATGCAAGCTTATTTATAAACTTGCTTGAAGTTCAGGATTAATCATGGTCGTTTGTTAGTCGAGAATTGGTTGCATTGACGTCATAATTTTTACAAGCCATATATTAAGTACTGAAGGAGAAGAAAAATATGTCAAAAGGGCAAAGTCTACAAGACCCGTTCCTTAACATGTTGCGAAAAGAAAAAGTACCTGTATCGATTTACTTGGTAAACGGTATCAAACTGCAAGGGCAAGTGGATTCTTTTGACCAATTTGTTGTGTTGCTAAAAAACACAGTAAACCAAATGGTATATAAGCACGCTATTTCAACCGTTGTTCCTGCGCGAAACATTCGCCTGACGACTGACGAAACGCCAGAAAATGGAAATGGTTAAAACCGAGTGCTGAAACTCCAACAGAGCTGCATAGTTGTTTTTTATTAGGTTAAACAGTTTTGTTTGAGCGTCATCAAGGCGGTGAAAACGCTTTGCTCGTACAGTTGCAGATCAATAATGAAGAGCCAGGTGATTCTGATGAATTCAGAGAGCTTGTTGAATCTGCCGGAGTAAAAGTCGTTGAATTTATATCCGGATCACGCAGTCGGCCTGATCCAAAGTATTTTGTGGGAAAAGGAAAAGCAGAAGAAGTACAACAACGTATTCAGCAAACGGGGGCTGATGTTGTTATATTTGATCATGCGCTTTCTCCTGCACAAGAACGTAATCTTGAACGAGAATTAGAATGCAAGGTCGTCGATCGTGCAGGTTTAATTCTCGACATCTTTGCTCAACGTGCTCGATCATTTGAAGGTAAATTGCAGGTTGAGCTCGCACAGCTAAAACATCTATCAACACGTCTCATTAGAGGCTGGACGCATCTTGAGCGTCAAAAAGGGGGGATAGGGCTGCGTGGTCCTGGTGAAACCCAGCTCGAAACCGATAGGCGTTTACTCAATAATCGAATTAAGCACATTAACAAACGTTTGGATAAGGTGCAGAAGCAACGGCAGCAAGGTCGTCGTTCTCGGCAGCGGGCAGAAACACCAACAGTTTCATTAGTTGGTTACACTAATGCAGGGAAATCGACTTTATTTAATACGATGACTGGTGCAACTGTTTATGCTGAAGATCAATTATTCGCCACGCTCGATGCAACCATCCGCCGTGTTGAGATCGCAGACGCAGGACCTGTTGTATTAGCAGATACTGTAGGGTTCATTCGCCAGTTACCACACGATTTAGTCGCTGCATTTCGTTCAACACTCGAAGAGACTAAGCAAGCGCATCTGCTTTTACATATTATCGATGCATCACATCCTGATCGAAAAGACCGCATTGATCAGGTTAATCTGGTGTTGGCTGAAATTGAAGCTGATGAAATTCATCAAATAGAAATTTACAATAAAATCGATTTGTTAGATGATGTCGAACCTCGTGTGGATTACGATGAAAATGGTCTTGCGAAACGCATTTGGCTTTCATCAAAAACAGGAAATGGAATCGATCTTGTAATAGAATCATTAAAAGAGTTTTTTGGTCGGGAATTTGTCCATTGTTGGGTGAAACTTGAACCAAGTGATGCAAAGTTGCGCGCAAAGTTCTATGAACTCGGTGTTGTAATTAGTGAAAGTGATCCTGAAGATGGCGGATTTTTGATTGAGGTTAGTATGCAGAAGCATCGGCTTGAAGAAATTATTCCAAATCAGAGTAATATTTTGCCATGCAAAAATGTCGAAAGCAGGTTAAACAACTAATACTTCAGATGGAGAGGTATTTTGGGAATTAGATTATGAAGATAATTGAAAAGTCTGGCATTGAAGATAACGGAATGAAGATGGCCTGGAACGAACCCGGTGGCTCCGGGGGCGGTGATGAGGATAAAGATAAAAAAGATCCTTGGGGCAATCGTGATAGTAATAAAGGCAACAATCAAAGTCCGCCGGACTTGGATGAAGTTGTTAAGCAGATGCAGGATAAGGTCACCAAACTTTTCGGCGGAAAAGGTGGCGGCAACAAAGGTGGTGGTGACAGCGGCGGAGGCGGCAGTAGCCCTTTTGGCGGTGGCTCTGCACCAAGCTCCAAGTTGATTGGTGTGCTTGCTGGAATCCTCTTCTTTATGTGGCTGGCATCAGGCATATACATTGTTGATCCCGCAGAGCGAGGTGTTGTATTGCGTCTTGGTGCTTATGTTGAAACAACACAACCAGGACCTCATTGGCATTTGCCTTACCCATTTGATCACGTAGAAATCGTCGATGTGGATCAAAGTCGAAACGTTGAAGTGGGTTATCGTTCTACAACAGGGCGAGACGCGAGCACAGTTCCACAAGAGTCAATGATGTTAACGCAGGATGAGAATATCGTAGATATTAAATTTGCGGTTCAATATCGTGTGAAAGATGCAAAAGATTATTTATTTGCTGTACGTGATCCTGATGTGACGCTACGTCAAGCAACAGAAAGTGCGATCCGTGAAGCGATAGGTAAATCAAAAATGGACTTCGTATTGACCGAAGGGCAAAGCGATATTGCAGAACGTACGGAAACTTTAATTCAGACGGTTCTTGACAACTATAAAACCGGGCTGCTAGTAACCAGTGTGAACTTGCAAAGCGCTCAACCACCTGAAGAGGTGCGCGATGCATTTGAAGATGCAATTCGAGCTCGAGAAGATCAACAACGCTTAATTAGTAATGCTGAAGCGTATTCTAACGATATTATCCCGAAAGCACGTGGTAATGCAGCAAGACAACTTGAAGCGTCGAATGGTTATAAAGAGCGTGTTATCGCACAAGCCGAAGGTGAATCCAGTCGTTTCACTCAATTGTTGAAGGAGTTTGAAGCAGCTCCTGAAGTGACGCGCGAGCGTTTGTATCTGGAAACTATTGAAACAGTTATGAGCAATACGACCAAGGTTATGATTGATGTAGATGGCGGTAACAATTTGCTCTACTTGCCACTTGATCGTTTGATGGGGCAAGGTAATCAGCAATCATCTCCACCAGTAATACAGCAGTTTGTTCCACCAACGGAGATACCTGCAGCAACTCAACAGGTCGAACGCCGACTGCGAGACACCTTACGTGATAGGGGGGCAAGATAATGGGCGCTATTAACATGAAATTAATCGGCATAGTTCTCGCGATAGTTATATTTATTGGCTCTTTTGCACTGTTTACGGTTGATGAGCGTGAGAAAGCAATCATGTTTCGTCTGGGTGAGATTGTTTCAACTGATTTTGAGCCTGGTGTTCATTTTAAGATTCCCATTTTCAATAACATCCGTAAATTTGATGCACGTATCTTAACAATGGATGCGCCACCAGAAGAGTATTTGACCAGTGAGAAGAAAAACGTTGTGGTCGATTCTTTTGTTAAATGGCGGATTATCGATGTAGCGGCATATTATAAATCCATGGGTGGTGACGAACGTCGTGCAGCAACTCGAATTTCACAAATTGTTAAAGATGGATTTCGTAATGAGTTCGGTAAGCGGACTATTCAGGAAGCTGTATCTGGTGAACGTTCACAGATCATGGATAACTTGAGAGTGAATGCTAGCAATCAAGTAAATGAGTTTGGAATTGAAGTTGTGGATGTGCGAATCAAGCGTATCGACTTACCGCGAGACGTAAGTAACTCGGTTTTTCGACGTATGGAAGCTGAACGTGCCAGAGTAGCGAAAGATTTTCGTTCACGGGGTGCTGAGCAAGCGGAGAGAATTACCGCGGATGCAGATCGCCAACGTGAGATTATTATTGCTGAAGGCTATCGTGATGCGGAACAAATCAAAGGTGCGGGAGATGCGTCGGCGGCTAAAATCTATGCTGCTGCATATGAGCAAAATAAAGAATTCTATTCTTTTTATCGTAGCTTGAATGCGTATAGAAGCTCTTTTGCAAGTAAGAATGACATTATGGTAGTTAAGCCAGATGCGGAATTCTTTAAATATTTTGGAGCATCAACAACTGAAGTTGCTAAGTAGATTTATTTAGCGCTGAACAACGAAAATCGGGCGGTGTTTAGAAAATAAACACCGCCCGATTTTTTGTTTGAGTGTATAATATCGCTTGTTTTAGCATGTTATCTGGTATGTATCATCCTAGAAAAAGCAGTTGGACGCGCAATTAGAATGCAGGATATTGTTTTGAATAGCGTAATGAAAAAAGTTGTCTTCACCTGGTTGGTGAAGCAAGCTTTTTTCATATAGCTAAGCGAAACAAGAGCCTGTGTTATATTTCGTGGACCAACTGCTTTTTCTAGGATCATCCAGAAGTATGAATAAAATATGAACACGAAAAGGTACACAGAATGTGGCATGACTTATTGGTGGCCACTGCACTGCTACTGATCCTTGAAGGAATTTTCCCTTTTCTCAATCCACAAGGCTTGCGTCAAATGTTGGCTATGATGGCGCAAATGGATGATAAGAGTTTGAGAATTGGAGGGTTGGTGTCAATGATAATTGGTGTAATTCTTCTCTATATTGTTAATTGATAAGACGTAAGTAAAGATGTCAGAAACAGAACGTTGGCTGCTGCCTGAGGGCATTGATGAACTCTTGCCAGAGCAAGCCGAGCAAATTGAATTTTTAAGACGATCCATATTAAAGTTATATCAGCGCTGGGGTTATCGTTATGTGATGACGCCCATGGTGGAGTATTTAGAATCACTACTGGTGGGAACTGGTAATGATTTAAGTAAACACACATTTAAGTTAACGGACGAAATGACTGGCCGTTTGCTGGGTGTCCGCGCGGATATCACGCCACAGGTTTCACGCATCGATGCTCATCGGATAAAACATGATGGGCCGTCCCGTCTCTGTTATGCCGGCCCAGTGTTGCTTACCCAGCCTCGCGAACTAGGCGGCTCAAGAAACCCAATACAAATTGGTGCGGAGCTTTATGGTCACGATGGCATTGAGAGTGATATCGAAGTGCTGGAGCTTATGTTGAGTTCCTTGAAACGCAGTGGCTTAAAAGATATTTCCTTAGACCTTGGTCATGTTGGCATATTTCGAGGCTTAGTTGGGCAATATAACATCGATGGGAATTTGGAAGATTCGTTGTTTGATGCATTGCAACGGAAGGCCAAACCGGAAATTGCTGAACTAACTGCGTCTCAGAGTGGGGAATGTCAATCTGCATTTTTAGCACTTGCTGACTTGAATGGTGGTGAAGAGATTTTATCCGATGCGATAAAATATCTCGGCACAACAAATCAATCAGTACTTGATGCGCTGCAAGAACTTGAAGACATTTATTCTGGTTTGAAAAAACGCTTTTCCGATATCAATGTCCATTTTGATTTTGCCGAGTTGCGTGGTTATGGCTACCATACTGGCGTTGTTTTCGCCGCTTATGTGCCTGGATATTGGCAGGCAATTGCACAAGGTGGTCGCTACGACGATGTAGGTAAGGTATTTGGTCGTTCGCGTTCAGCAACAGGTTATAGCATGGATTTGCGCGCAATTTGCCAAATGCTGCCCGACTTTAAAATTGAAGATTATGGAATTTTTGCACCTGCTATTGAAGATGCGGCACTTGAAGATAAAATTCACGAGTTGCGCGAAGCGGGTGAGAACGTCATACGTGAGTTACCCAACCAGCAAGTGACAGCTGTTGAAATGGGTTGTAAAAGAATATTAGTCAAGCAAGCAAATGTTTGGCATGTGGAAGAGCTAGAGAGTTAAAAATGAGTAAAAACATTGTCGTCATCGGATCTCAATGGGGTGATGAAGGAAAAGGTAAAATTGTTGATCTATTAACGGATCAAGTTGAAGCGGTTGTTCGATTTCAAGGTGGCCATAATGCAGGGCATACCTTGGTTGTTGGTGACAAAAAAACAGTTCTTCATCTTATTCCATCGGGCATACTGCGTGATGATGTAGTTTGCGTGATTGGTAACGGAGTTGTGGTCTCTCCTGTTGATTTGATGAAAGAGATTACTATGCTTGAAGAAGCAGGTATTCCAGCTCGTGAGCGTTTGCGCATTAGTGCAGCTTGTCCATTGATTTTGCCTTACCACATTGTGCTTGATCAAGCGCGAGAAAAAGCGCGAGGTGATGCAGCGATTGGGACGACAGGCCGCGGTATTGGCCCCTGTTACGAAGATAAAGTTGCGCGTCGTGCATTGCGAATTGCAGATCTATTCTGCCCAGAGCGTTTTGCTGAAAAGCTCAAAGAGGTGATGACGTATCATAACTTTGTTTTGGAAAACTTTTTCAAAACAGACGCTATCGATTATCAAAAAACCTTGGATGACGCGCTTTCCTACGCAGAAATATTGAAACCTATGGTAACCGATGTCCCTGGGTTACTTGATGGATATAAAAAACAAAATCAATCTGTGTTGTTTGAAGGAGCGCAAGGTGCTCAGCTAGATGTTGATCACGGTACATATCCGTATGTCACGTCTTCTAATACTACCTCGGGTGGTGCGGCACCTGGTGCTGGTGTTGGTCCACTCTATGTGGATTATGTTTTGGGTATTACCAAAGCGTACACAACACGCGTTGGTGCAGGCCCTTTTCCCACTGAGTTGTTTGATGATACAGGTGCTTATTTGGCAGAAAAGGGGCATGAGTTCGGTTCCACAACCGGTCGTGCTCGTCGTTGCGGTTGGTTTGATGCAGTTTCATTGCGTCGATCAATTCAAATCAACAGCGTGAGCGGTTTGTGTCTGACTAAGCTCGATGTGCTGGACGGTTTAAAAGAGATTAATATTTGTGTTGGCTATGAAGTAAACGGTGAGAAACAGATTGCGCCGCCGGTTGGTGCTGATGCTTACGCAGAGTGCAAACCTGTTTACGAAACACTGCCTGGCTGGTCTGATTCTACGGTTGGTGTTACTGACTTTGCTGCTTTACCAAAGAATGCGCAAGATTATTTAAAACGCATTGAAGAGATTACTGAATCAAAAATAGCGATTATCTCTACCGGTCCTGAGCGTAATGAGACGATTGTAATGGGCGATCTTTTCAACGAATAAATCTAATTCCCGTCCGTTTTCGGTGGGAAAACTCATCAAGCCCAACCTCAAAGGGCATAGGTTGAACATAATTTCTAACAAATAAAGTTCTGAGTCATTGATTCAGAACTTTACTCTAAAATACCTGTCTTTGTAATATTCCTCGAGTAATCTATAGGCTCTGTTTCAGCTTAGTTCAAGCAAGAGCTTTTGAAAGGTATAATAAATTTTTCCGTTCCTTTTCTGCTCGTCTCTCGTTGATAGCTTGATCATCAAAACGTTGTATCGTTTTTTTTAGCCGAAATAATCATAATTATTTTGTGTGAATATTTGAATAATCAATAAGTATTAGTTTATGGATTATTTTTTTATTGTAATGGGTGAATTTCATTGATAAATTCACCTGCTGAACTTTTAAGGGTTGTTAAGTAGATAATTAGATTGAAAAATATTCAGTTGTATTAGCAAGTTCGTTTGATACGGGAAAGTTAATAAGGCTGATTCGATCCTCATGCGGCGGTGATCACAAGGATTATTTTCTTCTAATTTTTTATATGGCGATCCTAATTTTCACATACTAAAACCATAAGGGAATAAGAGATGAGAATGGGAAAACTTAGCCAAGCAGGTATCGCTTTAGTTATCGGGCTTTTTTCAGCGAGCGCGATTGCTGGCTCTAGTGCGCCTGCGGAGGGCTCATGTGATGGTGCTGGCCCACAGACACCACGTGACATTGATAATTTAGCAGGGGATAACAAGCGTGTTTTCACTACTGCGCCAAGCTACCAAAATATGAATCTTTGTAACATTCACTTTCACACAAATGCGGAACATAAAGCAAAAGATTTCTCAATTTATGCTGGTGAAGGCGATCACGGTCACGGCGGTGGTTACCAATGTGGGATGTCTAAAAAGCTTTCTAAAGCTGAATTGAAAAAGCCTAAGAAAAATGCATGTAAAGGTATTGTTCCTGGCGACACTATCGAAGTTCATTGGGTGCACACATCGTGTGACGTAGAGCCTGGTCCTTCTTTGGGGTCATGTTTGGATGATTTATGTGCTAATCCAGATCTTCGTGTAGAAACTCAAGTGTTCACTGTTGTTAATGACAAGAACGCGATGAACTTCAACGATCTGCGCTACGATGGCAATATGGTTAACGGTTATCATCAAGCGAAAGCACTTCCAACTTCAACAGGCAATCCTGTTGAGTTCTTAGGTTCTACAACTGGACCTAAATATACTGGTGAAGTTTGTTCTCCACTACAAGTTACTTGGAGCGTTCGCCCTCACTGTGCAAAAGTAGATATCAACAGCTTGAGCGAGTGGTGTGAAGGTAACCCATTTAAGGAAGATCATGCACATGGTGTTCGTAAGCTAGTTGTTAATCCAGCGTTGTTATCACCAATTAACTAAGCAGTACAAAGAAGAACTTCTTTGTTGAAACAGCCGGGGTTCTTGCTCCGGCTGTTTTGTTTGGAACTATCTATCTCTAAATGTGCTACCCAAATTGAATCGAGCGTTTTGAAAACAGTGTGAAATCAAACCCGATGGTGGGAAACGAAACTTCATCGGATTCATTGGCTGCACCAGCGGCAATCAATAGTGGTCTAAAATGTTCTGGGCTGGGGTGATTGCGATACGCATGAGGTGCTTTTTCCCAGTTTAAAAGATCATCTCGACTATTCATTAATGTAGTTTCTACCCAGTTGTCAAATTCAACAGTCCAATCAGGGGTTGTGTTGTATTTCCCACTTAAACCTTCTCTTAGATTATGGGTTAACGTTCCCGCCCCAACGATCAGTATGTTCTCTTCTCTCAATGGTGTTAATGACTTGCCTAGGTTGTATAGCTCCTCATTACTCATGGTGTTCGGCATGCTCATCTGTAATATTGGTAGATCAGCATTTGGCCACATATGGAGGAAAGGTACCCAAACACCATGATCGAGCTTTCGCTCAGTTTTAGGGACGCTTTTTTCTAACAAATTTTCAATAGAGGTAACTATCTCACTGGCTGAAGGTGCAGGGTATTGCACTTGATAGAGTTCTGAAGGAAAGCCATAAAAATCGTAAAAAAGCTCATCGTGATTTATGCTCTCACCAAAAAGTAGTTTTTCATCCTCCCAGTGGGCAGAAAATACTAGAATCGCTTTTGGTTGATACTCATTTGTTAGCTTACCTCCCCACTGTCGATATTCTAATCCTCCCTTTTTGTCGAGTGCCAGCATGGGACTGCCGTGGCTGACGAACAGGCTAGGCATTTTCTGTTTTTTCATCGCAACCTCTTTTGTGGTTTCAGTAAAGAAGGGATCATTACCTTCAATTGATTGCCGGAGTAGAGTCACTCCGGCAAAAAAGTTTAGTGTGTTGCAGTTCCAGGTGTTGTTGATTGAAACAGTGTATCTCTAACTCTGAGTTTTATTACATAAAGTAATAACAACGCTGCAACAACAGCCGGAATTGCGGTAGAGATAGGGTCATGAATAATATGCATGGTTATTGCGCCAAGCATAATAGAGATTAGCCCTGATGCAGTTAAAGCTGAAATTTTTGTGAACCAAATTCCAATTGCGCCTGCGATTTCAGCAGCACCGATGAAATACATAAATGCCACCGGTAATCCATATCGGGTAAATGTTTCTATGTGCATCTCTGCACCGGATACTTTTGTCACGCCTGCCATCAAGAATAATGCAGTTAACAATGTTAAAGCGCTGTAAAAACCGTACTTTTTCCAATCAGTTAGTATGTTCATATTTGCTCTCCTTATTCACAATGCCGTGAGTGTTTGTTGACTTCGGAATAATTATCGTATGTTCTTAGTAATTTGATAATCCACTAAAAAGTAAATAGACTGTTCATTAAAATGAACAATAAGTGCTGTGAGGATGTGAAGCTTTGTCATGGATGTTAATTCACTGGTAATTTATGCAAAAGTTGTTGAACTACAAAGCTTTACTCGGGCTGCTAGAAGCTTGGGTCTTGAAAAATCCACTGTCAGCACAAAAATTACTCATCTGGAGTCGAGATTAGGTCTGCGTTTACTCAATCGAACAACACGGTCGGTAACGGCGACAGAAGCAGGAGAGGGATACTATCGTTATTGCCAGCAGATTGTGGAAACTGCCAATGAGGCAGAGCAGTTTGTCGAAACTCTAAGCGAAGAACCGCAAGGTGTGTTGCGGGTCACAGCCCCTGGTGATTTTGGGTCGGTACTATTAGAGAGTGTATTTACTCCATTTTTACGAGATTATCCTAAGGTAAAACTGGATCTGGATTTAACACCACGAATGGTTGATTTAGTGAGTGAACGGTTTGATATAGCCATTCGAGCAAGTCAGCAGCCGTTGAGAGATTCAAGCTTAATTGCAAAAAAGATAGTGTGTATTGAAATGGGGTTCTATGCATCGCCTGAATATATTGATCAAAAGGGTGTTCCTGTAACGATTCGGGATTTTGAGCATCATGAAATTATTAGTTTTATAAATGATGAGTCAGGATTGATGGTAACAAAAAATGGAAAATCTCATGTGGTGCAGCCAAACACACGAATAAAAGTTAACGACATATTGGCGTGCAGAGAAGCGGCAAAGTCTGGTTTGGGCGTTGCAGTATTGCCTTCGTTAGTTGTGCATAATGAGCTCCAAAAGTCGCGACTTCAGGAAATACTGAGTGATTATGAGCTGCCAAAAGCAACGCTGTATGCTGTTTATCCAAGTCGCAAATGGATGCCAAGTAAAACAAAAGTTTTTCTCGATTATTTGGATGGTAAAAAACTTCTAAAATAGTAGTAATAAATGATTGTTTTGCTGAAAGACCTAATTTGAGATGCCTTTCCTTATTAAAGTGGTGAGTTTGCCAGTAAATTTTTATGTATTGTACATAAACCTGGATTAATCAGTTGATCCACGATTTATAGCACACCAAAAGCGCCTACTGTTGGTGCACTCTAAATACGCGTCCAACTGATTAATCTAGGTTAAAAGGTTTCTGTTTCGAGACTTACTGGGTTCAGCTTTATATGGCGTAGCCGAATTTATATTAAAGTATAGCTTGAAAATACCCATCTTGGGCTAAACTATGCAGTAAGAAGAAGTGTATTGATGAAGCAATCGGCATAAGCAATGCAGAACTCCTACTTATGTTTGAGGTACTAAATGATAGTTGGTATCTTTAATAGAATTCAAATGTAACTGGGTGGTAACCCCCCTCAACGAAAACACTTGGTAAGAATTATGATTAAACGAAGTATTACCCTAATTTCCCTGCTGATTGCTTTTGGTGTTGGCAATGTGTTGGCAACTCCTCATGAGCAACTTAAACCATTGCCGAAGCATAGTCTATCTACGGTACTTATTACCAAGTTTATCGAGCAGTATCATTACAAAAAAACACCGTTAAATGATGCGCAATCTGGCCAAATATTAGACGAGTATATAAAAACGCTTGATCCAAATCGTAGCATTTTTACTCAGCACGATATTAATCAGTTTGATCGATTTAAAACAGTGTTAGATGACTCTTTGAGAAAAGGTGATCTTGAACCTGCTTTTATTATCTTTCGTCAGTTTAATGAGCGACGAATCGAGCGTGCAAAATTTGCATTGCAACGCTTAGATCAAGGTTTCGATTTTTCTATTAAAGAAAGTTATACCTTTGATAGAACAGAAGCTCAATGGCCAAAAGATAAAAAAGCGCTTGATGATATTTGGCGAAAACGTGTAAAAAATGATTATTTAACGCTCTTGTTAGCTAAGAAAGAAGAGAAAGAGCTGAAGAAAACGTTACGCAAACGATATGAGCGTTTAATTACTCGCTCCGATCAATTTAAGGCAGAAGATGCCTATGAGTTTTTTATTAATGCCTATTTGCGAAATCTCGAACCACATACTGCTTATTTTTCTCCTCGCACCTCTGAAAATTTCAATATTAATATGAGCCTCTCTCTTGAAGGGATCGGGGCGGTGCTGCAAACAATTGACGAACATACGGTTGTGAAAAAAGTTATCCCTGGTGGTCCTGCTGATATGAGTGGTTTACTCCATGCTGAAGACAGAATTGTGGGTGTCGGTCAAGGCACAGAAGGGGATGTTGTTGATGTAATCGGGTGGCGCTTGGATGATGTAGTTGATCGCATTCGTGGCCCAAAAGATTCTATTGTACAACTCCACGTATTACCAAAAGATAGCGGCCTGGATGGGCCTGATAAATACATAACGATAGTTCGTAATAAAATTAAATTAGAAGAGCAGCAAGCGCAGAAATCTATCATTGAAATACCTGATGGTGATAAAAGCAAAAGAGTTGGTGTGATTGAGATTCCAACTTTTTATATGGATTTTGCAGCCTCTGCGAGAGGTGACGATGACTATAGCAGCACAACACGCGACACCAAAAAACTGATTGATGAGTTAAGAGCAGAAAACGTAGATGGAATCGTTGTTGATCTACGAAGCAATGGCGGTGGCTCACTTGTTGAAGCGGTATCTCTCACTGGGCTTTTTATTAAATCTGGCCCTGTGGTTCAAATCCGAGAAAGCAGTGGTGAAGTTCAACTGAATGAAGATGACGACGAAAGTGTCGCTTATTCAGGCCCGCTCGCAGTGTTAGTTGATCGCCATAGTGCTTCGGCTTCCGAAATATTTGCAGGTGCAATTCAAGATTATGGGCGAGGGACTATTATCGGTGAACCAACATTCGGTAAAGGTACTGTGCAAACGATCGTCGATTTGAATCGTTATGCGAGAGGTAGTGATGTGACTTTGGGTAAATTGAAAATGACGATGGCGCAATTTTTCCGTGTCAATGGTGATAGCACACAACATCGAGGTGTGGTTCCTGATATCGTATTTCCTACCGCAGTAGAAAGTGATGATCAAGGGGAGCGTTCTTTAGAAAATGCACTGCCGTGGGCGAGAATTGCCGCAGCCGGTTTTACGCCAAATAATAGAACTCCATTTAATATTGATATAGTAAAGCAGAACCATAAATCAAGGGTTGAATCTGATAGCGGTTTTAAATTTCTTTTAGCACAAGCTGAAGTGAGAAAAGAGGTTCTCGATAAGAAAGAAATTTCATTGTTAATGTCTGAGCGCAAAAAAGAGCGTGAGATGCGCGAAGAAGCTAGGCATGAACGCTTGAATACATTTAGAGTTTCCCGAGGTATTGAACCGGTATCTCTTGAAGAGGATATTGTTGATGATGAAGATCGGGACGAAGCGAAGAGTGAAAATCTCAATGACGAGCTTCAACAAATAGAATTGAGAGAAGCGGCTGCAATTTTGGTGGATTTGATTAAAGTCCCTGGGAAAGGAAAATTGTCGCAAAATACTATGTCAAAAGCGGTGAGTAATAAACTGTAATAGTTTTCGTTTATATGTGTCTCATATAAAAATCCGCGCATTATCGCGGATTTTTTCTTTCTGTCGTATTCTGGGAGATAGAGATGGACTTCAATCAGTGGTTAATGGCAAATGAAGCGATTATCCGAATGAGTTTTTTCTTCGGGGTCTTTTTTATAATGGCTGTGTGGGAAATCAAAAGGCCGTGTCGTGTTTTGTCAGTTTCAAAATTAGTGCGTTGGTCAAATAACTTGGCACTGGTTTTTTTGAATAGCTTTCTTGTTCGATTGATTTTTCCTGCTGCGGCTGTAGGGGTGGCGGTATTTGCAGCGGAAAATGGATGGGGCATATTTAACTACTTCCAAGTACCCTTTTTTCTCGCTATTATTCTCACCATTATTGCGATGGATTTCATCATCTATTTACAGCATGTATTGGTTCATGCTGTGCCTGCACTATGGCGGTTGCATCGTGTGCATCATGCTGATGTTGATTATGATGTTACAACAGGGGCACGTTTTCATCCGATTGAAATTATACTTTCATTACTCATTAAGTTTGCCACCATAATTGTGTTAGGCGCTCCAGTTGTTGCTGTTATTATATTTGAAATTATTCTCAATGCGATGGCAATGTTTAATCACAGTAATATAAAGATACCAGAGAAGATTGATGGTTTAATTAGAAAATTATTTGTTACACCTGATATGCATCGAGTACATCATTCGATTGAGGACGATGAGGCAAACAGCAATTTCGGTTTTAACCTCTCAATATGGGATAAGCTATTTGGTACTTACAGAGCCCAACCGCGGGCCGGCCATGTGGGGATGACGATTGGTATTCGCAAATATCGAGAGAATAAACAAGTCGTTTGGTTGAGTGGATTATTAACACTCCCGTTTGTTGGAAAAATTAGTGGGTATACGATTAATCGTCGTGAATGGACTGATGATTAGAATTGGGCAGTTATGAGTTATTGAACTGGTATTCAAAATCGTAGTAGTGAACGCCATCTTCGATTCTAATAATCATTTCTCCAGACAATGTTTTCAGCTCTTCAGTACCTGAATTAGGCACAACCTCTAGAATTAATCGATTGTTGCCGTTATTCATCATGCCAAAGTGTTGCAGTACGAAACTACCGTACTTCCCAGCAAGTGAGCCTGTTACTTGTTCAATGGCAACATAGCCTGCTGAACCTGGAGTTGTAGTACGTGCGCTTAACATTTCTCCTTTACTAGTTGCAGATAATTCGCCATGAAAAGTTTTGTCGATGGACATTCTTCCCAATTGATTTCCGTTGTCTCCGCTAGTGTAAGCATCAAGAGGCTGTAAGTTTACTTCAAATTTTCCTGAGATATTCATGATGTCTCCGCTTGTATTTTAAGAAAGGATTATGTTTTCTTGATATCCACTATCACGTAACTGTTTTTCATAGTCTCTAAGACGCTTTCCTTTTTCGTGATCAAATATCTCTTTAGATATTTGTAAGTTTTTCATTCGATCCAAGCGGAAATTTCTAAAGTCATGTCGCAGCTCGCACCAGCCTAAAGCCAACCATACAGGGCCAAAAAAAGTTAAACAGAGTGGACGAATTTTACGATGAGATTCTATCTTGTTTTCAGTTACGTAATCAAATTCTACAATATTTTGATTTCTTACTGCTTTGCGTAGCGCGCTAAAATCGACAGTAATGAGTGTTTTTGCCTGGCTAGGATGAGAGAAAACAGAAGTGTTAAGCATTTCATCTTTTAATGAGTCAGGTAAAATTGAAGAAATTTTATCGATAGCTTGTTTAGCAGCTTTAGCTAATTCTTTATCTCCCCAGTTTTCCACCATTTGTGCACCGAGCATCAAGGCATCTAGTTCTTCTATTTCAAACATTAAGGGCCGCAACACGTAGCTTTTATCTAACATATAGCCTACACCTGCTTCGCCGATAATCGGCACACCTGATAATGACAAATCAGAGATGTCGCGATAAATCGTTCTTACACTCACTTCTAGTTCTGCTGCAAGCGTTTCGGCTGTCACAGCTTGTCTACGAGCTTTAAGAAATTCAACAATGCGAAATAGTCGATCAGCGCGGCGCATAGTATTTATTTCCTGGTCATCTTAGCTTCATTAATTTGGATTACATGCAAACAGGATTATAGCAGATATGTTGGCAGCGTTATGGCAGCAGAGTTAACGTGATAATTAGGTTCTTTGTTCTATCAGTTAGGAGAGAGGAGGCATTGGCTATTGCTTGTTCCATTGTTATGGTCGGGGAAGTTAATGAAATTGCAGCAGAGAATCCCATCTTGTTTATTTCTTGATTAGAACTTTCAATTTGGCCAGCTATGACAGCGCAAGGAATATTGAGCTTGGATGCGCGTTTGGCTAATACGAACGGTGCTTTGCCAAATTGGGTTTGGGTGTCTAGCTTTCCTTCCGAGGTTATGATGAGGTCGGTTGTCGATGTGTGTTTTTCAAATTCCAGCAGATCTAAAACTAAGTCTGCACCTGATGATAGTTTTGCGTTGAGCATAGCCATCATGCCTGCACCAAGCCCACCAGCAGCGCCGGCACCGGCTATATGGTCTATTTTTAACTTAAATGTTGATTCGAGAACTTGTGAAAAGTGTTTTAATCCATGATCTAAAAAAACGATTTGTTCTTTTGTTGCTCCTTTTTGTGGGCCGTAGATTTTTGCGGCACCTGTCTCTCCAGTTAGCGGATTTGTTACGTCACAAGCAACGTTGAATTCAATATTTGATAAGCGTTGATCGATAGATGAAGTATCTATTGTGTAAATGTCCGCTAGCCTTTTTCCGCCGGGTGTTAGCACATGATGATTTTTATCAAGAAAACGAAAACCAAGCGCTGATGCTAAACCGGTACCCCCATCAGTGGTTGCGCTGCCGCCAATACCTAATACGATTTTTTTTACGCCTAGATCCAGTGCAGAGAGAATCAACTCTCCAACACCGATTGTGTTAGCATTTATGGGGTCATATTGTGATTCATCTAACTGTGCTAAGCCAGCAGCTGACGCCATTTCAATAATGGCGAGTTCTTTTTCTTCGCAGTAAAGATAGGAGGCTTCTATTGTTGCGCCAATGGCGTTTTTAACTAAGCAGCTTTTCCAAGCAGTGTTTAGGCTATCCGCGAGTGTTGAGGTTAATCCGTCACCACCATCGGCAATGGGTAGCTTAACAATGTTGGCATCAGGAATAGCGCTGAGAATGCCAAGCTCCATTGCGTTTGCAGCTTCAATGGCGCTTAAGCTACCTTTCATTGCATTTGGTGCGACAATTATTTTCAAAGAACTTACCTTGCGATCATGGTGTGTTTTGTGGTTGTTTTTTAGCTGCTGAGAGTCTTTATCAATATACAATAAAAAGCCATTTTACGTTGATGGGCAGAATAGCTTAGTTATCAAATTTAGGGTGGTGTTAGAAATTAATTTCTTCGATAAGCTTTTTAGGTTGAATTTCCTCCATTGCAGCAAAAGTCGACAGCTTGTCTCACGACCTTAGTTACGCGCTAAAAAGTGTAGAGACGAGAAAGTGTCAGGCGTTATTGTTCTATATACTGAATCTGTTTTTACTGTTTGCCGCATCAGAGTGAAAAATAATCAATGGTAGGCCGATGAAACCAAAAATGTCGTTATAATTCTCTGCATGGATGAAATACAGTTTTAGCAATGTCAGAACTTATGTTGTTTACGGATGGTAGTGTGAATACTCGATCTAAGGTCGGGTATGGTGCTTATTTATTAGTCTATGATCAAAGTGTTTCAGTAGATTCTTTGAATTATAGTACGAAAATACAGCGTTTTGAAAACACCTCTTCAACAAAATTGGAGTTGCAAACCCTGCTTTGGGCACTCGGTGAACTTAAATTATCAGATCAAAAAATCATCCTATTTACTGATTCCCAAAATATTGTTGGCTTACCAGCGCGAAGAGAACGGTTGGAAAAAAGTTCTTATCTAAATTCAAGAAATAGACTCCTGAATAATGCTGAGTTATATCAAACGTTTTTTAGCGTGACTGATTTGATGGATGTTGAACTGGTTAAAGTGCAAGGGCATCGTGTTTCCAGTGAAAAGAACAGAATTGATAGGTTGTTTACATTAGTTGATAAGGCTTCGAGAAAGGCGTTGAGAGAGAATGAAAATTAGTCGTTTTTGACTGATCGTAATATTTTTGTATCAGATTTAGTATATAAATGATTAAAGTAGATAAATATTCGATTTATCTTGGAATAAACGTTGACATTGTGAATCCTGTGTTTATAATTCATTCAGCTTGAAAGTAAACCTCAAATATTTATGAACACCATTTCGAACGCAGTATCTCGTCCTGTTTACCATAAGTAAAATAGAAAAACTTACAGCAATAATCGGCCTTGTTTATATTAGGCTACCCTTACTCTTGATTAAAAATAGGATATTATTATGTCTACAACTACTGGCACTGTTAAATGGTTCAACGAATCTAAAGGTTTTGGCTTTATTGAGCAAGAATCTGGTCCAGATGTATTTGCTCATTTCAGCGCTATCTCTGGTGGTGGCTTCAAAACTTTGACTGAAGGTCAAAGAGTTGAATTCACAGTAACTTCAGGACAAAAAGGTCCTCAAGCAGAAAACATCGTTGCGCTTTAATATTGAATGCGATGAGCTAGCATTGAATGCAATGCTAGTTTTTTCTTAGCTCCATTTATAGGGTTAAGATGAAAGGGCGAGGCTTGAAAGGCTTCGCCCTTTTTTATGTGTGTATTACTTTCATTGTCCTAAATAAATCTATAGGAGGCTTTCTATTCTCGGACAACCTCCTAGAATCCGCTCAGCTTGCTGTGGATACAAAATTTGACGGGGTTCACCCCAAAAGGGCACCGAGGTCCAAAGGGGGGAAACGAAGCTCTTTCCATTGGTCGTTAACGGAGTGCCTGCTCCAATGACGAGATATAATTGATTGTTCCGCTAGAATAGTTACTGAATTACTCTTCTCACCCGTTAGACTCGGTTCTTCGATCACCGCAATATTAATGACCTACATAAAGGGCAGCCACATTGAATTCAACCGCTTTTTCATCTGTAAAATTACATTCCTCATTGCTCGAAAATCTTTCAACGCTTGGTTACGATTCAATGACTGCAATTCAAGCAGAGAGCCTTCCGCGGATATTAGACGGTAAAGATGTTATTGCTCAGGCAAAAACAGGCTCAGGTAAAACCGCTGCGTTTGGCCTTGGATTGTTAGAAAATCTCAACGTAAAAAAATTCAGGGTGCAGTCTCTTGTTCTCTGTCCAACCAGAGAGTTAGCTGATCAAGTTGCTAAAGAGATCAGAAAGCTTGGTCGGAGTATCCATAATATTAAGGTATTAACGCTTTGCGGTGGAGCGCCGTTTGGACCGCAAATCGGATCACTGGAGCATGGTGCGCACATTATTGTTGGTACGCCGGGTCGTGTTGAAGAGCATTTGCGAAAAGGAACACTAGTGTTAGATGATCTAGCAGCATTCGTACTTGATGAAGCTGATCGTATGCTTGATATGGGATTTCAACCCAGTCTTGATGCAATTGTTGAATGCCTACCGGTAAAGCGCCAAACATTGCTATTTAGCGCCACGTTTCCTGATCAGATTCAGACAATAGCAGATCGCATAATGAATCAGCCAGAGATGGTGAAAGTAACTTCCAGTCATAGTAACAATACTATTCAACAGCACCTCTTTGAAGTCGGCAATGAAATAGATCGGTTAACAGCTGTGCGGTTGTTACTATTAAAGTATCGACCAGAGTCGGCAGTTGTTTTCTGCAAAACAAAACGAGAAACACAAGATGTGGCGGATGAATTGTCAAACTACGGCTTTTATACGCTCGCGCTACACGGCGATTTAGAACAAAGGGATCGAGACCAAACACTTGTTCGGTTTGCCAATAAAAGTACATCAGTGCTCGTTGCAACGGATGTGGCCGCGCGCGGATTAGATATTGATGCGCTGGATGCCGTGATCAATTACCATCTCGCACATGATCCTGAAGTGCATGTTCATCGTATTGGTCGAACTGGAAGAGCTGGTAGCAAAGGTATTGCTTGCACATTATTTGAAAAAAACGAATCCAATAGAATCGAAGCGCTTGAAGAATATCTTGGCTACTCGATTAATATTAAGTCACTACCTGCTACGAACTTGTTGGAAAAAGAACCATACAAATCTCCCATGGCTACTTTATTAATTGACGGTGGGAAAAAGCAAAAAGTACGACCGGGCGATATCCTTGGTGCATTAACAGGTGACAATGGCATTGCCGGAAAGATTAGCGGAGCTGAGGTTGGCAAGATTCATATTTTTGATAATCGTGCTTATGTTGCCGTAAGTCGCGACGTTTCAAAATCTGCGCTCAAGAAACTTACTGAAGGCAAGTTAAAGGGACGATCGTTTCGAGTAAGGCGGATATAGAGAAGTAACACATGAATAAATCAGAAAAACACGCGTTAACAAATAAAGCCATTGACGAAACTAAACAATGGATTGAAAAAATCATCATCGGACATAATATTTGCCCGTTTGCCGATGCACCGTTTAACGGAGGTACTATTCGTTATAAAGCATCCACTGCAAGCAGCGTTGATGATATCATCGATATTTTAGTTGATGAGTTAATTTATATCGATGAAGCCGAACCTGAAGAGGTCGAAACTTCATTGCTTATTTTACCGCGCGCATTTGCCGATTTTGATGAATACAATCAATTCCTGAATGTCGTTGATTCAGCACTCGAACAGCTCGACCTTGTTGATGTGATTACGGTAAATTCGTTTCATCCTAAATATTGTTTTGCTGATTGTGAAGATGATGATGTGCGAAACTATACCAATCGTTCAATCCATCCTATGTTTCAATTTACACGTGAATATAGTGTGGAACATGCACGAAAAACCAATCCTGATTCGGAGGATATTCCTGATAGAAATATGGATAAGCTTGAAGAAATGGGATTGGCGGCGATAAAACAGCAGTGGAAGTCGTGTACTAAAACCGACTAAGATGTTTCTGAGTGTTTTCTTTGAGATAAGGGTGGGTTTATAATTAGGCAAAAGCTATGTTGAGTCTATTTTGTTTTTCTAAGCACTAATCCCTTGCTATAATCATAGCGATTATTTGTCCATCAAACCACGGATGTATCGATGAAACCCTTTGGTTTTGCAGTGTTACTGTTTATTTTTTGGATGCTGTTGTCAGGGCATACTTCACCCTTGTTGATTGGGTTGGGGATTGCGTCTGTTGCATTGACTATTTTTTTATCGATACGTATGAATGTAATCGATCATGAAAGCTATCCCATTCAAATTTCATCCAAACTCCCTAATTTTTTTGTCTATATCTCCCGCGAAATTGTTAAAGCCAATATCGATGTGGTTAAACGTATTGTCACAAACGAAGGTAAGAATATTTCACCGCAGGTGGTAGAGTTGCCAGTGTCGCAGGAATCTGATTTGGGACGTGTGATGTATGCGAACTCTATAACGCTTACTCCGGGTACCGTGAGTATCGAGCTGAGTGATGATAAAGTGTTGGTTCATGCTTTATCGAAAGAAGGAGCCGATGATTTGGCGAGTGGTGAGATGGCTAAATCTATTCCTGAACGAATACAAAAAATGCCAAAAATATCTTCACAAAACCCTCCTGATAAATTGGACATCGATAAATAATGTATATCGCTGTAACACTCGCAATTCTCGTAACCATGGGATTGGCTCTCGCGAGGGCGTTAGCTGGACCGACAGTTTATGATCGTATTGCTGCTGCAAATATGTTCGGCACTAAAACGGTGCTGTTAATTGCTGTGTTTGCGTTTTTTTCCGGTAGAACAGATCTATTAGATATCGCACTGCTTTATGCCTTGCTGAACTTTCTCGGTGTTGTTGCCGTATTACGATTGGTGGCGGTAGGCGATTTTCACTCTGCCGGTGATGAACTGGTTAAACCTCCTAGTCAATCTTCCTCCATTCAATCATCAAGGGCTGACTCGGAATGATTGTCGATATTCTGAGTTGGATTTGCCTTTTAATCGGTGGACTTTTAGGTGTTGTCGGTGGCATCGGTTTTCATCGCTTTCCTGATTTCTATACACGTTTGCATGCAGCAGGCACAACCGATACCTTATGTGCGGTGTTCATTCTTTTGGGGCTTGGTTTGCAAGCAGGTTTCAGCCTCGATGCGTTTAAAGTCTTCTTGATTTTTGTTTTTCTCTTTTTTACTAGCCCAACGGCTTCCCATGCTGTCGCCAACGCTGCTATGCGGGCTGGACTAAAACCCAAAGTGGCAGAAGATAACGGCGAGGTTAAGTCTTAATGGATATTCTCATTAATGTTGCACTATTGGCTTTCCTTGCGATTACGGCTGTTGCTATAGTGCGAATGACAAATCTTTTCGCCATTATTATGTTGTTTGGTATTTTTAGTTTGCTCTCTGCTGGCCTGTTTGTGGTAATGGATGCGGCTGATGTGGCATTTACCGAAGCGGCAGTGGGCGCAGGAATTTCAACCGTATTAATGTTGGCGACTTTGGCGTTAACAAAAGATCCAAATGAGAAACGACCGCTGGGCCATCGCCCTTGGCTACCGTTAGCAGTGGTGATGGTGACTGGTGCTGCGTTAGTTTATGGCACCATGGATATCCCAGCATTTGGTGATCCTAATGCGCCGCAACAAACACATGTTGCGCCATACTACATTGAAAAATCTATGTCTGATACTGGCGTGCCGAATATGGTAACGGCTGTATTAGCCAGTTATCGAGGTTTCGATACTTTGGGTGAAACTGCAGTAATTTTTACCGCAGGTGTAGCGGTGTTATTATTGATTGGTGGCCGTCGAGCTAAATCGAACAAGCAAAAGCAGATCGAAGACAAAGATACTGGAGAAAAAGATGAAGCATAATCTGATTCTCCGAGTTGTTTCTAAATTTCTTATTCCACTTATTATTCTGTTCGGACTATACGTTCAGTTTCACGGGGACTTTGGTCCGGGTGGCGGTTTCCAAGCTGGTGTTATCGTCGCTTCGGCGATTATTCTGTATGGGCTGGTGTATGGTCTTGATGTGGCTGAAAAAATCATTCCAGCAAATGTACTGCGACTGTTGGCGGGATTCGGAGTCATCCTTTACGCTGGTGTTGGGGTGTTCACATTAATTTTTGGCGGAAATTATCTCGAATACGGTGTGCTGGCAAGTACGCAAGTGGGTGGTCAGCATCTTGGAATTTTATTGGTCGAACTTGGTGTCGGGATCACTGTTTCATCAGTCATGTTAATCATCTACTTTGCCTTTGCCGGGCGGGGCCGTGAAGAGGAAACGCAATAATGGACTTCCTTATAGGCCACTATAATTATTGGATTGTCATCTTCCTTATGATGATCGGTTTTTACACGGTAATAAGTCGTGGCAATCTGGTTAAAAAGATTGTTGGGCTAAATATTTTCCAGGTTTCCGTATTCATGCTCTATATAAGTTTGAGTGCGGTGGAAGGTGGAACCACACCGATTGTAAAAGAGGGCTTTGAACTTTATTCAAACCCATTACCGCATGTTCTCATTCTTACCGCGATTGTGGTGGGTGTTGCCACGACCGCACTTGCTCTTGCACTGGTTGTTCGTATTAAAGAAGCGTACGGAACCATTGAAGAAGACGAAATTCACGAACAGGATCATTCCCTTTAAGACGTAACTCATGCAAGGTCATTTAAGTTTATTACTCGTTGTTATTCCGATGATTGCGGCACCTATCGTGGCAATATTGCCAAAGGGGCGACTCCCATGGGCAGCGACGCTGGCCGTCACTGTTGCTTGTGCAATCCTGGCAATTATTCAACTCGATGCTGTTGTTAATCATGGTGTGATTAGTTACGAGCTGGGAGGTTGGGCACCGCCATGGGGGATTGAATATCGTATTGATGCGGTGAATGCGTTTGTCGCACTAATTGTGGCAGGCATTGGTGCGTTAACCTTGCCTTATGCATTGTTGAGTGTGGAAAAGGAGATACCGAAACATCAAATTTCACTTTTCTATTGCGCATTTTTACTTTGTCTTTGTGGTTTGTTGGGTATTACTCAAACAGGCGATATTTTTAATATATTTGTCTTTTTGGAAATCTCAGCACTATCTTCTTATGCCTTGATCAGTATGGGTAAGAGTCGTCAAGCGTTAACCTCTGCGTATCAATATTTGATCATGGGAACGATTGGTGCGACGTTCTTTTTGATCGGTGTTGGTTTGATTTATTCTCAAACGGGCACATTAAATATTATGGATCTCGCCGAGCGCTTGCCCGGTGTGTTTGAGCAAAAAACAGTACATACCGGTTTTGCCTTTATCATGATTGGTATTGCGTTAAAACTTGCGTTGTTTCCGCTTCATCTCTGGTTACCTAACGCCTACACTTATGCGCCTACGGTGATCACCGTGTTTCTTGCAGCGACGGCTACTAAAGTTGCTGTGTATGTGATGCTTCGGGTATTGTTTACTGTCTTCCCCAATAATTTTGCACTATCAACACCAACAGATGAACTGTTTATTATTCTTGGTTTAGCCGGAATTCTTATCGCCTCCGTTTATGCGATCTATCAAATTGACATCAAACGATTGCTGGCTTATTCCAGTGTGGCACAAATTGGTTACATGGCGTTGGGGATTGGTTTCGCTTCGTCGCTTGGTGTGACGGCTGCAATTGTTCACTTGTTCAATCACGCAATCATGAAAGCTGCACTCTTTATGGCGATTGGCGCAATTATTTATCGCATTGGCGCATGTCGCATGGATAATATTCACGGTTTAGGCAAACAGATGCCCTGGACATTCGGCGCAATTGTTATTGCTGGCTTGAGTTTGATTGGTGTGCCGGGAACAGCTGGCTTTATCTCAAAATGGTATCTGGTGTTAGCTGCGCTAGAGCAAGAGGCGTGGATATCTGTTGCCGTGATATTGATCGGCTCCTTGCTTGCAGTTATCTACATCGGAAAAATTATCGAAGCTCTCTATTTTAAACCAGCTAATGAAGCCAACAAAGATGTGAAAGAAGCCCCCATGTTGCTGTTGGCACCTACCTGGGTATTAGCACTGGCGAATATTTATTTTGGTTTAAATACCGAATTAACCGTTGGTGTTGCTGAAAGTGCCGCAGCAGTGTTGGGAGTTGTAGCGAAATGAACGAAATGCTAATGCTTCTGACTATCGTGCTGCCGTTGTTTGGCGCAGCAGGCATTTACCTTATGCGCAACAATCCCGATCATCGGGAGGCGGTGACATTAGCGACTGCAACATTTATTGCAATTTTAGTCTTGATTATTGCCAACGGCTTTCTCAATGGTGAAGCTTTTCAATATACATTAGCCGAACCGTTACCAGGTGTTGCTATTGCCTTTGAAATCGAAGGTCTGGGAATGTTGTTTGCATTGGTGGCCGGGTTGTTATGGATTGTGACTTCCATTTATGCCATTGGTTATATGCGTGGCCATAAAGAAAAAAATCAGACACGATTCTTCGCTTCATTTGCAATTGCTATCGCCTGCACTATGGGGGTCGCATTTTCGGCTAATCTATTTACACTTTTTCTATTCTACGAATTATTAACGCTTTCCACTTATCCTTTGGTCACTCATGCAGGAACACCTGCGGCCAAACGAGGAGGGCGGATTTATCTTGGTATATTGCTCGGTACATCTATCGGTTTTTTTCTGTTAGCCATTCTTGCTACATGGTCAATCACCGGTTCTGTCGACTTTGAAAAAGGCGGAATACTCGCGGGTAAAATAGATCCAGCCTGGGCTGGTTTACTCTTCGCGTTATTTTTATTTGGTATTGGTAAAGCTGCAGTAATGCCCATTCATCGTTGGTTGCCTGAAGCGATGGTTGCACCAACGCCAGTGAGCGCATTGTTACATGCGGTAGCCGTTGTAAAAGCGGGTGTGTTTACTTTATTAAAAGTGACGATCTATATTTTTGGCTCAGACTTTATTCTCTCCAACGATGTCACTGGTGGATTAATTTGGGTGGCGGCGATTACCATTCTCGTTGCATCCATGATCGCCATGACCAAAGATAACCTCAAAGCTAGGCTGGCATATTCCACCGTGAGTCAGTTGAGCTATATTGCGCTGGGGGCAATGCTTGCCAGCAAATCTGGGTTGATTGGCGCTTCCATGCATATAGTGATGCATGCCTTCGCTAAAATTACTTTGTTCTTTGCCGCGGGTGCCATTTTTGTCGCCGCACATAAAAAGTTGGTGAGTGAGCTGGATGGTTTAGGCCGCGCAATGCCAATTACTTTTGCTGCATTTCTTATTGGCACATTGAGTATTATCGGTTTACCACCGTTTGGCGGCATGTGGAGTAAATGGTATCTCGGTTTAGGTGCGGTTGAAACAACACAATTATTATTGCTCGCCGTGTTGATGATTAGTTCGCTATTGAATATTGCTTACTTGTTACCAATTCCTATTCGTGCATTTTTTAGTACGCCAGCTAATGGGCAACACTACACAGAAATAAAAGAAGCGCCTAAAACAATTCTAGCTGCGATGATTATTACATCCACTGCCTGTTTTATTCTCTTCTTCTATCCTGATCCGTTCTATCAACTAGCAAGTTCTGCTGTTGGAGGTGTTCAATAATGTCTGCACCATTATCTGATGAAAAAAAATATTTTTTCGATAAACCCGAAAATGTGAAGCGTGTTCTCAAATGGTTTTATGTAATTTGCGGTTTGTTAGTGCTGGCTGATTTCGTGGTGCATCGTCATGTAGGGTTTGGTTGGGAAAAAATTCCAGCGTTCTATGCCATTTATGGTTTCGTCGCTTGTGTGGTATTGGTCGTTTTAGCAAAAGAGATGCGCAAAGTGGTTATGCGTAAGGAAGATTATTACGATGAGTGAGTTACCACCGTTTATTCTTTATTTTATTGCTGCGCTTTTGGTGGTGGCAACAAAAGGTACTACGCGCAAAGTTATCATGCTTGCAACGCCCGTTGTTGCGGCTATGCACCTATGGTTCAATATTGATGCGGGCCTATTAGTTAATCACACGCTGTTGACATTTGATCTCACCGTTCTTCGAACTGACAAACTCAGTTTATTGTTTGCTTATCTGTTTTGTTTAGCGAGTTTAATTTCAATAATTTTTGCACTGCATGTTGACGATACGAGACAACATGTTGCAGGATTAGTCTACGCAGGTAGTGCGTTGGGCGCTGTATTCGCCGGTGATTTAATTACACTGTTTATTTTTTGGGAGCTGTTAGCAATCAGTTCCGTGTTCCTTATCTGGGCGCGAGGGACTGACCGCGCATTTAAAGCAGGCCTTCGTTATCTTATCTTTCAAGTCATGTCCGGTGTATTTCTGCTCGCTGGCGCTTTGGTGTATTATCACAATACAGGTTCCCTCGCGTTCGACCATATTGGTTTGGAAGGAACTGCAGGCTGGTTGATCTTAATTGCTTTCGGTATTAAAGCGGCATTTCCTTTTCTCCATGGTTGGTTGACTGATGGTTACCCAGAAGCAACGGTGACAGGTACGGTATTTCTATCAGCGTTTACCACCAAGGTTGCAGTTTACGCCTTGGCAAGAGGTTTTGCGGGTGAAGAGATCTTGGTTTACATCGGCGTGACTATGGCGTGCTTCCCAATTTTTTACGCTGTTATCGAAAACGATCTACGAAAAGTGCTCGCTTATAGTTTAATAAACCAAGTCGGCTTTATGGTGACGGGTGTCGGTATAGGTACTGCGTTAGCTTTGAATGGTGCAGTAGCACATGCTTTTGCTGATGTTATCTTTAAAGGCCTATTGTTCATGACCATGGGGGCGGTGTTATATCGCGTTGGCAATATTAATGGTTCAGACTTGGGGGGCTTGTATAAAACCATGCCCAAGACCACGGTGTTCTGTATTATCGGTGCGCTATCGATTTCCGCCTTTCCGCTATTCAGCGGCTTCGTCAGTAAATCGATGATCATGACTGCATTAATGATTGAAGATTATGGTTATCTCTGGTTATTGATGTTGTTCGCTTCTGCTGGTGTATTCCATCATGCGGGAATCAAAATTCCGTACTTCGCATTTTTTGCACACGACTCTGGTCTTCGTCCGAAAGAAGCGCCAACCAATATGTTAATTGCCATGGGTATCGCTGCGGCTTTGTGCTTGTTTATCGGTATGCAGCCACAATACCTCTACGCCATGTTACCGTGGGAAGTAGACTACTGGCCCTATGATGCAACACATGTGTTAACACAACTGCAATTGCTCTTCTTCTCAGCTTTTGCGTTTGTTTGGTTGAATCAGAAGAATATGTATCCTCCAGAACTGCATTCAACTAACCTGGATGTTGAATGGTTCTATCGAAAAGTCGCACCAGATGGTATTCAGCGTATCGTTGCTTTTCTCGCAAACGCAAAACAGACTGCAACTACAATGGCCGTTGCGCCTTTTATTTCAATCCGCCAATCATTTTCACAATCATCAGTGGCGAAATATTATTTATCTGAAAGCTGGCCGACGGGGAGTATGGTATTTTGGATATCGATTATTCTTGTTGGTTATTTGTTGATTGAGTTTATGGGGGGTGGGTAGAGATAAGCTGTAAAAAGGAACATTAATGTATGCTGTTATATTCTGCACTAGAATATAAAATCACTCGATATAATGCGCCTTTTGAATCCTGATTCTCCGCTCGCTTGCTTGAAGTAAACATAATTCCTAAGGGAGTTACCCCTTGAACTCTAATAACTCAAGCACAGATTTCTTCGTTAATTTATGACCGTTTCTGCGAAGCCTGTTCAATAAGTGTGTAGTGAATAAGCTTTTCTCAGGCATTTTTTCAAGTAGAGCAGCTTTGTCTTTTCGAGATATTTTGTGAATCTGGCAATATTTTTTCACCGCTTCGTTATATGCTTCCTCGTATCCATATCTGCGAATACGAAAAGTTATGTCACCGAGACCTGCCCCTGGTTTTTTAACCATAAAACAAGGTGTGTAGTAGGTTTTATACTCACCAGCGCGAAATTTTCTATCGGTTTCAATAAAAGCACGAAAACCTTCAGCAATAATGTGTAGATCTTTTTTGGTTCGCGGCTTATATATATCTTTTGCTTTTGCTTTTACTACCTTTTCCGCTTCGCGTTTCCATTTTGCATCAAGCTCGTAAGCTAATTCTTTTGCTTCATTATAGGAGTAATCTTGCAGAGAGAAGTATTTTTGCCGGTAGTCCGCTTCTTTTCCTATCGTTCTTACCGTGCGAAAGCCAACAAATCCACCATCGTGCTCATATTCTTTATATTCAATGACAGCCATATTATATTCCCCTTTTATTCGCCTATGATTTGATCAGCTAAGGCAAATAAATACTTAATCTTTAAATGGTTAGAAGCTCTAAAACAAATTTCTATTCAAGTTATTATTAATTTGTCTTATGAATTTCGTTTGGCGCATTATATATTGTATTTCCCGTAGATGAAAATTTTGATGTTATCCGTTGGAGTTCTTTGTTAAATCCCATTTTCTCGGCGCTTATAAGCGAACAGACGCTATATGTAAAAGTGATGTAAGTCTTTCTCTATAGCTATGTGCTATGAACACTGATAGCGAATATATTGAATGGTAATATTTCATGCGCGTTGTTGATTAAATAACGGCTAGTTTCTTAACCATCGGCTGTTTCTAGCTATAGTTTGAGCGTATGATTTTTGATCCGATTTTTCAGCGGATCTGTCGGTATGATCAACTTGTTTTTTTCAATGACCGAAAAATTCGCACTCTAGCCGAATTTAACCCCAAAAATATCAGTTAATTCAGCTTGCATAGAGTGAAGGGGAGTCGTCTGAAGTGGTTTAAATATGACTATACTTAAAATAGAGCAATTGGTATTCATAAAAAACCAATTGCTCTGTATGTGATTGTCAGAGGTTAGTCTCTCACCAAACGGACAAACCATTCAGCTTGTTTGTTGCTTAAATAGCTTTTTCCATGAAAAAAATAAACGATCATCGCGTGTGCGTATGAGTTTCGGTCTTCTGTAATTGTCCAATAGCCTGTGGGCAGGGTATTAGGAAATACAGTTTGATCAATTGTTAGTTGAGGGCAGCTAGCATCAGTAATACTTTCTAACTCTTTTAGTGTTGGAAGGCGCCAGTTTTTATGGTCAGCATAGCCATCATAATCATTGTAATAATTTGCAATGAGAATAGCTTTTCGCCAAATAGTTCGCTTACTTTGTCCCGTACAGCCTGAAGCACTCCAAGTCATACCAAACGGACACTTCATCCAAGTAAGGCCGGTACTCTTATCTTTTATTGTGCCATCTCCTAGGTCTTCATAATTACTATTGGTTGAGCAGTTTGCATTTAAGTTAGTTGCTATTAAGCTTAGAAAAATAATGAGTATGCGAATCATAATAATGGTGCCACTAATTGAATTGCTTTTATTGGGTTACAGTGATACTAGACTTTTTAGTCAATAATTGCACCGCTAAAACCAAGCTTTCACTGGGTTAACGGTTTTCAATGATTAAGTATATTTTGTCATGTTATAGTGAAAAGAAATTTAAATTATTGTTAGGTCCAGGGTATCCACTTTTGTACTTCTTCAACAATTTCTTTTGGTGTGCTTGAATGGCTAAACATTTTTCCTATTTTACCGTCGGGACGGATTATATAGATATATGATGAGTGAGACATCGAATATTCACCCTCTTCAGATACAGGATCCTTTTGATATCCAAATTTATATTTGTCCGCGATGTTTTTGATTTGCTGCTCGCTGCCGCTTAATCCCATAACCTTATTGTGAAAGTAAGACGTGTATTCTGAGACATGTTCTGCAGAGTCACGCTCTGGATCTACGGTCACAAAAATTCCTTGAGCATTTTTTATATCTTTTGTTTCTGTCAACATACGTAAAGAGGCGGATATTTTTCTCATTGTGGTCGGACAAATATCCGGGCAATGGGTGTAACCGAAAAAAATAACGGAAACTTTCCCAAGTAATATCTCTTCAGTGACAGGGCCGGATGTACTTTGTAGTGTGAATTGTCCGCCGATTCCTGGGTAGTCCTCTGGAGGTAATGGTGCAGGAAAAACTATATCTACTACTAATTTAATTCCGGATGCGAGAATAATGCCTGCTATTAATAAGTTAAGTCTCTTATCCCAACCTAGTTTCTTTTTTGGAATTTTCTCTTTGCTTTCTATTATATAGTCTGCCTGAGTGTTCATTGATGTGTCTCCCGGGTGTAAAAATAAAAAATCACTTTGACTTGAAATAATTTGTCTATGCTTCATAAAAGCATAAACGCAATATATTTAATTAACAAGCATTCTTTGTTTGTGATCGTTTTATTAGTTTTTAAAAATACATATCAGACTAAAACTATCAACTATGTTTTCATTCTTGTTTGACAAAAAATACCGCCGATCAACTTAAACAAAATCGACTATACATTTTGTTCGGGTAGAACATTACGTTCATCGGTTTCATTTTTTTTGTTTGTTCCTAAATGTGTAAGTTTATGTTTATTAACAGTATTAAATTATTCTCGGTGTTGGCTTTGTTTGTGCAAAAGGTACCTGTGGAGCAGAAAAATAGAGAAAACTTTATTGCTGAACAGTTATTACTGAACAGATTGTCTAGATTGTTTATTTGCAAAAAAGTTTTCTGAATTTTTTAGTCTGTAAGTTGGGATAAAAATAATGTTTAAACCGTTTACGCAGGGAGTTATCTATGAGTGAACATACCGCTGAAGTACATTGGCATGCGGAACCATATCCGGTTCTCGTAGGTTTTGGTGCAGGATTTTTTCTGCCGTGGGCATTCATGTTTCAGTTTGTTTACAACCAAGGTCTTTTTGCAATCGTTGCACTTACCTTAGCTGTTCTCATGCTTTTAGCAGGTGGCATCGGTTGGGTTGGCGCAACAGTTGGGGTGATTAAAGACGAAGGGTGGAGTCCTTCTGCAATGCTGATGTTCATAGGAACAGAAGTGATGACAGTTGCAGGCCTTCTAGTGGCCTACTGGGTAATGAGAGCGTCAGCTCCGATTTGGCCTCCAGAAGGAACGCCTGAAGTAGCAGCACCACTATTTGCGACGATATTGTTACTTGTTTCAAGTGTGACTATTGCTATTGCCCGTAAAAAACAGATTCAAGACGATGCGAGTGGATTCACCTCCATGACAATCGCGACCATTGTTATCTGGGTTGTTTTCGCTATTCTCACAGTCATGGGTTGGAGTGATATGGCAAGCCAAGGGCTATCTGTTAATACTAATGCATATACGACTGCAGTGTATGGCATGACGGGTATTCACTTTGCTCATATCATTTTTGGTCTTTGTATTCTGTTATTGGCAATTCGTCCTGCACTTAAAGGAAAAATGAGTCATTCATACGCTCGTTCAATGACGATGTATGTGCACTTTGTTAACGTCCTAAGTGTTTGGGTTCTTCTTACGGTTTTTTATTGGTAACTAAGATCTATCACGATCTAGTGTCATTCACTATGGGAGGCGAATGATGAAAATGAATAGAGAAATAGAGATGAAATATTTACTGAAGTATCTGGTTACTATTTCAATGTTTGTTGCTTTAGTCACGTCGTCAAACGTGTTTGCAGCATACGGCAAGGTACCTAGCTCACATACCGATCCTAAGATCGTTAATATTGATGAGGAACAGTATCTTGGTGTGTCGCTTGAAAAAAGCACGGCCTTTGTGAATGAACATGGTGAAGAATTTATCTTGGGTGACATGTTAGACAAGCCAATAATTATTGTACTTTCATATTACAGTTGTGACGGTTCTTGTCCTGCAATCAATAAAGCACTTAAGCGTAAAATCAAAGAGGTAAATGATTGGGAAGTTGGTAAAGATTATCGGGTGTTAACAGCATCTTTCGATCCTAAAGACACCACTAAATCATTGAGTGAATTTCTAGACCACACAGGTATGGGGCAAGAACTTCCGGATGGTTGGGTTATGGCTACCTTCAAAAATCCAGATGACATCCTTAAATTGACTAGCTCAATTGGATACAGCTATTTTTGGGAGCCAAGAGATCGCGTCTTTTTACATCCTAGTGTTTACGTCATGGTTGCAACCAATGCTCGTGTTACAAGATTTTTATACGCCGCTTCTACAACCGGAGAAGATCTAGAATTTTCAATTACTAAAGCAATAGGGAGCGAATTAACGCCCTCAAATATTATAAATTTCGTAGTTGGTGCATGTTATAGCTACAACTATGAAGAAGGTAAATACACTCTGAATTATCCAATCTTTGTTGCTCTAGCTGCACTTGTGATGGGCATAATTTTATTATCGAGTGGTTCACTAATTATGAAACGGAGAGTGAGAACATGAAAACAAGAACGCAGTTAGCTACGGCGCTTGGTTCACTTGCCATGATACCGTTGCTGCCAGGTCTAGCTTTCGCGGAAGATGTGCCTCGTGCATCAAGGGAGTTTGAATTAACACCTCATGCTCATTATGATCAAGTGTTGCATGAAGTGTTTGTTGATCTAACAGTTATCGGTGTGATTTTTTCGATCATTGCTATTTACTTTATGGTTGCTTATCGACGAAAGTCAAAAGACGAAGTGGGTAATGCACCAAAATTAAGTACTCAAGCCAAACTCGGTTGGTTAATTATCCCTGCTGCATTGTTTGTTGCAGATGATATTTTCCTTTTTGCTAAAGCTTGGGATCTTCATGATAACTATCGTAACGTTCCACAAAATGCCTATGAAATTAAAACGACAGGTTCTTTGTGGAGTTGGGAGTATGAATATCCTAACGGTGTAAAAACCAATAATGAGTTGATTGTCGAAGTAGGGCAGCCTGTCTTGTTGAGAATGACAAGTACTGACGTAGTTCATTCGCACTATATGCAAAAGTATCGTGTGACAGAAGATCTAATGCCAGGACGTATTACTTATCAATGGTTTATGCCTGATGAAGTAGGCGAGTCAGTTGTTACTTGTCGCGAGTATTGCGGTATGTTGCATTCAGGTATGTTTGGAACGATTAAAGTATTACCTAAAGAAGAGTTTGATACCTGGATGACTGGTCAAGTCGCTAGCTTGGAAAAAGAAACAAGTGAAGAGGTTGCGGCAGTGAGTAATGAAGTTTTGCCCACTTCAAACACTGAAGGAGGTAACAGCTAATGGGACAACCTAAAACGATTAAAGAGTGGGTCTTTAGTTTAGACCATAAAATACTCGGTATTTGGTATTTAGTTGGATCGATTGCTGCGTTTGCGGTAGCCGGTATCATGGCAACACTTATGCGTATCGAGTTGGGATCAATTGGCCCAACGTTGACAGAAGACCCAAATGTTTACAATACATGGTTAACCATGCATGGCGCGGTAATGATTCTCGGATTTCAAATCCCCGCGTTGCTCGGATTTTTCGCTAACTGGGCTGTGCCCATTATGATTGGTGCGAAGGATATGGCCTTCCCTCGTGTTAACGCCTTGAGTGTGTGGCTTTTCTGGAGCGGTGTACTGCTAGCGTTAAGTAACTTAGTGATCCCCGATTCTTTTAACGGTATGTGGACGGGGTATCCGCCTTACTCTGAAACCGATATGGCAGGTAACACTGCGCTCTATACAATGATCGTTGTTGTTATGGGTATGTCTTCAGTATTTGGTGCGGTTAACTTGGCTTGTACGGTTGCTTTCATGAGAGCGGAAGGTATGGGTTGGTTCCAAATGAACATACTTACCTGGTGTGTATTCGCAGCAAACATCATTCAGTTAATGTTCGTACCTGTACTTGCAGCAAGTGTATTGCTACTAACACTCGATAAATATCTGGGGTTTGGATTTTATAACCCGGGACAAGGTGGAGATGTATTACTCTATCAAAATCTGTTCTGGTTCTATTCGCATCCTGCAGTGTATGTCATATTGTTACCGTTCCTTGGTGTATGTTTTGAGATTGTTGCAACATTTGCTAGAAACAAGATCTTCAACTACACAGTACTTGTTTGGGCTATCTTAGCGTTCATTCCAATCGGTGCTGACGTATGGGTTCATCACGTATTTGTTGGTGGTATGCCTAATTGGCTAAGGCAGTTGCAGTCATTCACTACACTGTTGATCTCGGTACCATTTGGTCTGATGTTGATGAGCCTAGTAGGTACTTTGTATAAAGGCAGTATCGAGTACAGAGCACCAATGCATTGGGTTGTCGGTGTTATCTTTATGATTCTTATCGGTGGCTTGACAGGTATTCCAAATGCACTTGCTGCAATCGATTATGGTTTATCTGACAGTTATGCAATTATGAGTCACTTTCACTATGTAATGGCTATGTCTGGTGCGATGTCAATCTTCGGTGGTATCTATTACTACTTACCGAAAATGACCGGTCGTATGTACAGTGAAGCGATGGGTAAAATCTCTTGTTGGTTGTTCTTCATAGGCATGAACATTACCATGTTGCCGTTATATTTTATCGGCCTGGATGGTATGCCAAGAAGATACTACGACTATGCGATGTTCCCTGAGTTTGAAAGTGTTCACAACATTTCAACAATCGGAACTTACGTAACAGCTGTGGGTGTTCTTCTGATGATAGTTTCTTGGATTCACTGCATGGTAGCCGGTAAAAAAGCAACGGCAAATCCTTGGAATTCTCAATCACTAGAGTTCACTCATACTGAAGTTATCCCTGGTCCTGGCAACTTTAAAGAGCCACCAGTGATGCCTGAAGGTTGGAGTCCATATGGGTATAACAAAAGCTAAGTAGTTCACCGTCGGCTGGCCGCTCTTCCGCCTCCTTGTTTTATCTAGAGCGGCCAGCGTTTTTAAAAAAGAGGCGTTTGTGAAATAGAAAATAAGAAGAATAATAAACTAGAGAATTTAACGAGTACCAAGAGCCAGTAGGAGGATACCCCTCCCAGAACCCAGACTCCTGCTGGCTGCTTTAAAACTAAGAGGGGAAATGAAAATAAACAATAAAAACTTGTTAGTGATTAAGAAAGAGATAACGGTTACCAAGGACCGGCAGGAGAATACCCCTCCCAAAACCCAGACTCTTGTTGGTCTCTTTTAATTTAATAATGATGGAGTAAAACCATGCAAACACAAAACACCAAAGCTTTGAGTGTGGCACAGGGCTGGTCACCATCACTCCAAAATGTGAAAACACTTTATTCGACTACCAAACCAAATATTGTTGCCCTAACACTTGTTGCTGCTCTGACAGGAATTTATGTGGGAAACAGAGGGATTTTTCCTGAATGGAGTTTGATTGGTTGGACACTTTTCTGCCTAGCGTTAGCTACAGCAGGTGCTTGTATGTTGAACAATCTCTATGATAGAGATATCGATAAAAAAATGAAGCGTACGCAACAAAGAGCAATTGCAAGTGGAGAAATTTCGTCACAGATAGTGTTACCCATCAGTTTGGCGCTTTCAATTTTCCCCGTGATTCTCATGGCATATGTAGTGAACCCTGCAACAGCAATAGTCACCGGTAGCGCGGTGTTTGGTTATGCGGTTGTATATACTATGATTGCAAAAAGACGTACACCTTGGGCGAATCAACTCGGAGGTATTGCTGGCGCATTGCCACCCGTTGTAGGTTATGTTGCGGTTACCGGACAAATAGATATTTATGCATTTTTAATGTTTTTCATTATGGCCGTTTGGCAACAACCCCATGCGCTAAGTTTAGCGCTTAAATATCGTGAAGATTATGCGAGAGCAGACGTTCCCGTTATTCCTGTGGTTCACGGTGTTCATGCAACAAAAGTAAGAATTTTACTCTACTCTTTATTACTAATCCCCGTTTCCACGTTGCCATATTTTTTTGGTTTAGCAGGGGAATGGTATTTGGTAACAAGTGTCGTATTTGGCGTGATTTTTTCGATTAAATCAGCCAAGTTTCTTGCATCAAACCGTCAATATGACATGCGGTTGTTTCTATTATCACTTGTGCATTTTATTGTGATGTTTAGTGTCTTGATGGTGGATATTCAGTTTGCAAGAGTATTGTAAGTAAGGAAGAGATATAGGTGGATAGGAAGATACACATTTAAAAAGCAAATAATTGATTTTGGATATATGCTTAGGGAGGCATATCATGATTAAAACAGTAGACGCAAAAAAACGTGAAAGACAAAAAAACCTTACAGGTTTAGCATTGATGCTATTAGTAGTAATACTAGTAGTGATTGCAGCTGTTGGCTTGACCCAGCAAGTTCCCCAACCAATTAAGTAAAGGAGGGGAAGATATGCTAGCCACTAAAACAAGAGCTGTTCATAGTGCTTTGCCTCTCACTCAAGCAGAAAAAGATCGTTACATAGCAGGATGGTTACTGTTCTGTTGTTTCATTATTTTTTGCATGGTGGTGTTGGGGGGAGTAACTCGTTTAACCGGTTCCGGCCTATCAATGGTGCAGTGGGAACCAATTATGGGGATTTTACCCCCGCTATCACAACAAGAGTGGCAACACACATTTGCACTCTATCAAGCATCGCCAGAATTCATTCATAAAAACAATCATATGACGCTAGGGGATTTTAAAGGAATCTTCTGGTTTGAGTATGCTCACCGTCTGTTAGGTCGTACTATTGGATTGATATTCTTCATCCCTATGCTAATTTTCTTTATGAAAGGCTGGGTTGTTAGTTCGTTAAAGCCTAAATTGATTGTTATGTTTATACTTGGTGGTCTGCAAGGGTTGCTAGGATGGTATATGGTTAAAAGTGGATTAGTTAACGACCCTCATGTTAGTCAATATCGGTTGACAGCCCACCTTGGTATGGCGTTCGTTATAGTTGCTTATATTTTTTGGGTAGCGCTCGGATTGCTTAATCAAAACAAGGTTAATGCTTCCGATGAGCATAGTGGTGCTGTGAAACGTTCCATAACATTTATTACATCTATTATATTTATTACGATTCTTTCTGGCGGTTTTGTTGCTGGGACAAAAGCAGGTTTTGCTTATAATACTTTTCCGCTGATGGATGGTAAATTGATACCGGATGGTCTTTTTTCATTAGAGCCATTCGCACGTAATTTTTTCGAGAATATTATTACTGTCCAGTTTGATCATCGATTATTGGCGACTATTGTTTTTGTTTCGGTTATTTCTTTCTGGTTTTATTTAAGAAGAAAAAATCTCTCTTCTCAAACGCAAATCGCGTTAAATCTTATGTTAGTTACAGTCTTTCTTCAGGTTGCACTTGGTATATCGACACTGGTCTTAAGCGTTCCAATAGCACTTGGTGCAGCACACCAAGGTGGTGCTCTGCTATTATTTACTAGTGCACTTTATGTTTTATATACCATGAGGCGCGGACTATGAATGTACTAGCAGAAAATAAACCACTATTTAATATCGGAAAACTTATGCAAACACCACCTGATAGAGTACCCAATAAACTGGTTATTGGCGGACTAATCGCACTGATGTTTGGGGTTGTGGGTAGTGCGTATATTTTGTACTACCTTGGCGTATTTTCAAATGTTAGCGTCAAATTTGAGCAATCTCCAGAATATCGAATTGCGTTTGTTGAAAACACAGGTCCTTATAATAAAATTGATTCCCTGCTTGAATCTGTGAGTAAAGACTTAGAAGCAAACGGAATTACAAATGCAAACGCTATAGCAATATTTTTAGATGATCCATCTGTTGTTGAAAAGCGTGATCTTCGTAGTAAAGTGGGATACGTCATCTCCGATTTTGATCAACCTCCTCATCCATTACAAGTGGAAGTGTTGCAATCACAAGAAGTTGTGCAAGCGACGTTTCACGGCAGCCCTTTGGTTGGTTCTTTTAAGGCTTATAAAGCAATGAAGCAGTGGTGTGCCGACAATGGCTACATACCTTCATTACCAGGAACCGAAATCTACCGTAATGACGGAACGGTAGAGTATTACTTGCCAATAAAAAAGAGATAGGGGAGGTGCGTGATGAACGCATACGAATATAGAGTCGATGTACCCAATGACGAATCGAGAAAACTGGCGGCAGGTTGGTTGTTCTTAGCATTATCATCGTTGATCTTAGGCGGGTTATTAACAATACTCATTGTGTTATCTCGCACGCCAGGTGTGCAAACATTAATCCCATGGACTGATTTTTTCCATACCGCAATTATTGTTCACGTTGATCTTACCGTGCTGGTGTGGTTCTTATCAATTGCGGGAATTTTTTGGAGTTTAAATAGCACAACTAAATATATGGAGTGGGGGAAAATCTCGTTGCTTGTAGCAGCAGTGGGGACAGGTATTTTCACCATTTCGCCATTTATCGGTGCAGGTGAACCATTAATGAACAACTATGTGCCGATACTTCAACATCCCTTTTTTCTTATCGGCTTAGGTATATTTGGTGTGGGTTTGTTCTCTATGATGTTACGAAGCTTGGTGACATTGAGAAAAGAAGAAGGCCGATTTAGCACCGGCGGAGCGTTGCGGTTAGGGATGAATACCGCGTTAATCGCAGGATTGTTAGCAATTCTCGCTGTTTTGGCAACTTATTTATTGATGCCTACGGATATGGAAGGTCGCCCTTTTTATGAGTTACTATTTTGGGGTGGCGGGCATATCTTGCAATTTACACATACGCAATTATTGTTAGTTGCTTGGCTTTGTTTAGCAACTGTTGCTGGCATAAAACTCTATCTTAATCCAAAAGTACTCTACTTTTTTGTATTGTTAGGCTTCAGTCCAATCTTACTTTCTCCGCTCATTTATATTTTGTATGATGTAACTTCAGCAGAACACATTATTAGTTTTACCGAACTTATGCGTTGGGGTAATGGTGTTGCAGCTTTACCTGTAGGGATTTTTCTTGCCTACGGATTGTTAGCATCTCGTTTTAAGGCACAGAATAATGCCACGCCAGAGCGTATGGCGCTCTACTTTTCTATTATCCTTTTTGCAGCAGGCGGCATTATTGGTTTTTTAATTAGCGGTATAAACGTCACTATTCCTGCACATTACCACGGTTCAATCGTCGCGGTAACGCTGGCCTTCATGGGCATGGTTTATCACCTACTTCCTCGTCTAGGTTTTGAAAAGCCCATGGGGCGCATGGCGAACATGCAACCTATAGTTTATGGTGGTGGCCAGTTGATGCACATATTAGGGCTAGCTTGGTCTGGAGGTTACGGTGTGCAACGTAAAACTGCGGGTGCTGAGCAAGGTTTGGAAAACTTACCTGAGATAGCGGGCATGGCGATGATGGGATTAGGCGGTTTAATTTCAGTTGTCGGCGGTGTGTTATTTCTACTTGTTGCGTTGCGCTGTATTTGGCGTAGTCGTAATAAACAAGGAACACCTCTTCAGCATAGTATTGGAGAGAGTGTATAAGCCGTTCTAATTAAAAATTGTAGATTTAGATTGTGAGGTTAAAAAGGGTGCCTGATAATAATCATACTGTAATGTCTCCCTACATGAAGTATGATGCTGCTGGAACGTCTACTGCCGGTGGTTTGAGTGTGTCAGGTGCCCTTTACTTCTCCAACTCCACGGCCCGTTTATCTATTGGGCATCGACCAAATAGAATTTCAACTGCCTGCGCTTAGGCCTATCTCCTGCTCAATCATCAATAGCAACCTCTTATCCGATAATTGATGGCTTGTTTATCAGGTACTTTGGTTTGTAGTTATTACTATCTGCCCTTTTTCTTTCATCATTTTCACATGTGAGCATATTTGAAAGTCGAGTTATTTGCGAAAAAACAGAGATCTTACATTGCTTGTGGGTGGATAATGTTGGGTTGGTAACAGACATACCTGGTGATCTTGTTTCGGCAGCAATTTATCCGTTTAGTACAGAACGTCGAGTTCAAACAGCTTTTGATTTTGAATCAACAATTGCATTAATGCCTTTTGATAGACCACTTACGCGTGGCACTTGGCGGGTTAGTGATTGGGGGAAGAAGTAGGTCTAAGACCGAAACAAACGCAAAGCTAGTATATCCCTGGTTTTCTTTTTTATGATTCCCTCATGACTTATGCTTTACCCACCATGTTTGTTTCTGCAGCGGTAACAAATAACAGACGACTTTATCGAGCGGATTATTACGGAATGAAGGTATGGGCGTATACGATAATGGTGCCGTTACCGTTTCGTTATGCCGTCAATCGCTCCTATCCTAATGCAAGAGACGGAGGATGGAATTCGCAATTTGAATTTCATTCCAAAGATTCATGCGATAAAGATCAGGCTGTATTAGAAGGATAGTTCCGTTGATATGTATCCTTTTATTTTTGGCAATGTACAAGGGGTGAGCATTTCGGCACGCTTTTAATTGACAGCGGTGGCTTCTTTTATTGGTCTGGTTGATATCTATTCAAAATGTGCTGCATCATAGTGTGGAAACTAATACATTGTATTTTATTTGTACTTAATTCGCAGTAATTCACTCAACTTTTTTTACACGCTTTTGTTATCACTTTATAATGGTTTTCCGCTGTGATTATTTGTGTATCAGTTTCGGTAAGTAAGAGAGACTTAGAATGGAAATCATTATATTTTTTATTGTTCAATGGTATGTTGCTGTGTTCATGCAGAGTTTTTATCTGCATCGTTTTGCCGCTCATGGCATGATGGAAATGTCTCGATTTTGGTCGAGATTTTTTTATCTGTTGACTACTTTTGTACAAGGCCCTTCGTTTATCAATCCTCGCGCTTATGCAATTCTCCATACTTTGCATCATGGCTATAGTGATACAGAAAAAGATCCGCATTCACCACACCATACAAAAAATGTTGTCATCATGATTTGGCAGACATTTAATATCTATACCGATATTCGTAAACGTCGTATTCATCAAGACTTCCCCATAAAACGTGAATGTGCAGACTGGGCGTTTTTTGAGAATATCAATAACACGCGTATGATGCGAATTATTTTAGTCGGAGTTTATTTCGCAATTTATTGGAACTTTGCGACCTCTCCTTGGTTGTGGTTGTTATTTCCCGTGCATCTTTTTATCGGGCCGCTACAAGGCGCATTAGTCAATTGGTGTGGCCATAAATACGGTTATGTAAATTATGATGATGTAAAAGATCAGTCGCGAAATACACTAACAATCGATTTTCTTTGCTTTGGTGAGTTATATCAAAACAATCACCATAAATATCCAAAAGATGTTAACTTCGCACAAAAGAAAGGTGAAAAGGATTTAGGATTGATGTTCATAGAGTTACTCAGAAATTGGGGAGTTGTTAACTACTCCCGAAGGGTGAGAACGGTGGATGAGAATGAAGTTAGATTAAGAGGCGGGGTTTAGTGAAAAATGGATTTTCCGCACGATTGCATGGACGTAGAAGTTAGAGCAACGCAGGAGCGGTTGCCGAGTAAGCTTTCTATTCTCGGGCAGTCTCCTAAGTTTCTAAGCGTCTAAAAAAAGCTTGTAGCTAATTCTGTGTAACTGTAAGAGCCAAATATAATTTCATGTCTCCTATGCTGCAAGAGTTTAGCATTAACGTATATAGGTTGAAGCCCAATAGCTTAGGTTGTTTTTTCTTTCGTGAGTTATCATAGATAACCTTGATATTTTTCCTGTTGTGATGGCTTAATTTTAGAAAAAGCAATTAATCCACAAGCTATAATGCAATCACTTGATTCGCTTGGCTATATGAAAAACGTTTGAATCACCAACCAGGTGATCGCAAATTTTCACAATTGGCAATTGCTCCTGCATTACCCTAACTGCGTTTATCCATATGATAGTACACCAGTCAAATCAATTGTTTGCACTCTATTCTTGCGTCTAACTGATCTTTCTAGGTTAATCGATTTACAATTTGATTCTTCGGTTGAATAGAAAATCTTGGTGAGCGGTTGGTTTAAACGTTTTTCATCTCACTTTACTACCAGACTATCTATCCATTTTGGTGGGGAATTGTGTGTTTTTCGAGCTTCATGGGCTAGTGCTAATGGCCTTCCTATTTCTCCTTCGCTCCAGTTCTGAGCTTGCCCTGCTTTTAGGTCAGATTCGTAGTGTTGTTGAGCAAGTTTACAATTATCTGCAAACGCAGGAATTGCTGTGGATAATAGAATAATGGTTGATATTACAAGATTTTTCATGGAGCCTCCTCGATGTTTTATTCATTTCGTCGGCAATATCTTTTTCAGTTTATTCAGTTGCTTTTTTAGATGGACGGAACAAATATAATGAGCAGAGAAATTCTATCGATATTCGATATTTCTTCAAAATTCACTCTATTTAATAAGCTCTTAGTGCGAAAGGCCTGCGTAAGCTATTTAGGAATCGTAATTTTCTTTTCCTCGCTAGGTTTATAAAATATCCCAATTCGCCCAATAGTTTGCACATGATGGCAATCGCACTCTGTGGTAATATTCTCAATTATTGCTTGGCGCTCATCTCGCTCACCAGCTGCAACTTTCACTTTGATAAGCTCGTGGTGGGCAATGGCGATTTTAATCTCTTCCATTACTGTTTCGGTTAATCCATTTCCGCCAATAATGACAACGGGTTTTAGTTTGTGAGCTAATCCGCGGAGATGTTGGTTTTGTTTGGTAGTCAAAGGCATAGGAGCTTCTTTTTTGTGAGTGATTCAGAGCGCGGTAGTGTACCTCAGAATAAGAAAGGTTTCACGGTTGCTGCTAGTCCATTAAATCCAGTGAAGTTTGAACTTGGGATAATCTTATTTATTGGTTTTTTTCTATTAATCAGCGTAGGGGCTTTTATTGAATCTCCGTTTGCGCAGGTTGGGGTTTTAGCTGGGTATGGGATTATTAGTATGGTTTGGTTGGTTTATCGAACTAAGCGACTTATTCGGTTGAGTCAAAAAGAAAATGAGTAAACAAAAACGTTCCCTTTGGATGCAGCGTCATCTAGATGATAGTTTTGTGAAGAAAGCTCAAGCGGACGGTTTTCGCTCGCGTGCTGCTTACAAGCTATTGGAAATCAATGAAAAAGATAAGCTATTCCGACCAGGAATGTGTGTTGTTGATTTGGGGGCGGCACCTGGTGGTTGGACACAAGTTGCTTGTGATCTTGTGGGGGATAAAGGAAGAGTTATAGCGCTTGATATCTTACCGATGGATAATTTTGCTAATGCAGAAGTGATTCAAGGTGATTTTAGGGAAGATGAAATCTATCAAAAAATGCTCGATCTGCTCGGCGGTCAACACGTAGACCTTGTAATTAGTGATATGGCCCCCAATATCTCTGGTGTGCGTGCGGTTGATCAACCGAAGGCGATGTATTTAATCGAATTAGCGTTGGATTTTGCAAGCCAGACTTTAAAACCTGGTGGTAATTTTGTTACCAAAGCTTTTGAAGGTGAAGGCATTACTGAGTTTAGAAATTCAGTAAAGCAGTCATTTAACAAGATGTTGGTGAGAAAACCAGATGCGTCTCGTAGCGAAAGCCGGGAGCTATTTATTGTCGGCAAGGGTAAAAAATAGTCCCGATACGATTGAATAGTGATCTTTGTTGTCGTATAGAGATTTACAAGGTTCGCTGTTTTAAGGTGGCGCGTTTTTTTGTATTAGTGCATATTACACATTATTATAGAATTTATGGTTGCGAGTGGCTTTAATCGTTGAGTAGATTTGATGCATAGATCAATGCGTAGATCAATAATTAAGTAAGCCATTGGTAGTAATATTCAGTGAGATTTGGAGTCGTTATGTTTTTTGGCCGAATGTTAAGCCGATTCAATAAGGAAAATATTCAAGAAGAAGCGGGGATGTGCAAGTGAATGAAATGGTAAAAAACATTATATTATGGGTAGTTATTGCCATAGTATTAATGTCTGTCTTTAATAACTTTGCACCGCAAAGTAGTTCTTCTCGTCATATGGAGTATTCTCAATTCATTCATGAGATTAATTCTGGCCAAATTTCTAGCGTAATTATTGAAGGCCGTTCAATACGCGGAGTGCGTGTATCTGGTGATCGTTTTGTTACCTATGATCCAGGTGATTTAGGGTTGATAGGTGATTTGTTAGCGAATAACGTCAAAATGGATGTGAAGGCGCCAGAGCAACAAGGTCTGTTGATGCAGATTTTTATCTCTTGGTTTCCTATGCTTCTGCTTATTGGTGTTTGGGTTTTCTTCATGCGCCAAATGCAAGGTGGTGCTGGTGGCCGCGGAGCTATGTCATTCGGAAAATCAAAAGCGCGCATGTTGAGCGAGGACCAAGTCAAAGTCAGTTTTGCTGATGTTGCCGGTGTTGAAGAGGCAAAAGAAGAAGTTAGTGAGCTGGTTGAGTTTTTACGTGATCCGAGTAAATTCCAAAAGCTTGGTGGTAAAATTCCTCGCGGTGTGTTGATGGTAGGTTCACCTGGTACAGGTAAAACATTGTTGGCAAAAGCGATTGCTGGCGAGGCAAAAGTCCCATTTTTTACAATTTCAGGTTCTGACTTTGTGGAGATGTTTGTGGGTGTTGGTGCTTCGCGAGTACGGGATATGTTTGAACAGGCCAAAAAACATTCGCCATGTATCATTTTTATTGATGAAATTGATGCGGTAGGTCGCCATCGTGGTGCAGGTTTAGGTGGTGGTCACGATGAGCGTGAGCAAACACTAAATCAATTGTTAGTTGAGATGGATGGTTTTGAGGGCAACGAAGGTGTCATCATTATTGCCGCTACTAACAGACCTGATGTTCTCGATCCTGCGTTACTAAGGCCTGGTCGATTTGATCGCCAGGTTACTGTTCCATTGCCAGATGTGCGTGGGCGTGACCAGATTATTCGTGTCCATATGCGCAAAGTGCCGTTAGCTGACGATGTTAAGCCTCGTGTATTAGCTCGTGGAACGCCTGGTTTTTCTGGTGCTGATCTAGCCAATCTTGTAAACGAAGCCGCGTTATTTGCTGCGCGTGGTAACAAAAAGCTGGTAGATATGCTGGATTTTGAACGGGCCAAAGACAAGATCATGATGGGTGCAGAACGTAAGAGCATGGTGATGAGCGATGAGGAGAAAAAACTTACCGCTTATCATGAAGCCGGTCATGCGATAGTGGGCTTAACGGTTCCATCGCACGATCCCGTGTATAAAGTGTCAATTATTCCTCGCGGTAGAGCTTTGGGTGTGACCATGTTCTTGCCGGAAGAGGATCGTTATAGTTACAGCAAACAACGTTTACAAAGCCAAATATGTAGCCTCTTTGGTGGGCGAATTGCGGAAGAAATAATTTTTGGCTTTGAATTTGTGACTACGGGAGCGTCAAACGATATCCAGCGTAGTACAGATATTGCGCGTAATATGGTGACAAAATGGGGATTGTCGGAAAAGCTAGGGCCGTTGGTTTATGCGGAAGACGAAGGCGAAGTGTTTTTGGGGCGTTCAGTCACACAGCACAAAGGCGTGTCCGATGAAACATCTCACACTATAGATGAAGAAGTTAGAAATATTGTTGACCATAACTATGAGGTTTCGAAAAAAATACTTGAAGATAAAATTGACATCCTTCACGCGATGGCAGAAGCATTGATCAAGTACGAAACAATTGATAAAGGGCAAATCGACAATATTATGCGTGGTAATCCACCAGGTGATCCAAGTAATTGGGATGAGTCTGATCTTGATGGTACGCCTGAAGATATGGATGAAAAAAGCGAGCAAGCTTCCAAGAAAGGCAAGCCTGATGCGAGTGTGGGCGGTCCTGTAAATCAAAACTGATTTAATTCGTAGTTTTTATATAATATAAAGCTGGCGCACATAATGTGCGCCAGCTTTTTTTATGCCCAGTTTTTTGCTTATGGATAAAGTATGTTAAATAGCAACTTTAATATCATGGGGGTGCTAAATGTCACGCCTGATTCATTCTTCGATGGTGGGGAATATAACTGTTTAGAGTTGGCAGTTGAGCAGGCTTTGCGTATGGAGTCGGCTGGTGCAAAAGTTATTGATGTAGGCGGTGAATCGACACGGCCTGGTGCGGCAGAAGTTACTGTTGAACAAGAGTTAAATCGAGTTGTGCCGGTTATTGAAGCAATTCGCAAACGTAGTGACGTTTTGATTTCTATTGATACGAGTAAAGCTGCGGTCATGGAGGCGGCAATTGCTGCAGGAGCCAGTATCATTAACGATGTTCGAGGATTGTCACAGCCAGGTGCGATAGAGGCTGCAGTTGCACTTGATGTCCCCGTTTGTTTAATGCACATGCAAGGACAGCCACGCACGATGCAGGCAAATCCAGAATATGAAAATGTTGTGGCAGATGTGCTGGCATATCTATTGGAGAAAACAGATGAGTGTATTGCGCACGGAATAAAACAATCCAATATTTGGATCGATCCTGGTTTCGGGTTTGGTAAAACTGTTTCGCACAATTTGTCATTGCTAAAACATTTACATCAGTTTGTCGATACAGGCTATCCTGTACTTGTGGGGATGTCGCGTAAATCGATGCTGGGTGCAATATTGGATGTGTCAGTGGAAGAGCGTTTGGCTGGTAGTTTGGCACTTGCAACAATTGCATGTTTAAATGGTGCAGCAATAATACGTGTTCACGATGTGGAAGAGACGGTTCATGTAGCAAAAGTTTGTGCAGCGTATAAAAAAGTTGAATGATAAATTGAGATATAAAATTTCCATCAGCAAAGCTTAGTGCTTATGTGCTTGTTTGAGTGTGGTTGAAAGACGATTATAAAAATAAGAAACTAAAAATAAGAAACGGTGTATGTGATGGCGCCAGAAAAGATTAACGCAGGAGTTATAGAGTGAGTAGAAGATATTTTGGTACTGATGGAATTCGCGGCAAGGTTGGTGATGCGCCAATTAATCCTGAGTTTGTATTAAAATTAGGTTGGGCTGCTGGTCATGTGCTCGCAAGTCACGGACGAAGAAAAGCTGTTATTGGTAAAGATACGAGAATTTCAGGCTATATGTTTGAGTCAGCTTTGCAAGCAGGGTTGTCTGCTGCAGGTGTTGATGTGCGAATGTTAGGCCCGATGCCGACTCCAGCCATTGCTTATCTCACAAGAACACTACACGCGAGTGCCGGCATTGTCATTAGTGCTTCGCACAATCCTCATCAAGATAACGGCATTAAGTTTTTCTCCGCTGAAGGAAGTAAATTACCCGATAAATTGGAATATGAGATCGAAGACGCGATTGATATGCCTATGACAACGGTGGACTCTTCTGCGTTAGGTAAGTCAGTACGTATTGTGGATGCTGGTGGTCGCTATATAGAATTTTGTAAAAGTACAGTTCCTATGAAGTTGGATCTTCGTGGAATTAAGATTGTGGTTGATTGCGCGCATGGTGCAACCTATTTTGTTGGCCCGAGTGTCTTTAAAGAATTGGGTGCGGAAGTGATTGCAATTGGGGTGGAGCCTGACGGGCTGAATATTAATGAAGGTTGTGGTTCAACTAACCCCAAAGTACTGCAAGAAAGGGTATTGAAGCACGGGGCTGACTTTGGTGTCGGTTTTGATGGCGATGGTGACCGTGTGGTCATGGTTGATGAAAAAGGTGAGGTGCTTGATGGGGATGAGCTGGTTTTTATTATTGCTCAATCTCGAAAAAAATCTGATCAGTTAAAAGGTGGTGTGGTTGGGACGGTTATGACCAACTTTGGGATGGAGGCGGCGCTGCAAGAGAACGGAATTCCGTTTGCGAGAGCTAGAGTGGGTGATCGCCACGTACTCGAAATGATGAGTCAAAATGATTGGTATCTTGGTGGCGAGTCTTCCGGCCATATAATTTGTTTGGATAGAACAACTACCGGTGATGGTATCGTCTCAGCACTTCAAGTAATTGCTGCGCTTGTTGATTCCGGTCGAACATTGCATGAGCTTAAAGCGGGCATGCGAAAATATCCTCAGTCTATGATTAATGTGCGTCGCACAAGAGATATCGACGTTGATAGTAATGAGCACATTCAAAAAGCCATTAAAGATGTTGAAAGTGAGCTTGGTGGTAAAGGTCGGGTTTTATTAAGGCCATCGGGAACTGAGCCAGTGGTGCGAGTTATGGTCGAAGGTAGGGATCCGGTATTGGTCGATTCATTGACCAAAGAACTGGCTGAGATTGTTGAGACGGAGCTTAACCAGGAAGCGTAAAAACTTTTCCGTCTGAAAAATAGACGATTGTGCCAGTTGTATAAATAATGATAAAAAAATCACTAGAGAAGGCATAGCAGCCGCGATAAAATTTGATTTTTATTGAATCGCCCGGTAAGCTTGCCTGCTTTTTAACGCCCGAGGAAATAAACAGAATGCGCAGACCACTTGTCGCTGGAAATTGGAAACTGAATGGTTCCAGAGAGAGCATCCAAAGTTTGGTTAACGGACTTCTCAACGGCATGTCACAAGTGAATGAAGCCGAAGTGCTTGTCTGTCCATCATTTGTTTACATTTCAGACGTTGCTAAACAGTTAGAAGGCAGCTCAATAGTATTCGGTGGTCAGGATGTTGCCAAAGAAGAAGTAGGGGCTTATACCGGCGAAGTATCGGTTGCTATGCTTGGTGATATAGGTTGTTCGTACACAATTGTAGGCCACTCAGAACGTCGAGCACTGTATGGTGATTCTGATAAAATCGTTGCCGAAAAATTTGCCGCTGCGCAAAAAGGTGGTGTAACGCCGATTCTTTGTGTAGGCGAGCTGCTTGAAGAGCGTGAAGCTGGTGAAACTGAAAAAGTAGTTGAGCGCCAAATGCAAGCGGTTGTTGACTTGGTTGGTGTTAAAGCGCTGGAAAAAGCAGTTATTGCTTATGAGCCAGTTTGGGCAATCGGCACGGGTAAAACGGCTAGCCCAGAGCAAGCGCAGGAAGTACATGCATTCATTCGTAGCTGGATTAATAAAGAAGATGCGAGTGTTGCAGATAAAGTAAGAATTTTATATGGCGGTAGCGTGAAAGCTGCCAATGCCAAAGAGTTATTTTCACAAACCGATATTGATGGTGGCCTCATTGGTGGTGCATCATTAGCAGCAGATGAGTTTATTAGCATCTGCGTAGCCGCAGGATAGAAAAATGGATACAGCATTATTAATTGTTCATGTTGCTATTGCAGTGGGCCTTGTTGCTCTGATTTTATTGCAACAAGGTAAGGGAGCAGACATGGGAGCCGCATTTGGTGCGGGGGCTTCTCAAACTGTATTTGGTGCTCGTGGGTCTGGTTCTTTTCTTTCGCGCACTACAGCGGTTCTCGCAACAGTATTCTTTATTACAAGTTTGACGCTTGCCTATTTTTCAGGGCAGGCAAATCCTTCTAGCAGTGTGGTGAAGTCGATTGATGCGGCGCCTTCTGCGATACTGGGCACTCCAGTAGAGCAGGGTGATGTGCCATCAGATCTTCCTGCAGTTCCAAATGAATCACCGGTGGGTGATTTGCCGCCAGAATAATCCTGGTAAATAATTTGCCGACGTGGTGGAATTGGTAGACACGCTGTCTTGAGGGGGCAGTGGCGTAAGCTGTGCCGGTTCGACTCCGGCCGTCGGCACCATTTTCAATTATTCCTTAATAAAGATCATGCTTAAGTTTATTTTAAACAAATTCATAACCGTCTGATTTTGAAGGAATAATGTTGTGTGTCATAACTTGACATAATATGCAGGTGTAGCCTAGACTGCTTGCACTGTTTTTACGGCTTATCAAATAAGTAAAAATTTGAAAGCCTTATATCTTGGATGAATAAATGTTGCGCGATAAACGCGCAGCAGTCGTTGAGGGGGGATTGTGTTAGAAAACTACCTGCCAATTCTGGTCTTTATAATATTGGGAGCCATCTTCGGTGGTGCACCAATAGTGATTAGTATGCTTGCTGCACCAAATAGACCAGACGATGAAAAACTATCTGCATATGAGTGTGGTTTTGCGCCCTTTGAAGATTCACGTTTAAAGTTTGACGTGCGGTTCTACCTTGTTGCCATCTTGTTCATCATTTTTGACTTGGAAATCGCCTTCCTGTTCCCTTGGGCCGTTGTGCTTAACGATATAGGATGGTTTGGTTATGGTGCTATGGTTGTATTTTTAGCAATCCTGGTTATCGGTTTTATTTATGAATGGAAGAAGGGAGCCTTGGAATGGGAATAGAAGGTGTTCTCCAAAAAGGCGTTGTAACAACTACCGCCGACTACCTAATTAATTGGGGGCGTACCGGTTCTATGTGGCCGAATATGTTTGGCTTGGCGTGTTGCGCTGTTGAGATGATGCATGCAGGTTGCGCACGCTACGATCTGGATCGTTTTGGTGTTATATTTCGTCCCAGCCCTCGCCAATCAGATGTGATGATTGTTGCAGGAACATTAGTAAATAAAATGGCTCCGGCATTGCGCAAAGTTTATGATCAGATGTCTGAACCACGTTGGGTCATCTCCATGGGATCTTGTGCGAATGGCGGTGGTTATTACCACTACTCCTATTCAGTGGTTCGTGGTTGTGATCGAATTGTTCCTGTTGATATATATGTTCCTGGTTGTCCTCCGACTGCTGAAGCGTTGCTTTACGGAATTATTCAGTTACAAAACAAGATCAAACAAACCAATACCATTGCCCGAACGTGAGACGTATTCATGGCAAAAGATAATCAATTATTACTCGAACAACTCAACGAAACTTTTTCTACGAAAATTGTTACTAGCGTACTCTCTGACTGTGATGAAGTGACGATTGTTGTTGATCCAAAAAATATTCTTGAAGTCTGTACGACACTACGAGATAGCGAAAAGTTCTCTTTTGAACAACTGATCGATATTTGTGGTGTTGATTACATTGCATACGGTGATACTGAGTGGAGTACTCAGGCGGCAACTGAAACGGGTTTCAGTCGTGGTCGTGTGAATGGAAAAGATAAGCTCCACCAGTGGGATCAGCCACGTTTTGCTGTGGTTTATCATCTCATCTCTTATAAGCATAACAGCCGACTGCGTGTTCGGGCGTTTGTTGAAGAAGATTTACCGCGCATTGATTCCGTAACCGGTATTTGGAAATGTGCTGATTGGTTTGAACGTGAGACATTTGATCTGTTCGGAATTATCTTCGAAGGTCATCCAGATTTACGACGCTTGTTAACCGATTATGGTTTTATCGGCCATCCATTCAGAAAAGATTTTCCTGTAGCTGGTCATGTTGAAATGCGATATGACGAAGAGAAAAAACGTGTGGTGTATGAGCCTGTGAGTATTGAAGAACGCACATTGGTGCCTCGTGTAATTCGTGACGACCATCGTTATATGACGGATAACAAGGAGTAGGGTCGTGTCAGAAATTAAGAATTACACTCTAAATTTTGGTCCTCAACATCCTGCGGCGCATGGTGTATTACGTTTGGTTCTTGAAATGGATGGTGAGGTAATCGAACGTGCCGATCCACATATTGGTTTATTACATCGCGGAACCGAAAAATTAGCGGAAACAAAACCGTATAACCAAAGCATTGGTTACATGGATCGTTTAGATTATGTATCCATGATGGCAAATGAGCATGGTTATGTTCTTGCCATAGAAAAATTGCTCGGCATTGAAGCACCGATTCGTGCGCAATATATTCGTGTGATGTTTGATGAGATCACTCGTCTGCTTAACCACTTAATGTGGTTAGGAGCGCATGCAATGGATATCGGTGCAATGACAGTTTTTCTCTATGCATTCCGTGAACGTGAAGATTTGTTGGATTGCTACGAAGCTGTTTCGGGCGCGCGCATGCATGCGACATACTATCGTCCAGGCGGGGTTTACCGTGATCTACCTGATTCCATGCCGCAGTATAAAGCGTCAAAATGGACTAACGAAAAAGGTACGGTCAAGCGTAACGAAAATCGTCAAGGTTCTCTTTTAGATTTCATTGAAGATTTTAGCAATCGTTTTCCAACCTATGTTGACGAATATGAAACACTGCTTACTGAAAACCGAATTTGGAAACAGCGAACCGTTGGTATAGGTGTTGTTTCTCCTGAAGAGGCGCTGCAGCTTGGTTTTACTGGCCCGATGCTTCGTGGTTCTGGTATTGAGTGGGATATTCGTAAAAAGCAGCCGTATGAAGTTTACGATAAGCTAGATTTTGATATTCCTGTTGGCGTAACAGGTGATACTTATGATCGTTATTTGGTTCGAGTTGAAGAGATGCGTCAATCAAATCGAATCATTAAGCAATGTATTAACTGGTTAAGAAAAAACCCTGGCCCGGTTATGCTGGGTGAGCATAAAGTGACTCCGCCAAATCGTGTTGCGATGAAAGATGACATGGAAGGCTTAATTCATCACTTTAAACTTTTTACCGAAGGTTATTGTGTACCTGAAGGCGAAGCATATGCGGCAGTCGAACATCCTAAAGGTGAGTTCGGTTGTTATATTGTTTCTGATGGCGCAAATAAGCCTTACCGATTGAAAATTCGTGCACCAGGTTTTACCCATATTGCAGCGACAGATGCTATGGCTCGAGGTCACATGCTGGCAGACGTAGTCGCGATTATTGGTACGCAAGATATTGTATTTGGAGAGGTCGATCGTTAATGACTGAGAATCTAACACAGACGTTATCGACAGAAGTGTATGCTGAAATCGATAAATGGATTGCAAAATATCCAGCAGAGCAAAAGCAATCTGCAGTAATACCTGCGCTCCACATTGTGCAAGATAATTACAACGGTTATTTGACAACTGAATTGATGGATGCAGTGGCAGACCATTTAGATATGCAACCGATGTCGGTTTATGAAGTTGCAACTTTTTACTCCATGTATGAAATGAAACCTGTGGGTAAAAACAAAATCTGCATTTGCACTAACGTCTCTTGCCAACTACGAGGTAGCGACGAGATTGTTGCTCACATCAAAGATCGATTAGGTATCGGGCTTGGCGAGACTACAGCAGATAATAAATTCACTTTAAAAGAGGTGGAATGTTTAGGTGCATGTGGCGGTGCTCCCATGTTCTTGCTGAATAAAAAGTATTACGAAAATCTCACTCCTGAAAAGGTGGATGAGATTATTGACTCAGTTAACAGAGACTAGGGCTAAGTAATGGTTAATGAGGTTTGTTTTCGTACCTTAGATAAAGATAAACCATGGACGTTAGATACGTATCTGGCCAACGATGGTTATAAGGCGTGGAAGAAGATTTTAAAAGAGAAGACTTCACCTGATGAAATTATTAATCAGTTGAAGACTTCAGTACTTCGTGGTCGTGGTGGTGCAGGATTTCCTACCGGCTTGAAGTGGAGCTTTATGCCACGTAACACCGAAGGGCAGAAGTATATCGTCTGTAATTCAGACGAAGGTGAGCCGGGCACATTTAAGGATAGAGATATTCTTCGTTACAACCCACACGCTTTGATCGAGGGTATGGCAATAGCGGGTTATACTATTGGAGCGACAGTTGGTTACAACTATATCCGTGGTGAATTCTATGAGCCAATAGAACGCTTTGAAGCAGCGGTTGAAGAGGCTCGTGCAGCAGGGTTGATCGGCAACAATATTATGAAGTCAGGTGTTGATTTTGATGTTCATATGCAACCCGGTGCCGGCGCTTATATTTGTGGCGAAGAGACTGCTTTGCTTGAGTCAATCGAAGGCAAAAAAGGTCAACCACGATTCAAACCACCTTTCCCGGCGAGTTACGGTCTCTACGGCCGTCCAACCACGATTAATAATACCGAGACACTCTCTTCTGTGCCTTCCATTATGCGTAATGGTGGACAATGGTTCTTGGATTTGGGTAAACCAAACAATGGTGGCTCAAAAATATTTTCTGTATCCGGTCATGTAAACAAACCGGGGAACTACGAAGTTCCCATGGGTACACCATTCTCAGAGCTATTAGAGATGGCCGGTGGTGTATTGAACGGAAACAAACTTAAAGCTGTTATTCCTGGAGGATCATCCACACCTGTATTGCCGGGTGATGCGATGATGGAAGTATCCATGGATTATGATTCGATTGCAAAAGCCGGTTCCATGTTAGGTGCTGGTTCAGTTATTGTTATGGATGAAACCACCTGTATGGTGAAAACCCTTGCGCGGATTGCTCACTTCTATTTTGAGGAATCATGTGGACAATGTACGCCATGTCGCGAAGGTACAGGTTGGTTATCACGTGTTGTTCATCGTATTGAACACGGCAAAGGAAGGCCAGAAGATCTGGATTTGCTTGTTGATGTTTCATCGAAAATCGAAGGCCATACTATCTGCGCTTTAGGCGATGCTGCGGCAATGCCGGTTGCCAGTTTCATTAAGCATTTCCGTGATGAATTTCAGTACCACATCGATCACGGCAAGTGCATGGTGTAAAGCGAGAGACAGGACATTACACAATGGTAAAAATAGAAATAGACGGTAAACAAATCGAAGCGCGTGATGGTGACATGGTTATCGAAGCGGCTGATGCTGCGGGTGTTTATATCCCAAGATTCTGTTACCACAAAAAACTCTCTATCGCTGCCAATTGCCGAATGTGCTTGGTTGAAGTAGAGAAAGCGCGTAAACCACTACCTGCCTGTGCAACGCCTGTGACTGATGGCATGAAAGTCACAACCAAATCGAAAAATGCTTTGGCTGCACAAAAAGGTGTGATGGAATTTTTACTGATTAATCATCCACTAGATTGCCCTATTTGCGACCAGGGCGGTGAGTGTGAATTACAAGATGTCGCGATAGGGTACGGCAGCGATGTGTCGCGCTACTCAGAGCGAAAACGTGTTGTTGCTGACAAGAACCTTGGTTCTTTGATCTCGACAGAAATGACACGCTGTATTCATTGTACGCGTTGTGTGCGTTTCGGTGACGAGATTGCTGGAATTAAAGAGTTGGGTGCAACGGGGCGCGGTGAACACATGCAGATCGGCACTTATATCGAACACGCCGTCGAATCTGAAGTCTCTGGTAACGTAATTGATCTTTGTCCTGTAGGCGCGTTAACGTCTAAACCATTTCGTTTCTCAGCGCGAGCTTGGGAGATGCAACAGAGAGATGGTATTGCCGCACATGATTGTTTAGGGTCTAACATTCATGCACATGTTAAAGGTGGCAAGATAAAACGTGTTGCACCGATGGATAACGAACAGATAAATGAAACTTGGATTTCGGACCGAGATCGTTTTAGTTACGAAGGTTATGAAAGTGCTGATCGCGCAGCATTTCCGATGGTCAAAGAGAATGGCAGTTGGAAACAAGTAGATTGGCAAACGGCGTTAGATAAAGCCTTTAGCGGGATTAATAAAGCACTTAATGATTCTGTTGATAACGTAGGTTTTCTTGGCTCTCCAAATTCAACGTCTGAAGAACTTTATTTGATGCAGAAATTGGCGCGTAGTCAAGGTGTAAACAATATTGATCATCGTCTACGTCAACAAGACTTTTCAATTCAAGATCAATATCCAGCATATCGTTCTCTCGGACAAAAATTATCAGATCTTGATTCATTAAATGCTGCATTATTTGTTGGCTCTAATGTTCGTAAAGAACAGCCAATCGCGGGTTTGAAAATTCGTAAAGCAGCATTAGCTGGTGGAAAAATCTCGTTTATCAATAGTAAGGTGAACGAATTTCGTTTTCCTGTCACAGCCAATATAGCGGTTTCTCCAACAGATACAGTGTCACAACTCGCATCTGTGTTAGCTGCTGTTAAAGGTGCAAAAGTTGATAATGCTGCGGTAAAAAATCTCATCGCTAAAGCTAAACCTTCTGTTGAACATAAAGCGATTGCGGAGTCACTAACTGAAGGCGAGTCTTCCACAATCATATTAGGTAGTGATGCAATTAATAGTCCGAATGCTTCTGAGATAGAAGTACTTGCGAGTGCATTAGCGGCCGCAACTAATTCTAAATTGGGTTATTTAACTGATGGTGCGAATAGTAGCGGTGCTTCTATTGTGGGGGCGTTACCACACCGAACAGTTACAGGAAATTCAGATAAAACGGGTTTAACAGCTAGTCAGATGTTTGATAGTCAATTAGGCGCTTACGTGCTTATGAATATCGAGCCTGAATTTGATTGCGCAAATCCAGTGAAAAGTATTGAAGCGTTGAAGAGTGCAGATTGTGTTGTTAGCTTGACGCCATATATTACTGATAGCATCAAATCGTATGCTGATGTGATATTGCCAGTGGCGACTTCAGTCGAAACCGCCGGTACTTACGTTAATGTTGCGGGTGATTGGCAGAGTTTCAACGGTATAGCTCCACCGGTTGGTGAGGCGCGTCCTGCTTGGAAAGTGCTGCGCGTATTCGGTAACCTTTTCGAAGCAAACGGTTTTGACTACATAAGTGTCGAAGATATTCTGGAAGAGATCGAAACGCAAACTAAAACGTTGGATACAGAGCTCAAACCATATACGCTTTCTACTATTGAAGCTGCGGGTTCCAGTGATGGATTAATTCGAGTGGGTGGTGTTGCTGTTCACGGTTCAGATAACGTCGTACGTCGTGCGACTGCGTTGCAGGAAACAAAAGACGCGATAGCTGATCAGTTTATTTCACTATCAGAAGCGACGGCAAAATCTTTTAATGTAGAAAATGGTGATAAGGTTGTTGTACAACAAGGTGACGAACGTGTTACTGGAACGGTACGAATTGACAAGGGATTGGCTGAGCGTTGTGTCTCAATACCTTCAGGTACTCCGCTAAGTGCGCAGCTTGGTGCACAGGCAGCTAGTGTAATAATAGAAAAATCTGCAACCGCAGAACAAAACAATGAAGAAATTGTGAGAGCTTCCAATGCTTGATTTGATTGACAATTTACTTTCAGTTTTTCCAGAAATGCTACAAACGCTAATCTGGATAGTCTTAAAAATCCTGGTAATTGCAATACCTGTTATGGGTGCTGTAGCTTATATCACTTTGGCTGAACGTAAAGTCATCAGTTATATCCAGGTTCGTATCGGACCAAACCGGGTTGGCCCTCGTGGATTACTTCAACCGATTGCTGATGCGCTTAAACTGATAATGAAAGAAACAATTATCCCAACCAGCGCCAATAAAATGCTCTTTATTGTTGCGCCAGTGTTGGCATTTATTCCGATAATTGCCTCTTTTGCTGTCATTCCTTTTGATGACGGATTAATTCTTTCTGACATCGATGCAGGTTTGCTCTATTTGCTTGCGATGACATCGATGGGTGTCTATGGAATTATTATCGCCGGCTGGGCATCGAACTCTAAGTATGCATTGCTTGGTGCGATTCGTTCTGCCGCGCAAATTGTTTCCTATGAAATTGCTATGGGTTTTGCACTTGTTTGTGTATTGATGGCCGGTGGTAGTTTGAATTTGGTTGATATTGTTGAAGCACAGAGTGGTAGTTTTATCCACTGGTTCTGGATTCCTCTATTCCCCATGTTCATTATCTACTTTTTATCAGGTGTGGCTGAAACCAACCGTGCGCCTTTTGACGTGGCTGAAGGTGAATCTGAAATCGTTGCCGGTTTTCACGTAGAATATTCAGCAATGACGTTTTCCGTATTTTTTCTTGCTGAATACTCAGCAATGATTATTATCTCATTACTGACTGCGTTGATGTTTCTTGGTGGTTGGTTGTCTCCATTTCAAGGCATCCCATTTTTAGAAGCGGCTTTTGAGTGGGTACCTGGTATCGTGTGGTTGATACTTAAAACTTCATTTTTCTTATTCCTGTTTTTATGGTTCCGTGCAACATTTCCACGTTATCGCTACGATCAGATCATGCGCTTGGGTTGGAAGATTTTTATTCCGATCACCATTGTCTGGATTGTTGTATTAGGTGTAGCGATTCTTGGTGGCCTTGGTCCATGGTTCGATTAATAGGGAGAGGGTAGAGAGAATGAGTACAGCAGTAAAATATATTAAAAGCCTTTTCCTTTGGGAGTTGTTGAAGGGATTGCAGCTGACCGGAAAATATCTGTTTGCACGAAAGATTACCGTTCAATATCCAGAAGAAAAAACACCGCTTTCACCACGATTTAGAGGGTTACATGCGCTACGTCGTTATCCGAATGGCGAAGAACGTTGCATAGCCTGTAAATTGTGCGAAGCAGTTTGTCCTGCATTGGCAATTACCATTGAATCGGAACAACGTGATGATGGCACACGTCGTACAACTCGCTACGACATTGATCTATTTAAGTGTATTTACTGTGGGTTCTGTGAAGAATCATGTCCAGTAGATTCAATTGTTGAGACACGAGAGTTTGAATATATTTTCGAAAAACGTGGCGAAAACATTATGACTAAAGAAAAGTTGCTCACTGTGGGTGACGAACACGAAGCACAAATTGCTGCTGACCGAGCTGCAGATGCACGGTTTAGATAACGCGGAGCCAACAGATACATGAGTGCAGAATTAATCATCTTTTATCTATTTGCAGCAATACTTGTTGCTGCCAGCTTTATGGTAATTACTATTCGTAATCCTGTAAAAGCAGCGCTATCGTTGGTTTTAGCGTTTATTGCTTGTGCTGGAGTTTGGATATTGCTAGAAGCAGAATTTCTCGCTATCACATTAGTGCTTGTCTATGTGGGTGCGGTTATGGTGCTTTTCCTCTTCGTCGTTATGATGCTAGATGTCAATTTGGCACCACTGAAAGAGGGCTTCACACGTTACCTTCCATTGGGGGCAATTATTGCGGTAATTATCGTTATTGAAATCGCTATTATTGTTGGTCCCGAGAGGTTTGGTTTGGAAGTGGTTCCAGCACCTGAGGCAATGGCGGCAGACTTCAGTAACACCAAAGAATTGGGTCGTTTACTGTATGTTCAATATGTATACCCATTTGAGTTGGCTGCGGTCATTCTGGTTGTCGCAATTGTTGCTGCTATCGCTCTAACGCTTAGACCTAAACGTCATAGCAAATTTATTCAGGTTGAAACTCAACTTGATGTGCAAAGAAATGATCGGGTACGTATGGTCAAAATGGCGGCAGAAAAGAAAAAAGCGCCAAGTCGAAAGAATCAAGGATAAAGAACCCATGTTATCGCTATCACATTTTCTCATTCTAGGTGCAATACTGTTTTGTATAAGTATCGCGGGTATTTTTTTGAATCGAAAAAACATCATTATCCTTCTTATGGCGATCGAGTTGATGTTGCTCGCTGTTAATATGAATTTTGTTGCTTTTTCCCATTACTTGGGAGATACAGCAGGGCAGATTTTCGTTTTCTTTATTCTTACCGTTGCTGCCGCTGAAGCTGCAATTGGCTTGGCAATTTTGGTTGTATTGTTTAGAAATAAACGAACAATCAATGTTGACGACTTGGATGTGTTGAAAGGTTAGGAGCAGGCTAAAGAAATGGAAAATATCTATCTTGCAATAGTCCTTGCGCCACTTATTGGTTCTATCATCGCAGGGCTGTTTGGTAAAAAAATTGGCACTGCTGGTGCGCACACTGTCACCATTATTGGTGTGGCAATTTCCTGTGCGTTGTCGTTCTATGTTTTTAAACATCATGTTTTTGATGGTGCAGCAGTATTTAATGCTGCGGTTTACACATGGGGCGTGAGCGATGGTTTCACTTTTGAAATTGGTTTTCTTGTTGATCAGTTAACAGCCATGATGATGGTTGTTGTGACGTTTGTATCTTTGATGGTGCATATCTATACCATCGGTTATATGAAAGGTGACCCTGGTTATCAGCGTTTCTTCTGCTACATTTCTTTGTTCACCTTCTCAATGCTTATGTTGGTTATGGCGAATAACTTCATGCAGTTGTTCTTTGGCTGGGAAGCGGTTGGTTTGGTTTCATATCTGCTAATTGGATTTTGGTATAAACGTGAAACTGCAATCTATGCAAACCTAAAAGCGTTCCTTGTTAACCGTGTGGGTGACTTTGGGTTTATTCTCGGTATTGCGGTTGTCTTGGTGTATTTCAACAGTCTTGATTATCAAGACGTGTTCGATAATGCAGGTAATCTATCGACGTTAACGGTTCAGGTTATTCCAGGTGTCGAATGGAATGTTATTACGTTAATCTGTATTTTATTATTTGTCGGTGCAATGGGTAAATCTGCTCAGGTTCCACTGCATGTTTGGTTACCTGATTCTATGGAAGGCCCGACACCTATTTCTGCATTGATCCACGCAGCAACAATGGTAACCGCTGGTGTATTCATGGTTGCTCGTATGTCTCCGCTTTATGAATGGTCGGAAACAGCTTTAAGTTTTGTTTTGATTATCGGTGCAATTACTGCGCTGTTTATGGGCTTCCTCGGTTTGATTCAAAACGACATCAAACGCGTTGTGGCTTACTCGACACTTTCGCAATTAGGTTACATGGTTGTTGCCTTAGGTGCTTCAGCTTACGCAGCAGGTCTTTTCCACTTGATGACTCATGCGTTTTTTAAAGCGCTGTTATTTTTGGCTGCGGGCTCAGTAATTATCGCCATGCATCATGAGCAAGATATTCGTAAGATGGGTGGTTTGAAAAAATATTTACCGATTACCTATGCAACCTCATTGATCGGTTCATTGGCGTTGATTGGATTTCCTGGCTTATCTGGTTTCTTTTCTAAAGACGCAATTATTGAGGCAGTAGGGCACTCTGAATTAACGGGTTCCAGCTTCGCTTATATTTGTGTGTTGTTAGGTGTTTTTGTTACCGCATTGTATAGCTTTAGAATGTTCTTCCTGGTATTCCATGGCAAAGAACGTATGGATGAGCATACCAAGTCTCATCTTAAAGAAAGCCCATTAGTAGTCACTGTGCCATTGATCTTGTTGGCGATTCCTTCAGTAATTATCGGTGGAATGACTATCGGTCCAATGCTCTTTGGTGACTATTTCGGAAGCTCACTTGTGGTATTTAAAGAACATGATGTGTTAGCGCAGATGGGTGAAAATTTTACCGGCGCTTTGGGATTTATTCTCCATGGCTTAATGACGCCTGCTTTCTACTTATCAATGGCAGGTTTGGCGACAGCTTGGTACATTTATATGAAGAAGCCGTCAATCGCGGCGGATTTCAAAGAAAAATATAAACCAATCTATAACGTACTAGATAACGCATATGGCTGTGACGATTTCAATGACAAATGGTTTGCCGGTGGCTCCCGTCGTATTGGAAGCATTCTGTTCAAGTTCGGCGATAGAAAAATTATTGACGATGGAATAGTAAACAATACAGCAGCAACCGTTAATTGGTGGGCCGGAGTAACTCGCTATTTGCAAACAGGTTATCTCTATCACTACGCCTTTGCGATGATCTTGGGGCTGGTTGGACTAGTTTCTTGGATATTTATTATATAAAGCAGGGCTTGAAAGGAATTATTTGAATGTTCTCAGATTTATCATTATTGAGTCTTCTCATTTGGCTACCGATTGTCGGTGGCTTTGCAGTGCTGGCAACAGGAGCGGATAAAAATCCTGGCTTAGCTCGCATACTTTCGTTAGTGGTTGCTGTTTTAACCTTTTTGTTATCGATTCCACTCTATACGTCATTTGATACCACAACAGCTGCAATGCAGTTTGTTGAAAAAGCGCCTTGGATTAGCACGTTCAATATTCATTACCACCTTGGTGTTGATGGTATTTCCATGCCACTTATTTTATTAACCACCTTTACAACAATATTGGTTGTGGCTGCCGGTTGGGAAGTTATACAGAATAAAGCTGCACAGTACATGGCTGCATTCCTAATTATGGAAGGATTGATGGTTGGTGTGTTTGCCGCGCTTGATTCAATTCTTTTCTATGTTTTCTGGGAAGCGATGTTGATACCGATGTTTATTGTTATTGGTATTTGGGGTGGGCCTAATCGTGTTTATGCGACGATTAAGTTCTTCCTTTATACTTTTCTCGGATCGGTATTCATGTTGGTTGCGTTGATCTACATGTATACACAATCAGGAAGTTTCGGCATCCTCGATTTTCATGCGCTACCACTTAGCATGGACGAACAAATTCTTATCTTTTTGGCATTCCTTATCGCGTTTGCGGTTAAGGTTCCCATGTGGCCGGTACATACTTGGTTACCCGATGCTCACGTAGAAGCTCCAACAGGTGGCTCTGTCATACTGGCAGCAATCATGTTGAAGATGGGAGCCTACGGTTTTCTTCGTTTTAGTTTACCCATCACACCAGGAGCCAGTGCCGAATTAGATTGGTTTGTGATTTTATTATCACTCATTGCGGTGGTTTACATCGGCTTTGTTGCACTTGCGCAAAGCGACATGAAAAAGCTTATCGCATATTCATCGATTTCGCATATGGGGTTTGTCACACTGGGTTTTTTCCTTGCTTTCAGCATCTACGAAAATACGGGTAGCTATCAAGGTGCTGCATTAGGTATTGAAGGTGCGATGGTACAAATGATTTCCCACGGTTTTGTTTCAGGCGCGCTGTTCCTTTGTGTTGGCGTGCTCTATGACAGATTACATAGTAGAGAAATAAGTGCTTATGGTGGCGTGGCGAACACAATGCCGATCTTTGCTGGTTTTGCCGTACTGTTTGCCATGGCGAATACGGGCTTGCCAGGAACATCAGGTTTTGTTGGTGAGTTTATGGTTATTCTTGCTGCCGCTAAAGCTAACTTCTGGATTGCATTCTTAGCAGCGACAACGTTAATTATTGGTGCTGCGTATACATTGTGGATGGTCAAACGCGTTATCTTTGGCGAAGTCGGCAATGAAGGGGTAGCCAAGTTGAAGGACTTGAATCGCCGAGAATTTTGGATATTGGGTTCACTCGCGATACTGACTATTTTATTAGGTGTTTGGCCAAATCCATTACTCGAAGTAATGCATGCCACGGTTGATAATTTAGTGAATCATATTGCTGATCCAAAAATATAATCGATTAGAGACGAACAAATGACAATAGCTTTATCTGAATTCGCGCCTTTATTACCAGAGATTTTTATTCTGATAATGGCCTGTGCTGTGTTGATTATTGATTTGTATCTAACAGATAAAAATCGACATATTAGTTATTTATTAACGCTTGCTACCATGGCTGTTGCAGGGATTGTGACTTATGCAGTAATGCCAACCGCTCCTGAAATTGTTCTTGCCGGCACGTTTGTTAACGATCAAATGAGTACGGTGCTCAAGATGTTTGTTTATCTGATTACTGCTGGTGTACTCGTCTATTCACGTCAGTATCTTGTGGAGCGTGACCTATTTAAAGGTGAGTTCTATGTACTAGTTATATTTGCTGTTCTCGGTATGATGGTGATGATTTCAGCGCATAACATGCTGACTATCTACCTTGGTTTAGAGTTACTTTCGCTTTCACTTTATGCATTGGTTGCATTACAACGAGATTCAACTGTCGCAGTAGAAGCAGCGATGAAGTATTTTGTACTTGGTGCGTTGGCATCTGGTATGTTGTTGTATGGTATGTCGATGATTTACGGCGCCAGCGGATCATTAGATCTGAAAGAAATAGCTGACCATATTAAAACAGTGGAAGAGAAAGATCTTGTGCTGCTGCTTGGTGTTGTTTTCATTATTGTTGGTTTGGCATTTAAGTTGGGAGCAGTACCATTTCATATGTGGGTACCCGATGTTTATCATGGTGCGCCAACTGCAATTACACTATTCATTAGTACTGCACCAAAATTAGCCGGTTTCGCAATCATCATGCGCCTTTTGGTTGATGGTATGGGAGACTTGCAACACTATTGGCAAGATTTCTTAATTGTTATTGCTGTTCTATCGTTAGTTATTGGTAACATCGTAGCGATTGCACAAACCAATCTTAAACGTATGTTGGCCTATTCAACAATTTCTCATATGGGTTTTTTGTTACTCGGTATTCTTGCAGGCACACCTGAAGGTTATTCCGCTGCAATGTTCTATACAATTGCTTACGCGATAATGGGCTTAGGTGGTTTCGGTATGATCATATTATTAAGCCGAGCAGGATTTGAAGCAGATAACCTGGATGACTTTAAAGGTTTGAATGATCGCAGCCCTTGGTATGCCTTTATTATGTTGATTCTGATGTTCTCTATGGCAGGTGTACCTCCCTTCCTCGGTTTCTGGGCAAAACTATCTGTGTTAGAAGCCGTTGTGAACGTTGATTTGGTTTGGCTCGCAGTTATTGCTGTTGTAATGTCAATTGTCGGTGCCTTCTACTACTTAAGAGTATTGAAACTGATGTACTTCGACAAACCAATTGATAATAGTCCAATTGAAGGTACATTCGATCTAAAAGCGATTTTAAGTGTTAATGGTGTAGCTGTTTTATTGCTCGGTATTTTCCCCGGTGCATTAATTGCCATCTGCGCAAACGTGATATAGGGATATTTATTTTTGTACGCTAAAAAGGCCGCATAGTATGCGGCCTTTTTTATTGCTTATCATTTGTGCTGATTATTTTTAATAATACAGTGGCGCGTAGATAAACCAAACTCATTCTTTCTGCATATTCATTCTTAGCTCCAAAACTGCGTGGTTTTTGTACTCAACTGGTTACATATTATTGATATGTTCCATTTTTCGCGAGAAAACGCGTTCTAATACATGCATGAGCAATTGCGTGATTCTGAAGCAAAACCCGAACACACTGACGAATCCACGCTAAGCTGAGTTTGTTTAGCGGTAAATATATTTATTACAAATATTGTTGTAAATAAAAAAAGAAAACATGCCGAGTGATAGAGCTAGAGTATTGTTTACTTTTGAGCACATATAGTGTGGGTGATATAAACGCTTTTTTGGTGCCAATCATCAATTCATTCCGGTAGCTAATCGCCAATTTTAAAACCATGAATAAAAAACTTCTAATCGTAGATGATGAGAAAAATATAATCTCCGCGTTGAAGCGGCTTTTTCGGCGTGAAGATATAGAGATATTCACAGCTCTTAGTGGGAAATCTGGGTTGGAAATTCTAGAAGAGACAAAGATTGGCGTAATCCTTTCTGATCAGATGATGCCTGAAATGACCGGTGTCGATTTTCTTAGTCAAGCACGCGAGATTCAACCGGACACCATACGTATCGTGTTGAGCGGATATACGGATCTTAAAACAATTGTTGATTCGATTAACAAAGGTTCTATTTGGCGATATCTCACTAAACCCTGGGACGATGAGTTGATTCGAAGCAGTGTCTTCGAAGCATTTGAAATTTATGAACTGAAAAACACCAATAAAAAACTCACTGAAGATCTGAAGCAGAGCAACGAGACCTTAAATATATATAATGAAGTTTTAGAGACCGTCATTGAAGAAAAAACACATTCTTTAGAAGTTTATCTGAAAATGTTGCAAATATCACAAGATGTGTTGGAGCAGATGAATACCGCGGTGATTGGTATCGACGAAACCGGCTTGATAGTCATTGCAAATAAAACAGCTCGTCTTAATTTGTCTATTGAGAGCAAAGTGTTGCTGGGGAAGAATATCAAAACGATTTTACCAAATGAATTTTGTGATAAATTGCTTGATAGTCATTGTGCGACGGGTGAAACATATGAGATCGAAAGCACAGCAAACACTACTTTTAAAATAGATGTAACAAAACTCATGCCTCCAGCAACGGCTAGTGGTTTTATTCTAACGCTATCGGTAAATCAGGATTAGAATAATGAAAATTACGATGGAGCTGGCGCTTGAAGAAGTTAAACTTGGCGATCATGTTGCAGAACCTATATTGGCGGAAAACGGAGTAACCATATTGGAAGCTGATGTAGAGCTAACAGAAACACATATTGAATTGTTGAAAAATAAATGTATATCAAAGGTTGTTGTGGAACGAGAGCAGAGATATACATCTCATGAGATGATCGAACTCAAAGCGCAAATAACTACACAACTGAAAGAGAAGTTTCGATACTTCAGCGGTGATGAGAATCTCAAAAAAAGTTTGATGAGGATTTTTTATAAATACTCAGTGAGTAAATATGAAGATTAATATTAGCTATTTTCTTGAGCGAATTGATGAAGTTCCTTCTTTTTCCGGTTCGGTACGAGAAATTATCGACTTGTTCAATAAAGGTGAGGTTAATGTTAAAAATTTGGAACAGACTCTTTCGAAGGATGTAGGGATAACAACACAAGTTTTACGTATCGCAAACTCTCCTTTTTTTGGGTTTAGTGGTCAGATTAAATCTCTGAAAGATGCATGTATGATTCTAGGTTTGCCTAGTGTTTATAACTTGGTTACTGCCGCCGCAGTATTGGAACGTTTTCCAGGGGATAAAGATAGCATCATTAATTATGACGAATTTTGGCAGCACTCCATAGCAGTTGCGATAACTACTAAGGGAATTCTGGAAAAGGCCAACAAAATAAGTGAGAGTGCCTTTCTGGCTGGTTTGATACACGATATTGGCAAATTGATGTTGGACATGTTTTTTCGAGAAGACTACTTAAAGATAATTGAATACCAAAAAGAGCATCAGTGTTTGATGCGACAAGCAGAGAAAGCGGTGCTTGGGTTGGACCATGCCGAGCTAGGGGCAATGATGTTGAAAAGTTGGAAATTACCTGAAGAAATAGTGGTTACCACGAGAAATCATCACAACTTAAATCTAGGACAGTATTCGCATCTAGTGAGTAGTGTTCGAATTGCAGATAATCTTGTTAAGGGGTTGGATATAGGAAATAGCGATGGAAACTATATTTTTTCTATGTCGCCAAAAGCATTGCCGAATTTGGAGCTTACCTTTGATGACTTGTACGAGCTGCTTCCTGTTATTGAAAATCACATAAATAGCAGTGAAATATGGAATTAATGAGGGCATAGATAACCATAAAATCTGAATGAATGCATTATTTCATACAAAAGATAAAACTTCCCAAATATTCGTAAAACATAATATCCTCGCATTTTCTAATCTCCTACCTTCATTAACTCGTAAAGTAAAACATTTAAGTCCGATATTTTAAAGAAGTGCTTTATGCTTGACGAAACTGTAGTGACAAAACAGTTTGAGTAATTAGTTACTCCCTTAAGTATTTACTAAATAGATATGAGGCTGACTAATATCTGGATACATGTTTGGATATTTCATTTTCTTAATGAGTGATATGAATAACGAAACTGACAAAGAGTATAGTAGCTTCTCAATTCTTTTAGTGGATGATGAAAGTAATATTCTGAAATCATTAATGCGACTTTTTAAGAAAGACGGATATAAGATATGCACTGCAGAAAATGGGGAAGAGGCTTTAGCGCTTTGTCAAAACAAAAAATTTGATCTAGTTGTTTCTGATGTGCGAATGCCTGGGATGGGCGGCGTTGAACTGTTAGAGAAGATAAAAGAAATATCCCCCGATACCATTCGTATTCTTCTCACTGGATTTGCAGAAATATCATCCATTATTGATGCAGTTAATAGGAGTAATATTTATCGCTATGTCGCAAAGCCCTGGGATGATGTTGACTTCCGACTCACGGTTAAAGGTGCACTCAAGCAGAAATTTTTAGAAAATGAACATGTACGTCTTGTGGCATTAACAAAAAAACAAAACGAAGAGCTAAAGTTACTTAATGATGATCTAGAAGAGAAGGTTAAACACCGTACTAAAAAAATAAGTAATATGATGACTGAGCTTGAGTCCGCTAATACTTCACTTCGTAAAAGTTACCTATCTATTGTTAAATCTTTCTCCTCGTTAATCGATTCAAGAAGTAGTTTGCTGGAAGGACATTCACGCCGAGTGGCGGAGTTAGCAAGAAATATTGCCAAGAAGATGTCTTTTACTGATAAGGAGATTCAGGACATATTTCTTGCGGGATTGTTACATGATATCGGTAAAGTCGGATTATCCGATAATATCATCAATAAACCCGATTCCATGTTAAGCAAAGCTGAACAGGATAAAGCTAAGTTTCACGCGTTCTGGGGTGAAGCACTACTTATGGGAATTGAACCACTAAATAATGTTTCCCGTTTTATTCGTTATCATCACGAAAAATACGATGGTACTGGTTATCCCGATCAATTGAAAAGTACAGATATTCCTATTGAGTCACGGATTTTATCCGTAGCCAACGATTTTGATGCATTGAAAATTGGTACCATGTCTACACGTAAGTACACTAAAGAGGAAGCGCTGAAATTTATTGTTTCGCATAAGGATGATCATTACGATCCCGAGATTGTTAAAGTACTCGTTGCTATTCATAAGCAGAAAGAGGAAGAAGAAAAAAATAGCTTTGATAGCAAACTTGAACTGCATATCTCAGAACTTAAACCTGGAATGGTAATAGCGAGAGATATTGTAACTAAAGAAAGAATGTTATTGCTTGCCCGGGGGCATGTGATAAATATAGCTAACATTGACAAACTCAAAGCCTTGGAAAAAACACTTAACGAAATTATTAAAGTGACGATTAAATTTCGAACTGTACGTTACGACTAATTTAGAGTATGAAAGAGAATACGTTTAAACAAGATATTTTTTTCGGCCTAAAAGCACTTAGTGAATCTTCGTTTCCTAAAGTGTGTTCTAGCTGCGGAAAAAAATATAAAAATGCAGCGCAATTTTTAAAAGAGACGAGGGATATCAATAACAGTAAAAGCGGTCTTAAAGAGGCAGAAGAAGATAATGGAGAACACATCATTGAGGCATTTAGGAATTGTTCATGTGGCTCTACGTTAATGGATTATTTTTCAGATCGACGGGATATTAGTGACGTTGGATTAAAGAGAAGAGAGAGATTTGGTGCGCTGCTATCGAAATTGGAAGAAAATGGAATCGAAGCTTCTGTTGCAAGAGCTGAGTTATTAAAAGTATTACGCGGCGAACATAGTGAATTACTTAATGAACTTATTAATAAAAAATAGCGATGAATCAAAGTGCGTTGACGGTTAGATAAATAATGAAGAAAACTCCTTATCAGATTTTTTCTGATTCAGAATTAAATATTAAAAACACGCCCATAATTCTTGCTGGAATTATGGTTATCATTGTATCCATGGTAAGTGTTGTTACCGTAAGTTCTTTATATAACGCTTCATTTGAACAGCAGAGAATGCGCTTAACCGAACTGGTTAAAAATCAAGTAGGGATAATTGAGGCGATAGCGGTTCACGAAAACATTAATGGTCAAGGGAACGACTCAGAGTATGCAAAGCAAACTACTTTAAGTCAACTAACGTTGGCTCATGATGACTATGATGGATTTGGTGAGACAGGAGAGTTCGTGCTGGCGAAAAAAGAAGGTAATGAAATAGTTTTTCTTTTAAGTCATAGACACCGGACATCAAACAACGTGGCTAGAATTTCTATTATGTCGAATCATGCAGAGCCTATGCAACGTGCGCTGAGTGGAGAATCGGGATCTATGATAGGCCGGGACTATCGGGGGGAGCTGGTGTTGGCTGCTTATGAATCACCTAAATTTGTTGGATGGGGGGTCGTGGCAAAAATTGATTTATCTGAGATTCGAGAACCTTTTATTAAAGCAGTAGCGTTAAGCATATGTTCCGCACTGATTTTAGTGCTTGTGGGAACCATGCTCTTTATTCGGTTTGCAGGGAATATTGTCCATAAACTTGAGGTGAGCGAAGCGTTACATAAAGGTATTCTGAGCGGAGCGGTGGATGCTATTGTAACAATCGATGACGGTGGAGAAGTGCTCTCCTTTAACCCAGCTGCACAGCGTATTTTCGGTTATGATTCTCAAGAAATTATTGGGGGAGAAGTCGATAAATTGATTTCGTGCCGAAAATGCGATGAGTGTAATATTAATGTCTCTAACTGCGAGAAGGAGAATCGATATTTCGAGATAGGCAAAACCCATGTTGTTGATGGAGTTGATAAATACGGTCGGATTATTCCCATCGAGATGACATCCAGCGAAATATTTATTGGTCAGCACAAGGTTTATACCTGGGTGTTGCGGGATATTAGCAAAAGAAAACGTGTTGAGCAGGAGTTGGAAAAATATCAAGAGGATTTAGAAAAGCTTGTTTTAGAGCGAACTGAAGAGTTGGAGCAAGCAATGCAGAAACTGGAAAGTACGCAAACTCAATTAATACAGACGGAAAAGCTCGCATCTATTGGACAGTTAGCTGCAGGTGTCGCACATGAGATTAATAATCCGGTTGGGTATATCAGTTCAAACTTGAATTCACTAGAGCAATATATGGGGGATGTTTTTGAGTTGATCGGGATGTATCAAGGTTTGTTAGAAGCTAATTTGTCTGTCAAGGAAATTGACTCGCTAAAATCATTTGAAAAATCGATCGATTATGAGTTTTTGAAACCAGACGTGGTTGACCTAATTGGTGAATCAATTGAAGGTGTAACCCGTGTTAAGAAGATAATTCTCGACCTGAAAGATTTTTCGCGTGAGGGGCAACAGGACTGGGAAGAGGCCAATTTACATGATGGTATAGAGAGCACGTTAAATATCGTGCATAATCAACTTAAATATAAAGCCCAGATCATTAAAGAGTTTGGCGATATTCCGTTGGTTGAATGTATTCCTGCGAAGTTAAACCAAGTATTTATGAATCTACTCATAAATGCTGGCCACGCGATTGAAGAAAATGGAATTGTTATCATACGCACAGGCGCTAATGATCACGATGTATGGGTGGAAATTGAGGATAACGGCTCGGGTATACCGAAGAGCAAGCTAAAACAGATATTCGATCCTTTTTATACGACTAAACCGGTTGGCCAAGGTACTGGTTTGGGGCTCTCATTGTCGTATGGAATTATGAAAAAACACAATGGACGGATTGATGTTAAAAGTGAAGAGGGTAAAGGCACATTGTTTCACATTTCTCTCCCTATTCATCGACAAGCGGCAGCTGCATAGTTTTGGTATTGATGAGTTAACTAAGCTTCGGTTGAAAGAACTCAGCAAACCTGTGTATTATCCCTTGTATGCTGAGAAAAATTTCAAAAAAGTAACACTCTAGTGGCAAATGACCCAACCTCATTCTATTCTGACCTTAAAGATAAACTATTAGACGGTAGTTTAAAAATTCCCGGGCTGCCTGATATTGCACAACGGGTACAGCGAGCCATCAGTAACGAGGATTACAAAGTATCTGATGTTGCGCGCATTATTCAATCCGATATTCCTCTTTCTGGAAGAATCGTTCAAGTAGCTAATAGCCCCCTCTATAAAGGTGTCGTCCCGGTTGATAGTTGCTATACAGCGATTAATCGTTTGGGGATGAAAGTTGTTCGAAGCTTGGTCACCAGTTTTGCTGTGAGAAGACTTTACGCAACAAAATCTTCTAAGATGAGGAGGCATGTCGAAGTCCTCTGGAAACATAGCGTTAAAATAGGTGCAATTAGTTTTACACTGGCACGCATTACTCCGGGGTTTGATCCTGAGAGGGCTATGTTGGCCGGGCTAACACACGATATTGGCGAACTTGTTATAGCGCAGTATGCCGAGACCAATCCAGAACTACTTGCCGACTCAGAAGCGTTTGAGGCGATGGTGAATAGCTACAAAAGTAAGCTCAGTGCTGTAATACTCAAACATTGGCGTTTTGAAGATGAGTTGGTTCGTGCCGCATTAGGTGCAGAAGATTGGAGGCGTGATCCTGCGAAGCTTGCAGATATTGGTGATGTGGTTATGTCATCTCATATTATGGAGTTAGCTCTAAATGACGAGTTGCCAGATGAGATAGATGCATTTAGCGATTTACCTGTGTACGCAAAATTTCCAGTTTTTAAATTAGGGGAGTTTGCCCATCGAGAATTGATGATGGAGTCGCAAGATGAGATCGCTGAGTTGCAAAAGCTATTACGATAAGCAAAATTGACCGATATGATTGTGATCGTAGTTGGCGTAATAGTAATTTATTCGTCTGATTTTTTTGCCATCAACACCACTCTCAAATTATCTTCCTCATTATAGTTTTACAAATCTCGGATGGCATCCTCGGAAGGCCTTCTAGGTTAATGCCCGATAGATTCCACAATAGTTATTCCAACGTTCAATGGGGATGGTCGAATTATTTTTTGCGTCGATAATTGAGCATCCCGGTTCGTTCATGTGGCTGCAATTGCTGAATTTACAGCTGCCGAGATAAGGGCGAAACTCAATAAATCCCCAGGCAATTTTCTCTTTCGGTAAATGCCATAAACCAAAATCGCGCACGCCGGGGGAATCGATAATCGCGCCCTCGTAGGGTAGATGATAGAGTCGCGATGCGCTGGTGGTGTGTTTCCCAAGCTTGGAAATTTCTGAAAGCTCACCGACTTGGATCTCCATGTCTGGTAACAGGGTTTTAATGGTTGAAGATTTTCCAACACCCGATTGTCCAACAAGGATGGATGTTTTCTCTAATAGCTTATCCTCTAGGGCCTTCATCCCTTTTCGAGACGTGCTAGTGATATACAGTAATTCATAGCCAATTGTAGAGTAGTACTCCAACTTGTTTTGCAACGCTTGCAGTTTTTCTGAATTCAGCAAGTCAATTTTGTTTACCACAATAATTGGTGTGATGCCTGTCAGCTCTACTGCAACCAGATAACGGTCAATGAGCGGTGTTTGCAATGCAGGAACAGGGGAGTTAACAATAAAGATCTGATCGATGTTTGCAGCAACGGGCTTCGTATTACCGTGAAAGTTTGGGCGCTCCAATAATGTTTTTCGTGGCAGAACGGCGGTGATTACTCCGCTGTTTTCGTCAATGGCTTGCCAAATAATCTTGTCCCCGACAATGATGGTTCCCAGGTTTTGTCGGGCCATACATTGAATATGTTTTTTTTCGTGAGTTACTACGAGATAGTTGACCCCGTAGCAAGCAATCACATTACCATGATGCTCGTCATGATCACTTGCGGCCTCTAGTTGTGATTCAGCATTGTTGTTTTTTTTCTGTGCGCGTTTAATTCGTTCTTCTTGTATCTTCTGTGCACGCCAGGCTTGTTTGCGGGAGAGTTTTCGTTTTGACATTAGTTTGAATGAGTTGTGTTAAATATGGTGGCGGAAAGAAGGGAGTGTGGGTTGCTCATAACTTGTTTGATTTTCTCGACTCCTGCGTTAATTTCACTACAATAGAGAGTCTATCGTTTAATGACAAGGAATTATAGATGCCACAAGATGAGAATAACCTGATTTGGATTGATCTGGAGATGACGGGCTTAGATCCGGACAGTGACCGCATTATTGAAATTGCGACCATTGTAACAGATAGCCAACTCAATATTCTGGCAGAAGGCCCAATGATCGCGGTTCATCAATCTGATGAAACCCTGGCTGGTATGGATGCATGGAACACGAGGCAGCACGGTCAATCCGGTTTGACTGAGCGTGTGAAAAATAGCCAATACGATGAAGCTAAAGCTGAACAGGAAACGATCGACTTTCTTTTCGAGTATGTGCCAAAAGGGAAATCTCCCATGTGTGGCAACACAATTTGTCAGGATCGCCGATTTTTACATCGTACGATGAAAACACTCGAGGAATATTTTCACTATCGTCATTTAGATGTGAGCACCTTAAAAGAGTTGTCTAGACGTTGGGCACCTGAGGTCTACAAAGGCTTCGATAAAAAAGGTTCGCACTTGGCGATGGATGATATTAAAGAGTCTATTGAAGAATTGAAGTATTATCGGGAGCACTTCATTAAACCTAGATTAATCAGTTGAACCACAATTTATAGCACAATCATTTGATTTACTTAGCTATATGAAAAGTGTTTGATTCACCAACCAGGTGAACGCAAAACTTTTCATTACGCTAATCAAACCAACTGCTCGCCTAAAGCGCCTACTGTTGGTGCACTCTAAACGTGTGGCCAACTGATTATTCTAGGTTAACTACTGATTTTTTTCGATATGTGCTGATTCAACGCCCATTCGATGTGCTCTTGCACCAGCGGTGTTGAGTCAGGTAATTTGTTTTGCAATACAACAACAATTTCATTACTGAAATCTGCATTGCCTAGTGCCACGGCGATATTTCGTTGCCAGGATTCATAACCGATTCTTCGAATCGGGCTGCCTTCAGTGTTTTTCAAAAACGTCTCTTCATCCCACGAAAAGAGTTTTACCAGAGTAACATCATCAAGCCTGTGGCGAACGGAGAAGTCTGTTTCATGGGTTGGTGTGCTAAAACGATTCCATGGGCAGACCAATTGGCAATCATCACACCCGTAAATACGGTTTCCCATTGCTTGTCGAAACTCTACAGGGATGGCCTCTCGGTTTTCAATGGTGAGATATGAGATGCAGCGACGGGCATCAACGATATAGGGTGCGACAATCGCGTCCGTTGGGCAGTCGTCAATGCATTTTGTACAATTTCCACAATGGGCACTACTCGCTTGATCAATTGGCAATTCAATATCGACATAAATTTCTCCTAGGAAAAACCAAGAGCCAGATTCGCGGCTCAACAAATTTGAATGTTTACCAATCCAACCTAAGCCAGCTTTTTCAGCAATGGCTTTCTCCATCACTGGTGCGCTATCAACAAAAACACGAAATCCAGTTGGACCAATTTCTTGTTCGATCTTTTTCGCCAGCTGTTGTAAACGTTTGCGCAGAGTTTTATGGTAATCACGACCGAGTGCATATCGCGATATATAAGCGAGGTCTTTGTTGTTCAGCACATCCATAGCATTTTTAGATTCGGCGGGGTAATAATCCATGCGTGCGCTAATAATACTGATTGTACCTGGCTCCAACTCGTGTGGGCGACAACGTTTCATGCCATGTTTTTCCATATAGTGCATGGAGCCATGGAATTTTTTTTCAAGCCATTCTGTTAGTTGAGATTCAGTGTGGAGGAGAGAGGTATTGCTGATGCCTATGTGTTGAAATCCGAAGTTCTCGCCCCATAGTTTTATTTTATTTCGTAAATCGAACTGAGATGGAGGAGTCGTCAGGGACATTTATCGTTAGAGGCGTAATTTTAGCGAAGTGCGTATGATTATATCACTCCGTAATAGCGGTTGTGCTAAAAAAGCTCGGTATTATTGTCGTCGGGTTGTTCGTTGGTTTTTGTAGTTTCGACTTTGAGTTTTTTCTCTCTTTTTGATTCATCCCATTTTGATTGAGATAAGGTAAACATTGAAAATTTCTTTTGCAGCATTTTCCCCAGTTTGTAAATATCCTCATTGGTGACAAGCTGAACTTTGCTGTTACTCAACGCATCGCTGTTTAATTCAGCTAAGGCATGAGTGGAAGATTGTGCTTTTTGTGTTGAGTTCTCTTGTTCTTGTGTGGATAGGGTGATTCTTTCTGTCACTGCGTGGATTTTCTCGATAGCGTTGTGAATACTATGGAGATGATCTTTGGTATTTGTGGTGAGATTTACTGCTGTTTCTGTTGATCGATGTCCTTGTTCAACTGATTCTGAAACCTGAGAGGTATTTTGCTGAATGCTTTGAACCATACCACTTATTTCAGAAGTAGCGTTCTGTGTTTTTAATGCTAACGAGCGAACTTCATCTGCTACTACGGCGAATCCTCGGCCTTGCTCCCCGGCACGGGCGGCCTCAATTGCGGCATTTAGAGCCAATAAGTTCGTTTGTTCAGCTATTTCGTTTATGACGTCAACCGCGGATCCAATTTGTTGGCTACTCTCCATGAGCGCTTTCAAATCATGAGCAGAGTGAGACATTCGTTTTGCCAGTTCATTCACACTCGCTACAGTATTATTAATGGATGAGTCTGCGGATACTGCACAATTCTTACTATCTACGACTGCAGCGCTAATGTCTTTGACATCATTAGTCACAGTAACACTGGCTCGCTGGACGTCAGTCATTGCTGCAACGACAAATTCACAATGTTGAGTTTGCATAAGTGTTTTTTGGCTGACATTATTGTAGGTTTCCCCGAGCTCTTGTGACATTGGTGCTAGACGGCTGACAGAAAGCTCTAATTCATTCAACCCGTTTTCGATATTGCGATTGGCGTTATTCAAACAGGTTGTTAGTTCCCCCCAGAGTTTTGAATTTGATTTTTCGTGTAATGAAGATAAATTGATCGTCTCTTGATGGTTAGAGGCGTTAATGTGTGCAATAATTTGGTTTATTCTCTTTTTTGTATTCTGCTGGTAAATAAACACAGTTAAGCCAATCAGCAAGATGTTCTCCGCGATCAGGCCAGCAATCATTAGTTCACTGCTTAATAAATGAGGTATTTGAGGTATTATGTATAGGTTACTAAGCACTGCAGCTACAATGAGGAATGCAATCGCGGCATATGTCCCGTTTGCTTTGAAGACTTTCAATTTATTTGTTTTTTTATTCAACATCATACGCTGCTGTGGCCAGAGAACTGCTTTATCGCACATTTGATACATATTTAACGACATGGGCTATTAAGGGCTTTAACTTAGCCGTTTTGGTTGTTTTATGTGTGGGAACTATGTGAATTTTCTCGCATGAGCTTCCATTTTCCTTTTGAACAGCAGACGAAAAGCCTGATGAAAACCTATCCCCTCTATACCGCAGTACAAACCAAAGAGTTTGATGCATTAGCTATCCAGGATGAAAATATCAGTGGGTACTGTTTGATGCAGCGTGCCGCTTTGGCGGCATTTAACGCCATTGTAGAACGTTGGCCGAAACTAAAATCCATTGTTGTGTTATGCGGTATGGGTAACAACGCTGGCGATGGATATGTTATTGCAAAGCTCGCCAGAGAGCACGGTATTTCAGTTAACGTTATTCAGCTAGGTGATGTGAGGCATCAGCAAGGTGCTGCTCGACTTGCGCGTGAAGACTTGGATAAGTCTTTGTCACTTGAAGCCTACGGCGGGCAAGGTACATTTGAAGCAGACCTCATTGTTGATGCGATTTTTGGAACCGGTTTGGCAAGAGGTGTTGAAGGCGAGTGGGCAAATGCAATTCAGGCGATTAATAGCTCAGCATGTTCGGTTGTCGCGATAGATATTCCTTCTGGTCTGCAATGTGATACGGGTGCAATTTTAGGTACCGCTGTAAGGGCAGATTTTACTGTTACATTTATTGCTCGTAAGCAGGGAATGTATACTGCCGATGGGCCAGAACTTTGTGGGGAAATTTTGTTTGAGGGGCTTAAAGTATCTGAAGCGGTTTATCAACAAATCTCGCCTTCCTCGTATTGCATTGATAAATTAACTGGCCCACTCTTAAAGCGACGATCAAAGAATAGTCATAAAAAAGATTTTGGTCATCTACTATTAGTTGGTGGAGCACCAGGGATGCGAGGTGCAATTCATTTAGCAGCACAGGCTGCATTACGTAGTGGGGTTGGTTTAGTCACTGTTGCGACGCATCCCGATCATGCAAGTTTTTTTAATCTAACAACACCTGAAGTGATGGTTTATGGTGTTAGCTGTGAGGCGGAATTGCTGCCACTCATGGATAATGCGGATGTTATTGTGGCTGGGCCAGGGTTAGGGCAATCGTCGTGGGCGAGAGAGTTATTTGCTTGTTTATGCAGTGGCGAGCAACCGCTTGTTGTTGATGCCGATGCTTTGAATCTTTTATGCAAGCAAAAACAAAAACGTGATAATTGGGTTTTAACACCACACCCAGGAGAGGCTGCAAGACTCTTAGATTGTACGAGCAAACATATTCAAAATAGTCGCTTTGATGCCGCTGAGCAAATTCAAAAAGAGTATGGTGGTATTTGTGTGTTGAAAGGTTCGGGCACAATAATTTGTAGCGATCAAAAAAAATTGGTTTGTCCTTATGGGAATCCAGGAATGGCAACTGCCGGTATGGGAGATATATTAGCCGGTGTAATAGGAAGTATGATCGCGCAATCTAAGAGTGAGAAATTAGCGTTGATAGATATTGCTCAGTTTGCCGTTGTGCTCCATGCATTAGCTGGGGATCGCGCAGCAGTAGCAGATGGTGAGAAGGGAATGATTGCTTCTGATTTGCTTCCATATTTAAGGTTGTTGATAAATGAATAAAGCCCTACAGACACTTACCTTGGTGGTAGAAAACGAAGAGAAAATGTTGATGCTCGGCAAGGCTTTGGCAAAAGTTTGTGAACCTGGCGCAATATTTTTTTTAGAAGGTGATTTAGGGGTAGGGAAAACAACATTAGTGCGAGGAATCTTGCGCGGATTTGGGCATCGCGGTGCAGTAAAAAGCCCCACCTATACCTTAGTGGAGCAATATGATCTATCCGGTCAAAATATTTATCATTTTGATCTCTATCGGTTGGCTTCACCTGAGGAATTGGAATATATGGGAGGACGAGATTATTTTCAGGCAGATACTGTTAGCTTTATAGAATGGCCAATGAATGCGGAAGGTTTTCTTCCTCAATCGGATATTACCGTCTCGATTAGCTATCAAGGTTTTGATCAGCGCAACATGAAAATTACGGCAGAGACAGAAACGGGACAGAAGATGCTCACTGCACTAAAGGCGTTTCGTGGTCTATAATCTGCATCTGCTGGCTAATATGTAATCTTGTGCTAGATTTGTACTAAACTTACAGGTAGTTACAAATTGAGTTATTACAGTACGAATATGTCGTGAATAGTGTGAATTAGGCCATGAAAGGTTTAATGTTGTACAATTACGTTTCTTACGCATAGTTATAGATAGTAAAAGTTTACGCAAATCAAAAGCGACAAGTAATTGGCGTCTATGAATTAATGACAGCGACCATGCAAAAATATAAAGATTTCACCAACAAATTAATTTTATTCTGCGCTTTGTTTTTTTGTAGTTCTGCCTGGGCTGCAAATAATGAAATTAACGGGGTTCGTTTTTGGGATGCGCCAGATACAACACGGATCATTCTCGACCTAAAGAACCGACCAAATTTTGAGTCGTTCCGCTTAGCAAATCCTAATCGCATAATTCTTGATCTAAATCAGACGGAATTCAAAGGCGATGTTCCTTATGTTAAGCGTAGTCATCGACATATTAAAAATATCCGCCAGGCACGACGTAATAATAAATCACGCCGTGTCGTTATCGATACCAAAGGGCTGCTCGATTATCGCACGTATACCTTGTTACCTAACAAGAGTTATGGGCATCGTTTAGTCATTGAGTTGAGCAAAAAAGAGAAAAAAGCCAATCAAGTTGTTCACCCAGAACCAAAAACTAATAAGCGCCAAGCTCCTACAGCTCATGCTAGACTCCGCGATATTATAATTGCTATCGATGCTGGACATGGTGGTGAAGATCCCGGTGCTATTGGCAAGTTTAAAACGCAGGAAAAACGTATTGCACTTTCTATCGCAAAAAAACTAAAACGCGAAATAGATAAACAGAAAGGTATGCGTGGAGTATTGATTCGTAAAGGTGATTATTACATTAGTTTGAGAAAACGGATGGAAATTGCGCGTGCAGCACGTGCAGATATGTTTGTTTCTATTCATGCTGATGCATTTAAAAATCCACGGGTAAAAGGTTCGTCGGTTTTTGTGCTTTCTGCCAAAGGGGCGAGCGATGAAAGTGCAAAATGGTTAGCCAATCGTGAAAATGCATCTGATCTCGTTGGTGGTGTAAGCCTTGATGATAAAGAACCCGTTTTGGCAAGAGTGTTGTTAGATTTGTCACAAACTGCAACGATTGATGCTAGTACTCGCGCAGCAAGCAATATACTCTCAGAGATTGGAAAAGTAGGCCCTGTGCATAAAAACAAAGTACAAAGCGCAAAATTTGTTGTGTTAAAATCACCAGATATTCCTTCGATTTTAGTTGAAACTGCATTCATTTCTAACCCGCAGGAAGAGCGCCGCTTAAAAAACGGTCGTTATCAAGATAAGTTAGCGAAAGCAATTACTCGTGGAGTTAAACGCTACTTCAAGAAAAGCCCACCACCAAATACGCGTCTAGCCGCCAGCAATCAACGTTCAACAGATAACGTTGTTGAAGAGTTATCTAAGGAGTTATCTAACAATGTGCTTAAAGAAGAAACAAAAACAGCATCGAACAACAATAATAAAAATAATTTAACTTCATTTGCAGATATTTAATTGCGAACTAAGTGTAATACCTTATTTTATCTATAAATGAATAATGGATTGAGCATAGTTTCTCGAACACATGGGTAGACGGAATTACAAGACAACAGTACTCAGTTTTTTTGTGCTTGCCGCAATGGCTATTGCAGTTGGTTTTTTGTACTTATTGGAAAGAGAAGAGATTTATCTCTCTATTAAGCAAAATGACCAAGCACTAATCGAGAAAGAGGTGGTGTTTCATGACCAGTTGACTGAAACTTGGTCAGAAATTCTCACCGAAATTTCAGTACACCGTGATTTTCTGAGTTATATCAATTCGTATGTTATTAATAAAGGCCGGGTCTCAGCAGCTGAGCAGGGTGATATTGAACTACTTTTTTCCGAAGTCTCCCGGTTTGAAGCCAATTATATTGATAGAGTGCGTTTTATTGATCGAAACGGCTTTGAGCGGGTGGTTGCAAAAAAAGGTTTAGCGATCGATGAATATCTAAACGTTGCTGAAGAGCCATTTTTCAAAACCAGTATTGTTCAAGAGAATAACAGTGCTTATTCCACTAAGTTCGATAATCAACTATCAACCACAAATGCACATCTCTCCCTTCCTGTATTAGTACGTAATCGTATTGTTGGTGTGTTAACGCTGAGTATTGATATCGATGAATTATTAGATCGATACGGCTACTTTATTTCCGCTAATATTATGCAGCACATCATTATGATAACCAAACAAGGCGAGGTTATTCATTCCATTCCTAATCGAAACTATAGCCCCAAAGAGATCAAACGAATATTTGGTGTAATAAAGCAGAGCAATGCCACCAGTTCCGTTGTCGAATATCAAAAAAATATTTGGAGTTATTTTTTTAACGAAGAATTAAATTTTTATTTGTTGTTTGAATCAAAAGGGGATTCACTACTTGCCCAACTAAACCATAAATATAGTGTATTTGCTATTGTGGTGAGTAGTGGTGCATTGTTGCTTTTGATCGTGGTTTTCGCAACAACCCGTCGAGGGATAGAAGAAGTTGGGAAAAACTCTAAACGTGCTATGAAAGATCAGCGATCATTCCACTTCTCATCAATCAGTGATGAAATTCGTCCGCCACTAAACACGCTGCTGGGTTCTTTATCAACCTTGACTGAAATATCAAAACTCGAAGATAAGCAGCAGTATTATGTTAATGCGGCAAAAAAATCTGGGGAATACTTGATCGAGTTAATTAACGAATTTCAGGATTTCTCTAGAATTAATAAAGGCGAGTTTGAGCTGGAAGAGATAGAGTTCGATTTAAGAACCACAGTGCATGATGTGGCGGAACTTATGTCGGCACAAGCTTATAAAAAGGGCTTGGAAGTGTCATGTCTGGTTAGTTCAAATGTGCCGCTGCGTGTTATTGGTGACGCGACCAGATTACGTCAGGTAATGATTAATCTCATCAGTTTTGCAGTAAAATATACTGAAAAAGGTGAGATCTCTATTTTTGTCTCATCGTCAGGGAACGACTACGCAAACAAAACAGTCGCCATTGATATTAGTGATACGGGTAATATTGTTGATCAAGAGACGATGCTCGAGCACTTTAAATTGCTGACAGATGTACGCAACTATAATCAGCCCAGTTACGGTAGCAAAGGCTTAGGCTTGGCACTTTCCACTCAGATTCTAGAAATGATGGAAGGTGAGATAGAAGTCAAAGAAAACAATAGTGGTGGCAATACGTTTGTGATTCGCATCCCTATGAAAGTTGGTCGCTTGGGTGAACCTGCTACACCTAAAGATAACCTGGCAAACAAAAAAGTGCTTATTGTTGGCGAGGTGGAGAAAAACCGTCAATCACTCTCCAAAGCATTGGGTGTTTGGGGAATGTCTGGTGCGAGCATGGATGAATTCTCGCGTGTTTCTAACGTATTGCGAGAAGCGAAATTTAACAATAAGGATTTTCGTGTTTGCCTTATAGATGTCTCATTGAGCTCTTCTAGTGAAAAAGCATTTGCGGTGGCGAGAACTGTTCGAGAAGAATTTTCTGAAGCTGAACTGGCGATAGTTATTCTTACCGGACATGGTAAACCCGGTGATGCAAAAATAGCGAAAGAGTTAGGAGTGCAAGCTTACCTCACTAAACCGCTTGCTCGCGAAACTGTGCGTCAATCCTTGCTGGAAGTGCTAGGGGTTACGGCTTCTAATGCAGCGAAGATTGTCACTCGGCATACATTAAAAGAGGGAAGTAACAAAGGTGTACCTAAGATTTTGATTGCAGAGTTTGATGCTGATGATCAAAAACGCCTAGTTAAGTTCTTTAAGAAGAAGGGTTTTCTTGTTGACGTCGCATTGAATGGAAATATGGTCGATGCGGCAGTAAAAATCAATAACTACAGTATGATATTGTTAGATATTCGTTTACCAAGGCTTGATGTCTTCCGCTTTGCGAGAGATTATCGCCAGAGTGAGCATATCTTTAATCAATCGCTAGATATCGATTCACAAGCTGCGCGCCACGTTCCTATCGTTGTTGTGGTTAATCGTTCCGATAGTGTCGAAATTGAGAAGTGTCGGAAATCAGGTTTGGATGATTTGGTCTTAAAACCAATTATTGAGTCGGAATTGGATGAGCTGGTGCATGAGTATTTGGCGTTGAATAAAACAGCCTAGTTTTGAGTTTTACCCTAACGTTGCATAAGATATCGAAATTAAAAGCTTATAGAGCAGTATAGTAGCAGCAACGCGGTTTTTAATCGAAATTTTATGCAACGTTAGGGATTATAATCGGTATATTCCATATTGCCAATGTCTCTTAGCAGGAGTCGTCGGTCCTTTCCATCCTCTATCTCTCAACTCTTTTGCGATATATGTATTCATAAAACCGTGTCCGACAAGAAGTACTTTTCCATTGTCTCTCGCAAGTTTTTCGAGTTTGTCCGCACAGTTTTTGGCTCTTTGTTTTGCTTCAATAAATGGCATTTTTTTTTCTAATAAGCCGCAGTACCAGGAAAGACCGATAAGAATGGCCCAGGTTTTTGGGTAAAGCTTCAAACCGAAAAAGTTTAAGTAAGGTTTTTTGACTTCACAAAACATAGGGTCAATGATTACCTTATCAGTCAATTGTAAACGTTTAGCCGATTCTTGAGAGCGGCTTAAGTGACTGCAAACCACACTGGAGTAGTGAGTAAAATAACCTATCGATTCTGCATCTGGTTGGGAATTTTCGTGCAACTCACTTATATCATATTGATCCAGGCACGCGATAAAATCACCGCCAACAATTCGTTCTTTGAACTCTGGAATATCTACCTTGCCGTGACGCATTAGCGCAATTTCTAACATTGTTTCAGTTTTTCTCTGTATGGACTTAGTGGATTATATGATTCTATTTTGGCAGGTGATACCTCAAATTAGATCAAGTTATCTACCGTTTGTTGAAAAAATAATCGCGCTAACGTAGGTCTAGCGTTATAAAAGCACAAGCGTTATACTAATTTCGAAAAAGGTGATTTGTTGATCGTTATCGAGTATATTTTAATCAATAAATCGCTACTGGATGTTGCACAGATTGTGAAAATTCTTTTCTAAAACTTCTCGGGGGAGTGTTTTGGAAATCAGCGAATTTTCCTTTATTTGTGCAAGTAAGCCATCATCCTAGAATAATCAGTTGACCGCACGTTTAGAGTGCACCAAAAGTAGGCGCTTTAGGCGAGCAGTTGGTTTACTTAGCGTACTAGCCTATGGATGGGCGTAGTTAGAACAATGCAGGAGCAATTGTCGAGTGAAAAGTTTTGCGTTCACCTGGTTGGTGAATCAAACACTTTTCATATAGCTAAGTAAATCAAATGATAGTGCTATAAATTGTGGTTCAACTGATTAATCTAGGATTGTAACTGAGATGGTGAAATTCGATTCACTTCATTTATCTACAAATTCTATAAAGTTAAGCATATGAAACTAAGACTCTTAATAATTGCAAGTATGTGTCTGTCGAGCAGTGCTTATGCAGGCGGTTACCGAGTATCTGCTCAAGGTCAACAAGCATTAGGAATGGGGCACACGGGCGTGGCGGTTAGCCAAAGTGCTGAGGCCATATTTTTTAATCCAGGCGCTATCTCGTTTCTCGATTCGGATACGAGTTTAACAGCAGGCGTTACACCAATAAGCAGCAACACTAAATATCAAAATGGCTCTGTTAGTACTGCCTCGGAAACAGACAATCCTCCTGGAACTCCCTTAAACTTCTATATTGCCAAAAAAATGGATCAAGCCAGCTCTTTTTCATTAGGTGTTTATTCGCCTTATGGAAATACGGTTGAGTGGCCAGAGGATTGGGCGGGATCACATCTCGTGAATAATATCGCCCTACACGCTATTTATGTGCAGCCGACCGTTTCATTAAAAGTTAACGATAAAATCGGCCTTGGTTTTGGCCCAACATATGTGAGTGGCTCGGTGGATTTCAATCGTAACCTTTCTACATCGTTAGTCGATGAAAACGGCGATCGTGCAAATGTCACCGTTAACGCATCGGGTGTCGATGCCTGGGGATTTAATGTCGGTCTATTTATAAAGCCTAACAAACAATTGGCGTTTGGAGTCAGTTATCGTTCACAAGTTGATTTGCATGCTAGGGATGAAAAAGCAGATTTTGAAAATATTCCCTCATCTATGCAGGCACAATTTACAGATACTACGTTCGATGCTGATCTGGTATTACCCGCTGAGTTAACCGTCGGCTTCTCTTATGATTTAGGATCAACCTTAATCGCTGTTGATGTAAATCGCGCTTATTGGAGCGCCTATGAGAGCCTTGATCTCACATTTAATAACACTGTCCCTGAGTCTGTTAATCCTCGGAATTATAATGACGTGAATATTTATCGCATTGGTGTGCAACAGAGAGTTGCTTCGAATGTAGTTGCACGGCTAGGTCTCTATTATGACGAGTCACCTATTAGTGGTGGTTTCTACACGCCAGAAACAGCGCGTAATGACTCGATCGGTTTTACAGCTGGGGCGAGCTATGCGGTAACTAGTGCATTGGATATTGAAGCTTCGTTTCTCTATTTGAGATTTGAAGAGTTTCATGGCTCATATGATCATTTCGATCAATCAGGTACAACCATCTCATTTGCTGGGGATTATGTTTCCTCTGCAACGGCATTTGGTTTAGGTGTAAATTACGAATATTGAGATAATCATAATGATTCCAATGAAAAATAAAAGTATCAAATTCGCTGGGTTAGCTATTTCTATCGCTGTTATCTCGGCATGTAGTGCAGAGTTCGAAAATCCGATTGGTGATCAGAATCATTCTACAGGGACTGCTGATTTTAGTCAGTTTGTCGCAGTTGGTGATTCGTTAACTGCCGGTTATGCTGATAATGCGCTTTATCAATCTGGGCAAGAAAAATCTATGCCTGCGATTCTGGCTCAACAGTTTTCGAAAGCCGAAGGGGTGAATCGAGAATTCAAACAGCCATTGATGAATGATAATTTAGGTGGTTTACTTTTTGGTGGTACTGCAAATCCCGAATTTGGAAATCGCTTAGTTTTTGATGCAGCAACCGAAAGTCCCGAACCAATAGCGGGAGAGCCGACAACGGAAGTTTTAGCTACCGCGCCGTTAACCGGCCCATTCAACAATATGGGTGTCCCCGGTGCTAAATCATTTCATTTCGGTGCATCTGGTTATGGGAATTCAGCAGGGTTATTGACCGATCCGGTAACTGCAAACCCTTACTATGCGCGATTTGCTTCTGCAACTGACGCAACGGTTATCGGCGACGCGGCTTCGCAGCAACCTTCGTTTTTTGTTATGTGGGTTGGAAATAACGATGCGCTTGCGTATGCGACATCTGGTGGAATTGGAACGGATCAGAATGGAAATTTAGATCCGACGAGTTACGGTTCCGACGATATTACCGATCCAACGGTATTTGCTGGGACTTATGATCAGTTGATCGGTGCTATTACAGCTGCCAATCCTAATGCAAAAGGTGTATTAGTGAATATACCCGATGTTAGTACGATCCCCTTTTTCACCACAGTGCCACATAATCCGGTTCCTTTAGATCAAACAACAGCCGACGCTTTGAATGACATAACGGCCTATGGCGGGTATAACGCAGGTTTAGGGCTAGCGCTTCAAGGCGGTGCTATCACGGAAGAAGAATATAACAGAAGGCTAATTACTTTCTCCGCGAGTTCCAATAATGCCTTAGTTATTATTGATGAAGATCTGACAGATTTAACCGGCCTAAACCCTGCCTTGACGAATATGAGACAGGCGACTGGAGATGATCTAATTTTATTGACAAGCAGCTCGCTAATTGGGATTCCTGCAATTGCGGGCGATTTAACTAAACTTTGGGGGATAAGCGCGCCTTTTCTCGATGAACATGTATTGACGGAAACAGAAGTCGAGACCGTTGAGACTGCGAGAGCGGCGTTTAATGCCAAGATAAAATCCACGGCTGACGGAAATGCAAATTTTCTCTTTTACGATTCAGCAGCGGCAATGGCTGAGTTGAAAAACGACGGCGTCGCATACGGAACGGGCTATATTGACGCAAACTATGTGACTGGTGGCGGCTTTTCGCTAGACGGTGTGCATCCGACATCGCGTGGCTATGCTGTTGTTGCGAATCAGATGATTGATGTAATCAACACTGGCTTCGGGGCAAATGTGCCGAAGGTAAATCCTGGTGGATATAGTACGGTTGCACTTAAGTAGGCAGACCCACTAATCATGAAACAGCTGAGTTGGTCCGATATTCAGCTGTTTCTTCTTTCTAACATCTTCATGACAACTTTCAGTTGTAACCCTATTTCGTGTAAAATCACAGCATCTAACTCTTTTGTTGAAATTGAATGATTATTGTTCTTTTTTGACGGGTTTCCCATCGTTGAACACATTATATAGGAAAAGTTTTAATCAATGAGTGACTCTGAAGCAAATGCACCAAGCAATTTTATTCGCCATATTATCGATGAAGACATTAAAGCGGGTAAAAATCAGGGAAAGGTTGCAACACGATTTCCACCTGAGCCAAACGGTTATCTTCATATTGGTCATGCAAAGTCTATCGTGCTCAATTTTGGGTTAGCCGAAGATTATAACGGAACCTGTAACCTGCGATTCGATGATACTAATCCACATAAAGAAAATATCGAGTTTGTTCAAGCGATAGAGAAAGATGTTAAATGGTTAGGCTATGAGTGGGCAGGTAAAACTCACTATGCGTCTGATTATTTCGAACAACTATATGACTACGCTGTAGCGTTAATTAAAAAAGGCAAAGCTTACGTTTGCGAACTTGATGCTGAGCAGATGCGGGAATATCGGGGAACGTTAACCGAACCGGGTAAAGATAGCCCGTTTCGTGATAGAAGTGTGGAAGAGAACCTCGAACTTTTTCAAGCTATGCGTGAGGGTAAGTTTAAAGACGGTGAAAAAGTCCTTCGTGCAAAAATCGATATGGCTTCGCCTAACATCAATTTACGTGATCCTACCATCTATCGAATTCGTCATGGAGTTGTGCATCATCAAACAGGTGCTGAATGGTGCATTTACCCAATGTATGACTATACCCACTGTATCTCTGATGCCTTGGAGGGTATTACTTACTCGATTTGTACATTAGAGTTTGAAGATCATCGTCCGCTCTACGATTGGTTTCTCGATACATTGCAAACACCAGCTCACCCACAACAAATTGAATTTTCCCGCTTAACGTTAGAGCACACGATTACCAGTAAACGTAAACTCACACAGTTGGTGGGTGAAGGGCATGTGGAAGGTTGGGATGATCCACGTATGTCAACTATTGCCGGTATGCGTCGCCGTGGTTACACACCTGCTTCACTTAAAGAGTTTAGCAAGCGTATTGGTGTCACTAAGTCCGATAATATAATCGAGATGGCGGTGCTTGAAGATTGTATTCGTACCGATCTTAACGATAACGCAATTCGGCGCATGGCTGTGTTACATCCGCTTAAAGTTATTATTACAAATTATCCTGATGATCAAGTGGAAGAGTTATCTGTTGCCAACCATCCGCAAAAAGAGGAGATGGGTCGAAGAGCGCTGCCGTTCAGTAATGAGATTTATATCGATCAGGCAGATTTTGAAGAGGTGCCACCAAAGAAATATAAACGCCTCATCCCTGAAGGTGAAGTTAGATTGCGTGGATCATATGTCATCAAATGTAACGAAGTCATTAAAGACGCACATGGAAATATACTTGAGCTTCATTGTACTTATGATGAAGATACCCTGGGTAAAAAGCCTGAAGGGCGAAAAGTAAAAGGCGTTATCCATTGGGTTTCTGCAAAACATGCGATAGAAGCAGAAGTGCGTTTGTATGATCGACTTTTTAATCATCCAACTCCCGATAATTCTAAAGATGGAAAAGACTTTTTAGAACATATTAATGCAGATTCTTTACGTATGTTAACGAACTGTTATTTAGAACCAAGCCTTGCAGATGTAGAAGTTGGTGAAGGTGTTCAGTTTGAGCGGGAAGGCTATTATTGTAAAGATCCTGCGCAAACTGGCGATGGCAAGCCTGTGTTTAATCGTACAGTGACATTGCGAGATACGTGGGCGAAGATTTCTAAGTAATTTCGCTTGTGTTGAGTTTTGATCTTCAATACGGAGGATATTTGTTGGTATGGAATTAATTTTCTCAGAAATTGACGAAGATGAATTACTCACTTGTGCGAATCTTTTTACCCAAGCGTTTAGTCAGTCTCCGTGGAACGAAGCGTGGGATGTGGAAGATGCATTTGATCGTCTTTCTGATTTTTACCATTGCCCACGAACGGTTTCGCTTAAAGCGGTTTATGAAAATCAAGTTGCTGGATTCCTTATCGGTAATGAAGAAGTTTGGTGTGAAGATAACTATTTTTATTTAAAAGAGATGTGTGTTTGCCATAAACACCAACGTTCTGGTGTTGGAAGTGCGTTAATGAAGCATCTTGAGGCCGTGTTGGCGGAAAAAGATATTAGTCGTTTGTATTTAATGACCCAACGCGAAACGATACCTGAGAGATTTTATACATCTTTGGGGTATCAGCTTAATAATGATCTTGTTGTCATGCGAAAAGAGCTAAGGGGGGACTCCTAATATATGTGGTTACTTTCCAAAGCTATGTATTTTCTTTGTAAGTTTTCCTGCCCAGTTGATATCTCGGTTTTTATGATAAGCGAGGCAGGCAAAGTCTAATGTGACGAAAGGCCTTGCAAACGTCATTTTTTCCCATTCCATATTAGTTTCTTCAACTTAATATTTAACTCATCCTCCTTCAAATATAGGAGTCAGCTGAAAGCTCTGCAAGTCAGATGGTTTTAATTTTCAATTGTCATAAATGTATTCTAATATTATGTCATGTTACGATGAAAGACTGAGGCAAAAACACAGATCATCGTAATGCCGCAGCTTGTTACTACGATATATTAGGAGCTCCCCTGTTGAACTGTTTTCATCTCAAAAAAAGGATTGGATCTACCTATCTCAGGTGAACCTAAACAGTTAATTGAAGTGAAAACTGTCTCAGAGGTCGCGCTATTAGGAGCTGACTATATTGGAATACGCCCTAAGCTGAAAGTGTGTGGGAGAACCAGTAAAACGTGGACAAGCGCTTTTTTGCGACAAGAAAACAGCAGAGATTTGTTTCACTTCTCCTGCGGGTGGCATCGTTAAAGCAATTCATCGCGGTGAGAAACGTTCATTATCATTCAGATTGATGATAATGAAGCACTAATATCCTTCCCTTCTTATTCTATCGAACAACTAGCCAGTATCAGTGAACAACTCATTCGAGAAAATTTACTTCAATCCGGATTATGGACGGCATTTCGTGCACGACCCTTTAGCAAAATCCCTCAGCCAAATAGTTTGCCTCATTGTCAGTATTTAACAGTCTCCGAAGAAAATTTACCGATAGGCTCTGGAGTAGTAGTAGAGGCCACCTGAAAATCACTGGTATATCAACGGTTAAAACGGGTATGTGTTGGAAAGAAAATGGAGGGTAGGCGATATTAACATTTCGAGCTCTGTTACAAAGTGATTTATTTCGGAGATGTTGGACGCTTTGATTAAACAGCAGCAGGCGTCTTAGTGAACAAAAAAAGAGGATGCACGATTCAAGACGCGACCCCATGGCTATTGATATCGTTGCCTTCGGTAATGGTGGTGTACATGTAGCTCTAAACAAAGGCAAAAGAAAACTTGGATTTCAAATAGCACGGAATTATTTTTCTGATTTTCCGGATGCAACGATTAGAGATAACCCTGAATCACGTGATGCCTATGTTATCGGTAATACAATATTTCCAAAGTACTACCCATTTTCACCTCGTTTTACTGCGTTTATAAACGACGATATGAGAGCAGACTTTGTTGTAATTACCGATGATGGTGTGCACGTACAATACGCGCCACAAATTGGAATATTCAAATAGCAATTCGGGGTCAGAGTATGCTTACTCTGACCCCTAGGTTTTAAAGGCGCGGCAACTCATCATCAGACATCTGATTCCGCATAAAATCCGCCACCTGATAAAACGCCATTTCCAAATCAGATTTTAAAGGCTCTTCGATACCAATATCTGCTAAAGCTTTGCGCATGCACATCATCCATTGATCACGCGCCCCTTCTCCGACTGAAAACGGCATATGACGCGCGCGTAGGCGAGGATGCCCAAACTCGTTCATGTACAAAGGCGGGCCACCCATCCAACCGCTTAGAAATTTATATAGCTTGTCTATAGAACTTGTATGATCTAAGGGTGAATCTAAGGGGTCAATGATATTTAATAAAATTAAAATTCATTGAATGTTTGGTTAAAATAATTTTTTGATTCATATGAACTAACTTTGACCCCTTGCTTTTTACTGACCCCCGCTTTTAACTTAGGTTTAATCTAAAACCCCCGTCCACGATATAAAATTGATTCACTGATTGTTAAAGTTTTCTATTGTTTTCTATAAGTAACATTTGGGGTAATATTACTCAGATCATAACCAAAATAATCCCCGTGACCATCATCCCAAGGCCCACCTAACGGATATTTGGCAAAACCTGTAACCGGATTTTGCAAATTACTGCGTATAAGGCCGCGATAAGCAAAATGCTGAAAGCCTTCGTCATAAAAAATGCAACCAGGCTCTACTCCCAGTGGTCTCTCAGGCCAGTGAGTTGTGCTCCAAGGCGCTGGAACCGGCTCATTCCATCGTACAACACGCCAGGTCATGGGAAACTGCTCTCCATCACCCATAGTATAGACTCCGGTTCCATCTCCATTTATCATTAGGTTGTAAGTACCACCGCCTATAGTCATTTGCCAGGAGCCAACGACCAATTCATCATAAATCGAACAATCTATCGGAGTACTCCTCCCTAAAACCATAAACTCAAATTTCGGCGTTTTTGGATCATTACTTTCAACGCTGATAATACTTGTCTGCAAACCTTCACGTCCAAATTCAGGTGAAAAAGTAACATCAAACACTCTCGAAATTTCGCTTGTTATGGGGTGCCCGAGAAGTCCATAGTCATCAACGACAAACGCGGGGTTACTTGAAGTAATTGACGTGACAGTCAAAGGAAAAACACCAAAGTTATTAATCGAAAATTGTTGTGGTGTGCTTTCTTCGCCTTCTATTAAATCACCAAAACTATGTGCAGAAAGGTCAGTGGTCTGATCAACACTTTCTCCATTCTTCAAAAGAGTGATTTCCGGCCCATTATCGAATTCTACTGTAACACGAGATTCTGTGTAATCCGTGACAAGTTCAACAAGTACATTACTGGCGTAGACATTATATGCATAGGCTATGATTGAATAGGTATTATTGGGAAACAATGATGTATCAAGTTCAAAAGAAAAATTGAACTCATCAATATCACCCGGCCTTCTAAACTCTTCGTTTTCCAATACGTGGACAGTTCCATCTTTATCTTCCAGTTCATAAACGACCTTGCTAACATCATGGGAAGCCTTTAATGCAATTTGAATTTTTTCTGCAAGTTTTTGCCCGGCAGTTGGGCTGGTAAATTCAACACTCTCGGGTGGATTCGCTATCCAAAAACTAACTTTGTTATCCTCTTGAGAACCTGTTTCGATGATTTCATCTGTATCATTATAGGCTATGACTTCTATCGTATATTCACCGTTTGGCGTGTTGCGCACATCATTATTTTTTGAAAGTGTATCTATCGTATATTGATAATTATCGTAATCTAATATAGTCAGCTGATCGATAAGTTCTGTTTCTCCAGATTCAATATTTGTTAACACAAGATCCACTGTGCCGATAATTTCTTTCGCGAAGAGGTTGTTGCTGTTTAGCATAACGTTTAGGTTGCCAGTATAGGATTGAAAAGAAACTGGTGACGAAATATTTAATCTGAGTTTAGTATTATCAACAAAGAAGTTAAACGTTTTTGTGGCTATATTGTTTGTTTCTGCAGTATCCCAAGCATCAATCTTTAATATGTGTTCCCCATCTGTCAATTGAGTGGTATCAATGCTTACTGCATATGGAGGGTGAACGTCTAAGGAATGGAATTGTTCATCGATTGAATATTGCACATGTTGTATTCCAGTATTGTCAGATACTGAAAAATGTGCGGTAAAAGTTCCAGCATGAGTACGACCAGGCGCTGAAAAGAAATAGATGTCTGGCGGCGTTGTATCGTTGTCTCCAGTTAAATCTATGTCGGTAGCTCCAGCTATTGACAGGCAGCTCCAAACATTTAACATTGCACATTCAACGTAGTCTATTGCATTAATAATCGCATCTATATCCTTGCTAATCGCATTATCATTTGTTCCATGTATAAAATTGTTGATTGTTTTCAAACAACTCAGGCTACCGCTGGCACTAGCGTCACCTAATACACTTTCTAGGCATAGTGGGGAAGTGATTGCAGATATTGCGCCGCTGATAATATTTTTTAAATGACTGTTTCTAGCAACATTTTGAGTTGTTTTTCGGAACTTCACCGTCGCTTCGTTTGTCAGTTTTAAGTTTGGGGTCTGATTTGGTGTTGCAATATTGTTTGATATAGATGCACCGAATACACCCTGACCGGCAAGTGTTCTTAGTGTTGAGATAGATGAGTAATCTAGTGCAACATCCGAATAATTTTCTGTACTGCCGTCTGAATATTCAATGTATAGATCCGCAATATTTTCTCTAAAATTGCTGAAGTATAATGTTTTGTCTTTTTTCTTTAATATTTTAGGGAGGCCTTCTTCGGAGAGAAAAACTGCGAAAGAGTCACCATCTGGTAACACCAAGTCAACACGGTTAATTATCGAAATATGTTTATCTGAGTCATTCACCCCGTAAACCATGATAGTTTGACCATCGTATGCGCTAATCAACATACCAAGGTTGTTTGTTTCATTTCTTTCAATCAAGGAAACCGTGAACGGAAGTGAGATAGTTGCAATCTCTTCTTGCACTTCCTCACCGTTTAATAATTTATTCGTTAAGTTAACGAGAACAGTTGAGTCGCCGATAAAATCGGGCAGATTAGAGTCTGGTGACCATAAAATCAGATCTGAGTAATTAATCACCCCATCCTCGTTAAGATCCGTGGTAATCAAACGTTTTGCTTCATCATCGAGGAATGTATGCAAAAGATCTTGGTGCAAATTCTCGCTGTGCTCACGCACAAATTGGCTGCGTTGATACGCCACCTCAGTGAGAGCAGAAACCTTCCAGTTTCTTTCAGATAATTGATTACCGGAAGCAATCAATCGTAATTTGCCGAGAAAGGGAGTTTCGGTATCAATGCTACCGTCACGTTGGGAGTCAAGATTAACGCCACCAGTCACTTCCACTAAATAAGTTCGATCCAATTCAAAAAAGAGTGGGTCAATATTCGTAATTTTCCCAATTTCATTTATATCATCACTTTTCACATTGGAGGTTGTCGTTTCCAGTACAAGAGGCATAGCGGGTGTAGATACGTCATAGAATCTGACTGTTGCTTCGGCAATACGGCCAACCACTACTTCTTCTAAAGCTTGGAAACCTGGTTCGAATTCAGGATCACTATCCGTTTCTAAATCGATCGCTGGTTCCTTATCGATATCTGGTTCTTTATCGATCTGAGAGGGGGGAGAATTTTGGGCGGATGATCCATTGTCAACTGGCACTTGGGATGAAGTTATTACATCATTTTCTGTTTCATCTTTTATGTTTTGTTTCTCATTTTTGCGCGGCTCATCGGTTGTTTCAGCTTGATTGCAGCTGGTAATAAGTAGCGCGAAAGTAAGAATAAGAAGTGAAAAAAGCCAGGAACGAATTTGATTAGCACAAATCATAGCAACTACCTTAGAGTTTTTTTTATTAGCTCTGAGTTAATTTAGCTTTTTGAAGAACCAAACGAGTAAAAAATATATTGCAGGGTTAGTTTTACGCCAAATCTTTAACTCAGGGCTTTGATGCATGGATGTAATTCGTTATACCATACATCATAATTAAATTAAATATAGGTAAACCACCGCCTCAGGCGGTGAGACACGAAAAGGCTCTGCCGAAACAGCGTGTAAATAAGAAAATGGCCTCTTCCACAGAATTAACGATATCTCTTTCTTCTGGTTCGTTTAACGGTCCTCTGAGAACAGGGGGGGACTCTATCTTTATTTGAACACATAAACAGGCTCGCGTCTTGAATCGTGCATGACCCTTTTGCTCTACGGGTTCCGAAAGCAGCCAAACGGATCTTGAATTGCGCAATACTTTCAGGGTGTATAATTCAAAATTACCCTTCTCCCATTCGATCAGTAAATTAATAAATTGGTTAAAGGGTCAATGCTATTTAATAAAATTAAAACTCATTGAATGTCTGGCTAAGATCAAATTTTTATTTTCATAAAATAAGTCTGACCTCTTACCTCTTTTAAAACAAGTCTGATCCCTTACCGCTCTTCATGCCCGTAGTAGAAATCATATCCTTGGCTTAGTGAGAGATAAGAAGAGTTTTGAAGTTTGAATGTTGTGCACATAATGACTCCTAAGCTAGAGACAGTAGACACGACGAGTATTTGGAGCGGTTTATTTTTTCGTTGGGCGAGCAGTTATTTTTCTCCGGGGGCTTTTTTTTCAATAAATTGTTCTAGCCAATCTTCTATGAAACAGAAATAGTCATATCCCAAGTCGAGAGTGGATAGTTGAAAATAGGCCTTTTGTTGATGCTCTTCAGGAATGGCCGATAAATCAGTCTCACTTTTCTGCTGGGCCAATGCTTTTCGCATTTGTTTGATTTCTTGGAGGTATCCGTCTAACACCGTTCGCCATTGGTCATCAGAATCGGAGAAGAAGAACAGGCGTAGCAATAGTTCATCTTTTATTTTTCCGATACCTAATGGGCTAATGAGCCACGTTTGGTACTCTTTTTCTCCTTGTTTGGTAATAGAGAAAACTTTTTTTGCTCTTTTCCCTTCGGACTCTTCATGACAAGAGATAAAGCCTTGTCTGAGGAGTTTTTGGCAAGCTGGATGAATGGAACCAATGCTTGTGTTGTAGAACATGGATGTGGATTTCTCCATGTTCTTTTTGAGTTCATAAACGCTCATGGGGTGAATGGAGAGCATTCCTAAGATGATTTTGTCTTGCACATTAATTCCTAATAGATTGTTAATTCAACTTCTTGAAGCGAAAGTCTTTGCATATTGTTTTTCTGCTTTAGATGCGTATCGAAAAACGAGAGTAGTAGTGTTTCTAAATTGCTTGCCATAAGTGCGTTATCAACATCGCCTAGCATCGGTGAATAGCGAAGCGGTGGAACTAAGTTCAGGTCTGTGAAGTTATAGTGTGCACTCTCCTTGAATAGCGCTTCACAACTGCCTGGCTGTTTTAGTAATGGTTGGTTTATTTTGTTGAACTTAATAATTTCATCTGCGTAGTTCAATTCATCGGCGTATACATAACATGCAGGAATCGATAGTGGTTTGTAGTTGATATTACCTAAGTTTAGTTGTGGTGCATCCATGCCAACGATTGCTTTAACCTGTGGATTGCCCATGCCCAATAGCCCAGACATTATGGCTCCAAACGAGTGGCCGTAGGCTCCGATATTGTTTAGATCTAGATGTCCAGCTAGTGCAGTTTTAATTTTTCCTTCTTGTATGGCATCTAGCGAATCAATCAAAAGAAGATTATTCTCGAGCACGGAATTGAATATGGAAGACATTGGCGCGAAGACAGGATTTTCGGCTAGCACTTTCATATTTTCGCTAAACTCAGCGAAATCTTTGCTTGTTTTTATTTTCGCTATATCGTGTTGTAGCTGTGGAGCGAGTTCTTCGCTGTCTTCTTTCTGTTTTTCTAATGCTTGGTAAGCAACACTATCTTCTCCTGGTATAACAACTTCACCATTTCCTCTGACGACGACCATTGAGTCGCCGGGATTTGCGAGCGACAGTACGACATAACCGTTGCTAGCTAGTTGCTCAAACTGCGACATATTTTGCCGAGCGTATGACATCAGCCCGTGGTTGAAGATAAGCACTGGGAATTTTCCATCAGCGGTTTCTACTTCGAGGTTTGAGCGGCTGACATCTTCGCTACCCATGAGAAATTCCGGTAATCCGATGAGTTCTGAAAAAGCGCTAATTGTGTGCTCATCCGAGGAGAGGAGTTTGTTCTCTGATTCCTCTTTGCTTGGATACCAAGCACGAATCTGCATCCACTTATCCCCTTTATGTAGTTCAAAAGATGTGGCACCAGGAAGCCATGGGCCGCTCAGTTTTGGAGGGGATATTGAATCAGAACAAGCACTTAGAATAGTGATTAATATCAAGCCAGTCAATGCGACAGCGAACTTTTTCATTATGAGAGGTGCCTTCTGTGTGAACATATCGAAAGGATATATCTAGTAGATATATATGTCAATAATGGAAAGTTGATCTAATTCACGTTTTCTGGAAATGGCTAGATGGGAGAGGGAGAAGCGAAAGAGGAGATGGCAGCTAAGCCATCTCCCTAGATTTTGAGATTAGATCCTAGAGCTCTTCACGAGCAACAGAACGTTGCGCGTTCCGTAAACAGGCTCGCATCTTGAATCGTGCATGATCCTTTTGCTCTAAGGGTTCCAAAAGCAGTCAAACGGATCTTGAAATGCGCAATACTTTCAGTGTGTATGATTCAAGATCACCATTCTTCAATTCGATCAGAAAATTGATAAATGTATTCTAAAAAGGAATCAGAACCTTTATTGAAGTTGTCCACGACCAAAAACCACATTGTATGGTACACAGTGGACGATCACCCAATCGTAATCTTCAATCATCACGGAATTAGGAACAGTATAGCTTTGGCTGCCTCTGATAGATTTAAGAGATCCGAGGTTAGCACTGTTTTGACTCGGTGTTTGGGTGTTGGATAGAAAAACCTCCAATCCCGGACCATCATCAACGGAAAAATTCTCAGAAAATACCAACTCCAAATTACCTGCGTCATTGACTTGTAAAGTAGCAGTACCATTGATGGCATGAGCGGCATTTTGAAAGTTGGCTGTACGCGAATCATTTTGTTCCCGAACTGTTACCGTTAATACTGCGCTACTAATGTTGTCCATAGTAACCACAATGCTTGCGGTGCCACTTGCTAGGAAGGAGACATTGCCATTAGCGTCGATGTTAGCAATCGATTCATCACTACTCGACCAGCTAATAGTTGTTGCAGTTACAGTCTCGCCGTCGAGGTTATATGCTTCCGCCTCTAGCTGAACAGTATCTCCGACAAAAAATACGTTTATACCATTGGTTATATTAACTGTGGTAATCTCATTAGCGTCACCGTTGTCAGTGACTGTTAATTTGACGATATTCGATTCGGTTTTTCCAGAATCTCCCGTGGTAACAGTGGCACTGATATCTGTTTGTCCTGTGCTAATTCCCATAACTTCGCCACTGCTGGAAATTGTGGCAATACTTTCGTCACTGGAAGACCAGATAATGTTTATATTGCTTTGTTCATCACCTCGGGAATCTTTAAATACGGCTGTATATTGAAAATTGTCGTTCACCATAATGGCTTTAGTCGTTGGGCTTAATTCCAGTGTTGCTTTACCCAATGCTTTATCATCAGGATTTTGGGCGCATGCTGTTACAAGTGCGAGGCAAATTAATATTACCCAGCTAATTAATTTATGTTGTGTATTGTTAGCCATATATCCACTTCTCAAAAGCGTCCTAATAGGGTGCCTGACACCTTGCCACTAGAAAAATTGTTGCAATCCAAACGAAATATCAAACATTGATTCGGTACCAAAGGTTTTTGCAAAATCTAATCGAGCATTAAACCGATAAATTTTTGGTGAAATGAAACGCAGCCCTGTTCCGATGCTACTGAAATCTTGAGCTTGTTGGTTAACTGTTTGGCGAGGAGAGTCTCCGATACGACCAAAGTCTGTGAAGAGCACATGTTGTAATACAAACCAACGAGAGCGATAGCTGGGTACTCGATATTCTACGTTGGCGCGCCAATAACTCGAACCTTGAAATCGCCTGTCAACATAGCCCCTAACCTCAAACAGTCCCCCGAGATAAAATTGGTTTTGGATGAGGTTTGAAGAGGTGTGTCCCAGTGCGATGTTAACTCCGATGTTTTGTTGATATTTAAATTTCTTAAAGTAGGTTCCTTTAACAAGGAACTCAGCGCTATTGTCTATCGAGTCGAGTTGTTTTGAGGTAAATCGAGTATCCATGTTAAGTTGAAAACCGTCAATCACGTAGCGGTCATAGTTGAGTTGTCCCAGTTGAACATTTAGTTCGAGAAAATTTTGTTTGGCATTGCTGGGAGCAAGGAAGTTATTGCTACTATTGGCATTTCGCTGCTCATACGTTAAGCCGGTATCATCAAACTCGTCTGAAACCATATCTAAACCACCGCCTAAAAAGAACCAAGGAGATAGCTCTTTTTTCAAAAAAAAGTGAAAGCGGTTTTTAGTATTGTTGTAGGCACCTAGAAGATCTCCATCATTGCGATAGATGGGTTGATTTTGTCGGAAATGCCAAAGATCAAAGCCAAATAATAGACGTTTGCCAAAACTGTTGGGATTACGGAACCAAAGTACGCCGCCGTCTTTTCCATTCAAATTTTGATATTGCGCACCCACTTCCAAATAGTGACCAAAGCTGTTCACATCGTATGCACCTACTGTAATTAAACTTGAACCTCCACCACCGGTGATTTTGGCAATGGGAATGATGGTCCAGCGATCGCTAGTATTTACTTTGACTTGCACACCGTTATTCGGACCTGGTCGTGCTTTGATGGATACATCCTCAAAAATGCGCAAATTTTTCAGTTTTTGTTCACTGCGTTCAACACTTGCCAGTGAAAATGGTTCGCCTTGTGCAAATTCTAGTTCCCGATGAATGACTTCCGCTTGGGTTTTTTTATTCCCTTCGAGGATAATCGATGTGATTAATTTTCCGGATAACTGTGATGCCGATATAACATCAGTTGCCATGCTGGGTGAGGCAAGAAAAAATATTATAAAAGCAACAAGATATGGGGTTTTTAGTAATTGCATATTGTTTATTCTTTTTTTCACCTAACTAGCGTAGTTAAAAACCTTCACAGAATTATCACAACGAAGAGCTACATCAATAAATTAACGATTATCCCTAAGATTATGTTGCATACGCATAGAGAATGTTACAACCGAATTGAACGTGTTGAAGTGTTAGGGGGACTGGTTTTGAATCGTGCGCGTTACGTAGCTCCGTCCACGATTCAAAGCCGTTGGCAACGGGTAGTTACAATTTTTACTTATTTATAAACACAAAGATAAGAACTATCGCTGACAATTTTAACTTTAAATTTCACATTTGCATCAACAATAAATGTTTCGTTAATCGCAATATCTTTCCAATCGGATTCGCCAGGTAAGATTACAGCCATTGCCCCGCTGATAAGCGTCATGTGCTCAATAGTATCGGTACCAAATTCATATTCACCTGCTGCCATAACGCCAATTGTTGCTTTATCACCATCGTTAGTGAAGGCGATCGATTTTACTTTGCCGTCGAAGTACTCGTTTACATTAAACATCTATCTATAAATCCTATGGGTTAATCAAATGCGCCGCATTTTAGCATTAAAAGCAGTCTAGTCATCAATAGTGAGGAAATCCCATCTGATGGTTTAATAAACAATTATAGTAAACTCTTCCATGAGATTTTGACCATAAAACGGTATAATGTTTGGTTTATTCTGTCTGGCTAAATAATGACCGCTATCATCGAGCAAACTCACAAGCGTATTAAGCGATTATCTGCCCAACTTGCTAACCAAATTGCAGCAGGTGAGGTCGTTGAACGCCCGGCTTCTGTGGTGAAAGAGTTGTTGGAAAACTGCATTGATGCGGGGGCGACTCAAATTGAGATTGATGTGGAAGAGGGTGGGGTTCGCCTGATTCGGATTCGTGATAATGGGGGAGGTATTCACAAAGATGATTTGCCTTTAGCCCTTAGTCGCCACGCAACGAGTAAAATATACAAAGCCGATGACTTAGAACGGGTTGCCAGTTTGGGGTTTCGTGGTGAAGCGTTACCGAGTATTAGTTCGGTTTCACGATTGGATGTGCGTACCCGAACAAACCATGACGATACTGGGTGGCAATTAAAAGGTGATGGCCGTGAATTGGATGTAGAGCCACAGCCGGTCGCTCATCCACAAGGTACAACTATTGAAGTGCGTGACCTATTTTATAATACACCTGCACGCCGAAAATTTTTACGCACGGAAAAAACAGAATTTGGCCATCTTGAAGATGTGATAAAACGCCTTGGGCTTAGCCACTACGAAATCGGCATAAGCTTGAAGCACAATCAGCGCCCGGTGTTAAATCTTCATCCTGCTGTAACACAAGAGGCAAAAGAGAAGCGCATTGCCAATGTGTGTGGAAAACCGTTTATTGAGAATTCTATTTATCTTGAATTAGAGCGTGCAGGATTAAAAATTTATGGTTGGGTTGGGCTGCCAACTTTTACACGTGCACAGAGTGATCTTCAATATTTTTACGTAAATGGCCGTGCGGTAAAAGATAAGCTTATTGCCCATGCGATTCGACAAGCTTATAAAGATGTTATGTATCATGGTAGACATCCCGCCTATGTTTTATATTTTGAACTCGATCCTGCATTAGTTGATGTGAATGCGCATCCGGCAAAGCATGAAGTGCGTTTTCGTGAATCACGATTAGTGCATGATTTTATTTTCCGAAGTCTACATGAAGGTTTGGCTCAAGTTAGACCGGCTGATCAGTTGCCTACTGAAGATGCGCAACGGGATCAAACAATTGCTTTAGCATCAACGCCACAATCGGCAAGTGGTGGTATAGCGCAAGCGAATATTCCGCAAATGACACATCAGCAAGATATGGCATTACGTGTTGCTGAACAGATATCTGCGTATAAAAACTTACATCCTTCACCTTCGGCTCCAAGTTATCAACCGGCTTCAAACGTTACTCATACTGCAATTCCTGCAGAAAATGAAGAAGGTGCTCCACCATTGGGTTTTGCGGTAGGGCAGGTACATGGTATTTATATTCTTGCGCAAAACGAACAAGGAATGATTGTTGTCGATATGCACGCGGCACACGAACGTGTGACTTACGAACGCATGAAAACCGCCTATGAAACATCGAATATCATTACTATGCCATTGCTTGTCCCTTTAAGTATTATGGTAAGCGAAAAAGAAGCCCGAATTGCTGAGGATAATAAAGAGGTATTTTCTCAATTTGGTTTCGAGATAGATCGTATGGGAGAAGAAACAGTCATTGTTCGACAAATTCCTTCCATGCTGAAAGATTCGAATATAGAGTCACTGGTAAGAGATGTGCTGTCAGATCTTATTAGTTACGGAACTAGCGATCGTATACAAGAATCAAAAAATGAAATTATGGCGACGATATCGTGTCATGGTTCAGTGAGAGCAAATCGTCAATTAACCATTCCTGAAATGAACGCTTTACTCAGAGACATTGAACGAACAGAACGCAGTGGCCAGTGTAATCATGGACGACCGACGTGGGTGCAGATGTCACTGCAAGCGCTGGATAAATTGTTTATGCGTGGGCAGTAAGCGAAATTATATTATTTAATTTTTTACAAAGTGAAAATAGATGCTACAAATTTACAATAGCCTGACAAAAAAGAAAGAGCCTTTTACACCGATTGATCCGCAGAATGTTCGGATGTATGTTTGTGGAATGACGGTTTATGACTATTGCCACATTGGACATGCACGAGTGTTAATTGTATTTGATGTGGTGAATCGATATCTTCGTGATAAATTTGGTCAAAACGCGGTGACCTACATTCGAAATATTACCGATGTTGATGACAAGATTATACAGCGAGCTAATGAAAATAACGAATCTATTGAAAGTCTGACAGAACGTTTTATCGATGAAATGAATGTGGATGCCGATGCGTTGGGAATTGCTCGACCAGATCAGGAACCAAAAGCCACACTACACATGCAAGACATTATCGATATGGTTACTAGCCTCATCGAGAAAGGCTTTGCGTATCAGGGAAGTAATGGCGATGTCTTTTTCGAAGTGAAAAAGTTTTCAAATTACGGAAAGCTTTCCGGCAGAAACTTGGAAGAAGATCAGGCCGGGGCCAGAGTAGATGTTGACGAAGCAAAAAAAGATGCTGCTGACTTCGTGCTTTGGAAAATGGCAAAAGACGGCGAACCAGCTTGGGATTCCCCTTGGGGGCCAGGTCGACCAGGCTGGCACATCGAGTGTTCAGCTATGTCGACAAAGTGCCTGGGGAATCATTTCGATATTCACGGTGGTGGAATGGATTTAAAATTTCCTCATCATGAGAACGAAATTGCACAGTCAGAAGCATCAACCGGTGAATGTTTTGCGAATGTATGGATGCATAATGGTCATGTGATGGTTGATGAAGAGAAGATGTCTAAATCATTAGGCAACTTTTTTACTGTCCGCGAAGTATTAAAACAGTACCAGCCTGAGGTTGTGCGTTATTTTATTCTTACCAGCCACTATCGCAGCCCGTTAAATTATACGCAAAAAAATCTTGATAACGCAAAAGCGGCACTTGATCGTTTTTACACAGCGTTGAGAGATTTGCCTGATGCGAGCGCTGAGCATGATCATAATTATAAGGCGACATTCAATAGCGCGTTAGATGACGATTTTAATACGGCCGAAGCCACTGCGGTGTTGTTTGAAATAGCACGAGAAATCAACAGCTGCAAGGCTGATAATCTTGAAAAAGCAGCCCATCTTGGTGAAGTGTTGCGGGAGTTAGGTGCAACATTGGGAATCCTTCAGGATGACGCAGAACTCTTTTTGAAAGGTGGGGTTTCAGATGAAAGTGACTTGAGCGATGAAACGATTAATCAATTGATTGATGATCGTAATACCGCTAAAAAGGAAAAAAACTGGAGTGAGGCTGATCGTATTCGTGATGAGTTAAGCGCACAAGGTGTGATTTTAGAAGATGGTGCAGGTGGTACGACTTGGCGCCGTAGTTAGTGGGGCTTTTTCGGGATGCGGAATTGTATTACCGCATCCCTTTAAATTCATAAGCTACTAGAATACTAAATTAATGTTCGCAAATGGTCCGTGCCATACATCATATCGTTCAAATTCCAAACTCAGTTCATCTTCTTCTATTTTTTCTGATTCTTCTAGGTTTTCACCCTGTTCAGCACTAAAAGAAATGTAGTTCACCCGATAGCCCACGAAAAATGATATACCAGCCCCCCGCAATGCTTTTAATCTTCGCTGAGCGGCAAAGCCTGCATCTAATTTAGCGCCAAAAGTAAACGGAGTCGGGGTGTTAATCGTTTTTCCAGAAGAAGACTCTACTTCATCTTTGACGTTACCAGTGATATCGAGATACGCTAATCCGCCACTAATCTCACCAGATATATAGTGAGTGAAGTAATTTGTTTCATAGCGTGCAGCATAGGACATCTCATCGTAACCAAACAATAAAGCGAGGCGATGGATCCCCAATGATGGATCATATTTCGCGTGAGTGACAACTAAATCTCTGTTACTAAAGCCTAACGCGCTGGGCATTTCATAGTTTGCGTATTCCAGTCCGTAGTAGAGGCCTCTCTCAAACATTAACATGGCTGATAATGATTGATATTTAGTCACAAACGAAGTGTCGCTGTTTTCCTGTTCTTTTATGTGTGCGACACCATAAATTTCGGACGTTTCAGATTTTAATCGGATGGTAGTTTGTTTGTCGATAAAGTCGTTGAAATCGATACCGGAAAAATCGAGAAAGAGATTAAACGCGCGAGAAATTTGTTTTTCCGTATTTCCTTGTTCTTTGAATTTATTCTCCAAATAGTTGATGGCCAGTTGTGTATTGCCATAACGTCCTTGGAAATAGAGGCTTTGATAGAAAGTAGAGTCGAGATCATAATCAACTTCGAGGCTAACAAAATCGTTGTCAGGTATGCTTGATTTTGCGCGCCAATAAAGATAAGACGCTCCTGCGCCTGCTAACAATGCTGCATTGGCTTCATCTTCAAATCCGAGTGCATGGTCGGGCGTAAAATAGGAGATGTTATCCAGCTCAGATTTTTAGACTGAAAAGTGGATGTTTTCGCTTTCCGTAGAATTTCTCGCTGAGACGATAACATTATTTTCGTTGCTATATATTTTAGGCGAAAAACCGATATTTTTTTTATCTGAATTAAACAGCCATCCATAATGGGATGCCATTGTCTCAAAGTTTGAACGAAATAATATAAGGCCTTTATTATAAAGGTTTGTATATTTGTATACTGCACCATAAATATTGTCATTTTCGGGATCAGGAAATGATGCAATTACACCTAATCGATCTCCTCGTTCAGAGAGTATGACGCCGGTATCCATCCAACGTTTTGTATCTGATGTATAAATTTTTCCACTTTGACCAATTGCGATACTTGATATTTCACCTTCGATATTGTGTGTTAGATCTGCTTCTACAAGGTTTTCTGGTGCATCTAAAGACTTCTGGGAGTGTTGATAAATTCCTTGCTCCGCAATACTGATGATTTCCCCATTTGCTGATATTATTTTTTTATGGGCATCTGAGGCGGCACCCAAGTAGGTATAACGTTTGTTTTTATCGTCAACAATGAAACTTGTATTTGTTCCGTTTTCTCTTGTTTCAGAAATATTAATTAATGCAAACGCGTTTTCTTTATAACGTGTAAGTAAATCTAACGAAACTGAATGAGTGCTCGTGCGGTACTTAAAAAATTCGTCCCCGTTTTGGTTGACGAGTGTTTTGGTGCATTTTGGCTCGGCTTTCTTATTTTTTCGCTTTTCGCATTCAGTTTTTAAGCTGAGATGAGGTGTTCCTGAGAGACTTCTTGTGTTCTTTCCATCCTTCGCGGGAGTAAAGCTATATTCAGCAAAAAGAGGTGTTGTGAAAGTTAGAAATATTAATGCAGTAAGTAGTTGTTTCAATGTGATCACGATTAGTTAGGTGTTGAGCGTGGATAGACCTAATCATATTGAATCGTTCAATATAATCAGATCTCTATTGTAGTTATTTAGAGTATTAATCGAGTAAAGCAATTTCTCTGAATTTAACATCAAACTTTTTGTTTACTCTCTTACTATAGGCTCTAATTTTTAGTATATGTATTTCTGTTGCTTTTCCAGAAAAATTATCAAATGTTAATTTGATATCTGTGGGAACGTTTCTTAAAGTCAGTACTTCTAAATGACTGCCACTTGTTTCGTTATTTTTTAGATCTAATTTTGAAGGCGTATAAACGTTAGCCTTGTTGTCAATCATCTGAGATTTATCACCCCAGCGCTCTCGATAAACTAATAGATTACCATCAAACTCATCATCAACGACTGTTAGCTCACATTCAACGCTATGCTGAACTTTTTTACACTCTTTTAGTGTAAATTCGTATCCTTCTGAAGATTCTGTTTTGTATGCGGTTGGCTGACTTGAACGTTGTGGTTCAGAAGGTGGAGCTGACGTTACTGTTTGTCTGTCTTCATGGCTAGGTGATTGCGCTTGTCTTTCATGTTGCGGAGCAGGGCTTGCTTCTCTTTTTTGGGGAGTTATTCGTTTTGGACGAGATTCTTCAAATTCACTATCAAAGTCTCTAAAGGCTGCATCAGATGCTGATTGCCGACGCTCGTAAGAGGAAGAATCAAATTCCATGTCAAACTCGTCGGCAGATAATGAAATAACTTAATAAAATTATAAATGTAAAGTATACTGAATGACTATTCATTTTCACTTTCCTACATGGAGATGTATTTGTTAGAACTCTCAATTTAGGCGCTTTATTATTGTACGGCTAGTGTGATAAAGCTACAGATAAGTCCATGTATTAGCGAAGTTGAGAGTTTTTAAATTAATAATTTAGATGCTATAGATACTGATCAAATATGTCAATTTGAATGTAGGGAAATGGCAAATACTTTTACCCTAAAATGTTACAAGCATATAACATATGAGGTGTTAGGTAACGAATTTATCTTCCAGTGCTATATTTGATGAAAAAGTAGACAGTGCGATTTGCTCGCTTGAAATAACGCACTAAATTGCTCACGGGCCTAATCTAGGATTATCATTGTATTATTAGCTGATGTCTTCACATAAATTAAATTACGAAAAGTTGCTAGAAACCATTTATCAGGCTGCTCTTGGAGAGTCTGACTGGGAACACTCGATTAAAAGTATAAATCGTATTTTTGATTCAACTGCTGGTGGTTTTTTTATTCAAGATGATGAAAGAGGGCACGCAGACACGCTCCTCATGCTCGGGTTTGCTGAAGGTGCAATGGATGATTACTCTGCTAATTATGCGGAGAATAATCCTTGGTTTGCTATTCCTGGAATGATGGACCCAAACTGCATTAGAACGGAAGAAGATATCGATTTTTATTATAAAGATAAAAAAATATTTCGTTCTACTGAAATGTTTAATGATTGGATGTTACCTCAAGATTTTAAACACGCTATTGGTGGAAGTATAACAACGCGTGGTCCGCTTCATCTTAACTTTACTATGTTTCGACCAGCAACCACTGGGGCATATGTTAAGAGTGATATCCAAGCATTAATCAATATTGCTCCTCATTTAAAACGCTCACTTGAAGTAAGTTCACTCGTTAACGAAGTTAGAAAAAAAGACAAATTGCTATTGGCGGGTATGGATAGTATTGGGCTAGGTGTTATCGTACTAAATGAATTTCAAAAAATAACCGAATTAAACCATGTTGCAGAATCAATATTAAACAGTAACGATGGTTTATCTGTTGTAAACCAAAAAATTGTTGTAGATCATAAAGAAGCAAAAAAACTGGCAGATGCGATGTATAGTCAAAATATTCGCTCTTCTTTAGCTCCGAGAACAGTAGCTTCAGAGTGGCTATATATCCCTCGCCCTAGTCAAAAGCCAGATTACCAGATTATGTTGATAAAGACAGACAATCCCGTAAATGCACTATTTGAGTGCGGCGTAACGTCTATGTTATTTGTAGTAGACCCAACAAGAAAAAGGCAGCTACCGAAAAACAGAATTCAAAGTCGATATTCTTATACAGATCGTGAAGCTGATGTTGCTGAATATCTGCTTGGTGGGAAATCAGCCAAAGATATTTCGAAAGAATTAGAGATGACTTATGAATCTGCGCGTTGGTATATCAAACAAGTGTGTCAAAAGGCAGGGGTTCGTAAGCAAACAGAGTTTATTGCTAAGGTATTGAGTGAATTTTCGCTAGTTGTGTGAATAAATATTATAGTTGTGTGAATAAATATTAATTGTTGGGTGTAGATTGGCTACCTCTCATTTGGGAGGTGTTGTTTTTCCCTGACAGTGATATTATATTTGTGTCGTAAGTATGATTTTAGTTACATATAACCAAGAAGAATAATCGAACAATAAAAATAAGATAAATATCGCGGCATGTCTACACGTCACGTTTTTACTTACCTATAGTTGCTCTTAAAATGTTCTTTTATCTAGCTATGCAATAGCTTTGTATGTCCGCTATCTGTTTTCGACTCATACTTGTATTAAAAACTCTAACAGCATAACTATGAGGGAATCATGAGCCAGAAATTAGCTAAATTGTTTGCAGGAATCGTTGTATTAGCGCTCTTTTCGGGGTGCGCCTTACTTGGCAAAAACACACAAACAAGCGTCTATAAACGAGACGATGTTGATACATCAAACAGTAAAGTCATCGTTTTTCCGCTGTTGTTGAAGTCGGGAGCTAATTTTGCTGAAGCGAATAAAAGTGCTGATAACAAAACATTAGATGCATTAGTTGGTACAGGATGGACTGATGAGTTAGGTACAGAAGACGCGATAATCATTCCAAAAGCTATCGTTTCAGAAATTCCACAAGGATGGGAAATCTTAGGGCAATTTGTTCGAGTCCTAGATTCAGCGTCTGCTATAGAGCAGAGCATGGATAACCCAGAAGTGAAAAAATTCGTCGAAGAGCTTAGTTCAAAGGCAGGTGATGGCGCGCTAGGATTTGCATTAGTTTTTGAAGATGAAAATCAATTCAAAGCAACTAACACACTTCATGGCAACATGGGCTTGTTTGACACGAAAAAACTAACCTGGAAATGGATTACTAAATATAAGAATCAATACAAACTTCCTGTGCCTTATCAAATGGCGATTAAAGATCTGTTTGCTGAATCGTGGAAAACGATTAAAGCGGAGAATGATGGAAAGATAAAGTAGGCACTACTCACTTGGTGTAAACAAAATTGGCTGCATACTGCTGTCGGTTTTGTTTACAGCTAGCGAATAAAAGTGAAAAGATAAAGCAACTACAAGAAGTGTTGCTTTATTTCGAATCAGTCATTATCCTATTTTGGTTTTAGTAATCGATTCCTGAATTAGTCAGGTAATAAAGTAATTAAAGATAAACAAGAAGAATAGAAAACAAGAACAATAAATTATTTGAGTTCAACCTGTTCATTGCATGGATTCCCGCGGACGCTAGAGTTTTAGTACGATAGTGCCAGTTTTCTTTCTATTTTTCTATTCAGTTAATATTCAACTCTACAAGGACTCATAGAAATGTGTCGCAAGCTAAGTAGTATTTTTTATTTTAGTCTAATTTTCTTAATGTTGTTCGCGTTCAACATTAATGTTTATGCGATTGATAGTGGTAGCTCAGTATCGGCAACGCTTGTCGACAACGAAGACACAGATGAATACTCATTTAGTTTAGGCGCAGGGCAGTCGGCTGCTATTCATGTTGGTGATATTGATCAAACGGCTTTTTCTCCGAGAGTTCATCTTTATGATTCTGGGGATAATTTAGTAACAAGTCATTCTAGTTCCGGAGGAGCGAGAATATTCCATCGTGCTGAAACTGGTGACACATTTAAAATTGTTGTGTCGACTTCTTATGCGGATGGTGGAAGTTATAGCTTAGATTTTGTTACTTCCAATGGTTCGACAGAGTATGCCTTAGAAAGCGGTGTTCAATTAAGTGGAAGTCTTGGCGCTGGGGAAATGGATTCTTACAGTTTTAGTGCGCAAGTTGATGAGGTGGTTACGGTACATCTCGGCGATAGTGCGCAGACCGATTTTAGCCCCCGTGTTACGCTATTCACACCCGATGGACTTCAGATTGCCGACAGCAATTCCAATGGTGGTACTCGCGTTTTTCACCGCGCA
>Ga0316204_10000706_pt1 | contig 111499 bp, 94 predicted proteins | sample 6monrhotite_MG_2_FD_205661 | JGI IMG/M metagenome (GOLD analysis project Ga0316204, IMG submission 205661) | Microbial mat bacterial communities from mineral coupon in-situ incubated in ocean water Damariscotta River, Maine, United States -... | ecosystem: Environmental > Aquatic > Marine >...
GTTAATATGACGCATACATCGACCGAGGTTGCCATTTGGCGTCTTTACCAGTAGGTGATAATGATTTCCCATAAGACAATACGCATGTACTTCAATTCCGAAGCGACGATTAGCCTCGGCTACCCCCTCTATAAACGCTTCGTAGTACTCCTCACCATGATAAATCTGTTGCCGCCCCCGACCTCGATTCATGACATGGTAATACGCATTTTCATATTCTATTCGTTCCCCTCGCGGCATTCTTTATCTCGCATCTGTTCAATGTCTGGTTATTTTAATCCTAAGCATATGCTATTTCAACACCTGACCCCTTTTGTTTTTTGCAAAATCAGATTCAATAGAAGAAATGATTACTGGCTTAACATCTTTTGACTTCCCAATTACTATTGAATCATAAATTAATATATTGTTAGACAAGTTCACAATTGCCTGATCATAACGAGCAAAATTCAGCTCTTGCTTCCCACATAGGTGTCCCCAGTAATACGTCCCAATCGCAATGACTATAGTAACAACTCCGGATATCATATAGTGCTTAATCACATTCATATCCCACACACTTGAATTTCCGAATCCTTCATAACAATCCCTTCTTTTTCGGCGCACTGCACATGACACAAAGATCCACCACCACTAGCAAGATTCCCTCGAACTGTATTACAACATGCAGTACAAGCAACAAAGTTTGTTGTCGAGTTCACACAGGTAGGCCGCTTGGGCTTCCTTGTCTTTTCAGGTTCTGTTTTATCTGTTGGAGGTAAGTCTGCATCGCCTTTGCACCCCCATGGCCAACAAGTAATACTCAACCCATATGGGTCAAACATAATAAGGGGATCCTGTATGGCATAACCATATGTATTCAACCCACCTACTAAGCCTATAGGATCAGACTGAACGTACCTTCCAGTGGCTGGATCATAATCCCTAAAGTAGTTGTAATGAAGGTTAGTCTCTTCATCAAAATACTGGCCAGGAAGTCTTATTTATCACTTCAATCGCACTTCACACCAAGTTCAAACAGGTTCTTTTTTAAATCACTTATCTGCTGCACAAAAACAATAAAATGCTGGACATCATTATCAGGGCCTCTAGATGAAAGATCTTCTGAATAGTATGTGGCTGATAAAATAATGAGCTTATTTTCACTTGGCAACACCCAATGTTCGATAAATTGGTGAACAAGCAAATAAGGACTAGTCGTTCTATCTTCATGTGTAGACCAACCTTGCTTTGAATCTCTGCAAAGCGTCCAGCTATTCTTCTTCAACTCTTCCCTATATACATCCAATGAATTTTCAGATGGATAAGCCTCATCAAGCTTAAATAAAAGCTGCTGAGCATTCCCCCTGTCAAACTTGGTTTTACTAATATCAAAGGCATTATCAGGCACTGGAAAATTATCAATAAACTTATACTCAGCCCCTATTGAACAACTAGCCAACGACATCAGCATTATATAAGAAACGGCTTTTTTTAATAACTTAATCATTCATCACCACAGTCATCTGAGTCACAGTCTTTTGATGGGCCTGGATCCCCACATTGACATGCATCGCCCGCCTCAGGGTCAGACTTAGTGCCAGTTCTTCCTGAAACAATAATTTTACCCTTTGTTGTAAATTGTCCAGGATTGGGGTCTGGGAATGCATCACCTTTACCAGATTCAGGACATGAAAAACAACTCCAAGAACATGTACAGCTAAGAGTTATGAGAGAGAAAGGATCGCGCGACCAACCCACTTTAACCCAACCACCATTACAGGAAGCTAGCCCAAAAAAATCACTAAATACAGTCGGATTAGAACCTACGTAGGCATAAGTATTCAATCCACCACCTAGTCCTATAGGATCACTTTGGATATAACGCCCTATTGTAGGATCATAATCCCTAAAGTAATTGTAATGCAGCCCAGTTTCTTGATCAAAATACTGGCCAGGAAGTCACTCTGGGTTATTTACAATCACTTAATTATCTTTTTAAATTCTGACAAAAAGGCAATTGCAATAATCCCTCCATCAGACATTAACAGTATTGTTTTTGAGACTCTCTCTACTGGCGTAGATATTTCAATTCCGGAAAATGGGGCTAATAAAACCACTACAAAGACATCCAGAATAATCAACACCCACACAGCCCACTTTTTCAGTAGAAACAAACCAACATAACAAATCAAACTTACTAATAGAACGGCATAAAATATCTTATCAGTCCCACTTAAGACATTACCAAAACCATCCACCATCAATAAGCGTTGCACCTCTGCACTGAAGCTGCCCCAAAACAAATCTCGGGAAAACAACCATATTAGCATCATACAAAAAGAAACAACTACTAACGATCTATATATGTTAATTATCTTCACTTATTCACCATTACTGATCTAAATCACTAGTTATTTATAGCATTATTCACATGAACACATACTTGATCTCATTTGAGGTGGCTTTCCAAAATTCCTGTCACACATTTGAGGTGAATTCCGTGCAATATCATCCATTGATGGAATTGGACACGAACATTTATATGGCAACTTACTATTCGGTGGTCTCCAATATGGGCGAGGGTCATTAATATGCTCCATAGTACGATGTAAATTCATCACATCATTCATAGATCTAAATCTTGCACCGTAAGGATCAAAATATACATGAGGATTAGCCAAAGCATACAGATAGGTGTTCAATCCAGCATCAAGCCCAACTGGATCACTCTGAACATACCGACCAATACTTGAGTCATAATCGCGCATCACGTTGTAGTGACGACCAGTTTCTTGATCGAAGTACTGGCCGGGAAGTGGTTCGCCCGACGCGAGTCGTAGCCTAACAACCCATTTTATCTAGTGCCTTCAGCACGTTGTCAGTCAATTTCCCCGATGCAACCTCCCGATCCCAAAAAAATCGCCTGGACACGATTTTCGGCTTAACAACGCGGTTTTGCAAGCACGTATTTTGGGTGGATACTAGAGTAACAGGCGGTTATTATGGCTAAGCATCATCATACGTCAGTTGTACGGCTGGCTAAAAGAGAAAGAAGGATTAAGGTCAATCAGCAGCATTATATGACGCCCCTTAAAGACAATCCCACCGGCGCTGGACGACCGGTGCCGTGGATTCAGATGAGGGGACACTGGTTACAGCAGTCGGGGTTTGAGATCGATACCCCCGTGAAGATCAGAGTGATGGATGGGTGTTTGGTGTTGACTGCGGAGTGATTGAAAAGGCCCAGCTAATCAGCTGGGCCTTTTAACTAAACCTATCACCTTCTCTCTATTCAAAAAGAAACTTCACATATAGTGATTTTTTCTGCGCCACTACCATCCAACCGGGCAATGCTTTCAGAAACATCTAAGCTAGGCGCATACTTCTCCAATTTAACTGTTACAAACATCTTTTTTACTCCATCCAGATGCAAATGTCTGTAAGCTATGTTTTCCGCGTATATTTTATCAGCCAACCTAACATAATCGCGCTTTATATCATTGGGGGGAATATTTGTTTCAAGACGCCTTCCATCTTCATCAGAAAACCCCCAGCTAATAAAGAAAGGTCTTGGCACATCAACAGCACTAGTAACATCAAGCAAATAACCTGCCTTCAGCTTATCATTCATTCTAGCAATAAAAAAAAGATCATTATCTATATTGCGCTGACACAAAACATTTTCATTTTTTTCCAAGTGACTTACCACCCAAGTATCAAGCCTGTTTTCTCCACCAGCAAACGCAACACTTATCGCCATTAAAAAAGAAAACATAGCAAGGTAAATTACTCTTTCTTTAATCGGCATCATCATATCGTATGTAATCCTTATTCAATATTTGGAGGGTTATTTGCACGACGATCTGGCGACCAATGGTTGGTTACTTCCCCTGTGCAACTATCAGTACACTGCATATACCCTGACATCCATAACTCTACATTTTGCTTATACACAGCTTCTTTAGTAGTAACCCACTTAGAAATACACTTCATTGTATATACAATATCAGCAGGACTAGTAGGTCTCTTGGGGCTAGTTGGGCTTGGAATCCCGATAGTTGGCTTTGGCGCAGGAAAACACACCTCACTAAATTCTCCTTCTGCACGCTCTACCAGCTCAGATGTAATTACCTCGTAATATCCAGTTGCTACCCATGTACAATCCACTGAAAGACCATACATATCTGTAAATTGAAGCGGTCTCGAATAAACATAGTTATACGTATTCAGTCCAGCATTCAACCCTATAGGATCAGAAGTTGTGTACCTTCCTGTTGTCGGATCATAGTCCCTAAAGTAGTTGTAATGCAGCCCAGTCTCTTCATCAAAATACTGGCCAGGAAGTCTTATTTACTCTTGAACATCGCCTTTAGCTTGATCGCCCTCTGTTAGCAACCAATTAGCATGCGAAGGCTCCCCCATACATTCTTTATCTAAATAATTAGACACAAGCATTAGTGGGTATTCCACCACTGCATCGGGATTGAATAAGATTTCATTCTTTTGCTTTAATACTCTAAACCGTCTAGAGATCGCACACCTCAAACCCTCGGCCTGCTTAAATTGGTTTTCTTGATAAAGCTCCACCATTTTTGCAAAATCAGATTCAATAGAGGAAATTATTACTGGCTTAATTTCTTTTGACTTGTCAATTACTATTGAATCATAAATTAATATATTATTAGACAAACTCATAATTGCCTGGTCATAACTAGCAGAATCTACTCCCTGCTTTCCACATAAGTATCCCCAGTAATACGCGCTAATCGCAATGACTACTGTAACAACTCCGGATATCATATAGTGCTTAATTACGTTCATAACCCACACACTTTAATTTCTGAGTCCTTCATAACTATCCCTTCTTTCTCAGCGCACTGCACATGACACAAAGATCCACCACCACTAGCAAGATTCCCTCGAACTGTATTACAACATGCAGTGCAAGTAACAAAGTTTGTTGTCGTGTTCACACAGGTAGGTCGCTTGGGTTTCCTTGTCTTTTCAGGCTCTGTTTTATCTGTAGGGGGCAAATCTGCGTCACCTTTGCAGCCCCATGGCCAACAAGTAATACTCAACCCATATGGGTCAAACATAATAAGAGGATCTTGTATGGCATAACCATATGTATTCAAACCACCTGCTAAACCAATACGGTCACTTTGAATGTAACGCCCAGTGGAAGGATCATAATCCCTAAAGTAGTTGTAATGCAGCCCGGTCTCTTGATCAAAATACTGGCCAGGAAACAGTTCGTCCGATGCGAGTCGTACCTTAACAACCCATTTTCCTTAGTGCCTTCAGCACGTTGTCAGCCAGTTTCCCCGATGCAACCTCCAGATCCCAAAAAAATCGCCTAGAGACGATTTTCGGCTTAACAGCCCGGTTTTGCAAGCACCTATTTCGGTGGCGATTCGGGGGATGGGGGCGCGGGGGAAGGGGTTGTATTTTGGCTGTGGGTGTTAGCCCCCGGCGGGGGTTGGGGGGCTACCTTCAGGGGCATTTATACATAACGCTGCGTTGTGCGCAGTGGCGGCTTTCTATCGCGAAGCGTGCCGCCACTTCGCACAATGCCGCGTTATGTTACTTGGCCCTGCCCCCGGTGCCCCTTGAGGGGCGGAGGGGTGAACAGCCTTGGCCATGACGGCGTTGTTTGCCGTGATGGGTAAGGCGTCTAATGGTCGATGGTGTTGCGAGCGATAGCTGGCAACACACAAGACCTGACCACTGTCGGTGAACGGAGTTGCTGGTATTCGGGGTTGCTGCTGCACTAGCGTGGCAGGCGCGTTGTCTGGCTGGAGGCTCCGTAATTACCGGAGGCCATTGCAAGGCGCATGACACGCGGGCCGAAGACATTACTGTCTACAGGCACAGGCTATCCGTCTCGTTGTCCTGTCGGTGGAGCTTCGCCGGGTGGGTCGCTTTGTGGATTTTCTTAAGCGTCTCAATCGCGACCTGGGTATAGATCTGGGTGGTGTTGAGGTCGGCGTGACCGAGCATGGTCTGGATGAAGCGGATGTCGGCACCGTTCTCCAGCATGTGGGTGGCCATGGCGTGGCGGAAGAGATGGCAGGCACCTTGTACGTCGAGTCCGGCCTGCTGGATGTGGCGTTTGATCCGGGCAGTCAGGGCGTTGCGTCTAAAGGGGTGGCCATGGTCGTTGAGGAAGAGGGTTCCGTCATCATGTCCGGTGATCAAGCTGGGCCTGACCTCGTGGCGGTATTTTTCGACCCAGGCGAGTGCCCGTTCGCCGATGGGGATGAAGCGATCTTTGCCGCCCTTCCCTTCGCGTACCATGACGACCTGACGTCGGGGATCAATGTCGTAGAGGGTGAGGTTGACCAGCTCCATGCGGCGGATGCCGGTACTGTAGAGCGTTTCCATGATGGCGCGATCTCGTAGGCCATCGGTGGTCTCGGTGTCGGGTTGGTTGATGATGGTTTCAACATCGTCGATGGTGAGGATCGTCTTGGGCAGGCGCTTGGGTTTTTTGGGTAGCTCCAGCTCTGAAGCCGGGTTGTATAGGATGTGGTTCTCTTTGGTGAGCCATTTGAAGAAGGTCTTGATCGGGGTCAGCATGACGAGCTGGCTGCCGTAGGTAAGCGGTTGGCCATCACTCTTACGGTAGTAGTAGAGGTGGCGCTGGTAGCGCTCCAGGATCGGCTTGGTGATCATCTGTGGTTGTTGTAGGTCGCGTTCATCGCACCAGTGGATGAAGCGCCTTAAGGCGGCCTGTCGGCGGCGGGTGGTGTCTTTGCTGCATCCCTTCACGGTTGCCCACTCAAGGAAGGTCTGTAGGTAAGGGAAGAAGCCGCTGGCTTCGATCACTGCTTGATGTTCGTAGCGCCTGACCATGGGTCAGGCCTGTTTAGCAACTAAAGGAGAGATGGGAGTACGGTACGACGGCTGGTTAGCTTTTCTTGTTATATAAACATTTTCTTCATCTTCACTGCTGGCTGTGTCTAATACGCTACTATTGCAGTGTTTACCGTTGTTTTTACTGCCCTGACCTCCCCCTGACTTAGGCCTGACCTGGCCCTGACCTGGGGCTGTCTTTTGCGGTTTTGGCCCTAACTTTTCGTCGTCATACTTTAGATCTTCAGGATCAATCAACCCCATCAGGTGTTTGCCGTCGTTGAGGTCGCCATCATAGAGCAGTTCATAGGCGATGCTTTGCCCTCGTCCACCTCGATGCACCAGCAGGTATTCCAGCTCGGTGAGTCGGCTACAGTGGATCTTGAGTTGGCCATCGCTCCAGCCGGTATGGTCGCGGATGTCTCGGCGGCTAAAGCGGTAATGGGCTTGCTCGATACCCTGTTGTTGGCTGGCATCACCGACCATGGCTTTGATGTGCTTTAACAGCGTGCAGGTCTGCGGTGGCAGTTCATCAAGGGTTCTACCGAGTACTTCATGGGCAAGATGGTTGGCGGTTTCGATGTCTTGCAAGGTGACCTCGATGTATTCCAGTACCTGCCCATGGTGGGTGATGGTTTTTACTTCGCGCTGGTATTGATGCAGCAGAGTGATCGACTGGATCAACGTGAGGTACTTCATGTGATCGCGGCGAGTTCTGGTCTTATCGTCGATGAAGGTGAGTTGTTCGGCAAAGGGGTTAGCGACTAAAAGTGGACGTAGCAGGCGTTGGGCGTTTCTATGAAGCTGGATCAGTTGTTTGCGATCTTCATTTTGCAACAAGCCTTCAAGCGTCTGTTGGCGGCGCTGCATGGCGTGGATCGCCTGGGTTTGTTCGCGGGATTCATTGACGGTGAGGACTAAGCAGCGGTTCATCAGCTCTTCATCGATGTCTATTGCGGTGGTGGTTAAGAACAGCATCACCGGGCCTTCGACCCTGTATTCCTTGGTCACCAGTGAGCCGGTGGTTTCGTCTTTGCCGGTGGACGCGATGGTTAGTTCGCCTTCTGATTGCAGTAACTTTAAAGCATAGCTGGCATTCGCTGCGCCCTCTTCTTCTGCAATCGCGAGGATCTTGTTTTTCAAGTTGGTCTCGCCCATGTAAAACAGTGATTGGCCTGTCATGGCAGAGTATTGTACCCGTTCTTCTTCGGGCATCATTTTTAACACGGCATCCATTAATGAGCTTTTACCGGCAGCAGATGTACTCTGGATGATGATAGCTAAAGGCTTATCTAGTTTTCTTGAGACGGTGGCCAGGTAACCCACCAGTTTGTTGGTCTCTTCGCCGACCACGCCAGCGGTGTTAAAGTCTTCAAGGATCTGTTGCAGTAAGTTGGGGGATTTTAATAGCGCTAATGCCTGGTCACGTTCGGCATCATCGAGGGTGACGATTAAGGCCTTTGGTTCCAGTGTTTTTTTGATGTTGGCTTCTTGCAGCGCTTCGAGTTTGAGTAGCACCTTGCCGAGGTCGGCTTTGATGATGTCGTCTTTAAGACCTAACTCGATGGCAGCCTGCTTGATGAAGCTGTGGCGAGCTTTGGCAGCGTAGAGATCTAGGGTGTCTACATGGATCGCTTCATCACGGCTTGCCAGTACATTCACTTTGAGTTGGTTGAGGCTGAGATTTTTGTTCAGGCCTCGGATGCGGTAGCGCCTGTCGCCTAAGGTGATGATCACTTCATCTTCTTTGACCTCGGCTTGTATATCCTGTTTTGGTAGCTCAGGGATCACGGCAGCGGGAAGTGGTTCGGCTACTTCCTCAAGATCAGCAACTAAAGAAGGGGATGGGTCGATCTCTTTTTTAGTTGCCGCTTTGTTTGGTAGGTTGGTAGCGGGGTGGGGATTTGAGACTTCTCTAACAGGTGGCTTTCCATTTCCAAGCCAGATGGCTGATCTGATAACCACACCAAGGCTCTTACTCGCCGGTTGTACCTGTAAAGCATATTCATTGGCATCCATCCCTTTGGAAAAGTGGATTCTATAACAGTCGATCCCTTCTTTCATTAATTTAGCCGCTAAAGAAGAAGTAGCTTTCTCACCGGCCTGGTCACGATCATAAGCAATCAGTACCCGCTCGGTGCCATTCGTTTTAAAAGCCGCCAGCAGCTCTTTGGTAAAGCCTTCGATACCATAGCTACAGGTGACGTTTCTAAAACCGGCACTCCAGAAGGTCAAGGCATCGATGATCGATTCACACAAGATGATCTCCTTGCTAACCGCTAACACTTCACCATTGAAGACGCCTTTATGTGGGCCTGGCAGGTAGAGATGCAATGGGGTGCCCTTACGTAGCTTCGATGTAATCTTGCGCCCGTAGATCTCTAGCACCTGGCCTTCATTAATGATCGGGATCACCAGTGAACCATTAAAGTGTTCGTGGCCACTCTCGCGCAGGATGCCGAGCTGTTGCAGTTGACCCCGGATCGCTGCGCCCTCTTTGCGGTTCTTTTCGGGCAGGCGATAACCGAGGGTGCGATCGGCGACCCCCAACTTAAAGTGATCGATGGCGTCTCGATGCAGACCGCGTTTTTCAAGATAGGCCAGTGCCTCGGGGCTTTGTTTCAGGGCTTCGTGATAATAATTGACGACCTGCATTAACAGGGCCTGGTCTTCGGCGTTACTGGTGAGGGGTGTGGTGAGTTTGCGGACGGTGGTCTGCTTTACTGGTTGAGCAGCTAAAGAGGTGAAGTCGCCTTCTTTCAATAATTCCACTGCATGCCTAAAACTCACGCCCTGTGATTTCATCATCCAGTTGATTACGTCACCCCCTTGCTGGCAGGCTCCGAGGCAGTGCCAGAGATTCTTTTCCGGGCTGATCACCAGACTGGGGGTTTTGTCGTCGTGGAATGGGCAGTGGCCAAGGTAATCCTTGCCGTGGTTCTTGAGCGCAATGCCCTGCCCCTCTGCCAGTCGCACCAGGGAGATCTCTTGTTTGAGTCGTTCGATCTCATTATCGGGGATTCGGGCCATCGTCGGGATACTCCAAAATGTTGTCAATAGCTACCACAAAAAAACAACTGCGTTGCAGAATACCACAAACCGTGGTATCGTCAACCGCAAAATGCAGCTTGTCAAAAACAGGGGTTATTCTATGCCGACGATTACTTTCAGTTTGTTGGATGAACAGATGACCAAAGACGATACGGCATTTTTTAAGGGGCTTGGTAAACGGGTCGCCGCGCTGCGCAAGGAACTGGGCATTACTCAGGTTCAATTGGCTGAGTCGCTGGGGATCTCTCAGCAGTTAATTGCAGCCTATGAGGCAGGCGCGAGGAAGATCCCGGCTTCATTGCTGCCGACGCTGGCCAAGTTGTTTGCAGTAACGCTGGAGCAGTTGGTGGGGATCGAGGAGCGCCCAACCAAACGTGGCCCAGCATCTACCTTGCAACGGCAGATCGAGCAGATCGGTTTGATGCCGAGGGCAAAGCAGAAGTTTATTACCGAGATGCTGGAGGCGTTGATTAAACAGCAGCAGGCTTCATAAAAAATCAGGCGCTGACCGAGGGTGCTACCAACACCCAGGGCCAGCTAACCACAAACGACTACAAAGGAGTCGAATATGGCTAAGCAACACCATACACCAGTCAGACGGCTGGCTAAAAGGGAAAGGCGGATTAAGGTGAACCAACAGCATTATATGACGCCGCTTAAGAACAACCCTTCCACCGCCGGGCGTGCAGTGCCGTGGATTCAGATGAAGGGGCACTGGTTACAGCAGGCGGGGTTTGAGATCGATACGCCTGTGAAGATCAGAGTGATGGATGGCTGTTTGGTGTTGACTGCGGAGTAAACAAAAAGGCCCAGCTCTTTAGCTGGGCCTTTGGTTTAATGACTCCAAAATATTGCTTCAGAGTAAATAAAGATCAATATCAAAATTAGCACCAAGAGCTGATATCTTACTAACAATATCTTTATCAAAATAAAGTGACGGTACTTCTGCTGAATAAACAGCACACAACAATTCGATTTTATTATCTGAAGACAATTTCTTTATTTCCACCTCATGACCAGCAACGCGATCAAATAATTCATTAATATGTTTTTCAATCTCTTCGCATTTATCCAGCCTTGACTCAATAAGCCAACCATTCATTTTTTCTTTAATCGTAGTATTCTTACGTAGTTCACCTGCCAACCAAGACCTGTCACTTTTTACTCCAATCAAACTTTCTAGCTGATCAGGAGTATATTGTTTACTAAGAATTCTCAATCTTATATGATTCTCATCTTCCATATCTTTATTAGAAGTCATTAATGTTTTGTCCTGTCGGATCTCCTGGCCCAATTCCGGATTTAGGCTTAATAAAAATATTGCCGTCCTTGTCTTTAAATAAATCTTGCTTAGAATTATCTTTTAAATCATGCGGATCTACTCCGCCATCTTTTAACTTTTTAATTTCACCTTTAGATAGTTTTTTATCTTGACTTCCACTGGTATCACATTGCTTTGGCGAATCATCATCTTCAGCCGATTCATTGCACAGCCCTGTGATAGCACAAAAGCTACTACCAATGGCAGCACCTGCAGCTTGAGCAGCAGACTTACATAACTGCGGATACCTTACACAAAGCGCAATTGCTGCACCTGCTGCTGCCGCACCTGAATTCAAACCGCGTGGATCAATGTAATTTACAGGACTTGCTTCAGAATAAAGATAGGTGTTTAACCCACCTGCAAGTCCTATAGGATCAGAAGTCGTGTACCTTCCAGTACCCGGATCATAATCCCGAAAGTAGTTGTAATGAAGCCCAGTCTCTTCATCAAAATACTGGCCAGGAAACAGTTCGTCCGATGCGAGTCGTACCTTAACAACCCATTTTCCTTAGTGCCTTCAGCACGTTGTCAGCCAGTTTCCCCGATGCAACCTCCAGATCCCAAAAAAATCGCCTAGAGACGATTTTCGGCTTAACAGCCCGGTTTTGCAAGCACCTATTTCGGTGGCGATTCGGGGGATGGGGGCGCGGGGGAAGGGGTTGTATTTTGGCTGTGGGTGTTAGCCCCCGGCGGGGGTTGGGGGGCTACCTTCAGGGGCATTTATACATAACGCTGCGTTGTGCGCAGTGGCGGCTTTCTATCGCGAAGCGTGCCGCCACTTCGCACAATGCCGCGTTATGTTACTTGGCCCTGCCCCCGGTGCCCCTTGAGGGGCGGAGGGGTGAACAGCCTTGGCCATGACGGCGTTGTTTGCCGTGATGGGTAAGGCGTCTAATGGTCGATGGTGTTGCGAGCGATAGCTGGCAACACACAAGACCTGACCACTGTCGGTGAACGGAGTTGCTGGTATTCGGGGTTGCTGCTGCACTAGCGTGGCAGGCGCGTTGTCTGGCTGGAGGCTCCGTAATTACCGGAGGCCATTGCAAGGCGCATGACACGCGGGCCGAAGACATTACTGTCTACAGGCACAGGCTATCCGTCTCGTTGTCCTGTCGGTGGAGCTTCGCCGGGTGGGTCGCTTTGTGGATTTTCTTAAGCGTCTCAATCGCGACCTGGGTATAGATCTGGGTGGTGTTGAGGTCGGCGTGACCGAGCATGGTCTGGATGAAGCGGATGTCGGCACCGTTCTCCAGCATGTGGGTGGCCATGGCGTGGCGGAAGAGATGGCAGGCACCTTGTACGTCGAGTCCGGCCTGCTGGATGTGGCGTTTGATCCGGGCAGTCAGGGCGTTGCGTCTAAAGGGGTGGCCATGGTCGTTGAGGAAGAGGGTTCCGTCATCATGTCCGGTGATCAAGCTGGGCCTGACCTCGTGGCGGTATTTTTCGACCCAGGCGAGTGCCCGTTCGCCGATGGGGATGAAGCGATCTTTGCCGCCCTTCCCTTCGCGTACCATGACGACCTGACGTCGGGGATCAATGTCGTAGAGGGTGAGGTTGACCAGCTCCATGCGGCGGATGCCGGTACTGTAGAGCGTTTCCATGATGGCGCGATCTCGTAGGCCATCGGTGGTCTCGGTGTCGGGTTGGTTGATGATGGTTTCAACATCGTCGATGGTGAGGATCGTCTTGGGCAGGCGCTTGGGTTTTTTGGGTAGCTCCAGCTCTGAAGCCGGGTTGTATAGGATGTGGTTCTCTTTGGTGAGCCATTTGAAGAAGGTCTTGATCGGGGTCAGCATGACGAGCTGGCTGCCGTAGGTAAGCGGTTGGCCATCACTCTTACGGTAGTAGTAGAGGTGGCGCTGGTAGCGCTCCAGGATCGGCTTGGTGATCATCTGTGGTTGTTGTAGGTCGCGTTCATCGCACCAGTGGATGAAGCGCCTTAAGGCGGCCTGTCGGCGGCGGGTGGTGTCTTTGCTGCATCCCTTCACGGTTGCCCACTCAAGGAAGGTCTGTAGGTAAGGGAAGAAGCCGCTGGCTTCGATCACTGCTTGATGTTCGTAGCGCCTGACCATGGGTCAGGCCTGTTTAGCAACTAAAGGAGAGATGGGAGTACGGTACGACGGCTGGTTAGCTTTTCTTGTTATATAAACATTTTCTTCATCTTCACTGCTGGCTGTGTCTAATACGCTACTATTGCAGTGTTTACCGTTGTTTTTACTGCCCTGACCTCCCCCTGACTTAGGCCTGACCTGGCCCTGACCTGGGGCTGTCTTTTGCGGTTTTGGCCCTAACTTTTCGTCGTCATACTTTAGATCTTCAGGATCAATCAACCCCATCAGGTGTTTGCCGTCGTTGAGGTCGCCATCATAGAGCAGTTCATAGGCGATGCTTTGCCCTCGTCCACCTCGATGCACCAGCAGGTATTCCAGCTCGGTGAGTCGGCTACAGTGGATCTTGAGTTGGCCATCGCTCCAGCCGGTATGGTCGCGGATGTCTCGGCGGCTAAAGCGGTAATGGGCTTGCTCGATACCCTGTTGTTGGCTGGCATCACCGACCATGGCTTTGATGTGCTTTAACAGCGTGCAGGTCTGCGGTGGCAGTTCATCAAGGGTTCTACCGAGTACTTCATGGGCAAGATGGTTGGCGGTTTCGATGTCTTGCAAGGTGACCTCGATGTATTCCAGTACCTGCCCATGGTGGGTGATGGTTTTTACTTCGCGCTGGTATTGATGCAGCAGAGTGATCGACTGGATCAACGTGAGGTACTTCATGTGATCGCGGCGAGTTCTGGTCTTATCGTCGATGAAGGTGAGTTGTTCGGCAAAGGGGTTAGCGACTAAAAGTGGACGTAGCAGGCGTTGGGCGTTTCTATGAAGCTGGATCAGTTGTTTGCGATCTTCATTTTGCAACAAGCCTTCAAGCGTCTGTTGGCGGCGCTGCATGGCGTGGATCGCCTGGGTTTGTTCGCGGGATTCATTGACGGTGAGGACTAAGCAGCGGTTCATCAGCTCTTCATCGATGTCTATTGCGGTGGTGGTTAAGAACAGCATCACCGGGCCTTCGACCCTGTATTCCTTGGTCACCAGTGAGCCGGTGGTTTCGTCTTTGCCGGTGGACGCGATGGTTAGTTCGCCTTCTGATTGCAGTAACTTTAAAGCATAGCTGGCATTCGCTGCGCCCTCTTCTTCTGCAATCGCGAGGATCTTGTTTTTCAAGTTGGTCTCGCCCATGTAAAACAGTGATTGGCCTGTCATGGCAGAGTATTGTACCCGTTCTTCTTCGGGCATCATTTTTAACACGGCATCCATTAATGAGCTTTTACCGGCAGCAGATGTACTCTGGATGATGATAGCTAAAGGCTTATCTAGTTTTCTTGAGACGGTGGCCAGGTAACCCACCAGTTTGTTGGTCTCTTCGCCGACCACGCCAGCGGTGTTAAAGTCTTCAAGGATCTGTTGCAGTAAGTTGGGGGATTTTAATAGCGCTAATGCCTGGTCACGTTCGGCATCATCGAGGGTGACGATTAAGGCCTTTGGTTCCAGTGTTTTTTTGATGTTGGCTTCTTGCAGCGCTTCGAGTTTGAGTAGCACCTTGCCGAGGTCGGCTTTGATGATGTCGTCTTTAAGACCTAACTCGATGGCAGCCTGCTTGATGAAGCTGTGGCGAGCTTTGGCAGCGTAGAGATCTAGGGTGTCTACATGGATCGCTTCATCACGGCTTGCCAGTACATTCACTTTGAGTTGGTTGAGGCTGAGATTTTTGTTCAGGCCTCGGATGCGGTAGCGCCTGTCGCCTAAGGTGATGATCACTTCATCTTCTTTGACCTCGGCTTGTATATCCTGTTTTGGTAGCTCAGGGATCACGGCAGCGGGAAGTGGTTCGGCTACTTCCTCAAGATCAGCAACTAAAGAAGGGGATGGGTCGATCTCTTTTTTAGTTGCCGCTTTGTTTGGTAGGTTGGTAGCGGGGTGGGGATTTGAGACTTCTCTAACAGGTGGCTTTCCATTTCCAAGCCAGATGGCTGATCTGATAACCACACCAAGGCTCTTACTCGCCGGTTGTACCTGTAAAGCATATTCATTGGCATCCATCCCTTTGGAAAAGTGGATTCTATAACAGTCGATCCCTTCTTTCATTAATTTAGCCGCTAAAGAAGAAGTAGCTTTCTCACCGGCCTGGTCACGATCATAAGCAATCAGTACCCGCTCGGTGCCATTCGTTTTAAAAGCCGCCAGCAGCTCTTTGGTAAAGCCTTCGATACCATAGCTACAGGTGACGTTTCTAAAACCGGCACTCCAGAAGGTCAAGGCATCGATGATCGATTCACACAAGATGATCTCCTTGCTAACCGCTAACACTTCACCATTGAAGACGCCTTTATGTGGGCCTGGCAGGTAGAGATGCAATGGGGTGCCCTTACGTAGCTTCGATGTAATCTTGCGCCCGTAGATCTCTAGCACCTGGCCTTCATTAATGATCGGGATCACCAGTGAACCATTAAAGTGTTCGTGGCCACTCTCGCGCAGGATGCCGAGCTGTTGCAGTTGACCCCGGATCGCTGCGCCCTCTTTGCGGTTCTTTTCGGGCAGGCGATAACCGAGGGTGCGATCGGCGACCCCCAACTTAAAGTGATCGATGGCGTCTCGATGCAGACCGCGTTTTTCAAGATAGGCCAGTGCCTCGGGGCTTTGTTTCAGGGCTTCGTGATAATAATTGACGACCTGCATTAACAGGGCCTGGTCTTCGGCGTTACTGGTGAGGGGTGTGGTGAGTTTGCGGACGGTGGTCTGCTTTACTGGTTGAGCAGCTAAAGAGGTGAAGTCGCCTTCTTTCAATAATTCCACTGCATGCCTAAAACTCACGCCCTGTGATTTCATCATCCAGTTGATTACGTCACCCCCTTGCTGGCAGGCTCCGAGGCAGTGCCAGAGATTCTTTTCCGGGCTGATCACCAGACTGGGGGTTTTGTCGTCGTGGAATGGGCAGTGGCCAAGGTAATCCTTGCCGTGGTTCTTGAGCGCAATGCCCTGCCCCTCTGCCAGTCGCACCAGGGAGATCTCTTGTTTGAGTCGTTCGATCTCATTATCGGGGATTCGGGCCATCGTCGGGATACTCCAAAATGTTGTCAATAGCTACCACAAAAAAACAACTGCGTTGCAGAATACCACAAACCGTGGTATCGTCAACCGCAAAATGCAGCTTGTCAAAAACAGGGGTTATTCTATGCCGACGATTACTTTCAGTTTGTTGGATGAACAGATGACCAAAGACGATACGGCATTTTTTAAGGGGCTTGGTAAACGGGTCGCCGCGCTGCGCAAGGAACTGGGCATTACTCAGGTTCAATTGGCTGAGTCGCTGGGGATCTCTCAGCAGTTAATTGCAGCCTATGAGGCAGGCGCGAGGAAGATCCCGGCTTCATTGCTGCCGACGCTGGCCAAGTTGTTTGCAGTAACGCTGGAGCAGTTGGTGGGGATCGAGGAGCGCCCAACCAAACGTGGCCCAGCATCTACCTTGCAACGGCAGATCGAGCAGATCGGTTTGATGCCGAGGGCAAAGCAGAAGTTTATTACCGAGATGCTGGAGGCGTTGATTAAACAGCAGCAGGCTTCATAAAAAATCAGGCGCTGACCGAGGGTGCTACCAACACCCAGGGCCAGCTAACCACAAACGACTACAAAGGAGTCGAATATGGCTAAGCAACACCATACACCAGTCAGACGGCTGGCTAAAAGGGAAAGGCGGATTAAGGTGAACCAACAGCATTATATGACGCCGCTTAAGAACAACCCTTCCACCGCCGGGCGTGCAGTGCCGTGGATTCAGATGAAGGGGCACTGGTTACAGCAGGCGGGGTTTGAGATCGATACGCCTGTGAAGATCAGAGTGATGGATGGCTGTTTGGTGTTGACTGCGGAGTAAACAAAAAGGCCCAGCTCTTTAGCTGGGCCTTTGGTTTAATGACTCCAAAATATTGCTTCAGAGTAAATAAAGATCAATATCAAAATTAGCACCAAGAGCTGATATCTTACTAACAATATCTTTATCAAAATAAAGTGACGGTACTTCTGCTGAATAAACAGCACACAACAATTCGATTTTATTATCTGAAGACAATTTCTTTATTTCCACCTCATGACCAGCAACGCGATCAAATAATTCATTAATATGTTTTTCAATCTCTTCGCATTTATCCAGCCTTGACTCAATAAGCCAACCATTCATTTTTTCTTTAATCGTAGTATTCTTACGTAGTTCACCTGCCAACCAAGACCTGTCACTTTTTACTCCAATCAAACTTTCTAGCTGATCAGGAGTATATTGTTTACTAAGAATTCTCAATCTTATATGATTCTCATCTTCCATATCTTTATTAGAAGTCATTAATGTTTTGTCCTGTCGGATCTCCTGGCCCAATTCCGGATTTAGGCTTAATAAAAATATTGCCGTCCTTGTCTTTAAATAAATCTTGCTTAGAATTATCTTTTAAATCATGCGGATCTACTCCGCCATCTTTTAACTTTTTAATTTCACCTTTAGATAGTTTTTTATCTTGACTTCCACTGGTATCACATTGCTTTGGCGAATCATCATCTTCAGCCGATTCATTGCACAGCCCTGTGATAGCACAAAAGCTACTACCAATGGCAGCACCTGCAGCTTGAGCAGCAGACTTACATAACTGCGGATACCTTACACAAAGCGCAATTGCTGCACCTGCTGCTGCCGCACCTGAATTCAAACCGCGTGGATCAATGTAATTTACAGGACTTGCTTCAGAATAAAGATAGGTGTTTAACCCACCTGCAAGTCCTATAGGATCAGAAGTCGTGTACCTTCCAGTACCCGGATCATAATCCCGAAAGTAGTTGTAATGAAGCCCAGTCTCTTCATCAAAATACTGGCCAGGAAACCTTAATCCATACCCAAACGAAGTACCATCCGCATCCACATCTTCATTAGCGGCCGTTTCGCCAAACGGAGTACTTTCCCATTGCCACAATGTGATGTTATTCACATCACTAATCACACGCGGGGTATTTAACTGGTCGGTGTGGATGTAGTAGACGGTGCCTTGTTTGATGGTGGCGACGGGCATGTTGCCGAAGTAGATGGTTTCCTGAATCGCGTTGCCGTCGTTGTTGTATTCTCCGATGAGTTGACCTTGCAGGTCATAGGCGAAAGTGGTGCTGTTTTGAATCGCTTGCGGTGGTGTGGCGCTGGCAATCAGGTTATTGAGACAGACAAGGTCAATCACATTAGTATTGCCGTCCTGGTTGCAATCGGTGTTGCCGGCGGGTGTAGCGGTCTCAAGGATTGCAGTAACCGTTTGATCAAAGTCCGCTTGATCGATGATTCCATCATTGCTGACATCGCCATAATACAACCCACTGCCCATCTGCTTGGCGACACGCTGCCCGAGGCCGTTGTGCAGATAGCCGACCCCGTTGGCGCTTGCCATGCGGTTGCGGGCGTTGTAGGCAAAGCTGTTGCTGCCGTCGCTTAATATATTGCCGTTGTTGTCATAGCCATAGAGTTTCGACTGCACGCCGGTGATATCAATAATACGGTTGCTGTTAGCGGAAACGGTGTAGCTGCTGATATCGACCCCTTCTGTTAGTTGTGTGCGGTTGCCGTTGGCGTCGTATTGAAAGGCCTGCGATTGGAGACCGGCAACACCGGTCAGTCGGTTGAGGTCGTCGTAGCCATAGGTGAGTGTGCCGAGTGTGTTGGTTCTTGTTTGTAGATTACCGGCTGGGTCGTAAACCAGGCTTTGGCTGTCGCCATTAAGGCTGTACTGACTCATCTGGCCGTCACGATCAAAGCTGCGGGTGGCGGGTGTTGTGTTGCCCCATGTCCAGCTTTCGGCTGGGCCAAAGGGGTAGTAGGTAACATTGTTGAGCAGTGATGTACTGTTGATTCTAATCTCGCTGATGCGCCCCGAGAGATAGTCGTAATCGACCACCGCGCCGGATGGATAGGTGATCAGGTCAAGGCGGCCTGATGTATCGTAGGCGTAGTCGGTTGTCAGTACCTGCGTGCCAATGGTCTGGCTGAGCTGTGTTACCTCACCAAAGGTGCTGTACTGGTAACGCGTGGTGCCACTCGGATCTGTGATGGTGCTCAGACGCCCTACTGCATTGGCCGCCACATCGTCATAACTATATTGAGTGGTCGTGCCATCCTGATAGGTGGCGAGCGTCAGACGATTCAGTGCATCGTATTGGTAGGTGGTGGTGTTATTGTTGGCGTCCACCATCTGCCCGGCGTTACCTGCACCGTCGTAATGGGTGTAGGTCGTGATGCTGGTATCGGGGCTGGTGAGTTGGGTCAGGTTGCCGAGGTCATCGTACTGATAGACGGTGGTGTTGCCGTTGGGGTCGATGACCTGAGTGAGTTGATTTTGCCCATCGTAACCATAACCACTGCTATTGGTGAGATCATCGGTGACGGTAATCAACCGGTTCAACGCATCGAAGGCATATTGCGTAGTGTTATTCCTTGGGTCGGTGGCATCGGTACGGTTGCCGATCTTGTCGTACTGATATTGCCAGGTCTGACCATTGGCACCGATCACATCGGTTAGCTGTCCAAGGCCGTTGTATATGCGATCGATCTGACGCCGCAACGCAGAGGCTGGATCATAGACTCGCTCGGCGGTGCGATCGCCGAGGGCGTTCAGCGTATAGGCGATCTGGTTGCCAAAGCTGTCGGTGATAGATGTCAGGCGCTGCGCGGCATCGTAGCCATAAGTAATGAAGCTACCGTCGGGCTGGGTAATCAGATCGACATTGCCCGCGGCATCGTAATCGATATCAAGCAGGCGTGTGCCACCGAGGGTCTGGGTATCGAGACGACCACGGACATCATAGGTCAAAACAGTCATTAGGCCATTGGCATCCAGCAACCCGGTTGGACGACCACTGGCATCACGACTAGTGATGGTGGTGGCATGACCCAATGCATTTTCGATATCGGTAAGATTACCGACGGCATCATAAAACAAAATTGTAATATCACTGACATCGGTACGTGGGCCATCGATCGTCTTCAACAAGCTGATGCCGTTGATGATCTCGTAGGTGTGAGTGGTAACCTGAGTGTTACTACTGGTCAGGCCAGTAATCATTTCAGTCAACACCTGTCCTGCGCTGTTGTAGCTATAGGCAGTGGTACGATCCGGCTCGGTGATCAATGTTGGCTTGTCAAAGTCGGAATGCCATGCGGTGGTTACAGTACGTGCCTCTGGGGTTCCGACCCCTTCGGTACGGCTCTCCTCCAGTCCGCGACTATTGTGGATGTAGTCGGTGATATTTTCATCGGCATCGGTATTACGCGTAAGGAAGCCAGTAATGGTATCGTATTCCCATGTCTCAACCTGTACTGGACAACCACTACAGATGGGTAAGGTCTGGATCTGCGTAACGCGTTCAATACCGCGGAATTTCTGGAAGGTATAAATACGTCGATGACTCAAACCAGCATCCACATATTCAACCACATCAGTACGGCGCGCATCGATCAGGTGACCATCCGGGGTAACCTGCTCCTCGGTAACATAATTAAGCGTTAACCGCTGCGCCCCACCTGCGTGCTCAGTGAGGTTAGCTTTGCCAGATACAGGGTTGTAACCGTAGGTGGCATAACGATTGTTGTTTTCATCAATAATACCGCTCAGGGCATTTGGGAAGCCACCATCTTCATAGAGAAACTGTTTCGTCGGGACGCCACCGTTATCATCGGGCCAGATAATCTGTTCGAGGTTGCCCGATGCACTGAATTGAAGATCATAGAGATTACCATCGGGATCGATGACTGTATCGATAAACCCATTAGCATCATAGCTAAAGGTTAGCGCACGACCAAAACTGTTGGTAACGGTGGCAATCTGTCCGACTGCTTCTTGCCCCGAAATATAACTGATGCTTTCACTGCGCCCATCCAGTTGGACAACCTGACTAGCATAGCCAAAACCGTTGAAGTGATAAACCACGCCGCTGCTATCGATGTAGGTGTAGCTACCGTCACTCGCTTCTTGCAATTCACCCTGGGCACCGCTGTCGGCCCTGAAAATACGCGTGCCATCTGGTAATGTATCAACCAGATAATAACCATTGACGAATCCACCCGGGATATGCAGCGCCTTGGCATCGATGGCTGGCTCATCAACCCCTTCGAGCCATAGTCCGTAGCCTGATAACCACTCACCGGTACGGCTGCTGTAGTCGAGTGTTAACGCAAGTCCATCGGTACCTTGATAAATTACCTCACGCTGGGTCTTGTCGCCGGAGGTACAGCTAACCGGGTTTCCAAAAACATCAGGCGGGCCACTCCCGTCTGGGCACTCTTTAGGGTTACGGGTACCATTCTTCCAGCAGACATTCGGCGCACCATCACCATCCAGATCCATGCCATCTTGGTGAGTAGGGTTTTCGCAGGCGTCAGGACTGGGGGTGCCAGGGGATTTGATACTCCCCAATGCAGCGACATTACTGCGACCTACATGAACGCCCGAGAAACTTTCATAATCAAAAATCCCTCTAGTCACATTGTATGAATCTGCAGCACCAACTGTGCCAGGACAGTCATCCTTATACAAGTCAGGGTTGTTAGCAGAATAAGGGGCCTTACTACATGCATGCCCTAGAGTAGCCCCTACGCTGTAAAATATGGTGGAAGCCCCCAGGTGACCATGCGAAGGATGATAAGAGATTGTCGATTTTGTGGCCGACTCAGTCTGCCCTGCCATACTTGCCAGTCCTTGCGCACTCACACTTAGGCCACAGAGTGCAAACATCATCACGGCGAAGAACGGCTTCATAACGGTTTTTTTAGGGTGATTCATTATGGCGCTCCCGAAATCGTGATCGAACCATTATCCAGCGTATTCGGCATCACTTCAGCAGCGGCACCATCAGCCATCACGGTGTTGATGAGCGTCAACGACTCACTGCTATTGCTGGCAGCGGTGTTTATTGTAAAGGGGATGGAGGCCACTACGCCTGACATCAGTAACGCGTTGTTTGGCGGAGGCGTGATCACGATACGAAGGATACCCGCCTGTGGTTGAGAGGTTTCAAGGCCATGAGTAGTGTTTAGTGCTGAACCTGCTGTGGGTTGCCCCGCAGTTAATTGACTGGCATCAAACTGGATATCCACCTGTAGTGTGGTTACGGAGCTATCATTGATAAAATCGATGGGGATCAGTACCACATCACCCGGTGATCCACTGCCCGACCCAATGGAAAGCGATGGCGATATGACCACCGGCGGGTCTATCGGTGGCAGTTGGTAGCCGATACTGATTGAAGTAATGCCACTGTTCCCAGCTAAATCGACAGCTTCAACATCGATGCTATTCACTCCCTCCATCAACGCGACTGCTTCTGTAAACCCTCCTGTTATATCAGGCAGCACTAGCGTGCCATTAACCGTCAACGTCGCCAGTGTATCGACTTCGCTGACCAACCCACTCACTACCACTGTTGGTTCAGTGACTACCGAATCGTTAAGGGGAGTATCGATCTGAACAACAGGGGCCGTTTTGTCGATATTCAACGCCACAGAGGCAGTGCTACTATTCCCCGCCAGATCCAGCACGCTACCACTCTCAAGCTGGCCCGCGCCTTCAGTCGTCACAATACGTGCGAGTGGGCAAGCGGTGGTCCCGCTGCCACCGGGCTCGTCATTACATGAAAACGAGACCTCGACATCACTGTTGTGCCAGCCAGCGGTATTAGCCGCAGGCATAACCGAGGCAATAATCTCTGGTGGCGTTTTATCGATGCTGACTTCTGTTGATGCTGTGGTGCTCTTACCTGCAATGTCTATCGCGGTACCACTAACAATCTGTGCAGCACTTTCAGTGGTAAGCACGATCGCAGCGGGGCAGTTCACGATCCCCGGAGCACTGTCTTCACAACTAAATGTTATGTTCACATCATCGTTGTTCCAGCCATTTTCATTGGGCAGTGGTTGCTGATCAATGATGATGGTCGGAGGGGCCTTATCGAGATTAATAGTGACTGTATCGCTGCTAGGATTATCAGCTTTATCGATCACATCACCCTTCACTTGCTGGTTGCTCCCCTCAGTGCTAACTGTCACAGAGGAACTACAGTTCGCGACACCCGATTGTGAAATACCGCTCGACGGAAGATCGCTACATTCGAATGAGACGATCACATCGTCATGGTGCCAGCCGTTACTATCTGGCTGAGTACTCAAGGATGAAAGGATCAATGGCGTTGTTCTATCGATGCTCACAGGGTGCGATAATGTAGCGCTATTGCTTGCCAGGTCGGTAACACGACCCAATACAGACAGCGCTTCGACTTCACCAGCAACCCGCTGCTGCGGTGTACAGTCAGCAACGCCCGATGGATCGATACCAACAAGAGCTTCGTCACGACAGTGGAAAGTCACGGTGACATCACTGTTATTCCAGCCAAACGAATTTTTAGCGGGCTGCTGCGTCGCATCGATCAACGGTGCTGTTTTATCAAGATTGATTTCAATCGAAGTCGAAGCGAGATTTCCATATTCATCGATCGCTTCACCACTGATCAACTGACCACCACCTTCGGTCGAAACGACAACCGGAGCCGAACAGTTTGCGATGGCAGAATCGGCATCACTACAGGCAAAAGTAACCGTCACATCCTGATGATGCCAACCAGCACCATTGGGCAGCGATGACAAAGTCGCCTGGATAGTCGGCGGTTCCAGGTCACGTTCACAGGACACCTGAACGGTTATCCCACCACCGGATTTACCACGCACCTCAACCGCGATCTCATTTGAGGCGCTGACCGTGACTGTTTTTTCGATGAAGGCAACTGACTGATTAAACTCATTAGGCGAAACAACCTGAACGCCATTAAGCATAATCACTGAACTGGAAACCAGCTCAACCTCACTATCTTCAAGGCCACCATTGTAGACCTGTAATAGACAGCTTTCACCGGGGCGAGAAGAGGCAAAACTGTTAACGATATTGAGAGGCTGTCCTGCCCCTCTCAAATAAGGCTCAGGTCCAAAGATAGCGGTGGGTGTTAGCGCTGCGTTTGCAACGGATGCCAATAATGAAAACAATAACCCTGCCAGTATCAGCCTGTTTTTTGAGCGCCCATTCATAAAATGCCATTCTCCCGATATGCAAACTCGTTACCTCTCTGAGCCCATCCTGGATCTGGCAGATTGGAAATTTATACAACAGTTGCCCCAATAAAGCACAAATATCAAAAGGATATAACCTGTAAAATTTTACAGTGAACGATAATACTTATCCTCATATTGATCGACTATCAATAACCAATACTCTCTATCTCCGAATCTCGTTTAAGTAGTCGGCCCTGAAAAAAGCTCAGCCATTACACTATTTCCTAAGGAAACGGAATTGTCATTATCCGCATGGCTAGCTCTCTGTCACCAGTGGAATTTGAGCTGCGTATAGTGCGATATATGAGGTGTCCATTTTATCGGGGAGCGGGCATCACAAAAACAGTCATCGGTTCCCCCCCTGTCTTCTCTAACAAACTCAATACACTGTAATTATTGATAAACCTTGCGCTTAAACAGATCACTACGCCGACTCACAAGACGATCAAGAAACAGCATGCCATCAAGATGATCTAATTCATGTTGCACCGCGCGCGCTTCGTACCCTTCCATCTCAAAACGGCGTTGCACACCAAACTCATCCTGTGCTTCAAGGGTGATGCTCTCTGCGCGCACCACGTTACCGGTATAGTCCGGCACCGACATACACCCTTCACGGCCCACGACCGAGCCTTGCGATTCAATAATTTCGGGATTGATCAACACCAATCGGCCATGATGTTTAGTCTTCTTTTTTGCAGAAACATCAACGATTGCGATGCGCTGACAACGCCTCACCTGAGGTGCGGCGACGCCCACGCCACCCGGCCCGGAGCACATCGTCTCTTCAAGGTCACTGACAAAGGCGCGCAGTGCATCATCAAAAACAGATACCTCATCACACACCTGTTTGAGACGTTCGTCAGGGTATTGCAGGATCTCAAGCAAGGCCATGCTAGTTAGCCAATAACAGTATCAATAGGTACGATACGCGTATCGATGCCTTCGCTGGCGATAATCTCCAGCGCCGATTCCAATGAAGGGATTCCCTCCTGCGCCTTTCCTTCTATGTGAAGAATGTAGATCGGTTTTTCCTGACTACCAGCCACATCAGATTCCAACGATAAAATATGCAGTCCCGCTTCTGCAAGCGTTGCCGTTGCGTGAGCAACAATACCGCTACGATCTTCGCCAAACAGGGTAATGCGCACATCAGGGTCGACGTGATGATGCAGCTCAGCTTTGATGCTATCGATATGCAGATGCAGATCCAGTGATTCGATCACCGGTGCAAGCAGCGCCTTTAGCGCCGACTCACGCCCTTCAGTCTGCACCATCAACATCATCGTGAAGTTGCCACCGAGGCGCGTCATCGAGGCCTCACCTAGATTGCAGCCGCCATCAAACAGTGCGGATGTGACCTTAGCGACGATACCGGGACGATCTGGCCCGACCACAACTGCCATAAACCATTTATCCATGCTTCCCCCTCGCCTGCTTTAATGCAATAATAGATGCGTCAGATAGATTACCAGTACACCGCTACAGATCAACACCACTTGCTGCATTGAAGAGCTCACTTCCGTGCTCTTGTGCAACCCAGGAATCAGATCAGCCACCGCAATATAGACACAGCTCGAAACGGCAATCGCCAGCATATAGGGCATGAGCCACTCAACACCATTCAGCCCAAAATAACCGATGATGCCGCCCAATGGCGCGGTCAAACTCGAAACAATATTCAGCAACAAGGCACGTCGACGATTGAAACCACTATGAATCAGCACCGCAAAATTACTCAACTCCTGCGGAATCTGATGCGCCATCACCGCAAGGCTAGTGACAATCCCAAGATGGATATCAACCAGAAAGGCCGCAGCAATCAACACCCCGTGGATCAGGTTATGCACCGCATCGCCCAGCACAATCAATGGCCCGGCGACACCGCCTTGTTGCTCGTGAGGTTCACGCGCATGGTGGGCCTCACACTCGGTGTGATGACAGTGTCGCCACAGCACCATTTTTTCCATGATAAAGAAACCAAGCAGACCCAACAGCACCGTAAAGGTGATGCGATGTGTTTCGCCCTCACCGGCTGTCTCCAGCGCATGAGGCAATAGCGCAAGAAACGCCGCGCCCAAAAGCGCGCCTGTCGCAAAACTAATCAGATGCGGTAACAACCGTGCACGGAGTGCAGCAGGCAACAACAGAAAGAGTCCGGCGGCGGCCACACTCAATACACCGACCAACAGACAAAATAGCACTATCCAGGCTAACGGGCTCATATCACCGGCCTACTTATCAATAACATCAACAACAAACTGCATTAGCCGCCACGCTTTCTCAAATAGCTCGCCGCTTCATGCTGGTTTTGCTGCATCGCCCAATCAACAGCGCTGTCACCATCGACAGTTCTAGCCGCCATGTCCGCACCGTTTTCCAGTAGTAGCTCAATCATATCGAGCTTACCCTGGCGCGCCGCGCGCATCAGTGCGGTCTGTCCATCTTTGGCCTGAATATTGACTTCAGCACCGTTGACAATCAATAACTCGGCGATCTTGATATGCCCCATAAAGGAAGCCACCATTAACGGACCGATCGTTTCACGGTTAAAGTCATTCACATCAGCACCATGGCTAATCAGGATTTCCATCACCTCAGGTTCATCCGTCATCGGCGGCAACATCAGTGCGGTATTGCCGTTAACATCACTGGCATTCACATCGGCCCCTCTATCAATCAGGTGTTTCACAATGCCGGGGTACGGGCCGGAAACCGCCAGCATCAATGGTGTGGTACCCAACACCCCTGGGGCATTGATATCGGCTTCACGCTTCAGCAACAGCGCCGCGATCTCAAGATGACCATGACGAATCGCCAACGCCAGTGCCGAGTCGCCCGCTCGGTTGAAGACGTTAACGTCAACACCCTGATGCAGCAGATCCTCGACTGCGCGGGTGCTGCCTGAATTAACAGCATCGATTAACGGCGGATTACTACAACCTGTTAAAGCACCCAGAGACGCCAACAAAACAATGATTTTCAAAAAATTCGTTTTCATACGCGCAATTTAACCGTTTCTATCCAATGAAAGAGCGGCAATTCTACATGAGTTTGGCTAAAAAAGGACGACGGCGCGACGACAAGCACTGACAGCTGTCTGCCGCTTAACAAAACGGCCTTAACCACCCATCCAGATCAGCGTCGCCATACGACCGGTCACACCATCACGGCGATAGGAATAGAAATCATCATGGCAACTAACGGTACACCACTCACCACCATAAACCTCACTAACCCCTTGTTTTCTCAATATGATTCTTGCCAACTGATAGATATCGGCAAGCCAGTGGCCCGCGCGCACTGGAGCAAAGGCATCGACCGCGGCAGCATCGCGCGCGATAAAGGCAGCACGTACCTCATCGCCCACCTCAAATTGCTGCGGTCCGATAGCGGGGCCAAGCCATGCCATCAATTCTCGCGCTTCACCCATCGCCGCGATGGTCGACTCAATCACGCCAGCCGCCAACCCCCGCCAGCCAGCATGCACCGCGGCCACTGTCGTGCCTTGTTTATCACACAGCAACACCGGCAGACAGTCTGCGGTGAGCACGGCACTGACGATGCCCGCTTGCGTGGTGAAACTGGCATCCGCCTCAACACCAATAGCACTACTGGCCGCATCGACGCATTCAATACCGTGCACCTGAGTTAACCATTTTGGAGAGGCTGGCAAGGCCAGCGCCTGTTGCAATCGAATCCGATTTTCGTTCACTGCCACGTTATCATCTGCGACATGATCGCCCAGATTAAGCGATGCATATTCAGCGATACTGGCACCACCACTGCGCAATGATGAGGCCGCGTAAACATTAGCAGGGGCTGGCCAGTCGGGAACAATCCAGCATACGTCATCAACTGAATTGATCGCTGAATTAACTGGATCAGCCACGCTTATTACTCCGCCTGTTTCAAATCTTCGTCAAGCACCTGTAGCAATCTTGTCATATCCGTTGGCAATGGCGCTTCCCACTCCATCATCTCGCCGCTTTCAGGATGAACCAGGCCCAACTTTGCAGCGTGCAGCGCCTGCCGTTTAAACGTGCGCAACATGCCATTCAACGCCTCACCACACCCTTTCGGGATACGTAAACGCCCACCGTAAACCTGGTCGCCGACAATCGGATAACGAATATGGGCCATATGCACTCGAATCTGATGGGTGCGGCCAGTCTCCAGCTTCACTAACACGTGAGTGTGAGCACGATAACGCTTAATCACCCGGTAATGAGTACGCGCCTCTTTGCCCCGACCGACGACCGCCATCCGTGTGCGCACGGTGGGGTGTCGTCCAATCGCGGCATCCACAGTGCCGCCAGCCGTCATCACACCATTCACCACAGTCTGATATTCACGTTCAAACTCACGCCGCTGAATCTGCTCTGTGAGCACCTTCTGTGATTTAAGGGTGCGCGCCACCACCAATAGACCACTGGTATCTTTATCGAGGCGATGCACGATACCGGCACGCGGCACCGAGGCCAGCTCCGGCGCATGATGCAACAGCGCATTCAACATCGTGCCTTCGCGATTACCCGCGGCAGGGTGCACCACCAGCCCAACTGGTTTATTGATCACCAATATCGATTCATCTTCATAAACGATGTTAAGCGGGATCGCCTCTGGTTTGGAGTCAACCTCCTCTTCCAGCTCAACCGTGATCTCAATCTGCTCGCCGCCGCGCAGCTTATCTTTCGAACGCAGCTGCTTGCCGTCAACCAGCACCACCCCATCACTCACCCACTGCTGCAGGCGCGCGCGTGAATAGTCCGAAAAAAGCTGAGCCAGAATCTTATCAAGACGCTGCCCCGCTAGCTCATCTTCCACTGTCGCACTTAAATGTTCTATTTCACTCATGACAAACCATCACCAAACCCTTTTATTCACGCGCATATAAGCTCATAATCAATTCACAAGTGATCGACCTGTGCCGTTGCAACGACACATTGCTACTATTAATGGTGCCTTCACTGGAAAGGACACCCCGATAACAGGATCTAAACATATGCGACCAACCAACACAGTATACTGTTTTATCGCGGCATTTTCGCTACTACTCTCAGGCTGCGCCACCACCGCACAAAACAGCAGTGAAGATACCCAGCCAAACCAGCAGATGACTGCCAGCGCGATCTATAGCGCAGGCAAAGAGGCGATGAATCTCGGCGATCATCAGGGGGCGATCCATCATTTCAACACACTGATCACACAATATCCGGCCGACAAATTTGCACTACAGGGACGCCTGGAACTCGCCTACGCCTATCATAAAAATGGCCAGAGCAGCTCAACCATCGCCACCACCGAGCGTTTCATCAACGACCACCCGCAACATAAAAACACCGACTACGCCTATTACCTGCGCGGCCTTAGTGCTTATGAAACAGCAATTCGAAAACTCGATACCGGGGTAACCGCGATTCCATTCGAAGCCCCGATGGCGATCACCTATCTCAATGAATTAAACAACAACTTCCCTGATGGCAAATACAGCGCCGATACCCTGCAACGCATCAACACCCTTAACGAGCGCATCGCGCAACTACTCGTATTTTCAGCAAAACAGCAACTAGACCAGAGTAATCCTGCCAAAGCGGCGCTATTAGCCAAACAGGTCGTTGATGACTACCCCGCTACATCGTCTATCCAGGAAGCGGCCATTGTTACCAACCAGGCCTACCGACTGCTCGGGCTTAGCAACTCAGCGCAACAAAACAGCACGATTGCCAGAATGGTACCGGCGCTAGCGCCCGAGCCTGCGATGACAAACACAAACGTACAACCTCAACCTGCGGCAACGGCATCAGCTAAAAACTTAATGACACCCAGCAAGACCATCAGAGACACCAGCTGGCTGATGGCTCAAGGCCCGGAGCTGTTCACGATTCAGGTACTCGGCACCGAGAATGAAGCGCTGCTGCGCCAGCAGATCAAAAACGGCGACCTCACCAACAAAGTCGCCTATTACAAAAAGTCGCGCGACGGTATCGCCTGGTATTCGCTGGTCTACGGCAGCTACACCAGCCGTGACGCTGCAGTCACCGCATCGCAATCACTGCCCAGCTCACTGCGAAAAAATAAGCCGTGGATTCGAAAGATCGGCGATATCCAGGCCTCTCTGGGTGAATAATGGGCTATAATTCGGAATAGATACTGAGGCCTTTTTGCCCAATACTATTTTACTTATTCAAGTTGGTAACCCATGCGTGTTTTACATTTCGTCGTCCCATTACTGATCGTCCTGTTAGCAGGCTGCTCAACCCTACAGGAAAAAGATGACTCAGAACTGACTGCCAACGAACTCTATGATCGCGCCAAAAAGGCGCTCGACACCAACGATTATGAGATGGCAATCTCGCACTTTGACACCCTTGAGACTCGCTTTCCATTTGGTGTCTACGCGCAACACGCACAACTCAATTCGGCCTACGCCTATTACAAATTTAATGAGTCAGACTCAGCAATCGCCAATGCCGATCGCTTCATCAAAACCTATCCGCGACACGAGCATGTCGACTACGCCTACTACCTGCGCGGCCTCGCCAAGTTTAATCAGGATAAAGACAACCTTGATCGCATACTCGATCTTGATATCACCGAGCGTGAGTCCGGTGCGATTCAGGCGTCATTTTTCTATTTCAAAGAGCTGACAGAACGCTTCCCTGATAGCCGCTATACCTCGGACTCAAGACAGCGCATGACTCATCTGCGCAACCTGCTTGCGCAATCCGAACTCCATGTCGCCCGCTACTATCTTAGCCGCGAGGCCTTTACCGCCGCGGCCAATCGCGCCAAATACATCATTGAAACGCTGCCACGCACCCCGGCAATACCGGAAGCCCTCACCATCATGGCCGCCGCCTATCAGCAACTGGGGCTACAAACGCTTGCCGATGATGCGCTACGTGTGCGCCACAAAAACTTTCCCGACTACACTCCGCAAACAGCGATGTAGTCACCAACCGTTTTCAGTTCAACACGAGGAGTAAGCATATGTGGGACTTCTTCGAAACAGTACGCCATCGCCATTCGGTCAGAAAATACCAGACCACCACGCCGATTGAAGCAGGCAAACTGCACGCGGTACTTGAAATGGCCTGCGCAGCCCCTTCAGCAGGTGATCTGCAAGCCTATCAAATCACCGTAATTCATGATCAAGCCACACGAGAGGCTCTACAGAAAGCGGCCCACGGCCAGGCCTTTATCGCCGAAGCCCCCGCCTGTCTTGTTTTTAGTGCCGACCCGGCGCGCTCCGCTGAATCCTTTGGTGAACGTGGCTCATCCCTCTACGCCGTACAGGATGCCACCATCGCCGCCACCTACGCACAACTGGCGATTGTCGCAGCAGGCATGGGCTCTACCTGGGTGGGCAATTTTGATGACGCCGCCGTCAAGGCGGTGATCCACAGTGATGACGATCTACAACCGATCGCCATTCTCAGTGTCGGCTATCCGGCCGAACTACCGGAACCGACACCACGCCGCAATCTAGATGACGTGGTTAAACAGTTTCCATAAATGAATCCGAAAAAAAGTCGGCGTGACAGCAGTGCTGTTCACGCCGGCTTTTTTAGCGATTAAGCCCGAAATTAAATCGGAAAACTAAATCGCGTCGTTATCCTCTTCACCAGTACGAATACGGATGATGCGCTGCACATCACTCACAAAGATCTTACCGTCACCAATCTTACCGGTACGCGCCACTTCAGTGATCGCCTCAATACATTGATCCAGCTGAGATTCAGCCACTACCAGTTCAATCTTAATCTTTGGCAGGAAATCGACCACATATTCCGCACCACGATAGAGTTCAGTGTGCCCCTTCTGACGCCCAAAGCCCTTCGCTTCAATCACCGTCATCCCTGTGATGCCAATCTCAGACAACGCCTCACGCACATCATCCAGCTTAAACGGTTTGATCACCGCCTCTACCTTTTTCATTGCTAGCTCCTTAATTAATCTTAATCTTAATCTTGTGCCGTCGCTTTAAATAGATTGTATGCCGATATCACGCTTCATGAAAGCCTGATGTAATCGGGTAACGTCGGTCACGCCCAAAGGCACGCGCGGTAATCTTCACTCCCGGTGGTGCCTGGCGACGTTTGTACTCATTGCGCTTCACCATCGCCACCACCTGTCGTACCATCTCGCTGTCATAACCCGCTTTAATAATAGCCTCCGGACTCATATCCTGCTCCACATACATCTCCAGTAGCGGATCCAGTATTTCATAAGGCGGCAGGCTATCTTCATCTTTTTGATCCGGCGCCAGCTCAGCCGAAGGCGGGCGATCAATCACACGCCGCGGGATCACCCTTGCGACAGTATTGCGATAATTAGACAGTCGATAGACTAGCAACTTCGGCACATCTTTTAGCGGTGCAAACCCCCCTGCCATGTCACCATAGAGCGTGGCGTAACCGACCGACATCTCACTCTTGTTGCCGGTGGTCAGCACAATCTTGCGCCCTTTATTCGAGATCGCCATCAGGATAACGCCTCGACAACGCGCCTGAATATTCTCTTCAGTGGCATCGGGTTGCTCACCCAGAAAGTCGTCCTTCAGCGCCGTTAAAAAGGATTGGTACATCGGTTCAATCTCAATCTGATGGCACTTAATCCCCAGCGCCTCACATTCAGCAAAGGAGTCTTCAATGCTCATATCAGCGGTATAACGTGATGGCATTGTCACCGCCTCAACATTGTCTGCACCAATCGCATCGACCGCAATCGCCAGCGTCAACGCCGAGTCGATCCCGCCTGAAAGTCCAATCACCACGCTGTTAAAACCATTTTTCTGAATGTAGTCACGCACTGCAAGCACGATCGCGTTATAGACCATCGCATCATTAGCCGGTAGCGGCGTTACCCATCCCGGCAGCGTCACCAACGCACCGCGTTCTCGCTGTTCGAATTCGGCAACCATGACGGTTTCCACTAGAGAAGGCAGGCGCTGCGTTACCTCCCCTTGCGCATTGATCACAAACGAGCCGCCATCAAAGATCAATTCATCCTGCCCCCCCACCAGATTAAGATATACAATCGGCAAGCCACTCTCGACCACACGCTGCGCCAGCACTGCCTCACGCTCTTTTTGTTTGCCTGCATGAAAGGGCGATGCATTAAGATTGATCGCCATCTGTGCGCCCGCCTCTTTTGCCTGTGCAAGCGCATTGGGCTGCCAGATATCTTCGCAAATAGAAAGCGCAATCTTAACACCATTGATCTCAGCGATGGTTGAGGCAGTGCCGGCACGAAAATAACGCTTCTCATCAAAGACACTATGGTTGGGAAGCGACTGCTTATAATAACGATGCTGGATTTCGCCATCGGCAATCACCGCCGCGGCGTTGTAACAACCATCCGCGCCATAATGCGGATAGCCGAGTACGATGCTAATCCCGCTCACGCCCGCTTTTATCACCGCCAACGCACTGTCGATCTGCCCTGCCATCGCCGGGCGCAATAGTAGATCTTCCGGCGGATAGCCGGTTAAGGTTAATTCAGGGAAGACCACCACATCGGCTTTTAGTCGATCACGTGCATCGCACGCATATTTAATCACCTTGCCGGTGTTACCGCTAACATCACCCACCAGCACATCGATCTGCGCCATTGCGACGCGTAATTTATTGTCCAATATCTTTCTCTATCACACTACTGGCCCAATCTTAAATCGGGCTATATAGCCATTATTTAGCAGGGCAGACTTCAAGAATCCGATCACCCATATCCGCCGGCGACTCCGCAATCGAAACACCCGCATTTTTTAACGCCGCAATTTTATCACTCGCTGTACCTTTACCGCCGGAGATAATCGCACCGGCGTGTCCCATGCGTTTACCGGCCGGGGCAGTTAGCCCGGCAATATAAGAGACCACCGGCTTGGTGACATTCGATTGAATAAATTCAGCCGCCTCTTCCTCAGCGGTGCCGCCAATCTCACCCACCATCATAATCGCCTTGGTCTGATCATCCTGCTCAAACAGCTCAAGGCAATCGATAAAATTCATGCCGTGGATGGGATCACCACCGATACCGACACAGGTACTCTGCCCCAGTCCATTACCGGTTGTCTGATGCACCGCTTCATAAGTAAGCGTGCCAGAACGCGACACCACCCCAACCACACCCGGTTGATGAATCGCACCCGGCATAATGCCGATTTTACAAGCACCCGGCGTGATCACACCAGGGCAGTTGGGCCCAATCAGGCGCGCATCGTAACCCGCCAGCTGCGCCTTCACCTTAATCATATCCTGCACCGGAATCCCTTCGGTAATACAGACAATCACCTTGATGCCAGCATCCGCCGCTTCCAGGATGGCATCCGCCGCAAAAGGGGCTGGCACATAGATCATCGTTGCATCCGCGCCAGTCTCGGAAACCGCGTCATGCACGGTGTTAAATACCGGCACATCAAGGTGAACCTGCCCACCCTTACCCGGTGTCACACCACCGACAAAACGGGTGCCATATTCGATCGCCTGCTGCGAGTGAAAAGTTCCCTGTTTCCCTGTGAATCCCTGACATATCACGCGCGTTTCTTGATCGATCAGAATCGACATCTACTCTCTCCCGGAAAATTAACCACAACCACTCGGATAACACTATACACAGTAATCGACAGCGCTTTGAATCGCTTTAGTCAAACCCACAAACTAAACGCCATATCTCACAAACTATCAATCAGTTAAGAATAAATCGTCGCTATAGTGTCCCAAATTCGCCATGAAACTTAAAGTCATTTTTCAGCCGCCATAGCTTCGCATACCGGTATCCAGAGGCTTCTGAGCTAGCAATTTTGGTAACGATACTTCAAGTGTCCTGATCTACAGGGGAGGTCAATATGATTGAGGCTTTCTTACGGCGCAATGCGCTATCGCTTATTGACGCCGTACATCATGCACTTTTGCTGTTCTCTTTACCCTACTTTTTATACTAACGAGGTCATTGCTTCATAACTATTCAGATTGTCCCTTTCTACACTTAATATTTTACGCGCCCCTTCGATCTTGCATTTCACACTCTCCATTTCTTATCTCAAACAATTCATTTACTATTGAGCAAATAATAAAGACTAGTTAAGGGATGATGATGAAATCACGCGCTGCTGTTGCCGTGGAGGCTGGCAAACCTCTTCAGATCGAAACAATAGATGTACAAGGACCCAGGGCGGGAGAAGTGTTACTGCGCATGGTTGCGACAGGGGTTTGTCATACTGATGCATTTACGCTGTCAGGAGAGGACCCTGAAGGGATTTTCCCGGCTATTCTCGGTCACGAAGGCGGCGCGATCGTCGAAGAAGTTGGCCCTGGCGTCAGCTCTGTGCAGCCCGGCGATCATGTGATTCCTCTTTATACCCCCGAATGCGGCAAGTGCGAGTTCTGCCGCTCCGGTAAAACCAATCTATGCCAGGCCATCCGTGCTACTCAGGGCAAGGGCTTGATGCCGGACGGCACGACGCGTTTCTCACTTAATGGAAAACCGCTCTACCACTACATGGGCACATCTACCTTTTCCGAATATACGGTGGTACCTGAAATAGCGGTGGCTAAAATCAACAAAGCCGCACCGCTCGACAAAGTATGCCTGCTTGGCTGCGGCATTACGACCGGCATTGGCGCAGTGCTCAATACGGCAAAAGTCGAGCCCGGCTCAACCGTGGCGGTGTTTGGCCTTGGCGGCATTGGATTGAGTGTCGTGCAAGGCGCAGTGATGGCAAAAGCCTCCCGCATTATCGTTATCGACATCAACGAGAATAAGTTCGAGATGGCGAAACTATTAGGCGCAACGGATTTCGTCAACCCAGCCCACTATGATCAGCCCATTCAGGATGTTGTTGTGGAACTCACTGGCGGCGGCGTGGATTATTCCTTCGAATGCATCGGCAACGTTGATGTGATGCGCTCGGCTTTAGAGTGTTGCCACAAAGGTTGGGGTGAATCAGTGGTGATTGGTGTCGCTGGCGCTGGCCAGGAAATTAGCACCCGCCCGTTCCAGCTTGTCACCGGCCGGGTATGGCGTGGTAGCGCCTTTGGTGGGGTAAAAGGACGTAGCGAACTGCCCGGCTATGTTGAACAGTATTTAAAAGGTGAAATCAAAATTGATGAAATGGTCACCCACACAATGGGACTGGAAGAGATCAACAAGGCCTTTGACCTAATGCACCAGGGCAAGAGTATCCGCTCAGTCATCCTTTTTTAAATTAAGCAGCTTAATTTTCTATGCAACTTGTATCAAAAAGCAGATCTTTTTCCGGTTGGACGATGCGTTTTCAACACGCCTCGACCAGCCTCAATTGCGACATGATTTTCTCGATTTATCTTCCACCACAAGCCGAGCATCAACAGGTTCCGGTGCTGTATTGGCTATCAGGTTTAAGCTGCACTGATGAAAATTTTATGCAAAAAGCCGGTGCCCAGCGAAAGGCTGCAGAACTGGGTATCGCCATCGTTTGCCCGGATACCAGCCCACGTGGCACCAATCTGGCTGGCGAACACGACAGTTATGATCTTGGCTCCGGTGCGGGATTTTATGTTAATGCGACTCAAACACCCTGGTCGGAACACTACCGGATGTACGACTATGTCAGCACTGAACTACCAGAACTGATCAACACACAGTTTCCGGTCAATGGGAAAAAGGCCATCAGCGGCCACTCCATGGGCGGCCATGGTGCGTTGATTTGTGCACTGAAAAATCCAGGCAACTATGCCTCTGTATCGGCCTTTGCACCCATCTGTCATCCCAGCACTTGCCCGTGGGGGCAGAAAGCCTTTAGCGCTTATCTAGGGGAAGACCCAGACCACTGGTCACCGTATGATGCGTCGTTGCTAATCCCCAACGCCACAGAACAACTGCCACTATTGATCGACCAGGGTAGCGATGATGAGTTCTTCACCGAGCAACTTCATCTTGATGCGCTGCAACATGCCTGCACTACTGCGAATCACCCGTTAACCGTGCGTATGCAGCCCGGATATAACCACAGCTATTTTTTTATCGCCAGCTTCATTGACGATCATCTGCTGCATCATGGAAAAGCCCTTGGATTGCTTTAACCTGGGGAATCTCTGATTCATTGCCTTATCTGTCATTGCGAGCGACGCGCGGCAATCTCGACGCTATATGAATCGTTGAGTTAAGAAATTACTTCGTCGCTTCGCTCCTCGTAATGACAATTAATCAGAGGCTCCCTGGAAAATTCATTGCCCACGGTATAACGCACCGAAGTCAGCGTCTTTGAATTTTAACGATTCAGCTCACCTCTAATTTGTTCTAACGTGGTCATTATTTAACATGGGCCTCTTTACCCAAACAGCTTATTCAACCGAACAAAAAAATCCCACCTCTTTTCAGCAGCAGGGCTCATTATTCCGCAGAAAACTTGAGTGACGATAGTGGTGAAAAGTCACCCGTCACTATTAAACTAACATCACCAACGGAATCGCTACGCCACCTTCTCCGCCGGCTTACGCTGACGCTCGTAGAGAAATTTCAGTACCTCTGAACGGTATCGGTTGTACTCACTATCATCGGCTAGTTCGACACGGTTACGCGGCCGCTCCAGTTTGACGTCTAGCACTTCACCGATGGTTGCCTCTGGGCCGTTGGTCATCATCACGATGCGATCCGACAGTAGCACCGCCTCATCGACATCATGGGTGATCATCACCACGGTGTTCTGGAGATCTTTCTGAATCTCCATCAGTGAATCCTGTAGATGAGCGCGGGTCAACGCATCGAGTGCGCCAAACGGCTCATCCATTAGTAGCACTTTAGGCTGCATCGCCAGTGCCCGCGCGATACCGACACGCTGCTTCATCCCACCCGAGATTTCAGAGGGGCGTTTGTGCAGCGCATGACTCATGTGCACCAGCTCCAGGTTATGTTCAATCCACTGCACCATCTCGACCTTGCTTTTTTTACCTCTAAAAACCTGCTTCACCGCAAGCTCGACGTTTTGATAAACCGTCAGCCACGGCAATAGTGAATGGTTCTGAAACACCACAGCACGATCTGGCCCTGGCTCATTCACCTCACGCCCTTCAAGGATCACACCGCCTTCGGTCGCCTGCAATAATCCAGCGATGATATTTAACACCGTCGACTTACCACAGCCGGAGTGGCCAATCAACGAGATAAACTCACCTTCATCAATTTTCAGGTTTACATCATCCAACGCCTTAAACGGCCCTTTTTTGGTTGGGAATTCAATTGAAGTGTGTGACACCTCAAGGTATGTCTTTTCAATCATGCGGTGTTCCTCTGGTAATGCTTCATTTACTGGAGCCGCGCTGGTATCTACGATGCTTTCACGCGATGTCATTATTTTGTTAACAGCATTTGATAGTGCACTCATAACGGTCGTCCTCGTTTAACGAATCGATGCGTTCGGGTCATGTGAAAATAGCTTCTGTAGCGTCACCATAAACCAGTCAAGAATAAAACCGATAATGCCAATCGCAAGCACGGCCACCATAATGCGCCCCAATGAATTGGAGCTGCCGTTCTGAAACTCATCCCATACAAATTTTCCAAGCCCCGGATTCTGCGCCAGCATCTCTGCCGCAATCAATACCATCCAGCCGATACCGAGTGAGATACGCAGGCCGGTGAAGATCATCGGCAGTGCGGCAGGCAGTGCAACCTTAAAGACCTGCGCGGTCCAGTGCAGGCGTATCACGCGGCCGACATTGATTAGATCACGGTCGATTGAGGCAACACCTACCGCCGTGTTGATCAGCGTTGGCCACAGCGAACAGAGCATCACGGTAATCGCCGAGGTGATGAACGCCTTTTCAAACATCGGATCATCCGAGACATAGACCGCACTCACCACCATCGTCACAATCGGTAACCATGCAAGAGGCGAGATCGGTTTAAAGATCTGAATCAATGGACTCACCGCGGTGTAGAGTCGGTCACTCATACCACACGCTACGCCAATCGGGATCGCGATAATCGTCGCCATCAAAAAACCGGTAAAAACAGTCAATAGACTGGTCAGGATTTGATCGAAAAAAGTGGCTTTACCGGTATAAGGGCGAACCTTTATCACGGCATCTGGGTTCTTCTCCAGCTTCTTTGCATTACGCAGTTCCTGCCGCTCATTAAAGGCGACCTCTTTTTCGCGCTCTTCGAGATGTTCGTCATAGAGTGTAGTCGCTTGCTGCCACACCTGTGTCGGCCCAGGCAGTTGCCCCAGACTGGTATTCACCTGTGTCGCCATGCCGCCCCACATTAAAAGAAAAACGGCCACCGCGATAATTGGTAACCCCAGCACACTAAACAGTTCCTGACACTGTTCGCGCGGGCTTTCACCAGTCGCCAGTCGCACCATCGGCACTGACCAGCTAAAACCGGTTGTCTCTAAAAAATTAATAATCTTCGCTTTCATAATACCCAACTCTTCTTTGATATTGGCAGCCCACCCCACGTCGGACGGACCCACTGGTCATGCCTATCTTTCTTTCAAATATTTAACTGCTAAGTCGTTATGTCATTGCGAGCAAAGCGTGACGGACTGGAAGTCCAAATCCTTTAGGGTGGCAATCTCTCTATCTAAGACCTGAGATTGCTTCTTCGCCTCTCCTCGCAATGACAGCTTCGACCATCAATATTTTCTTAGATAGCGTCCTTTCCTTTCAGACCAATTGAGAATTTTTTCAGGTACTCGTTTGGCTTGCTGCCGTCATAAACGATGCCATCAAGAAAGTCTCCCTGTGGTGGACGAAAGCCGTCTTCGCTTGCAAAGTCAGGAAAGTCTTTTGCCTTCACATGCCCTTCTGCAATCAGCTCTTTTGCAGCAATGGCATAGATGTCTGGGCGGTAGACGTTCTTCGCGATATCCATGTACCAGCTATCAGGCTTGTGTTCTGAAATCTGTCCCCAACGACGCATCTGTGTCAGATACCAGACCGCATCTGAGTAGTAGGGGTAGGTCGCGTTGTAACGGAAGAAGACGTTAAAGTCTGGCACTGAACGCTTGTCACCTTTTTCATATTCAAAAGTACCGGTCATGCTATTGGCGATCACGTCGTAATCGGCACCCACATACTGGCTTTTCGACAGAATCTTAACCGCCTCTGGGCGATTGGCATTGTCCTGCTCATCCAGCCACTGCGCCGCACGAATCATCGCCTTCACCACACGGATATGTGTATTTGGGTTTTTCTCCGCCCACGACTTATTCACACCAAACACTTTTTCAGGATTGTTTTTCCAGATCTCGTAATCGGTAATCACCGGCACACCGATCCCTTTAAATACCGCCTGTTGATTCCAAGGTTCGCCGACGCAGTAACCAAAGATGGTGCCCGCTTCCATTGTCGCTGGCATCTGTGGTGGTGGAGTCACGGATAAAAAAGCATCCGCATCGATGGTACCCGAGCTATCACCTTTTTTCGGTGCATAGTAACCGGGATGAATACCACCCGCGGCCAACCAATAACGTAACTCATAGTTATGGGTTGAAACCGGGAATACCATTCCCATCTTGAATGCCTTGCCTTCATCTTTATATTGCTCAATAACCGGCTTCAGGTAATCAGCCTTGATTGGATGTATCGGCTTACCACTCTCATCATGAGGCACATGCTTTTTCATCTCGCCCCAAACTTTGTTTGAAACCGTAATCGCATTACCGTTCAGATCCATGCTAAACGCAGTGATGATCTCAGCCTGGGTACCAAAACCGATCGTCGCACCGAGTGGCTGACCCGCCAGCATATGAGCGCCATCAAGTTCGCCGTCGATCACACGATCCAGCAGCACCTTCCAGTTTGCCTGCGCTTCAAGCGTGACGTAGAGTCCTTCATCTTCAAAAAACCCTTTTTCATACGCCACTGCCAGCGGCGCCATGTCGGTGAGTTTAATAAATCCAAATTTCAGATCTTCCTTTTCAGGCTCCCCCACTGCGGCAAAGGCACTGTTTGATAACACCGACATCGACAGTGCAAACATCCCTGCACTCATCATTGCAACCGTCGTAAAACTACTTTTACGACACCATTTGGCAACACGACTATTATCCATCTGAGAGGCAACACTGCGCTCATCTCTAAACGCGTAACAGCTCATCTGTTGTTTCATCTCTATCATTTCATCCACCTTCACTTTTTGTAAAACAAAAAAAGGAGCCTATCCATGCAAGGGAAAACCCCAACATCGATAGACTCCTTTGTCCGATCGCGAAGCGCCGTTGCTTCGCTATTATTTTTTCATTCGCCCCATTTTCAGGGCGTTTATAAACGTGCCTACATCAACAGGTCCGCAGCAGAAACAATGTTTTCCGCCATGTCGCCCAGACGTTTGTTTTTACTCATAGCCAGTTTACGCAGCGCATGGAATGCTTCGTCTTCATCATATCCACGCTGCTTCATTAAAATGCCTTTGGCACGATCAATCACCTTGCGCGCGGCCAGCGTATTTTTGGTTTTATCCAGCTCATTACGTAGTGCCTGAAACGCCCTGAAACGTGCCAGTGCAGCCTGCATGATTGGGCCGATGCGTTCATAACGCGCATCATCCACCACATAGGCACTGACACCTGCATGAATCGATTCGGTAATCAGGTTTTCATCATTATTAGATGTCATCACCACAACGGGCAATGGTGCTTTCTGATTTAACAGCGTCAACACCTGCAATGTTGTGCTCTCTAGTTCAGCGGTTTCGATGATCAATAGATCTGGCAACACTCGCTGCACCTGCTTAAGCAGGCCATCCGTACTGTTTTCATGTGCGACCACCTGATGGCCATCACTTTGTATCGCACTGCTCAGCGCAGCCTGTTGGCCGTGGTCTTCATTAACCAGCATCACATTTAATTTCATCATTTTTCAATCCAACCTAAATACACACAACAACTTCATTCAGCGCCTATTTAACTGGCTCACGCACCAACAGAGGTGGTTTACTTAATCACCGTCATTGGTGCGTGATGCATCCAAATTAAAACGACGCCTGCGCCCACATCCACAACTTGTCGGTATCGACCGAAACAGTGTCTGCATCATAACTGGCGTATTTAACCCCCACTGAATAGTGCTTGGAGAGTTTCTTAGCAGCCAGCAGATTAATTTCTGAACCGTAGTCCGCACTACCTTCATCTGCACTATAAGTGTGATAGACACCCAGCAGTTTCACACCAGCTACCTTGCTCATCACAGAAACATAAGTGTCTTGCAGACCTGAGGCAGGTGTTCCCAGAAACTTATCCGCCCAACCATTAAACGCATGGCCGGTTGCTAGTGGCGTTGAGAAACCGTAAACACCATCGCCACCGAGCACTTCGTAACCAACCTTAGCTGTTACACCTGCAGCCACAACACCCGCTTCTAGCAATGCATAATCGGCATCAACTGTTGTCGGTGCATCGGCGTAATCACTCTGCGTCGCAAACTCTGCGGTATAGAGCACTTTAACGTCACCCGCTTTCTGTTTACCGCTAAAACGCACACCCAGTGTCTGGCTGTCTTTGGTTGAGTTTTCATAATCAAGCATGTAGCCGTAACCGGTCAGCTTACCGGCACTCAAACCGCTATATGAGACGTTCAACAACGACCCCTTCACATCTGCATTCAGTGCCTTAATGTTATTCACGTTGCCCAGGTAAGCAAACTTCACTTCGGTATCGGGTAGTGATTTATTGCTGATCATTAGCGCATCAAAGGTCTGCTCATTTTGACGCCAGCCCACGTTACCGACAAAGCGAGCGTTATCGAGGATGATGCGCTGACGACCCGCCTTCACAGTCGTCTCCGCACCAGCTTCATAAGAGAGAAAACCCTGATTAAGTTCAGTGCTCTCAACATCAACCACCAGTGGGTATTGAGTCAGACCGTTTGCAGTACTGTTAAAACGTTCGCTACCCACCACACGCACATCTTCAAACTCTACGTAGCCAGTCAATCCTGAAAGCTCACCGGTTTTATAACCCACGCGCGTTCTAACGGTTGAGGCCTCAGCATCTTTGGTCATGTTTTCCTGATCAACCACTTCATAGCGGTAACGCAGGCTAGCGGAGCCCGTTCCCTCTGTTAGTGCTTTGGTCACTGCACTTTCAGCATGGGCAGCTGAAAAAGGCATTGCAACAGGCAGTGTGGCAACGGCTAACAGGGAAACCAGCTGCTTCCTGGAAAATTTATTGATAGACATGAACAACTCCTCGTACGATATTGCTAAATAAAAAGGGTCATAACAGGAACATAGATTCCGCCTGTTATGACCCCGTTGTCATATGGATGCGCCGTTGCATCGTTTGTGTATATTGCACCTGCTTTGCTCACTCCAAGGCTAATGCACTTAAAACTCATACTCTCGTTATAGCAATAGCTATGCCAATCACCAAAACCAACTCTAAGCAATTGTTTTTAAAAAAATTACTGCATAGCACGTAAGCCAGACAGAATTCGTTTTGCACTATAGTGACCGGCTAGAAATCAATACAAGGCGGGGATGCCCCAAAATTGAACAGACATGAATCATCGCTGGATGCGATGAATATTAGCGGGTATTTATGTTACGAATAACGACAGTGATCACTTACGTAAAACCGTCGCCCATCAATAAGCGAAGGCCATTGCGTCAAACGAAGCTATAGCACTTAAAATCATTTGTTGGCTGTCTCTGGAGAGTAAATGTCTGAAGCAGCAGTTGTAGCCTGGGCTGAGCAAACACGAAACCCGGGGTCTCGTTCCCCATACTCACCTCCGTCATTTCCTTCACCATTCGCCCAACCTACCGGATACACCTCTCTGCTCACATAGCGATGAAAACTGGAATATGGCCAATCAACAGCACGATCCACATAACCATGCTTGACGGGATTATAGTGAATATAATCGATGTGCCTTTCCACGTCGTTCAGATCCCATAAGGTATGCTCCCAAAATCGGCGCTGCCAAATGCCACGCTCACATTTTTTTATATGAGATTCCTTACGATACTCATCTGCTGGTATTTTTCGTGAAAACCTAGATTTGATCTCTCGCCAACGAGTGGAATAATCGGCATCACCGGGTGGCATCGTCCAGACAGCGTGAAGATGATCGGGAAGAACCACCATGGCATCGATTATGAAAGGGCGCTCTTTTTTCACTGATCGTATCGCTTCACGTAGGATATCGATGCGATTAACCAATAACGATGACGAACGATCACGTAGTGTTACCGTGAAAAAATAACTAGCACCCGGAATAAAATTACGACGATAGGCAACCATAGTCCTCAACAGCTCCTTTGTTGATTAAGCATCACCCATACATTCCTTGTATGAGTTTAGTAGCCTGGGTTGAGTGCCGTTCACGAAACCCGGGTTTCATTTCATTCAACCCAGGCTACATACGCCCCCGAAGGGTGCAATAACCAACGGACATTACACCGAACCAAGCTATTCCTTAGCAGTTTTATCTTAATTCACTACTTAAAGTCACTTCCCGGTTGTGGGCATAGGTTTCACGCCACAAGTAAAATTTATATCAATTTCAAGCCACAGGCCTTTTTCATCACAGAAAGGCATAAGCTCATCTAAATGGGCCTGTTTGAATTCGGCGATCTTATCATCCAACTGCTCAACCAGCCCGCGAAAGCCAGCATTCCATACCACCTCCCACCAGCCTTCCAGATCAATATGGTAACCAATCGTGCGTTTCTCAATATTCACGCCATCAAATCCAGCCTGGGCAAATATATCCTCTAATTGTTCAGGCTCTGACATACGTTTCCAGCCAATCACCTCTGGCACTTCTACGCCGTAAGCACGCAACCGGTCCAGGCAGAGCTGCGCCATTGGCTGGAATGATTCGCCACAAAAACCACTCACCAGCACTTTGCCTCCAGGTTTTACGGTATTGGCAATATGTTTTAATGTGCCGCTCATGTCATCCACAAAGAACAGTCCAAATGCACAAGTGGCGTGATCAAAGCTGTGCTTATCAAAAGGCAGCTGCGTCATGTCACCGACCTGAAATACGAGATTGCTCAGCCCGATATCTGATGCAGCGTTTTCTGCCTGTTTAAGCATGCCAGAAGAGAAGTCCACCGCGGTGACCGCTCCATGTGGCAGCATCTTTGCCAGAGGCAGAGCCGTCGCACCAGTGCCCGCTGCAACATCCATCACCGACTCATCACCCGATAGCGCCAATAATTCAGCCATGATTTCGCCGCTTAAATGAAAAAAACGACTCGCCCTAAGGCCATAGTCCTGCGCAACAGTGTTAAAGGTGTTCTGTATAAACTGCTTACGCTTAGCTTCATCCTGCATAGTCTTTATGCTTCCATTATTGTTTAATCATCGTCAGCACCGCCTTCGCAACCAGCGCTGACGACGCCGGATTTTGACCGGTGACCAAGTGCCCATCAGTAACTGCATATGGCTGCCAATCATCCGCCTTCGAGTAGTTTGCCCCTTTCGCCTTTAACTCATCCTCCAGCATAAATGGCACCACTGCTGAAAGTTGAACCGCCTCTTCTTCTGTGTTGCTAAAACCCGTCACAGACTTCCCTTTGACTAACGAAGCACCATCCACGGTAATGGTGTGGCGCAGCACCGCAGGCGCGTGACAAACAGCGGCAACCGGCTTTTCATCGGCATACATGGTTTCAATTAAGGTAATAGAGTGACGATCTTCTGCCAAATCCCACAGCGGCCCATGCCCACCGGGATAAAATACAGCATCAAAATCATCCGCTGAAATCTCTGATAGTTTTTGCGTATTGGCTAACGCCGCCTGGGCATCAGCATCTGCCTTGAAGCGTTCCGTGGCTTCTGTTTGGAAATCAGGCGTATCACTATTTGGGTCTAGCGGTGGTTGCCCACCATTAGGTGATACCAGCGTGACCTCTGCATTGCTATCTTTAAACAGGTAGTAAGGTGTCGCAAACTCCTCTAACCAAAAGCCAGTTTTTTGCCCGGTGTCGCCAAGCTGATCGTGAGATGTTAGTACCATGAGTATTTTCATATAGGTTCTCTTGCTTTAATTGTATGTTGCGTTAGGAGAATTGTGCTCTGCACCAACTTGCCTATTACCTCAGCACTCGTCATTCCGGCGAAGGCCGGAATCCAGAGGCCACTGAGCTAATAATTCTTGATAACGGTACTTCAAGTGCTCAAGCCCTTAACGCTTTCTTAATTCGTAAATATGTTATCGCATTTCTGACTCTCTAATCAGGTAAGCGATATAATCATCAAAGTTAGCATTATCAGGCAAAGGATAATCCTTACTGTTGTATGGTTTTGACTTGGGTATTTTCAATCCTTCGAATTGGTAGATCAAAAAACGATAGTAGTGTGTGTTTGCTAAGCCTAATCCCTGTTGGAATATTTCATCATAAAGCGGATCTTCAAACTTTTTGAGAAATTTAGCGAAAAAGAAAAGGGCTTCAACATAGTAGTATTTAATATGCTTGAGGTTATCTAAGGCTGCTAAATAGAACGTCTTAGCAACTGTCTTATTGGTCTCGTTAAATGCAAATATTAGCTGTTTTAGGCCTGTGGTGTAAGGGTTGACCTCGACCAGTTTATTGATTTCATCCACCGGAACACAGCCCATTTTGGCCTTTATATAGTAGATACTCATTCTGTCCAGATGACTACTATCATGTAGTTCATTCAAATAGACATCCAGTGTATTAGACTGTAATAAACCTAAGTTATTTAAACATTCAAAGCTAAAAAGGTCTGCCGGTTTACTGCCAAGGAGTCGATGGGTATATTCACCAATACAAAATAGCTCTCTTGGGAAAGCCCTGAACACCCCCTTTCGATCTTTTTCAAACGCTAGAGAAGACAGTTCATACCCCTCCATGTCATACACATGCATCATTGTGGCTACAGCCAGTCGAACCGTTCTAATTGAAATATCGTACTGACCCAAGCTTTCAAGAGGAAACTCTCGCTTCAGTTGCTCATAAGCCTCATCAAATAATCCATCATAATAGTTCAGGTAAATGAGAACTGAATCAAACAATAATCGCGCATCACCGACAAATCTATCTTGGTAGCCTTTTATCACGTCAATCAACTGCCGACTGGCACTGATCGATATATAATGCGTTGAAAGGCCATCAAAATATTCAACTATTTCATCAGAATCACAATCAAATTCGCCAAGATAGTCAATACTCTTTAAAAAATTATTCTGTTGCGCACTGAAAATTTTATCCGATAAATGGGGTTTTTTTATATCGATCTCATCAATTCTCTCCAATATCACACGGTTATACCGAAATGCATTTCTATAAAGGGATGAGATGTCATCACGTTGCCTCAATTTTTGCTCGGCGAATTTTCCCATAATGGATTGCAATTTAATAACGTTACCACTGCCCTCTAACATAGACTTTTTCTCTAAGTCCCTAATCACCTTGTCTGTAATAGCAAGCCGATGAATATGCTCTCCTTTTTTCAGCTTTTGTTGGCGATGCTCGGCGATGACTTTTAACGCCTCTAGGTCGATCCCATCAGGAAATAGTGACAGCAACTCAAACGCCATCGACTCTTGCGGACTTAGCTGTTTATACGAGTAATAGATAGAGCCGTAAATAGACCGCTTTCTCTCTATATTGACATCAGAATACTCATCAAACACCGCTAGATCTTCATCTCTAACTTTTTTGAAAAAATCATCTTCCAGCTCATTTTTGAGAACAGATATATCTTTTCCACTGGGTATGTTCTGGGTGATCAAATTTATAGCCAACGGATTATTATCCAATAAGGCCTCAACAACCTCTTCACGCAGAACTTTTCTATCATCTACAGATAATCTGTGTTTTCCCATCCCTTGAAGAAATAGTGCTTCCGCCTCATCAGTATTCATGCGCCGTAGCTCATAGCTCTTTTCCCACGGCAAATCCAATAATTCACGCGAGGTCACCACCACTGTCGCATAGTCACAAATAAAGTTGAGTAACTCGACTATTTGTTCATGGTCTTTTGTATGCAACAAGGTTTCAAAATTATCAAAGATAATCAGCGGGTTTTCTTGAGGTGGATACTCTCTCAAGTAGCCGCGAGCATCTTTAGACTGCTCCAAGTGAAAAGGAGAAAATAGCCTAAATTCAAATAACTTATAGCCAGTTAAAAACTCACAATCTATAAAGTGAATACCGCCTGGAAAATAGTTTCTTTCTGCCAGGCTAATGGCGACCTTTTTAACCGTTTTCGTCTTACCTATGCCGCCCGAGCCTTTAATGGTAAGGATGCCCTCTTCATGCTGAAGCTCGATGATTTCTCGAGTGATGTATCTTAAGTCAGTTTCCCTACCGACAAAGTTAGCAGCTTCCTTGCTATCAATCTCACTAGGCAGAGTCGTTTTCTTTCGCCCCTCACTATGCTGACCTTGCAATCCACTTAACCTAAACAAAGTTTGGTTAATCACTTGATAGCCATCAATAGGGCACAACTGACAGCCCTTTTTAAAAGCTCTAAAGAGCACGCTCCCTATTTTGTTTTTGCTGAGCTGAGGGTAAACGACAATGGGGAGAGTAAATTCATTTGAGAACACTTGTTCAAGCGGTGAATCCAGAAATAAAAACATAGCCTTAGTGTCTGTATTCCCAACCGCATCTTCAATACCTTTTAGGTCAATGGTACGTTTTTCAAGATACTCCCCTTCAATAACCACTTTTCCTTTTATCTGTTTGCTTAGCAGGAAAATATAGTCATAGCCATCTAACTCATTAAGAGCATCTTCGCTGAGATGGAAAATATCCAAACGTCCCTTGAACTTCTTGAAAGCCTGTAGTTCTGTACTGTAATCATAATTTTCTGTAATAGGGTTAGCCATCAACAATGCGGCACGAGGTGCATTATTCTCATTATCTAGTGTTTGCTTTATAGGGGAGGAGTTAGCAGCATCGGGCTTTAGCTGAACAAGTCTATTGAGATAATCTGGCAGCTCATCGTATCCACCGATGTTTATATTAGCGACGCCGTATTTGGAAAAACCGTTGCTGCCTGTTGTGATAATAAAGTGCTGATTACCTTTTAAATCGCCGTACATTTCTTTTACCTGGCTAAATAGCTGCGAAATAAACGGGTCAGCCATACTAAAGCCGACAAACAGAATCCTCTTGTGAGCAATCAACGTTTTTAGCTCAAAGGTTGGAGATGACTCTACGCCATAGAGACGATCATAATCTGACGTAAACAATATGCAGTTTTTAGAGTCCGCGTAATCGCCGTGAATTTTAAATAAGTAACGAGACTTCTTTGAAAGATTTTTAATACCATTCTCTACAGCGTGAGTGACCACATCGGGAGACCCGAGAAGCCCCCCAGCCGTTTCCAGTGCTTGATCATAATTGGTGGTAATAACCTTAGAGCTGAGCTTCCAAACAGCATTAAATTGCTCGTTCTCATCAAGCTTTGATTTTTTATCCTCGTCCAAACAAAAAGTCTGTTCGAGCACATCAAGCACATCACCTTTATACTTTTCAGCCTTGTCCAGAACTTGGATCGCATCCATCATGCCGCTCTTAAGCAAGGGTAAAAAATCCTTATAACCAGAATCAGTTTTGCTAAGCGCGTTAAGTATCTCTTCTACCAAACCATCCCAGCTCGGAAAGTCCAGCACGGATGAGAAACCAGCCCCCACAAAAACAACCAAGTCATCATCTTCAATCGCTTGCTTGAGTTTCTCAGGGATTTCGGGTGTTGAACTCATTCACGTACTTCCTTTGGGCGCGAAACTACTAAGAGGCCTACCGTAATAGGATTTCACCCCTAACGCGCCCCACAAATAAAACACCTAATATATACAGGTTCCAACCAGAAAAGAAGGTTAAAGCGAGATTGCCGCCCTAAAGGATTTGGACTTCCAGTCCGTCACGCTTCGCTCGCAATGACAGAACGAGAACTTAAACAGAGCCCCCCCTTACACCAGAAACTTTCACTCTCTAATAACCCCAACCCCACAAACAAAAAAACACCTGATAAACAGGCCTTTCTACTATGAATCAATGAGAATCAATGGGGTCAGAGTAAATTGATTTCTTGTCAACGATCGCTAAAGGTCGTTTTGAGTCTTCCAAAACTTTAAACCTACTCACACCCCCTCAAGCCTCTTCTTCCTCTCCTCGGTAAACTCCCACCACTTTTTCGGCGGTCCACCTTCCATATACCGAACCGCTGAGATAAACACATCCAGCACACAGGGATCGTGCCTCACCTGCGTTACTTCACATAGTTTTTCGTAAAGAAGGTAGGGATCTCTGCCAATCAGCTCAGCAGGGCGATTGATGCCGAGCAGATGAAGCTCTCTTTCCATCGCTTTGCCGATGTTGGGGATCTCGGTTAGGCGTTCCAGCGACTCTCTACCCATCAGTAATACTCGCGCCTTCACAAATAAAACACCCAATATATACAGGTTCCAGCCAGGATAAAAGGTTTGAAATAACATTCCAGGAAAGCAGCAGCCCCACCTCCTTCCCAAACTAGGATGATTTAAAAATGTCCCGAAAAATGTCCACCATAAAATGGCTATTTAGACACTAAATATCAAAGTGTTAAAGCTCATCAAGACAATACTGCGTCGTACATTATGTCCACCTGCCATATGCCTGAAATAGCACAACCACTACAGCGAATCGCAGAAACAAAAAAGGCCCGATAAACAGGCCTTTTTTTAAACACTAAGGAACCTCGGATTAATTGTCATTACGAGGAGTGAAGCGACGAAGTAATCTCTTAACTCAATGATTCATGTAGAGTCGAGATTGCCGCGCTTCGCTCGCAATGACAGATAAGGCAATTATTCAGAGGTTCCCTAACTTATCTAAACAACAATCCCTCTAGAACGGAATGTCATCATCAAAGTCATCAAATCCCTGCGCGGGTGCTGGCGCTGAACTTTGATTGCTCGGTGCACTGCCGCCACCCTGATTTTGGTCTTGATTTTGGCTCTGGCTTTGACCGCCGCCATAACCACCACCGCCACCGCCGCCTTTGCTATCGAGCATCTGCATTTCGCTGGCAACGATCTCGGTGCTGTAACGATCCTGGCCACTGGTTTTGTCCTGCCATTTACGCGTACGCAGGCTGCCTTCTACATAGACCTTTGAACCTTTCTTCAGGTACTCGCCGGCGATCTCACCCAGGCGGTTAAAAAAGACCACGTTGTGCCATTCGGTGCGCTCCTGCTTCTCACCGGACTGTTTGTCTTTCCATGATTCGCTGGTGGCGATGGTGACATTAGTGACCGCTGAGCCACTTGGCATGTAACGCACGTCCGGGTCTTTACCCAGGTTACCCACTATAATTACTTTATTAACGCCTCTTGCCATTACCGCTCTCCCACAATTGTGATTTTTAAACTATACATCTAATTTGAAGATCTACTAATAAGTACCCAATGTGTCATTACGAGCAGAGCGAAGTAATCTCCTCCTTTTGATAAACATTGAGTTGCGAGATTGCTTCGTCGCTCCGCTCCTCGCAATGACATTTTTATTAGTACCCCTTAACCTTTAATTAATTTTGAGGCACACGCTTATGTGCGTCATCTGCCGCACCATCTTTGGCGGTGCCTAATTCTGAATCATCGATCTGCTCAACAAAGCCTTCCAGCGCATCGCCATCTAGCTCGCGGTTATCGACCTTCAGATAGGCTGCACCCTCTTCCGCCACATAGAGTGCTTCCGCAACGCCTTTGACCTGCTTCAGATCATACTCAAGCTTTTCAACTTGGTCTTCTGGAATATCTCCCACATGCAACATAAAGTTGGCGAGAAAGCGCGGGGTCTCCATGCTGCGGGCAACAAAGAACCATGCGCTCGCGACCACGGTGCAGAAGAAAAAGACACCCGACAGGCCAAACCCGCCATAAATAGCACCGCCCACTACACCGCCGACAAAGGCTCCCAGAAACTGCGAGGTGGAGTAAACGCCCATCGCGGTGCCCTTTTTGTCCGCCGGTGAAAACTTGGCGATCAGTGACGGCAGCAACGCTTCCAGTGTATTAAAGGCGATAAAGAAACAGGCGAGCAACAGGCAGATAGCCGCCAGTGAATCGTAAAAGAAGACCAGCCCTAGCTGCGCAACCGCGATGCCGACAATCGCCACAACGAAGACCTCTTTAATCTTGCGTTTCTTTTCAGCGATGATGATAAACGGAATCGAGGCAGCCAGTGACAGCAGCAACACTGGCAGGTAGACATACCAATGATGCTCCACTTCAAGGCCCGCGTAATCACGCAGTGCAAACGGTAGCGCGATAAAGGTGGAGGTTAGAATCACATGCAGTGAGGCGATGCCGTAATCAAGGCGCTGTAGCTGTTTGTCCTTCAATACATTCATGAAGTAGCCCGGCACCGGTTCCGCATCGCGATGGAAGGAACTCTTCGCTGGGGTTGGCACGATAAACTTCAAGACAAAGATGCCGCCAATCGCCAGCACTGCGGTCATCCAGAAGATACCCGGCACGCCGATCAAGCCGTTTAGCATCGGTCCCAGTACCAGCGATGCGGTAAACGACAGACCGATACTCATGCCGATCACGGCCATCGCCTTGGTGCGATGTTCTTCGCGGGTGAGATCCGCCGCCAGCGCCATCACTGCGGCGGCAATCGCGCCACTGCCCTGCAATGCTCGGCCAATGATAATGCCCATCATGCTATCGGAGGTGGCGGCAACGACACTACCGATCGCGAAGATCACCAGCCCGATTGCAATGATCGGTTTACGCCCAAACTTATCCGACATCATGCCAAACGGAATCTGGAACAGCGCCTGCGTCAGGCCGTAGATGCCGATCGCGAGACCGATCATGATCGGTGTCGCCCCTTCGATATCCGTCGCGAACAGCGCGAAGACCGGCAGGATCATAAATAACCCCATCATTCTCAGGGAGAAGATGCCAGCAAGCGAGAACGCAGCGCGCTTTTCAATCGGGGTCATATCTGTATGGATCATGGAACTGTTTTGCCTTCGACGCGCTAAAAGCGTGTATATTAGCAGGTTAGCTTAGATGTAGGAACATTGCATGGACACCATTCAGATTCGTGGGGCTCGCACCCATAATCTAAAAAATATTGACGTTGATCTCCCGCGTAACCAGTTGATTGTTATCACAGGCCTCTCCGGCTCGGGTAAATCCTCGCTCGCGTTTGACACGATTTACGCCGAAGGGCAGCGCCGTTACGTGGAGTCGCTCTCCAGCTACGCGCGTCAGTTTCTGTCGGTGATGGAAAAACCGGATGTCGATCATATAGAAGGACTGTCGCCTGCGATCTCAATCGAGCAGAAAACGGTTTCGCATAACCCGCGATCCACTGTGGGTACTGTCACCGAGATCTACGATTATCTGCGACTGCTATTTGCGCGCGCCGGTGAGCCACGCTGTCCGGAGCACAATCAGCCGCTAGAGGCGCAGACCGTGAGCCAGATGGTCGATCACATCCTCGCGCTGCCGGAAGGTTCCAGGATGATGCTACTCGCACCCGTGGTGCGTGACCGTAAGGGTGAACACATCCAGCTTTTAGAAGAGCTGCGCGCACAGGGTTACATCCGCGCCCGCATCGATGGTGAGATCGTCGAACTTGAAAAACCACCGGCACTCGACCTGCATAAAAAGCACTCCATCGAGGTGATCATCGATCGCTTTAAAGTACGTGCCGATATCCAGCAGCGCCTCGCTGAATCGATTGAGACTACCCTGCATCTCACCGAAGGGATCGTGAAAGTGGCCTTTATGGATGAGGCTGAAAACAGCGGCGACGAGCTACTCTTTTCGGCCAAGTTTGCCTGCCCACATTGTGGCTATAGCATCTCCGACCTTGAGCCCAAACTCTTTTCGTTTAATAGCCCAGCCGGTGCCTGCTCGACCTGCGATGGCCTCGGCATCATGGAATTCTTCGATCCAGAGCGCGTCGTCACGCAAGCCGAACTGAGTCTTTCTGCCGGTGCCATCCGCGGCTGGGATAAGCGCAACACCTACTATTCTCGACTGCTTAACGCACTTTCGAAACATTACGAGTTTGATCTCGACACCCCGTTTGCCGACCTGCCGAAGTCAACGCGCGACATCATCCTGTATGGCAGTAGCGACGAGCAGATCGAGTTCACCTATTTTAATGAACGCGGCAGTAGCGAACTACGCAGCCATAGCTTTGAGGGGATCATCCCCAACATGCAGCGCCGTTACCGCGAGACCGAATCGAACGTAGTACGCGAAGAGCTGGCTAAATACATCAGCAATCAGTCGTGCAGTAGTTGCGGTGGCACCCGCCTGCGCACCGAGGCACGCAACGTCTTTGTCGCCGACACCACCATGCCGGAAGTGACCTCGATGCCGGTGGGACGCGCACATGAATTCTTTTCACAACTCAACCTGCCCGGCTGGCGTGGTGAGATCGCCGACAAGATCGTGAAAGAGATCAACCAGCGCCTTGGCTTTCTGGTGAATGTCGGTCTCGATTACCTCGCACTCAACCGCACCGCCAGCACCTTGTCTGGTGGTGAGACGCAACGTATTCGCCTTGCCAGTCAGATCGGCGCTGGGCTGGTCGGCGTGATGTATGTGCTCGATGAACCATCGATTGGCCTGCATCAGCGCGATAACGACCGCCTGCTACAGACACTCACCTATCTGCGTGACCTTGGCAATACCGTGATTGTGGTTGAGCATGATGAAGATGCGATTCGTGCTGCCGATCACGTACTCGACATCGGTCCCGGCGCAGGTACTCACGGTGGTGAGATCATCGCCCAGGGCACACCGGCTGACATCATGGCATCTGCCGACTCACTAACCGGCCAGTACCTTACCGGCGTACAGTGCATCGACATTCCAGAACAGACCGTACCGAGTGACCCCGAACGACAACTGAAGATCTTTGGCGCGAGCGGCAATAACCTTAAATCTGTCGATGTCTCGATTCCACTGGGGTTGATGTGCTGCATCACTGGCGTCTCGGGTTCGGGTAAATCGACATTGATCAACGATACGCTCTATAGCCATGCGGCACTGGCGATCAACGAAGGCAGCCATGACCCGGCACCATGCGACAAGATCGAAGGGCTCGATCAGCTCGACAAAGTAATCAACATCGATCAAAGTCCGATTGGCCGCACACCACGCTCTAACCCCGCGACCTATACCGGCCTGTTCACGCCGATCCGAGAACTCTTTGCAGGCACACAGGAAGCGCGTTCACGCGGCTACACACCGGGACGTTTTAGCTTTAATGTGAAGGGCGGCCGTTGCGAGGCGTGCCAGGGCGACGGCGCAATCAAGATCGAGATGCATTTTCTACCCGATACCTATGTACCGTGTGATGTGTGTAAAAACAAACGTTACAATCGCGAAACGCTCGAGGTTAGATACAAGGGTAAAAACATCCATGAAGTGCTGGGGATGCCGATCGATGAAGCGGTTGAGTTTTTTAGCGCGGTGCCGGTAATCAAACGTAAATTGCAAACACTGATCGACGTTGGCCTGTCGTATATCGAGTTAGGGCAAAATGCCACGACGCTGTCTGGTGGTGAAGCGCAGCGCGTGAAGTTATCGCGCGAGCTTTCAAAGCGCGATACCGGCAGCACCCTTTACATTCTGGATGAGCCTACCACCGGGCTGCATTTTCACGACACTAAACAGTTGTTGAAAGTACTGCATCGCCTGCGTGACCAGGGCAATACCATCGTCATCATTGAACACAATCTTGATGTGGTCAAGACCGCCGACTGGATCATTGATCTCGGCCCCGAAGGTGGCGACAAGGGCGGCGTGATTGTCGCGACCGGTACACCGAATGATGTTGCCAACAACCCGGCCTCGGTCACTGGCCCTTTTCTTAAAGGGATAATCGAACGTCAGACTCAGGTTTTAGAAAGTGAAGCACCACTTGCGAATATATCCTGAAAAAAAAAGAAAGCCAGCGCGCGTGCGATACCGTATTGTCGCGCTGCTTTCACTCCTGCTCGCTCAACCCGCTACACAGGCGCTTGAACTACCGGATATTGGCGACACCTCCGAATCCTATCTTTCACTCACCGAAGAGAACGAGCTAGGCTCTGCGTTTATGCGCAACCTTCGTGGTGCGCTCGATATCGTTAGCGATCCCGAAATTGAAAGCTACATCACCTCACTGGGTGAACGCCTGACCACCAATAGTAATAGCCAGCAACAGTTCCACTTTTTTGTGATCAATGATTCAACCATCAACGCCTTTGCTGGCCCCGGTGGCCATATCGGCATTAATACCGGGCTCATCATGACCTCTGAAACGGAAAGCGAACTGGCATCAGTCGTCGCACATGAGATCGCCCATGTCACACAACGACATTTGGCGCGCGCCTTTGAAGCCTCACAGGAGAGCGTGGTACCAACCACGGCAGCCATCATCGCAGCGATCATTTTGGCCAGCCAGGACTCCGCTATGGCCAGTGCCGCACTGGCCACCGCGCTGGCCAGCAGCACGCAGACGCGCATCAACTTCACCCGTCAAAATGAAAAGGAGGCGGATCGTCTCGGCATGTCACTACTGGCATCAAGCCACTTTGACCCGCAAGGAATGCCCTCGTTCTTTGAGCGCCTCTATCGTCATAACAAAGCTTACGACAGCCAAAGCATCGAATTCCTTCGCACGCATCCACTCACGCTGTCACGTGTATCAGACACACGCAATCGAGCAGATCAATATGCGCCAGTTAAACAGCTCGATCAAACGCACTACCACTTAATCAAGACCAAAATAGAAGCGTTAGGCAGCCGGGACAACGAGAAAAACATCGCTCATTTTGAAAACCTGCTAGCCAAAGAAACACCGCAAAAGAATATCTATCGCTACGGCTACGCCTTGAGCCTGGCAAAGGCCGGAAAATATCAGCAGGCGATGGCAGAGATAAAAACATTGGTTATGCAGGAACCAGAACGGATGAACTACCAGGTGGCCGCTGCCAACATCGCCTACTCTGCTGGTGACCTCGCTCAAGCGGCCGCCATTTGCCATGAAAACCTGAAGATATTTCCTCACCACCACGCGTTAACATCACTTCACAGTGTCATTCTGATCAAACAGGGGAAGGCTAAACAGGCTAACGCGTTACTGCGCGATCACTTAAGGCGCCATCCACGCAACCCTCAGCTTTACAAACTGCTGGCACAAAGCGAACATCTCAATAAAAACCTGTCTGCCTCACATGAAGCGTTAGCGGAATACTACTATTTTATGGGGTTAACACACAGCAGTCTGGAACAACTCGATATTGCCCTCGATCATTTACAGACCTCAGACGCTGGCGCAAGTGCTCGAATTGAATACCGGAAAAATCAACTTAAAACGGAACTAAAAAAATCAGAAGAGAAAAAATAAGCGTTGCGTCAAAATCTATCTGCCTGACTAAATCTTTCAAAGATCCGGCTCTGAAATAGCAACGGATACCTGCACCAAAGTCCTTTACGTCAATACGGACTAAAGTCCCATTTTCAATCACATCAACCTCAACGTTACTATTTTCTGGTGATGATATTCCCTAAAGCGGGTATCCTGTTAGCTCATCAAGTAAGTATAGGAAAAACTGTGAAGAATAATATTTTGAAAGCATCTATTTTTTCGGCACTGATCATGATTGTCAGCGCCTGCTCTTCTATCCCCGGATTAAGCGGTGAATCTGAATCTGGATCGTCCACCACCACGGGACTGATTAGTGCGTTAACAAGCCAGTTAGGCGTATCAAACGATCAGGCAATGGGCGGCGCCGGCGCGCTGTTTGACATGGCCAAGCAGGCGTTAAGTGACAGTGACTTTGCAGCGATCAGCGACTCCGTTCCCGGGATGGATTCCATACTGGATGCGGCACCGGAAAGCTCGGGGCTGACCGAAAAGCTGGGTAGCATGATGGGTGGAGGCGCTGACAAGGCCAGCGGCCTGGCAAGTGTTGCCGGTAGCTTCTCCAAGTTAGGACTGAGTCCAGAGATGACAGGTAAGTTCGTTCCCGTGATACTGGACTATGTCAAGTCCAGTGGTGGCGAGGGTGTTATGAACACGCTCAAAGGTATCTGGCAGTAAGATAAAAAGGGGGAGCGTGCTCACGCTTCCCCTTTTCACTATAAATTAGCGACCATCAATCGCTTACAGTCAATTCTCCCAGAAAAAATACGCTTCGAATGAACCAACAGAACACATACAAAACTGGTGAAATACCTGATGAGCTAAGCGGCCTCGCACAGCGGGTTGGCCACTTACATCTAAAACAACGCCTGGGCATCGAAACCGAATACCGGGCGCGCATTACCGGGCAAGGACTTAAATTCCTTAACATTGAAAACTGGGCATCCATGCATAACCTGATTCGTAACTGTCTGCGGTTCTCATTCAGCTATCAGCGCGCTCAGCGAAATGTGCTCGACATCAAAATTTTGCACAACACATTACCCATTTATAGATTGCCGACGGCACTTGAAGGGCTCAGATTGCTACACCTTAGCGATCTCCACCTGGACATCGCACCCAATATGAGCGATGCACTGATCGATAGAATCAAAGCGGTTGATTATGATCTCTGCGTGATCACAGGTGACTATCGCGCCAAAACATATGGCGACTACACACCCGCAATCAATAGCATGAAGAAAGTAAGATCGCACATAAAAACACCGGTCTACAGCGTGCTTGGCAATCATGACTCAATACTAATGACGTCTGAGCTGGAAGCGATGGGAATTCAACTACTGATGAATGAGCATGTTGAGATCACACATAACCACAGCACACTCTGGCTTGCAGGCATCGATGACGCTCATTACTTTCGCATGGACAATATCGAGAAAGCATCGTTTTCAATTCCTGCTGACGCGCCCTCAATTCTTCTTTCACACACACCTGAAATTTATAAGCATGCCGCTTATGCCGAATTCGACGCGATGCTCTGTGGCCACACCCACGGGGGGCAGATCTGTCTACCAGGCGGCAAGCCGATCTATTGCAATGTCACCTGTCCACACACCTACTGTTCGGGGCTGTGGAAATATCACCACATGGTCGGCTACACTTCACGTGGCGCTGGTTCTTCACTCGTTGATGCCCGCATCAACTGCCCGCCAGAAATCACCATTCACCATTTAAGCAATACATCTTCACACTAAGTTAAGGAACCTCTGATTAATTGTCATTACGAGGAGCGAAGCGACGAAGTAATCTCTTAATTCAATGATTCATATAGCGTCGAGATTGCCGCGCGTCGCTCGCAATGACAGATAAGGCAATTAATCAGAGATTCCTTAAATTACCACCGGTAACGCCAGGGGGAATTTAACTATAAGGGATATACTGCCTGAATAAGAGGCGCAACATAAGCAAAGCAATGAGTGCGATCTAAATACTCTGACGAACACTATCATCCTCAGCAGCAGCCGCTTCTCGATCAAGTTTTTCTAATAACTCCAAACCCTTAGATTTAGTCTCATCGAAAACCTCCTTAGCCACGTCAAGCGCTTTTTCTGCAATTTCCTCGGCCATCTCTGGTGCCACTTCAACCACCTCGTCAGCCTTCAGCTTAGTCATTTCAAGAACTGCTAACGCATCTGCTTTCAGCTCATCGACAAAACTAGCCTGCGCACCACTGGCAACACATTGGAGCAATACAACCAGCGCAACGCTTACCAATTTAGAACTCTTCATATTCATAACCTTTTAACCTTTTTTGAAGCCTGTCATCACTTACCAATAAAACGAATGATCTTACGCCGCTCACGCTTATCCGGCTTGTGATCAGCAAAACCACCGGGCGGTGTCGATAATTTGCGTAACGCCTGCAAGCGCTCACGCTCCGCAATACTCTCATCCGTCTCGGCATAAAGCGTCTGTGCAATCGTTGCAGAGCCTCGCTTATCACTCAGTGCGATCACCTCGACTGTCATCTCAGTTAACGAACGACGAATGCGCAGTTGATCGTTCAATTTAACTTCTTTGCTCGGTTTCGCGCGAGAGCCATTGAGATGAACCTTGCCACCATTGATTGCCTCAATCGCCATTGAACGGGTTTTATAAAAACGTGCCGCCCATAACCATTTATCAAGCCGCACACCTTGGTCTGTTTTTATTACCGTTTTAATCTCAAACCTCTCTCATGACCCCATAAAAAAGCCCCGCCCTTAAAAGATTAGGGACGGGGCATTTTCTATTTCTATCTAAGCAACCGCTGAGACTAACAGCGTATTCACTCTAGTCACAAAAGCGGATGGGTCATCTAACTGACCACCTTCGCTTAACATTGCCTGATCAAACAGCACGGAGGTGATATCACCAAAGCGCCCCTCATCAGCCTCTTCTTTTAATTTAAGTACAATCGGGTGCTGTGGATTCACTTCAAGAATTGGCTTACTAGAAGGCATCACCTGTCCGGCTGCTTCCATGATTTTCTGCATGTTGATCGCCATCTCCTGCTCTTCTACCACCAGACATGAAGGCGAGTTGGTCAGACGATGTGTCAGGCGCACCTCTTTAACACGCTCACCCAAAGACTCTTGCATGCGGGTGGTGAGGTCTTTACAGTCATCAACTGCTTTCTCAAACGCCTCTTTTTCACCTTCATCTTCCAGTTCACCCAGCTCCAATGCACCTTTTGCAACCGACTGTAGTGACTTGCCATCGAACTCAGTAAAGTAAGACATCGACCACTCATCAACACGATCGCTCATCAACAACACTTCAATGCCCTTGGTCTTGAATACTTCAAGATGCGGACTGTTTTTAGCGGCGGCGTAGTTATCGGCGGTCACGTAATAGATCTTGCTCTGCCCTTCTTTCATGCGTGAGATGTAATCAGCAAGCGACACATCCTGCGCATCACCATCGCTTTCGGTAGAGGTATAACGCAGTAGCTTGGCGATACGTTCACGATTACCGGTATCTTCAGCAATACCTTCTTTTAATACACAACCAAACTGATCCCAGAAAGTTTTATATTTTTCCGCATCTTTCTTAAGCATGCCTTCCAGCATCCCCAGCACCTTCTTCACCGAGGCACCACGGATGGTGTCGATCATACGGTTGTGCTGCAGGATTTCCCGCGAAACGTTAAGTGGCAAATCACTAGAGTCGATCACACCGCGCACAAAACGCAGATAAGTCGGCATCAGTTGATCAGTGGTGTCCATAATAAAAACGCGCTTCACATAAAGCTTGATACCATGTTTCTGTTCACGGTCCCACATGTCAAACGGTGCGCGCTGCGGAATATAAAGCAGCGAGGTGTAAGACTGATTACCTTCAACATGGCTATGCACATGCGTCAGCGGGTCCTGGAAATCATGCCCAACATGCTTGTAAAATTCGTTGTACTCCTCTTCCGTAACATCGCTCTTGGTACGCGCCCACAATGCAGAGGCACTGTTAACGGTTTCATCCTCACCCGACTTCTCTTCATCCTGAGATGGCATGGTAATAGGTAGCGAGATGTGGTCAGAATATTTATTGATGGTTGAACGCAGACGGAAATGATCCAGAAACTCACTCTCATCTTCGCTCAGATGCAGTGTCACCTCAGTACCGCGAGTTGGCTTATCGACCGTCTCTAACTCATAGCTGCCTTCGCCTTCAGAAGTCCAGCGCACCCCATGCTCTGCTCCGGTGCCAGCGCGACGCGTGGTCAGCGTCACTTTATCCGCAACGATAAACGCGGAGTAAAAACCCACACCAAATTGACCGATCAGCTGGCTGTCTTTGGCCTGATCGCCGCTCAGTGAATCAAAAAACTGGCGTGTACCAGACTTAGCGATAGTACCCACGTTATCAACCACCTCGGTACGGCTCATACCGATGCCGTTATCACTGATGGTGACGGTACGCGCCTCTTTATCAAAAGAGACATGTATCTTCAGCTCAGCGTCACCATTGTAAAGCGCATCATCACTGAGCGCCTCAAAACGCAGCTTGTCGCAGGCATCGGAGGCGTTTGAGATCAGCTCACGCAGGAAGATCTCCTTGTTTGAATAGAGCGAATGGATCATCAGCTTCAGCAGCTGCTGAACCTCTGTTTGAAACTCTAATGTTTCTTTATGCGCTTCTGTGGTGGTCATGGTGCTGACTAACTCCTCTCATTTTTACTGTATCGAGCCTGACACTGGCTTTGAATTGACTTTCAACCCAATAAGCCAGCATCAAACCGCTAGAATTCGATTACCGCGCCATATTATAAAGGGATGCGCGCCTGGATAGAATAGGGGCGACTTTTTAAAATTCAACCATCAACCGATATGATTAGCAATGCCATCACTCTCTCCGGCATACTGAACGATCAGGATGTGGAACAACAACTGCTGTCACTTAGTTGAACTTTATTTAGGCGGGTTTATGCAACACATACACCACTTCTCCGAGCTCACACTCAACGATATTCCCCGTGTCGGCGGCAAAAATGCCTCTCTGGGTGAGATGTATAACGCACTAACGTCACTCGGGGTCAAAATCCCAAACGGCTTTGCCACCAGTGCAGACGCCTATCGCCACTTTATCAATCACAACAATCTACACGAAAAGATCGAAACCGCGCTGGGGGCGATGAAGGCAGATGATGTCGACGCACTGGCCGAGACCGGCGCCCGCATCCGCGCGTGGATTTCACACGCCGAACTGCCCACAGACCTCGTACAGGAGATCACCGACGCCTATGGCCGCCTTGAAGCGGAGTACGGCACCAATACCGACGTGGCGGTGCGCAGCTCGGCCACTGCTGAGGATCTGCCCAATGCCTCATTTGCCGGCCAGCAGGACTCCTACCTCAATATTCGCGGCACCCACAACCTACTGGCCACCTGCAAACAGGTGTTCGCCTCGCTCTTTACCGACCGCGCCATCTCCTATCGCACCCATCAGGGCTTCTCTCACATGGATGTCGCCCTCTCAATCGGGGTACAGAAGATGGTGCGCGCAGACCTCGGTGCCTCCGGCGTGCTTTTCACACTCGATACCGAAAGCGGCTTTCGCGATGTGGTTTTCATCACCGCCGCCTATGGACTGGGGGAGAATATCGTACAGGGCATCGTCAATCCCGATGAGTACTACGTCTTCAAACCAACATTGGAAAAAGGCTATCGCCCCATTCTTAGACGCCATCTCGGTGAAAAGGCGATCAAGATGATCTATTCCGGCGATCCGACTGCTGGCATATCGACCCATAACGTGCATGTACTGCGTGAAGATCAGGAACGATTTGTATTGACTGACGATGAGGTACTTCAACTGGCGCGCGATGCCATGATTATCGAAAAACACTACACCCAGCACGCGGGAATTGACCGTCCAATGGATATTGAGTGGGCCAAGGATGGCAATACCGGTGAGGTCTTTATTGTGCAGGCGCGGCCCGAAACCGTACAGGCCAATCGCGATCTCAACGTACACCGTAGCTACACCCTCGAAAGTGAAGGCGAAATACTGGCACGGGGTAAGAGCATTGGGCAAAAGATTGCGGCAGGTAAGGCTCGCGTGATATTCGAAGCGTCGCAGATGCGTGAACTACAACCGGGTGAAATTCTGGTAACCGACATCACCGATCCCGACTGGGAGCCAGTGATGAAGATCGCCGCAGGGCTTGTCACTAACCGTGGCGGGCGTACCTGTCATGCCGCAATCATTGCACGTGAACTCGGCATCCCCGCGATTGTGGGGTGTGGTGATGCAACCCAGACGCTGCGTACTGGCGAGATGATCACCGTCTCCTGCGCCCAGGGTGACAGCGGCTTTGTCTATCGTGGCGAACAACGATTTGAAATCATTGATACCGACCTTAGCAGCCTCAAAAAACCTGAAACCGATATTATGCTGAACCTGGGCAATCCCGAACTGGCCTACAAATTCTCACATCTGCCCTGCAGTGGCGTCGGACTGGCGCGACTCGAGTTTATTATTAATAACACCATTCGTGTCCATCCACGTGCCCTGCTCGAATATGAGCTGCTCGACAAAGAGACCCAACAACAGATCGATACGATCTGCGCGGGCTATCCTGACCGTAAAAGCTTTTTCATCAAACGCCTCGCCGAAGGGATCAGCACTATCGCTGCAGCGTTTTATCCTAAGCCTGTGATCGTACGCATGAGCGACTTCAAGTCGAATGAATACGCGTCGCTGATTGGTGGCGAACAGTTTGAGCCGAAAGAAGAGAATCCGATGATCGGCCTGCGCGGCGCCAACCGTTATTTTTCAGAACACTTTTCCGAATGTTTCAAACTCGAATGTGCCGCGATGAAACGCGCGCGCGAACGCATGGGGCTCGACAACATCGCACTGATGATTCCTTTCGTGCGTACCGTCGATGAAGGGGTCAAAACACTGGAACTGATGGCGGGTGAAGGACTGGTTCGCGGCGAGAACGGCCTCAAGATTCACATGATGTGTGAGATCCCAGCCAACGCGCTGCTAGCTGATGAATTTCTACAGCACTTTGATGGTTTTTCGATTGGCTCCAATGACCTGACTCAGCTAACACTCGGCATCGATCGTGATTCTGGTATCGTCACTGGTTTTGACGAACGCAATCCCGCGGTCACTAAATTAATCGAGATGGCCATCACTGCCTGCAAAAAACAGGGCAAATACGTCGGGATCTGCGGGCAGGCACCATCGGATTACCCAGAGATGACGCAGTGGTTAGTAAAGCAGGGCATCGATTCTATTTCGCTTAACCCGGATAGTATTTTAGAGATGACACGTGCTGTATTGGAAATTGAGCAAAAAGACTAAGTTTAATATCGTTTCACCGACTCTTTCTTTTTTATTACGATGTAATACGACATGCGGGCACGCGCCATAGCCTCAACCAAACCATTCCGGTCTCCTAGCGTTGATTTCTATATTAGGAGAACGTCAACTAAGCACTAAACCGCCCCTTTCCCGCCTAAAGTATCTAAACTTTAGAACCAAGTCACAATATAGACAATCAATCTATATTATTAATATTCTATAGACCGATAGGAATTAAGAAGTCCTCTTAACCGATAAGAATTAAACTATGAAAAATCCACTGATAGCGTTACTTGTTGTTCCTGCCTTATGGCTAACTGGCTGCGGTGGCAGCAGTACTACCCCCACACCAACAAACACAGCCGCCACGAGTGAAGTGACAATTGATACTGTGGCACCAGTCATCACGAGCCACACGCCCAACAGTGTCGTTGATGCAAACACCACAACCACAACGCTTAGCATCACAACAGATGAGAATGCCTTCTGTAATTACAGCACAACATCGGGTAGCGCATACGCTGAGATGAGCAATAGCTTTGCCTTCTCTGGGCAGTCCACCCATACCTCCACCATCACCGGCTTAACTAATGGTAGTAGCCACGTCTATTACGTTCGCTGCATTGATGAAAAGGGCAATGTTCAAACTACCGACTACCAAGTCAATTTTTCAATTTTACATCCTGTTGCACAGGGCACACCCTGGTCATACGTGGGCATCCCTTATACCGACTGGGCATACAACCCCTTTACTATTCAGCCAGCAACACCAGTCGAGTGGCCTTCGGCACCCGCAGCACTTTACTATTACGTTGAGCCAGACCATCCACAAGCAACCAACGCCGCATCTGGCGGAGAGCTAGAAGGTGACTTTGGACGCTTGGGTTATCCTGATAAACCACGTTTAAGTATTCCAAGCAATGGCTGGATAGGTGATCAGTTCACTGCTGGCACCGTTATTTGGCTAAAGGGCGGTACCTATAATGGTAATGCTTCCTTAGGTGCGACCAATTTTTATAGCGGCTGGCGCCCACAGTTTCTCGGTACAGACAGTCAACCTATCTGGCTCTATGGAGACCCCACTGACAAACCCACCTTCACCGGTATCAGCATTAACATGTACAACAGCAGCCATACCATTTTAGACAACCTACAGTGGATCGGTGGTAACACCAGCAACGGCGCAATTAGTCTAACCGTCAGTGATCGTGCGGGGCCAACCCACCACATCACCTTGCGGAATTTACGCTTTGAAAACATGAACTGGTGGGGAGGCGGTGGTGCAATCATCGGCATGGGAGCCACCAGCCAGGCAGGCGGCGTGCTACACGATGTCGTTGCCTACAATAACGTCTTCAAAAATAACGGCGGTGGTTACGACTGGACAACCGTAGACAACGATCACCATGGATATAAAATTAATGGCATCTTAGATGGTAATGCTGCCTATCGAATTTGGGTGATTGATAACCAAGCCATCATAGGTGATGCAGCCGACCCTGCTGATGGCGTATTTAAAAGCCTCTCAGGCAATCTGGTTCAGGTAGGCGACCAAGTGGCCTCATCTGGTAATAACCACCATGTTTATGTCGCGGGAAATTATCAGGAAAATGCCCGCCAGGCCCTGGGGTGGACAAAAAAATCCAGTGATGTCATTTTCTCCAGCAACACCTGCACAGACACCTTTAATGGTGCTGGTGGTAATGGGCAATGTTATGGCCACCAGTATGAACTGGGAGACCACAACTGGTGGATTAATAACATTGGAAGAAATTCCGCATCTGGCTGGATGCATACTGCCAATAGTTCCATGACAGGCCCCCTCTTTATCGTTGGCAATCTTTTTTATAACAATAGAGAAAACGAACGCAATGATAACTGGCGCGCTTGCTCAGGAGCAACGCTCTACACCCAACAAGGCGAACACTTTTTCGTCAGCAATGTATTTGACAACAGCTGTCACGGCATCTGGGCGCAAACAAACAGAGCACTTACAGGCGATAAAATGCATATCTACAACAATATCTTCACTAATATCTCAGGCACAGTAGATACAACGTCACGAGCAATATCGCTAGAAAATAGCCGCGGCCTCGTCACATACATGGAGAACAATCTTTTCGATACCTACAGTGGCGATGTCGCGATGAATGGCAGTGAATTCACGACCCTTAATGACCTCAACAGCCAAAGCTGGGCATCAAATAATATCGTAGGCAATCCAAACTATGTAAACAGTGCGGCAGGTAACTACAATATTGCAGCTGGCTCCGCGGCCATTGATACCGGCACCCAAACCTATGACAGTGGTGCACTCGATGTCTATCAACAATTCATTAACCGCTATAGCGGTGATGTGAACTACCCAGGTGATCCTGCAGATTACTGGCCTAAAGATTATCTCAAACGCGAGCGTGTCGTCGGTGACGGATTGGATATTGGCCCCTACGAGTACCAATAAAACTTTATCAACAACATAATAGGTAAACACCGCCACAAAGCATATCTCATTGTTTTTAAATCTAAAAACAAAAGAAACAATCTCAATCCCAATATCTTAAGATTAAAGTTTCCCCTCTACTCCCCGATATTTAGATTCAAGGGTTTAATAATAAGACAATCCATGGCGGAGGCTGCGAGTGACCCCCAGAAGATCCATCATTATCATCATGTTAACAGTGCTTTTATTGCCCATTCCCATTCATGCGGGAAAAATCTACAAATGGGTCGATGAAAATGGCGCCACGCAATACACCCAAAAACCGCCGCCTAAAAGTGCGAGTACCAGCGCAGAGGTCGACATAGGTAATCATGCCAATATCATGAAACCAGAGAAGCGCGGTAAAGATTACTACTGTGGTGATTATCGCCTAAATAGAACGCGAGGAAATTCAGCCCGCATTATTTCCAGCACACAAGCAAATATCGTCAATTGGCGACGCGAAAAAGAGCGTCAATACGAACAGCGCCTAAACATTTCGAAAAGAATGAATCAAAGAATCAGTAGAAGCCTGGATAGAAGAATTCAGTATAACGGCAGGGGAAATACTTCATCCTCATACCTTGATAGTGACAAAAAAGCCCTGCGCCAGTATGACCGTAAAATCGCGCAGATTGATTGCAAAATAAAATGGGCACAGACAAAACTCGAAGAATATGCAGACGAGAAAAAAGCCATTACAGCAAAATATGAATCATCCATGAAAATGCTGAATGAACTAAAAGATAGAAGAACAGCCGAATGCGGTGAAGATAATCGCGAAGGTGTCATTGTAGTAGACGATGAATACAGGGCCTATAAACGCTGCGCAGCACAGTTCAATCGACAGATAAAAAAGCTCAAACGATCAACTCAGCAGGCTGAACGGGACTATGAAAGCGTTCAAGGCTGGAAATAATTACTTCGAATACAATTAATCATTAATAAACCACTATGGTAAAAAACGCATTCATCATTGGTATTACTATATTCGTGGTCCTCTGGGGTGGAAATTATCTATTCGTCACATCTCAAATCAATCGTTATGAAGAACAACAGGTCAAAATGATTCATCTCTCTAGAGAGTTAAGTAATGTGCAGCAACAAAAATTTAGGATTAATGAATATTACGCTCGCCACGATCGCTTCCCCAACAGCAATCAGGAACTAGGTATCGCACCAGCAGAAAGTTTCAGAAACACCCATGTTAAACGTAGAACAATCGGCCCCAAAGGGTTAATCGACATCGAATTTGATGACAGTATTGGGGAAGGCATGCGGCTCAGCTTTATTCCCGCACCCAACCTAAGTAGAAATGGCTCAAAAATACTGTGGCGTTGTTTTATCAGTGGTATTGAAGTGTCCGCCACCACACAACAGGTACTCGGTAGCAGCTGCGAAACACTTCCTTCCGATATCACTATCTCTAACCTGCTGGAAGAGCGCACACCCAAAGCGACCATAGATAATCTGATTAACGCCGTCTATGGTCGACGAGAATCGCTCGTAATCGACTTAATATCACAAGGAGTCAATGTAAATGAGGCCAATGCAGATGGCGACACACCATTAAGCACCGCCATTGAAAACGGGAATCATAGAATGATTCACCTTCTATTAAAGGAGGGTAGCAACGTAAACCATAAATTAAAGCAGGCAAAAATGAACCTGCTTATGTACGCCATCGACAAGCAAGGCAGCCGATCATCAACCACCATCAAAACTTTGCTCAAGGCTGGAATTCAAATTGATGCGCGCGACAAAGGTGGAAAAACAGCCCTCATATATGCCGCCATCAATGATGATAGTAATACATTACGCGCACTCATAAAAGCGGGTGCCAACTTAAAAGCACATGATCGAAAGAGTTTCAGAGCGCTTAACTATGCAAAAAAGCATGGGACAAACTCATCTAGCTATCAGACCCTACTGAGAGCCGAGAAAAAACAGTATCAGAAAAAACCCATTGAAATTATCATCAAAATGCCAGAAGACGACTTTTAAACCACAACCCAATTAATCCTCGATCGGTCCGGTATTAATAAATGCCAGATTAATAAAGACCAGAACTATAAAACCTGACCACAGTCATCTTCATTATGACAAACAGATGCAATAATCAGATCCATCACATTCGCACCTGTAGGGCCCGTTGAAATCAAATCACCACTAACGGCCAAAAAAGCCCCCGCATTGGCTTGAGTTAATGCATCAACCACATCGAAACCTTCAAGCTCACCGCGCTGTAAAGTGCCACTATCCACGATTGCGCCAGCATCAGCTTCGGCTTGGTTAATCCCGCCGTCACTGCCATCCGTTCCTGCAGCCAGTAGTAGCAGCGAGCTATCTGGTCGCATCGCCTGTGCGGCAGCAAGCGCCAGTTGCTGACAACGCCCCCCTTGCCCAGGTTCATCCGGTAACTGCACCGTGGTTTCACTACTCCAGATATGAATACCCGGCTCACTATTATTCAATGCTGCCACGAGTTGTTGTCCTGCGACGACGGCATCACCGTCAATAAAATCATCGTGACAATAAACGCTATAGCCTAACGCTTTCGCTGCAACTTCGGCTGCGTTACGCGCATCACTGGCAGAGGCAATGATTGCTGTTTTAATCTCCGTATTGATCTCACGCGACATAACAATATTTTCGTCAAGATATCGTTGAAGCCACTCTGGAGTTTTATCGATAATGGCCTGAAGGCAGTGATGTGGCTGTTCAATCAACAGACCGGAACCGATCACTGCGGGTTCATCGTTAGGCACATCAGACATCAGTAGATTAAGTGTCGTTCGCCCTTTTAAATAAGGGATTAGGCCGCCACCTTTGAGCATTGATAAGGTAGATCGAATCTGGTTAATCTCATCAATCGCCAAACCACTACCCAACAGCCAACGGTTGATGCGCTGTAGCTCTGCAAGATCAATCGCAGCAGGCAGCTGCTCAACCAGCGCTGAGGCACCGCCTGATATCAGAAAGATAAATTGTGCATTAAGGGGGGCATCCTCAAGTAGCGTCAACAGACGCTGACCTGCGATAAGGCTGTTGGCATCAGGCTGCGGGTGGCCCGCTTCGATTAACTCAAACGGTGCGAGCTGACTCTTTTTTTGATCGCTGAATGCTCCACCATAGCCGTGACGCGTAATCACCAACGTATGTTCGATCTGCTCACCAAGCACATCAATAGCACCCTGCGCCATACTGGCAGCCGCTTTACCAATCGCGATGAGATAACAGGGGGAATCAATATTTAGAATGTGCGACGTTAAATAACGCTGTACAACGTGGCGGCCATTGACACCATCAATGGCCGCCTGATAGATCGTCAGCAGATTTTTTCTATCAGCCTGCTGCATTAACAATGAAGGGTATTACAGCGCATCAAAACCACGTTGTAGATCAGTCTGCAAGTCTTCAACATCTTCAAGCCCAACGGCGACTCTTACCAGCCCTTGATGAATCCCTGCCGCATCTCGCTCTTCATCACTCAGTCGACCGTGAGTCGTTGTCGCCGGGTGTGTGATCGTTGTTTTTGAATCACCTAAATTAGCCGTAATCGAAACAAGCTCAGTGCCATTAATAAAACGCCACGCCTCATCCCGGCCGCCATTCAGTTCGAATGCCAGCAAACCACTAAATCCATCCTGCTGCTGTGCAGCCAGTGCATGCTGCGGGTGCGATTCAAGCCCAGTGTAAAATACCTGCTTTACCGCTGGATGGCGTTCAACCCACTGCGCCAACGTCAATGCGCTTGCACTGTGCGCCTGCATACGAATACGCAACGTTTCCAAGCCCTTCAGAAATACCCAGGCATTAAACGGACTCAAGCTTGGCCCTGCAGTGCGCAGATAACCGTAAACCTCTTCAATCAACTCACCATTGCCAATCACCGCACCACCAACACAACGCCCCTGACCATCAATGTATTTTGTCGCAGAGACGATCACCAGGTCTGCGCCCAACGTCAGAGGGCGTTGCAATGCCGCAGTACACACCGTGTTATCGACTACCAGCAGACAACCTTTGCGTTTTGCAATCTCTGCCAGTTTTTTGATATCGACCACTTCAGCCAGAGGGTTGGATGGTGTCTCAATAAATAGCATACGCGTGTTTGCTTTGATCGAAGACTCCCAGCGATCAAGGTCGGTTAATGGAATTGAACTATGCTCAATGCCAAATCGTGACAGGTATTTATTAAATAGTACCGTCGTGCTACCAAAGATGCCGTTCGAAGAGAGAATGTGATCACCACTCTTCAACAGCGCACTACAGGCTGCGGCAATCGCTGCCATGCCCGATGCCGTTGCAACACAACGCTCACCACCTTCAAGTGCCGCTAAACGTCGTTCAAAAGTGTTCACCGTTGGATTGGTGAAACGCGAATAGATATTGCCCGGCTCCTCACCAGAAAAACGTGCCGCCGCCTGCTCCGCGCTATCAAACACATAACTCGAGGTGGTGAAGATCGGCTCCGATTGTTCACCTTCCTGCGAGCGTCGTTGCCCGGCACGTACACCGCGCGTTGCAATTCCGTACTGACTAAAGTTTTTTTCTGTCATGATTACATTCCCACAAAACTTATCAAACCGATCAAATCGTCAAAACTGCAGCGGATGCCGAAATGCCGAATGGACAAATCTCAGGCACAAAAAAACCCGCCAAGTCGTAAAACTAAAGCAGGCTCTTCCCGCTTTAGCTGAATTTTTAAGGCGCCCGCAAGCTGATTTTCAAATCGGCGCCCGGTGGTTACCCACCGCTGTACTACCCGCATACCTTACGCTCGCGCCCGGTCACTGTCAATACCGGGCGCGGCAGGCGATAGAATCTACGGTGTATTATGTATTATGCATTCCTATCACATTCACTTTAGGCTTCTCTTTTCCCTTAGCGCCATCAGATCGTGATTTTTCCAGATCACTTAAATATTCAGGCGTAATGTCACCCGTCACATACTCACCATTGAAGCAGGAGGTATCAAAACGCTCCACATCAGGATTACCCGCACGTACTGCATCAATCAAATCATCAAGATCCTGGTAGATCAGTTTGTCAGCACCAATAAGATCACACACCTCTTGATCGGTACGGTTAAAAGCGATCAACTCTTCTGCCGCAGGCATATCGATGCCATAGACATTGGGGTGACGTACAGGCGGTGCAGCGGATGCAAAGTAAACACTCTTGGCACCAGCGTCACGTGCCATCTGAATAATTTGATCGGAGGTAGTACCTCGAACAATCGAGTCATCCACCAACAATACATTTTTACCCTTGAACTCCAGTTCAATCGCATTCAACTTCTGGCGCACCGATTTTTTACGCTGCTGCTGTCCCGGCATAATAAATGTTCTGCCGATATAGCGGTTTTTAATAAAACCTTCGCGGTAGCGCACACCCATTTTGTTTGCCAATGCCAGCGCTGCCGTTCGGCTTGTGTCGGGAATAGGAATCACCACATCAACATCCAGCTCAGGGAAATCACGCTGAATCTTGTCTGCTAATTTTTCTCCCATACGCAGGCGAGCACGGTAGACATAAATATCATCAATGATCGAATCGGGACGTGCCAGGTAGACATGTTCAAAAATACAGGGGGCATAGACAGGGTTCTCTGCACATTGCAGCGTATGCAACTCACCATCAGCCGTCACAAACACTGCCTCACCCGGCTCAATATCTCTGATGCGCTCAAAATCAAGCGCATCTAATGCGACGCTTTCAGAGGCGATCATATATTCATCACCCGCTTCCGAAGTGCGCTTACCAAAAACAATTGGGCGAATGCCATAAGGGTCACGAAAACCGACAATACCAATACCAGTGATCATCGCAATGGCAGCGTAACCACCTTTGCAGCGGCGATGTACCCCACGCACGGCTTCAAAAATATCATCGGCATCGATGTGAAGTTTATTGGCACATTGCAGCTCATGTGCAAAAACATTCAACAACACTTCAGAATCAGAATTGGTATTGATATGACGCTTGTCATCACGAAACAGCGCCTCTTTCAATTCATCAGCATTGGTCAGGTTACCGTTATGCGCCAGTGCGATACCGTAAGGGGAATTCACATAAAATGGTTGCGCTTCAGCTGACGATGAACAACCCGCCGTTGGATAACGCACATGACCAACGCCAACGTTACCTTGCAGGTTAATCATATGCGACGTATGAAAGACATCTCGCACCAGACCATTTTGCTTACGTAGATAAAGTTTTCCATCGTCACAGGTCATGATCCCAGCGGCATCCTGTCCTCGGTGCTGCAATACTGTCAGCGCGTCATAGATCGCCTGATTCACGTTACTCTTCTGGACAAGTCCGACCACACCACACATTAGAAAACCCTCATCAAAAAATAAAACTTTAAAGTTGTACCGGCGCGATTAACTAGAGGTCAATCTGCTGACTACTGACACCTTGCTTGATCTGCCCTGAAAAATTTTCAGACAACCAGCTTGCCACTTGCGAAAAATACTCAACCATAATGGAGTCTGACCAGGCAGGCTCTGCCGCGAGCGGTGAGATGCCACCCAATAACACCAGGATAATCACAACCAGACCGCCACGTAACGCGCCAAAAAGCGAGCCCAGTAGACGATCAATTCCCTTCAGACCACTTAAATGAATCAACTTTGTTATCAGGTGATTCACCAACATACTTACCACCAGCACACCGACAAACAGGCCAACAAATGCCAGCGCAAAACGCAGGCCATCATGGTTAACAAAGCTCTCCAGAAAAATGGCGAACTCGGCTGAAAATGTCAGCGCTGTCCAACCAGCCAATATCCAGCCTAACAGCGACATCACCTCTTTCACCAGGCCACGCAGTACGCCAATCAATGTCGATAATAGAATCACGCCCAGCAGCACGTAATCAAGCCAGACCAATGTCACGACAGCGACACCCCGCTGTTATTCATTAGTGGCTGCGTCACTGCTGATGCCAGATCACAAGCCCTTTCAGACTCATCTCTTGCTGCAATTTCTTTTTTAGACTATTGGCTTTTTCTTTATCGACTGCCGGTCCAACCCGCACACGATGACTTAACTTACCATTCACATTCACGCTATCGACAAATGCGGTAAAACCGTGCTTGCCTATTTTATCACGCAGCCCCTGCGCATTTGCCTTACTACCAAAACTCCCCACTTGTACCGTCCAGCCTTCACGTGACGATGCAACTGGCGCACTCTTTTTCACTGTCGCCGCTCGCTCTATCGGAGGAGGCGGTGGCGGCGCTGCCGCATCGGCAGCCCGTTTCTGCTGCACCAACGGGTGTTTCGACACAGTCTCTTCCACTGATTCAGCTGTAGATAGCCGGGGTACTTCTACCTGTGGCGTTTCATTTAACTCAAAGGTTTCAATTCGAAAATCTTTCGGCTTGGGTGGGATATTGGTGCCATTAATCACCTGGTCATAATCCTTGCGGAAATCGAGCACCATCGGAATAAAGATAACCGCCAACGCCAGTAGAACAAGTCCACCCACCACACGCTGCTTAATCTTGTTTTCCTGCATTTTGTCGTTCCAGTCCTGTTTAATACGACTTCGGTTGCACTTGATTGCTTTTGCGATCATCCCAAAACAGGGATTTTACCTCAATTCGCCCCGCAGTACCCGCCATCATGGAAAAAGGTTTTAGCCTCGGCCACGGTGTAAAAAGAGCCAAAGATCACCAGACGATCACCATCATCCATTTTGCTCAGTGCGGCAGTGATTGCGCCCGCCACCCCATCAAACAATAACGGAGCTAATGTGGCATCAATCGCGCTTAGACTGGCGATAACCTCGCTCGCCTTCGCGCCACGCGGACAGATTGAGGCATCAAGGCTCGCCGCATACCAGCAGTCAACTGCCGCCGCCATCACCCCGATCACACCACCAATATCCTTATCCGACAACATCGCCACCACCGCATGCGTCTTGCCCTCACAGGATTGCGCCATCAGCGTTTCACGCAAGACCTGAGCGCTCGATGGGTTGTGGGCAACATCCAGCAGACACTCAAGATTTGCTCTATCATCAAGCACCACTCGCTGCATGCGGCCCGCCACCTGAACCTGCGCCAGCCCCACTTCAACCGCGCGCTGCTCAACAGGAAAACGGGACTGTAATAACGTCACCGCCATCAACACCCCCGCCGCGTTCTGCAACTGAAAGGTGCCGCGTAATCCCAACGTAGGTAACTGCTTATATTGTTTTGAATCGCACTGCCAATGCCAAGAACCATCGGCAGCCTCATCATTAAGCGCGTAACTAAACCGCTCATTCAAACCGTAGTATTGCGCACCAATCTCAGCGGCGTGGGCAAGCAGACTACGTGCGGGAATCGGTTCAGCGCAGATCGCTGGCCGATTGGCTCGATAGATACCCGCCTTTTCACGCGCAATGGTTTCACGATCATTGCCAAGCCACGACTGGTGATCGATATCCACCATCGTGACCAACGACACATCCGGTTCAATTACATTGACCGCATCAAGGCGCCCACCGAGGCCTACCTCCAGCACACCGATATCGACTCCGGCCTGCTGAAAAATCACTATCGCCGCCAACGTACCAAATTCAAAATAGGTCAGCGGCACTTCATCACCATCCGCACAACGCGCCACCTCGATCTGCTCAAAGGCATCACATAACAACGCATCATCGGCCTCAACGCCATTCAGCGTAATGCGTTCGTTATAACGCTGTAGATGAGGAGAGGTGTATGCGCCGACCTGATAACCAGCAGCGCGATAAATCGACTGCAACATCGCCGCACTCGACCCCTTGCCATTAGTGCCCGCAATCGTGATAACCGCAAAATCTGGTGACGCTAGTCCAAGGCGCTGCAACACAACCCGCACCCGATCGAGACCCAATTCGATCTCAGCCGGATTGAGTTGCTCTTGCCACGTTAGCCACGCATCAAGCGAATCAAAACGCATAGCAAGGGCCACTAATGTAATGTCAGAGGATGTCGCTTAAGACGCTTCTTTAGGCGTCAATGGGATCGACATTTGATCGGTATGTGGAGGGCGCGCAGTCAATATTGCCAGCAGTGACGAAACACGATCACGCATCTCACGACGATCAACAATAAAATCAACTGCACCATGTTCAACCAGGAATTCACTGCGCTGAAAACCAACCGGCAGGGTTTCACGCACCGTTTGCTGAATCACACGCGGCCCAGCAAAACCGATCAACGCCTTAGGCTCCGCAATGTTCACATCACCCAGCATCGCAAGGCTCGCTGAAACGCCGCCCATGGTTGGATCCGTTAGCACCGAGATGTACGGAATACCACGTTCACGCAGCTTCGCCAATACCGCACTGGTCTTGGCCATCTGCATCAGCGAAAAAAGCGCCTCCTGCATACGCGCACCACCACTGGCTGAAAAACAGACCAGCGGAATGTTGTACTCAAGACTCGCATTGGCAGCCTGCACAAAACGCTCACCAACCACAGAACCCATCGAGCCGCCCATAAAACGAAACTCAAACGCCATCGCGACCAGCGGAATGGCATTAACCTGCCCCATCATCACGATCAGCGCATCTTTTTCACCGGTGTTTTTTTGCGCCTGCGTAAGACGATCTTTATATTTTTTCGAATCGCGGAATTTTAGAATATCGACCGGCTCAATCTCATTTGCCAGCTCCATGCGCGGCTCATCATCAAGAAAGTTTTCCAGGCGACGGCGCGCACCGATGCGGCTGTGGTGATCACACTTGGGGCACACACCAAGACTGCGTTCTAACTCTGCGCGGTAAAGAATCTGACTACAGGCATCACACTTGGTCCATAGCCCTTCAGGGATCGAACGCTTTTTATTCGCTTCGGTCTTAATCTTTTCCGGGATTAGCTTTTCAAACCAGCTCATATCTAATTACCTGCTCCAAATAGTCTTGCAAACCAGCCAGCCTTCTGCGGCGGTCCTGCATCCATCGCAACGCGCATCTCTCGCAACAGCGTTGCAACCGCTTCATTGATCTTTTCGGGTGACTCAGCATTGTCGGCCACACGATTCACGATCGCACTACCCACCACCACCGCATCGGCGACTGCCGCCACTCGTTGCGCGGTCTCAGCATCACGAATACCAAATCCAACACCAATCGGCACATCGGTATGGCTACGAATCTGTGCCACCTTCGCTTCAACTGCGGCCACATCCAAATTGGCCGCGCCGGTCACACCCTTCAACGAGACATAATAGACAAAACCGCTCGCCTCAGCACAGATCTTGGCGATACGCTTATCAATAGTCGTCGGTGCCAGCAGGAAGATGGGATCGATTTCAACCGCTTTCAGTACATCAACCAGATCACCCGCCTCTTCTGGCGGCATATCAACCGTTAACAGGCCATCAACACCCGCCTCCGCAGCGGCCGTCGCAAACGCCTGATACCCCATAATCTCAACCGGATTCATATAACCCATCAACACAATCGGGGTCGTGCTATTGGTTTGACGAAATTCACTCACCATCGCCAACACATCGCGCAGACTAGTGCCATGTTCCAGCGCACGTTCACACGCCTTTTGAATCGTTGGTCCTTCTGCCATCGGATCAGAAAATGGCACGCCCAGTTCCAACAGATCCGCACCCGCTTCAACCATTGCGTGCATCAACGGTACCGTCACGGCAGGGTTTGGATCACCCGCCGTCACAAATGGGATCAGCGCCTTTTTATTCGCAGCCTTCAGCGCCTCGAAACATCCCTTAATTCTGCTCATACCGAAATCCCCTCTAGTCCCGCCACGGTATGAATATCCTTATCACCACGCCCAGAAAGGTTAACGATAATGATCTTATCCTTGCCCATTGTTGGTGCCAGCTTCTTTGCATAAGCAAGTGCATGACTCGACTCTAGCGCCGGCATGATGCCTTCAATTTTGGTCAGATCGTGAAACGCCTGTAACGCCTCGTCGTCGGTCACCGCTACATAATTGGCACGACCAATATCTTTAAGCCACGCATGCTCAGGTCCAACACCGGGATAATCAAGGCCAGCCGAGACCGAATGGGTTTCGATGATCTGGCCGTTATCGTCTTCAACCAGGTAAGTACGATTGCCATGCAATACACCCGGGCGTCCAGCACATAGCGGAGCAGCATGGCGCGGTGTATCCACCCCATCGCCGCCGCCTTCAACACCGTACATCGCAACATCTTTATCTTCGAGAAAGGGATGAAACAGGCCAATCGCATTTGAACCGCCACCCACACAGGCGACCAGTGCATCCGGCAGTCGTCCTTCTGCTTTCATGATCTGCTGTTTTGCCTCGCGGCCGATGATCGCCTGAAAATCACGCACCAGCATCGGGTAAGGGTGCGGCCCCGCAACGGTACCGATAATGTAAAAGGTGTTATCGACGTTGGTGACCCAGTCGCGCATCGCTTCATTCAACGCATCTTTCAACGTCTTTGAACCCGACTCAACCGCAACCACTTTGGCGCCGAGCAATTTCATGCGGTAGACATTGATCGCCTGTCGTTTCACATCTTCAGCACCCATGTAAACAACACACTCAAGCCCCAGTCTCGCCGCCACCGTTGCCGACGCCACACCGTGCTGGCCAGCACCGGTCTCGGCGATAATACGAGTCTTGCCTAGATGCTTAGCGAGCAACGCCTGCCCGATGGTGTTATTTATTTTGTGGGCACCGGTATGGTTAAGATCTTCACGCTTTAGGTAGATCTTTGCGCCACCGAGCTGCTTGCTCCAGCGCTCCGCAAAATAGAGTGGCGACGGTCGACCGACATAATCGGCCAGATCTTTATCCAGCTCGGCCTGAAATTGAGCATCGTTTTTCAGACGCTCATAGGCGGCGGTCAACTCATCCAGCGGCTCCATCAATGTCTCGGCGACAAAACGGCCGCCATAGACACCGAAATGGCCACTAGCATCCGGCAGTGTTACTGACTCTGGGCTTGCTACTTTATTGCTCATCAAAACTCACTACTTAATTATGAAATAAAATGTTCCGACCGCTTCACGCACTGCGAACCGCGCCGACAAACGCCGATATCTTATTGATATCCTTAATTCCTTTGGCTGCTTCCACGCCACCGCTCACATCCACCGCATAGGGACGAACCTGCGTGATACCCTCACCGACATTATCAGCGGTCAGACCACCGGCAAGGATTATAGGCTTTTTCAGCCCTTCAGGCACGGCTTGCCAGTCAAATACCTCACCAGTACCACCGGCAACACCCGGCTGATAGGCATCCAGCAGGATTCCCTGCGCATCACGATAGAGCGCTGCGGTTGCCGCGACATCGAGGCCTGGGGCCATGCGCAGCGCCTTGATATAAGGCAGGCCGTAACCACCACACAGCCCAGCGGGTTCATCGCCGTGAAACTGCAATAGACCCAGCGGCACCGCATCCAGCACTTCGCGGATCTCATCATCCGTCGCGTTGACAAACAATCCCACCACGGTCACAAACGGCGGCAATGTGGCCACCACCGCCTGCGCCTGCTCAATCGTGACATTGCGCGGACTCGGCCCATAAAAGACCAACCCAATCGCATCACCACCCGCCTCGGCAACAGCCAGCCCATCTTCGGGACGCGTGATGCCGCAAATCTTAATTCGTGTCCGTATAGTCATCGCTAGAGAAAGTCAGAGATTGAAGCCATCAGATTACCAGACCATCTGAGGCGGTGAAAGATAAGGGATGCCAAATTCCGCTGGATACTCTACCCCAACCAGGTAGAGGCCATGCGGCGGTGCCGTCACCCCGCCTAATTTACGCTCGCGATACGCCAGCACGTCACCTGCCCATTCGACCGGTTTTTCTCCCGCCCCGATCGCCGCCAGCACACCAACAATATTTCTTACCATATGGTGCAGAAAGGCGTTTGCTTCGATATCGAGCATAATAAACTCACCATTTTCACCTGAACAACTCAGTTTCAATTCATGCACCGTGCGCACTGGGCTTTTCGCCTGACAACCGTAGGCACGGAACGATGAAAAATCGTGCTCGCCCAACAGATCATTCGCCGCCGCCTGCATCAGCTCGATATCGAGCGCGCGATACTCCCACGTCACGCGGCGCGCCAGAAAGGTAGGCCGCACTCGACGTGTATAGATCACATAGCGATAACGCCTGCGCTGCGCCGAAAAGCGCGCATGAAACTCATCACTGACCGGCTTCGCCCAGGTAATCACCACATCATCAGGCAGATTCGCGTTGGCACCATGCACCCAGCCGCGATCTTTACGCACCGCATCACTTTCAAAATGGACAACCTGACCAGTGCCATGCACCCCGGTGTCGGTACGGCCCGCACAAAAAACACGCACCTCGTGATTCGCCACCTTCGTCAGCGCCTGCTCGACACAGCCCTGCACAGTGCGTCCCTGTCCCTGCGCCTGAACCTGCCAACCATTAAAGTTGGCACCATCATATTCAACCCCTAACGCGATGCGCATATGTCACTCAATTTAACCAACGTGTTAACCCTGCAGCAGTTTTGTTTCGGCATGCGCAAGATCTTCGGGCGTGCCGTAAAGCACCAGAATATCCTCCGCCTGTAGCACCATGTCAGGCTCAGGCTGATGGCCTTTAATCCCGCCACGACGCACCGCCGTCACAATCACCCCACCTTCGCGCAACTTGAGCGCACCCAGCGCACAGCCCACCGCATACGCGGCCTTGGGTAGTTCCACTGACTGTAAGCGCTCACGGAATGCGGTTGCCTGCTCCAGCGACTCCGTCTCCTGCCCGTGGAAGAAGCCGCGCAACATCTGGTAACGACTACTGCGCACCTCCTGCACATTTCTGACAATACGCGAGACCGGCACATTCAGTAGCAGCAACAGATGCGATACCAGCATCAGGCTCGCCTCCAATGTTTCCGGCACTACCTCGGTCGCACCCGCCTGCTGCAGACCATCAAGATTGGCGTCATCACGCGTCCGCACCAACACTGGCAGATCTGGCCAGAGGCGCTTCACCTGCTCAAGAATTTTCATCGTTCGGGAGATATCATCAAAACTGATCACCAGCACCTTGGCACGCCCAATCCCAGCCGCACCCAGGTTCTCGATATGCGTCGAGTCACCATAAAAGACCTGCTCACCCGCAGCGCGTGCATCACGCACACGTACCGGATCCAAATCAAGCGCGATGTAATTAAAGTCTTCCTGATCCAGGAATCGCGCAATGTTCTGTCCGATACGACCGTAACCACAGATCACCACGTGTTGATCGAGATGTTCCGATTGCTCTTCCATCTCAACCACCTGACTCTCGCGATTACGCAAATAGGAGTCGGAGTAAAAACGTTTCACAATGGTGCCATTAGAGGCGATAAAAAATGGGCTCAACATCATCGTGATAATGATTGCTGCCAACACTATCTGACTCGCCGCCGGGTCAAGCAACCCCTCCACCAATGCCAGTGTCAGCAGTACCAGGCCAAATTCCCCGCCCTGCGCCAGCACAAGCCCGGTGCGTAGTGAGACCCCCTGCGAGGCCCCCAACATCCGAGTCAGTGCCGTTATCAACACCACCTTAAAGACAATAATCGCAGCAACCAGCAGCAGTACCCAGTGGAAAATCCCAGGTAACGCGGTTAAATCTAACATCATCCCGATCGTGACAAAAAAGAGCCCCAGCAGGACATCGCGAAAGGGGCGGATATCGGCTTCAACCTGATGACGAAACTCAGTTTCGCCCAATAGCATTCCCGCAATAAAAGCGCCCAGCGCAAAAGAGAGGCCAAACAGATGAGTTAACCACGCCGCCGCCAGCGCAAATAATAGTGCCGCCAGGGTAAAGAGCTCCGATGAGCGTTGCGAGGCGATGATATGAAACAGCGGGCGCAACAACCAGTGCCCGATCGCCAGCATCAGGCCAATCACAAAGACACCCTTCAGCAGCGCCAGCCCCAGTTCTGTTGAAATGGATGATTCCGAACCACCCGCCAACACCGGAATCACAATCAGGAAGGGAATCACCGCCACATCCTGAAACAGCAAAACGCCGACTGAAAAACGGCCGTGACGTGAACTGACCTCTAACTGCTCGGTCAACTGCTTGATCACAATTGCGGTTGAAGACATCGCCAGCACACCGCCAATCACAAATGCAGCAGGTAACGACATCCCAAAGAGCCAGGCGACCCCACCAGCCACCAGCGCAGTAAATGCGACCTGCGCACCACCCAGTCCGAGCACCTCTCGACGCATTGCCAACAACTGCGGCAACGAGAACTCCAGGCCAATCGTAAAGAGCAGAAACACCACGCCAAACTCGGCAAGAAACAGCGTCCCTTCACTCTCAGGTATCCAGTTGAGCGCATACGGCCCCACCAGCATGCCAACAAACAGGTAGGCAAGGATCGGTGGCAGATGAAACTTGCGAAACAACGCCACGGCAACAACCGCCGCCGCCAACAGCACCAGAATGGCATCCAGTACCGATGCCCCCATCATGGCGACAATCGCTTCAACATCTTCATCAAACTCAGGCGGCTGCTAATTATTTCGACTCCCGACAACACACTGCAATGCAGCAGAGATAGCCGGTACCGGAATATTTTGATCGATCGCTTCAATCGCAGACCAACGCAGCTCATCAAAATTGGGCAACTGAACACCACCTGAAGACTCAGCGCGAAGGATCGCAACCTCATCACTCAGCACCGCGCCATCCAGCATCGCCCCTTTTGACCAGGTCTGGGCAACCTGTTCGAGATCAAATGAAAAACCTGTTTTACCCTTCAACAGTTCAAAACCTTCGCTAAAGGCCTGCCGCACACTCCACTCAATACCGCTGTGCACCATGCGTGCAAAATGACCCGCGCCCATCGCCCCCACATGAGACCAGCCGTTACCACCATCTGCCGCCAACACCTGCATCAGAGGCTCAACTATTTTGACTTTGTCACGCTCGCCACCCAGCGTGATGCAGAAACCTTTTTCAAGGCCATTGCCATCATCCATGATGCCCGCATCGACAAAACCGATACCGCTCTGCGAAAGTAACGCGCCACGACGCTGACTGTCTCTGTAGTTGGAGTGGCTGCCATCAACCACAATATCGCCAAAGGCAAGGCGATTGACTAAATTCTTGATCTCTTTATCCACAGCGGCATTATCCGCCAGCATTAACCAGACAATCTTAGGGCTATCTCCCGGCAATTTTCTCAAGGCCGCCGCCACCGACGTTGTCGCGATCAGCCCTGTTTCATCCGCCAGCTGCTTACTACGCTCGCCCTTTTCCTCACACCCAACCACCTCAATATCTTGCTGGCGTAACCGACGCACCATATTTACCGCAACCCCTTCCAGCCCAATTAGAGCAAATCTCATCAATAATTCCTTCTTAATTTCATGTTTTTTCTAAATGCTCAGGCAAAAATACCGATAACCTTTAATAAGTTGGCATCGAAACTATAAATAATGAAAACAGTGACTGCGATCAATAAGCCAGCATATAAATTACAGGCCTAACTATACCGCATGAATATCCACAATGTCCTCTTTGCGACTAGCGAGATTTCGCCACTCAAACCGATCAGTCAGATTACGGACATGACGATGCAGCTGCCGCCCGCGATTAAGACCCTGAGACGTCATATCTACGTGGTCGTTCCAGCCTACCACACCCTGCTAGAGGCACTCGGCAAAAACACCAGGCTTTGCGCCGAATTCAAGATCAACGGACTAGAAGCCCCTGTCAGCCTGTTTGAAGGCAAGTTGCCCGGCAGCTCGGTAAAATTGCTACTAGCAGACATCCCGGGCTTTTTTGACAGTACCAACGAAACAGACGACAACACCGAGATTGCCAACAATGAACACTTCGCCCGCTTCTGCCAGGTGGTAGCCGCTATCGCAGAGGGCGATGCAGCCCTCACCTGGGAGCCGCAGTTAGTCCACTGTAATGGCTGGCAAACAGGCCTGGTACCAGCGCTGCTATCCCATCGAGACCATCAGGTAGCCACTTTATTTACCCTGCACAACCCCGGAGAACAGGAGTGTGTCGCGCTGGAACAGATGAGTGCATGGGGCCTGCCACCCTCTCTGACCGACGATTCATCCATCATCATGGATGGCCAGATCTGCTTCACCAAAGCGGCGCTGCGTTATGCGGATAATGTCAGCACCACCAGCCCTACCTATGCCAAAGAGATCACCACCGCCTCATATGGCTGCGGACTGGAAGAGCTGCTGCGCCAGCGTCAGGATCACCTCTTCGGCATTTTAAATGGCATCAATTACCAGAAATGGAATCCCGCAAAAGATAAGCGGCTCCCCAGAAGCTACAACAGTCACTCCCTCGACGACAAAGTGCTCAGTAAACTGGCACTGCAACGCGCATTCAATCTGCCGCCACGTGAAAAAAGCTGCCTGATCGGCATCATCGGCGACCTCACCACCACCGAAGGCACCGACCTGCTGCTTGAAGCGATTCCAGAACTGCTCAAACAGGACATGCAGATTATTCTGCTAGGTAAGGGCGATATGGAGTACGTCTCGCCATTGCGCGATATCTGCCTCAACCACTCAGAACAGATCGCCGCCCATATTCGTGAAGACAGCAAACTGACACACCTCATCATTGGTGGCGCGGACATCTTTCTTGCCCCATCACGACTCGACCCCTGCGCCTCGCGTTCTCGCCTTGCACTGCGTTACGGCACCGTGCCGGCGGTCAACAACGGCGGCGCACTGGCCGACAGCATCATCGATACCAATAGCAACACCCTCGCCAATAACACTGCCAGTGGCTTTTTACTCGACCTGACAGATGCTGACACCCTGCTATCCACGCTCAATCGAGCCATTGCCTTTTACCTCGAAAACCCCAAAGAGTGGAAAAAAGTCGCCATTAACGGCATGCAACAAGACTTCAGCTGGCGCAGAACAGCCAAGCAATACATTGATTTATATAAGAAAACTATTGAGGTACGGGAAAACAGCAATTTTCAGGTATAATACGCGCTCGATTTAAACCCTAAATAATTTAAAGAGACATCATGGTTAGTGATAAAGCACTGCGTGCGCGCGTAAAACTCTTTGGCAACTTGCTGGGTAACATCCTGCACGAGCAGGAAGGTGGCCGCGTACTGGTCGCTGTCGAGACCCTCAGAAAGGGCTACATTCGACTGAGCAAAGAGCACAACCCCAAAAAACACGAACAGCTCGCGCGCATGATGCGCAAACTGGACCCTGTCATTCTCTCCCACGTGGTACGCGCCTTCAGTATCTACTTTAGCCTGGTCAACATCGCCGAAGAGGCCAACCAGCATCAACAACGCCGCCAGCAAAAACGTCGCGGTAACCTGATGGGGCCCGGTTCTTTTGAAGAGGCACTGCGTGATTTCCGCGATGCCGGTATCAGCCCCGATCAGCTTCAGACCATCTTTGACAAGCTCGCCTATATTCCAGTGATCACCGCACATCCGACCGAATCCAAGCGCCGCACCATTCTTGAAGCGCTACGCCGCATCTTTGTCACCAGCCAGAAGTTGGATGAAAATCGCCCAACACGCGAAGAACGTACCGAGATTGTACGCGAACTGGAAAGCCAGATTCAGGTCCTATGGAAGAGCAACGAGGTTCGTACCAAGCGCCCGAAAGTCGCCAGCGAGATTCGCAACGGCATCTTCTATTTTCAGGAAAGCCTCTTTGAAGCGGTGCCACTCATGTATCGTGATTTCGAGAAGGCAAACGAACGCATCTACGGCTTTAACAACAACAGCCCCGTTACCGTGCCCAGCTTTATTCGCTTTGGTTCATGGATTGGTGGCGACCGCGACGGTAATCCTAACGTCACCCCGCAAACCACTGTCTCTGCCGTTAATCTACACGCCAAGGCAATTCTAAAAGAATATCTGCCGCGCCTGACTGTGCTAGCTAAAATCCTGACACACTCGTCAGACCTGAGCACCCCTAGCGAAGCCTTTCAAAAGAGCCTCGATAGTGATGATCGTTACGCCGCAAGCGCCTTTCCTGACAACCCAAACCGTTTTACCGACGAACCTTATCGCCGCAAGCTGCACATCATGCGCTACCGTCTTGAGCGCAACCTGTGGGCCGTGCGCGACCGCCTTTACAACACCCAGGAAACACTGACGCCAGAGAACGGCTATCACTCTGATGAAGACTTCGTTAACGATCTGCGCCTGATCCGCGATTCACTGATCTCTCATGGCGATCAGAACATCGCGAACGGCAAGCTTAAAGATCTCATTCGCCTCGCTGAAACCTTTGGCTTTTTCCTCGTCAGTCTTGATCTACGCCAGGAATCGACTCGCCACACCGAAGCGATTACCGAAATACTGGCGCAGAAATGCAGCAATCCAGATTACGCCGCACTGAGCGAGCGCGAACGTATGCGCCTGCTAAGTGAGCAGCTTGAAGATGAACCGCTCACCATCGACCGCAAATCACTCAGTGACAACACTCGAGAAACACTCGAAGTGTTTGATGTGATGAAAAACATGCAGGAAGAAATCAGTTCAAAGGCCTTTGGTAGTTATGTGATCTCAATGACACACACCGCCAGCCACATCATGGAAGTGATGTTTCTTGCACAGCAAACCGGACTTGCCGGTAAAAACAAACAGGGCGAGTGGTTCTGTCACATTCAGGTCAGCCCGCTGTTTGAGACCATCGAAGATCTACGCCACATCGAGCATGTGATGAAGACCACGCTTAACACCAACGTCTACCGTAACCTGCTCCAAAGCGCAGGCAATGTGCAGGAGATCATGCTCGGTTATTCTGACTCCTGTAAAGATGGCGGCATCCTCTCTTCTGCGTGGAGCCTGTATAAGGCGCAACAGGAGATCATCGCACTCACCGCTAGCAGCGGCATCGAATGCCGCCTCTTCCACGGACGCGGCGGCACCATGGGACGCGGCGGCGGCCCCACTCACGAAGCGATTCTGTCACAACCAGAAGGTACCGTGACCGGGCAGATCAAGTTCACCGAACAGGGTGAGATGATCACCTATAAATACAGCAACAAGGAGACCGCTGTTTCTGAGTTAACGATGGGTGTAACCGGCTTAATAAAGGCGAGTAAAAACATCGTTAAAGAGCCAACTCCTGTACCCGCAAGCTACGAAGCGGCAATGGAAGAGCTGTCGGAAGAAGGCGAAGCGGCCTATCGTGGTCTGGTAGATGACACCCCTGGCTTTCTCGATTATTTTTATGAAGCCACACCAGTTACAGAAATCGGCCTGATGAATATCGGTTCACGCCCCAGTCATCGTAAAAAAGGCGATCGTTCCAAGTCATCGATACGCGCCATCGCGTGGGTCTTTGGCTGGGCACAGGCACGTCACACCTTACCGGCATGGTACGGCATCGGTTCTGCACTGAAAGAGTGGAGCGGAGACGACCCGGAGAAGCTTGAGCAGTTAAAGTCGATGTATAAAAACTGGCCTTTCTTCCGCGCAATCTTGAGCAATACTCAAATGGCGCTGGTTAAAGCTGATCCTGCGATTCTCAAAGAGTACTCAACATTGTGTAAAAACGCAGACCTGGCACAGAAGATTTCGACCATGGTTGGCAACGAATATAACCGCACACTTGAGTCTATTCTCGACGCCTCAGAGACCACTGAGTTACTCTCGGATAATCCAAGGCTTGCGCTATCATTAAGCCGTCGTGATCCTTACCTCGATCCGCTTAACTATATTCAGGTCATGCTGCTACAACGTTTCCGCGATCAGTCGCTGAGTGAAGAGGAGCGCCAGAAATGGTTAGACCCACTACTGCGCTCAATTAACGCGATTGCCGCGGGTATGCGTAACACCGGCTAAATCTCAATCGGCTAAGTCACAGGCTGAAGTAGCGTGTCTCACACGCTACTTCAGCTATTCAATACCACGCGCGCGTTTAAAGTCTTCCACTAACTTCACCCGCTCTTCTGTCGAGGGATGTGTGGTTAAAAAATCACCGATTGATTTCGACTCATCAGCGGGCGCTTCTTCAGTGGTGTTTTCACCATCAAGCAGCACCGTTTGCGCCACCACCCCATTTTCTAAATCAACATAGTAATTTTCAAGGCGCTGCATAATCGTTGCAAAGTAGTCGACCGGAATATCAAAACGGTGTAACTGCTCAAGTGCAAAATCATCCGCCTCTTTCTCAAACTCTCGCGAATACGACAGATCCAGAATCAAGGTGGGAATACCGGTCAGAAAGTCGACTGTATCAATATCCCCGGTAATAAAGATCACCAGAATCGCGACCATCGAATCCTGCAGCGCGCGACGCGTAATATGGCGGTACTTCAAGTGACCCAGCTCGTGAAACAGTACCGCTAATAGCTCTTTATCATTTTCAGCCAGCCGCACAAACTCATCGGTAAAGACAATCTCACCACCCGGCAACGCAAAGGCATTCGCCTGCATACCAGAACGAAATTCCAGTTTTGGTTTGAGATTTTCATGCGCTGCAAGGTAAGGGGCAAAGAGCGCGCGCACTTCCTCCTTGCGCGCCTCATCAAGCTCAGATGGCTCGAACAATGTTTCATCCAGCACCGTGAGACTGCCGCCCAATTCCTCAGTGGCAAAGGAAGGCAGTTGATACGCGATGTATTCAGCAGAGCGCGGGATACCGTAAAAGATTGTTGCCCACACCATCAGCCCGCTCGCAATCACCGCAACAAAGATCAGTGGCAGATTACTTTCCAGCTTATGAATAAATGAAGGGGACTTGCTGCTTCCGTGCAGACGAAGCAACTCGTCCACCGATGCATTGTCTTCAGTAACAAATAGCTGTCCATCACCAAAGGCGATCTCACGCGGGGTGTTACCAATGCGCGATTCAATCTTTAGCTCGCTATATTTAAGCTCGATTTTCTGGTATCCCTCATCCGGGTACTGCCCGACATGAATCCGCACCGCGTACTCGCCATGCTGAATCACCTCCAGCCGCACAGGCGTGCGCCGGGAGGTGACACCATCAAGATAATCGCCCTCTATGTACACTTAAACCCTACACTGCAAAATCAAATGCCTGTCCAAACTCATCACCCAGCGCGCTCACATTCTCTTTTTCTGCCGCCACAAAATTATCCAGCGGGCCATCGGCATGCATCACCATACAACTACACACATACTTCGCCATCCTTACCTTTGCCGCAGGCAGGTAGAGCCCCAGGGTAATAATCGTTAAGAATGTATTGATCAAAATCACCTTTGCCAAACCACCTATCTGGAGATCAGCGTCAAAGCTGTGATCCGCCAATGCGAGGCTACCATAAAAAAGGTTAGTCGTTTTCACCATGAAAAAGACAATCAAACCAAAATAGACAGCCGCTACAAACACCGGCACGATCAATGCGAGTGAAGGAATAAACGCCACCACCACCCAGGTGGGAATCGCCAACACAATACCCGCTCCGATCATCGTTAATAATATCTTACCGTAGTCACCAAAGGTCGCATCGAATGTAAATGGGGTCGTGCCGTACGCACTGTTCCTCACCATATATTGATTGAGCCGTAATAGCGCCAGCGGATATAAAATACCCAACGTCAACATCCCCACAATCGGCCACACATACAGCACCATAAAGGCCTCGCCATAAGAGCCTTTAAAGCGGAACTGAAGGTTTTTATAGGCCGACATACGATTGTTAAACGCCAATGATTGATTCACAAAATAAGGAATCGCAACCAACAGCAGCAACATCAGCCCAAGCCCAATCATCGGTGCCATCTGCGATGTGATCATAAACACCACCAACGCGGCAATCGCAACCAGACGCCCCTTCAAGATCTGAATCGGCTCGGCGAGATAACGAAAATTATTATCATCCAGATAGAAGTTGGAATAAAAATAGCGGTTATTGCGAACGGTCGCCCACGCAGAATAGATACCGAGGGTGAGAATCGTCAACAAAATATTCACGATCCATATCTTGAAATACTCCATGCCATCACCACGAAACTCAAAGCCCAGCGGGCGTGGTGGTTGGTCCTCATTCTGTTCAGCAGGCGGGGACAGATCATTCATTAGCGATACCTTTCATTGAGTTACGGCCACCATACACAAAAACAGATGTGGCCCTGGAATAACTCAATCGGCAGAGTGCCGCCCACACTTAATAATCAATTATGAATATTTTGTATTTAGTTATTTTCAACATCAACCAGCTAGAAACAAGTAAATGGAATGCCTCATTGGCACGGCGGCTCATTACGCCGCCTCACCCCGCTTCGCAATCCGCCAGCTATCGATAATGCCGCCTAGCCACACCACGCCAATCACTATCGATATCGCACTCACCACCGTGGCACTAAAGACGCCCGGCGTGGTGAGTATCTGTTCACGAATCACGCCAATATCAAGCGGGATCGCACCGGCAACCATTTTATCAGCGATGATCTGCGCCTTGTGAAAGGCCTCGACCATCACTAGCGCAAGCCCGACAAAAGTGATCAGGAATGCCACCGCGCCGTGAACTGTTTTCTTCACCACAAAATAACCCGCACCAGGGAATACCAGTGCCGAGTAGATTGCCGCTTTAGTGGATAGCTTCATTGTGTCGTTCCATTATTGTCTGCGGCTAAAGCTAAACATATCCTTCAATATCGAGTCACCCTTCAGGTGATGAAGCATCGCCGTTGCACCATGCCCACCCCAATAGAGCCATATCAGTGTCGCGATGGTCTCATGGCTTTCAGCCACCCATTCAACCACGCCAGTAAACTCTCCACTCTCAGGCATGATAAAAAACAGGATACCGCCCGTCACCACCATCCCGCTCACAATCAATAATCCAAGGCCATGGATAAAGCCGGGCAGACCACCCCTCACACCGCCCTCCGGGAGTTTGCCGCCAAACATCGCCTGAGCCTCGCGCACAACCTCTGCGCGCGCCTCACCAAACCACGGGAATAGATGGCGCAAACCACCGTCAGCGTGGTTAAACAGCGTCCACAGCCAGTGTGCCAGTACAATCACCAGCGCTGTCATGCCGATCACCTCATGCGCCTCAAACGTGGCCGATGCCAGCGCCGAAATGTTTTCTTCATCAGGCGGCTCCATCATCAAACTCAGCGCAAGCTGTGCCGTTACCGTGGCCACCATGCCAATGTGCAGCAAGCGAGTGGGCAGGCTCCAGCTATCCGCCGTTTTTAACGCAGCGTCTGTTTTCACTTCGGTCTCAGTTTCGCTAGCCATCGTATTCCCCTTATTTAGTTTTTTGCTTCATCACCCTTAGCATGCCGCCAAGGTAAATAACGCCCGATTGACTAATAATATTACGCGCCTGCCAATCAAGGAAATGTCAGGAAAACGTTAAGATTTTGTATGGAGCTGAAATAACGACAATATCGATCTTCATCTGCCTCATTTACCCGCCCCCAAAGAGCCTCCCGGCATTCACCCTCGCGCAATTATCAGTGTATCCTTACACCTGTACGAGCGATATCACTGGCTGGCCGTCGATCGTCGGTGAAAATATGCCGATGCGGGTGCTCGGGGTAGACGCCCCCGAGATACGCGGCAAATGCCCGCAGGAAAAAGTACAGGCACGCGCAGCCAAGGCCTTTACGCTGCAAGCACTAGAGGCCGCCGAAGTCGTCGAGTTACGCAACCTTAAGCGCGGTAAATACTTTCGTTTTCTGGCGGATGTCTATATCCATGGCGAAAACCTCGCCGCGATGTTAATCGAACAGGGCCACGGTCGTCCCTATGATGGCGGCACACGACAGGGCTGGTGCCCCAGCTAGCGTAAGTCGGCCAGGCAACCCGTTTAATGACAGACTTAATTACAGACCAGCTCATCAAGCGAGCCCATCACACTATCGGCGGTCAATTTAAAGGTCGGTGAAATATTAAAGCCCGCACTGCGTAATCCCTTGGCCGTCCACTTATTACAGGTGTTCATTAAATAGAAATTCCCCACCCCTTTATAAAACTGACTATTACCATAGATCCCTTTTTTTAATACCGACACCGCACCCTCCCCCGTACTGTCACTGCCACGATAAAAACTACTGACAATAAACCGGTTCAACGATGAAAGCGCATCATTACTTATACATAGCTTTTTTACCTGGCTATCAGAGAAATAATCGACCGGGTTCATCGGCACTGCGACCACATGCATCACCGACTCAGTCGGCCAGAACACCGCACGCAGGGTTAAACCAACGGTGATCTGCCCCGCCTGATAAAACCCCTTATCACCCCAGCCAAACTCAAGGTGGCCAACATCACCGAAGCGATCCTTTAACAGCGGCAACCGCGTTTGAATATCGTTAGCTGGCACCACAATGCCGGTGTGCCAGCCATGGCTCACCACATAGACCTCATTACTGCCCGTAGCAGAATTTAATGGCTGGCCTGTCATCGCGTAAGGCTTCGCCGCGCAGCCATAAAATCCAAAGAGCCCAAAGATCAGGAGTAAAAGAGCAGTGATTCGCATCTGTTAAGGGTATCTCAAAGTACCGATGATAAAACTATCCGTGATAAAACAACCCGGTGAAAACCGTTGCAAGTAGCCCATTTTATAACTGGAATTTAAGCCGGGGACTGAAACAACATAAAAGACCTGCCAGGCCACTAACGTTGCGGCAACTTTCGTGTTTCGCCTATCTTCAAAAGCCAGGCTGCATCTGAGGAATAATCCGCCGTTGTCGCTGCATCCCGAAAGCGTTTTGGCGGTTCCCACGGCGCTTCCTCCGACAGGTCAATGGTTCCCCAGTGAATACCCATCAGCGCGTTAGCATTAACCTCTCGCCCAACCATTACCGCCTCTTCCGGCGTCATGTGATTATTGACCCCATATTTACGATTACCATAGGTACCAATCGTCACCATCACGAGATCAAAAGGCGAAAACTTTTCACCCACTTCTTTGAACAAGGTGGGTGAATAGGCACTGTCACCAATAAAATAGTATTGCCCAACCGGCGTTGAAATCGCCCATGAACACCACAATGTTCTGTTTTTATCTGTTAAACCTCGCCCCGAATAATGCACGGCAGGAAGCGCATTAAACACCATATCGCCAATAGTAACCGACTCATTCCAATCCAGCTCATGAATATGGTTGTAGCCTCTCTGCTCAAAAAAATCGCCCAACTTAAGCGGCACCACAACCTGTATTGCCTGCTTATTAGGCAGCATATCGATCAATGCTTCATCCAGGTGGTCATAATGATTATGAGAGATAAGCAGGATGTCGATTTTAGGTAGTGCCTCAGCCGGAATGCCAGGATCAACGAAGCGCCTGGGGCCGATGCCTAGCGGCGATGCATATTGAGCGAAAAATGGATCGGTCAATATGATGATGCCATTAATTTTTATCAGCAGTGTACTCTGCCCGATCCAGGTAATGGTATTTTCATCTTTAAGCCGCTCATATTGCGCCAAACTTTCATTGGTTGAGAGCTGATGATCTTCAGGAATATCTATACTCTTAAAAGATGAAGCGAAACGCTTCCAGTAAAAACCAAAACCCAGTTTCGCCGAGTCTTCCACCAGTGGATAGTTCTGAAATACCCCATTAACATGGTGTGGTGGTTGCTCCATCTCCACAGGCGGACTTGCCACGCAGGCTTGCATGAACAGCAAAGACACCCATACACATAAGAAACGCAGCATTTTTTCGCGGTGTTCCAACGAGAAACAGCGAACAGCTATTTTTTTATTTGACCCGCTATGTCTTCTTAAATGCTTCATGCTATCAACACCCATAGATAAAGAGATCGCAATGCCTCCATCGACTTAACATCGCCTGTAATTGTGCACACCATTTCGTTTACTGATATATGAGAATAACCCGGATCGACGGATCGTCCTATGCATCCAGGGAAATGTAGTTATTGCAACACTCCCCTGCGGTTTCAGGATGCGGTGCATTTCTGACAAAAACGGCTTCAAGGGTAATGAGGGAGAAGGGATCACACTAAACAAAAGTACAGCATCAAAACTTTCGGAATCAAATCCTGTATCAATTGCATCGCTCTTTAACACGCGGACGTTAGTCAATTCAGCCGCCTGTACTTTCCTTTCCACACATTCGATGTAATCCGATAACAGATCTATCGCGACCAGACTCCCCTGGTCACCCAGCAACTGTGCTGCCACTACCGTATGAAAACCCGTACCGCAGCCAACCTCTAAAACAGTCTGCCCCGCTTGAATATCAGAACCCCGCAGAATCTTCATCGGACTGGCAAAGCGGTAACGAAGTCGGTTCTCCATCATGGCTCCAGCTATTTTGACGATAAATTTCCCGCCCTTTGTATTAGCTAACGCCTCAATGCTCATGCCATCTCCATGCTCATGCTGTCTTCTTAACAGCATGATGCGTTTCATGTGACTTAGGGAACCTCTGATTAATGGTCATTCAAAGCACAACCGACTCACCGATACTCAATACAGTGCAATCATAACCGAGCCTCTCAACATCGCGCTTAAATCCGATGTCGTCTGCGGGATTATAGTGACGAGTGAAAAGTGCAGGGCAATTGTAGTGACAAGGTATCACCAACTTGGGCTGCATGATCTTAACCGCCTCTAACGCCTCTTTTTCATCCATGGTGTTATGGTTTGTGCGCCCACCAATGGGGATCATCAGAACGTCTGGATTCTTGATATTCTCCCACGCCTCTCTATGCAGCAGCGTGTCACCTAGATTAACGAATGTTTTATCACCCGCCTTGATGCTAAAGCCGATCGCACCCCAGCCAATACGCTCACCCTCACCCGGTGTGACTGTTTTTGAAAATGGGCCGAGTTTAATCGTCAATGGACCATGAGTCGCCTTGATCCCCTTCACTAAAAGACCATTGATGTTTTTTTCTTCATCAACCACTAGCGTTGTCACGTGATCAAAATGGGTGGTAAACGCCACCCCTTTAGCACGGGGCCCCAGCGCAAGTTTCTCGCCTGACACATCGTTTATCATCGAATCATTTAAGACAACCATCGCATTAGAAGCGGCAGCCACTCGATCCGCATGCCAATAGTGATCAGGATCGCCGTGGGTCACTAATATATGGGTAATATCACGCCACTCGCTTTTAGGAATCAGCGTCGTAAAACGGAAGTAGTAACAACACAGGGCACCCGGATCAATGGCAATCTTCTTGCCATCCACCTCAATAATAAAGGTGTTGTAGCCATAAAATGTAATCTTCATATCTCACCTCGTTTAGTGGCTGTTAACACTACTCCAAATATGAACCCTAACGCTTGAGCCTCGCATGCACACATTCAGCAAAGCCATACACTTTCCCCAGCGAACCATTTTCACCAGAAAGATAGTGTTTCTCCAGCGCCTCAGGTGTTTGATGAGACACCACCTCAAATCCCGCATCAGAGATAAACTGACTCAAGCCCCCCTCTTCAATACCAAAAAGAAAGGGCTCACCTATTTTCACAACCGCATCATAAAGTGGTTTGGCACCATAATAATCATACCGTCCATCAACAAAGGATTTGTAAAAATAGTCAAACACCAGTTCACTAGCGGAACCCGCGTTATTTTTTATAAACCCAAGCGTTTCAAGCACCGCTGACTCAGTTAGATAGTAGGTAACGCCCTCCCAAAGAAACAACGTCCTTTGCGCCGAATCATACCCAAGATTCTCAAGCACCTCAGCAATCGATTGCTGGCCAAAGGTAATCGGGCAAAACACAAGATTGTCCGGTATTGGCACCTTGTTTTTTTTAAATATCTTACTTTTCCTGAGCTGCAAAACAGCCGTATCAAGCTCAAATACTTTGGTGCTCCCCAACCTCTCTCGGTAACGCACTGCACGCGTATCATAGCCAGCCCCCAGGATCACGATCTGAGGCACACTCGCGTCCAGCGCCTTCAAAAATTGTTCATCAAAAAATTTGGTTCGTGCGATTACGTACTGATAAGTACCCGGCCCCTTTCTGTTTAATTTTTTACGGACATGTCGACGCAACCAGCGCATACACAAAGTTAATCTTATATACGCGGGAATAAACTGTCCGGATAGATAATCCCTGCTGCTGAAATCAGGGTTGGACTCAAATAGCGATAGATAGCGATGAATCGCCGCAAACATCGCCGTACGGGATGGCCTGCTTCCAATATTGATTTGTCGCTTACATACCAGTGACATTTATCCACGCCCGTTGCTTGCTATAAACGAAGAACCTCTATTCCTGCACCATGCTGATCACCAGCTTTCCACGAACGTGCCCTTCAGCATAATAACGCATCGCATCCGCCAGCTTCTCCAGTGGGTAACACCTGTCGACAATCGGTACTATCTTACCTTGCTCCAATAGTTTGCTTAGATCAACAAGCCCTCTGTTCGCTTTATGCAGCAACAGCCCCATCTCCTGCCCACCGTTAACAGCCGCTAACCACCCTTGCCAGACAACCCGGTTAACAAGCGCCGACTCCCCGCCCACCATCACATAGCGCCCATTACTGCTGAGGGCACGCTGATAGTCAGCGATACCATGGTGACCTTGCACATCAAGGATAAGATCGTACTGACTACCGTTCTGGGTGAAATCCTGTTGGGTGAAATCCTGCTGGGTATAATCAATAACATGCGCCGCGCCCAGCTCGCGTACCAGCTCCATCTTTCGGCCACTACAAACGGCCGTGATCTCAGCGTGCCACAACCTTGCCAACTGAATAGCAAAAGTCCCCACCCCACCGGAAGCGCCATTAATCAGCACCCGCTCCCCGGTTCGAATTCGGCCTTTATCTCGCAGCCCCTGTAGCGCCAACAGGCCAGCCTGGGGCACGGCCGCTGCCTGCGCAAAAGTCAGATTGGCAGGCTTAGGCAACAGGGCATTTTGATCTGCCGTCACATATTCAGCAAAGCCGCCCCAGTGACCACCAGAGAGATCGCCATACACCTCATCCCCCTCTTTAAAACGACTGACCGCACGACCCACAGCCGCCACCGTGCCAGCCACATCAGCACCAAGAATGTCGTAATGAGAAGTCAGGAAACGTTCGACACGATTGACCCACGGCGTCCCCTGAATGATCTCCCAGTCCCAGGAGTTGATTGACGAGGCATGTGTACGGATCAACACCTCGTTTGCTTTAGGGGTTGGCATGTCGATATCGATGATCTGGATTTGATCAATCGCATTGTACGCTTGCCAACTCATCGCCTTCACAGGTCTACACTCCTCGCCGCAAACAGGCATTAAACGTTAGTAATGCAACACACCATTCCTTAAGGAACCTCTGATTAATTGTCATTACGAGGAGTGAAGCGACGAAGTAATCTCTTAACTAGACGATTCTTATGAATCCGAGATTGCCGCACTGCGTTCGCAATGACAAATAATATAATTTATCAGAGTTTCCTTAAGTCACTTGCAAGACCAGGCATCATGTATAAATTCAAAACAAATCATTCGCGCTTTCAAGTATAGAATAACACGCAAGTGGGATTATGACGCCTCAATCAGAAGTAGAGACCATATATCTAGAGACTCTCCGACTTTCATTTCTGCGTAGCCTGGGTTGAGTGCCGTTTACGAAACCCAGGTTTCATTTCATTCAACCCAGGCTTCTTGCTTAGGTACTTTGGGCGGATTAGCGAAGCGCGACGAATCAGTGATTCAAGTCCTTTAGGGTAATTCGCCGCATGTCATGACCGATTTTAACCATCTCAATACCTGAGTCCCTTTGCGATAGTTATTGGTAGATCGTTTGTTGGTTTTTCATTGAGCCTTATACTGTTATGAAGCGAAAGCCAGCGCATCAAATACCCCTCATAGATTTACTATCATAACGCTATTCGGTGTCTAGCAAACACTGGAAAGTCCAATACAACATCCAGACGCCATCTGGCACTGCCACCCTTTCTGATTCTATCCGCGTTCTATCCGGATTGCCTCCTGTACTGGACACACACAATGTCGGAAAGACCTGGCCTGATAAGTTCAAAAGTGAAACTTAGGCATCACAAGCCATATCAATGTAGAATAACCAGCATGCCATATTGGTCTTTTGAGTGGCAACCGTAGTAAACAATGAGTCTGCATCACTATTGCACATGCCTAGGATAATGAAAAAGATACCGCGAATAATTGCCACCCTGTTACTCCTGTCTACCACCAGCACCCTCGCATTCGCAGCCTGCGACGACCCGCCAGGCAAGGGGGTGATCTGGATTGATTGTGATAAACAAGGCGTTGACTTGCGCGGACTCGATCTGCGTGGCGCCACCCTGACACGCACGAATTTTACCGGCGCTGATCTCAGAGACACCAAACTAAGCGGCGCCGAATTTAATTTCGCTAATCTCAGCAGTGCCAAATTAGACAATGCCCGTCTCAACAAGGCGCGCTTCGTCAGTGCCAACATGGCCAATGCAACACTCAATGGCAGTTATCTTAATGACGCCAAACTGGATCGCGCCTTACTGGATAATGCCCAATTCAAAAATGCCAGGATGCAGGGGGCGAGCCTTTACCAAAGCAGCCTCATCTCCGCCAACTTAAGCGGCGCAGACTTACAAGGCGCGGAACTGGCCCAGGCAACACTCACTGGGGCCAACCTATCTGCCGCCAATCTTTCAGGCGCCAATCTTGAGCAGGCTGTTCTGGAAGATGCTGTAATGAAAGAGAGTAATTTGCAGAAGGCCAATCTAAAAAATGCCAATCTTCAGTTTGCAGATCTCAGCAGTACTGATTTAAGCAGGGCGATTCTTGTCAACGCATTGTTGAGTGAAACGAACCTTAAAGGGGCTCGTCTTGACAAGGCCCAGTGGGTAGACAGACGCCGCTGTCGCGTAGGTTCAATTGGCCAATGTGACTAAACCTGGAAACACCAGTTAGCATGCTTGCTCTCCCGAATATCTCATTTGACTATGACTTAGGGAACCTCTGATTAATTACATTCTATGTCATTGCGAGCGAAGCGCGGCAATCTCGACCCTATAAGAATCATCGAGTGATGAGATTGCTTCGTCGCTCCGCTTCTCGCAATGACAATTAATCAGAGGTTCCTTAGTCGACTTAGTCAGACATCCATCTTAATAAATCCAATGACGGATTAATAACCAGGTAGTGACATTAAACGCTTAAGTTGGGTGTCCGGTTAATCGGCCGGATTATGACTCCTGCGTCCATTTGATCTGAAACTCAATCTCCTCCTCGCCATCTTCCCGTTCATGTTCGATATTGAATGTCGCACGAACAGGCACATACACACGCTCACCCGCGATTTGAATCTCAAACCGCTCACCACTTTCCAGTGAATCAGCCAGTCGTCTTAGCTTCGCAACAAACTCAGCGGTTGAATATTCCTTCTCGATATCTCTGTCTTTTTTCATCGTCATACGTTTAGTTGTTTCACTCCTTGTTCTGGCTGTTAAGCTTTACCCGGTTACACTTGACCCGCTTACGGCTGAAGCAAACATTTATGGTTTTTACTACCTCAAACACGCGTCATTCCGGCGAAGGCCGGAATCCAGAAGCAGCTGAACTAGCAGCACTATATATCGGCACTTCAAATGCTCAGCCCCGACTCCCTATCACCCTTTCTATTAAGCCTTACCGTGTTGAAAATACCGTAGGACGCAATAACCAACAGGCATTGTGCCGCATGAAGATCAATAGTGGTAAATCATCTAAAAAGCATGCCTTAAGATTTTTTTCGGCGCAATGCGCTGTCGCTTATTGACGCCCTACTTTGAGTCCTTTACGTGTTGCCCCACCAATACCCGACCTTCACGACTACCTCTTATAATTACCCCTATATATATCATATATTGATTTAGCCGCAGGACTGGGAGAGCTATCTTCGATGGTGTAAAATAAATTGTAGTACTTCAAGAACCTTCTTCTGTCCTTGTTGTAGTCCCATGTCCAGCTGTTCGGGTACGGCTGCTGTCCTAGGTCATTTTTATTCTTTGCCATACGGGCAAGAAGAGACTCATACATGAACCTATTAAGCGTATTTACCACCGCCCTTAATATATACAAAATATCCTCCAAGTCCGCTTGCTGAATATCTAAAGGTTTTTCAAGGTAGAGGGAATGATCAGACAAACCCAAGTCAGCTGCATTTTTCGCCCCTAACTTACCAAACCGATGGACACAGCAATGTCTGATCTCACAAACCTTAGAAAACTCATCAAGCACCTTAGTAACATCCGGTGGGTAGCTTCCTTTGATGCCAATCATGCCTTTCAGCGTATCTTTTATATTTTTGGTGCTCGCCAATGAAATCCCTTCAAATAAAGCCTCTGGCAATAAACGGATATCATGGTGCAATGCTGCTGCGTAGGGAACCATGCTTTTCTCGACAAGCTTTTGAGAAACTTCATCGATGGTGATAACACCTCTTAATACTGCCCTCAAATAACTTTCGACAGCAGACATGTGTCCGAGAATAACTATTGCCCCCATTTCCCTTGAAAATGTACCACTCAGGGCAATTCGATTTAGTGCCTTCGTGTTTTCTATATATTGATCGATAGGCGAATAATTCGGTTCAGAGTAATCTTCGCGAAAATATGTCGACGTATCGATAGGAGAAATAACCGCCGATGACGTAATCGCTGGTAGTGGTGTAAAGGATTCATTTGAGCTCATGACAAAAACTCATCAACATATTCCTCTACACTATCAATTATAGTCCTAGCTCTTTTTTTGCCTATGCGATGAAGCGTGCGCAATTCTGTCCCGGGATCCTGCAGAGCAAGAAAATCTCCAATGGACTTAATATTCAATTCATTGACTTTACCTTTCTGCCATTTAGTCAAACTTGTCACTTCTTTCAAATTTAGTGCCATACATCTAGCAAAAGTAGATTCGTCAACTAAAGCACTTCCACAATTATGACAAAACTTCTGGGTTTCATTTATTCTTGGTGTGTCACACTGAGAACATGGTGGTATATTTATTTTTAATTGACCAGCATACTTTTTGCCAAGTAATTTAGCTATCGACCTTCTCACCGGATGCTTCGTTGGTTTTCTATTTAAAAACTCAACAACACCCTTTATCGAACTGCTAGGGAAAGCTTTTTGTTGAATTAGTATTGAGATATGGGGCGTATACCGTTGATACTGACGATCCTCACCATGCGATACAGAAGAATGTTCATATAGCATCCCCGCCTCAACTAGAAGGCTTAACATTCTCTTTTCTAAAGGCTTTTCAACATTAGTCAATCCAAGGATAAGCTGAACTTCCTTTTTATTGGCCAAATCTAAATTAGCTTTTTTTAGATCTAATACAATATTAGAGAGTAGTTTATCTCCAATATCTATCATCGATTGAAATTTTGGGATTTTCAGCCCCAAAGACATGTACTCTGATTTCCTCCATATATTATGTTTCTGTATGATCTGATTTAAACCCTGTTGGCTTGTATTAAACCCACCCCTTTTAAACTCTCTCAGCATAACTAGAAATGCCCTAGGAATACCAAATGAGGCATATTTTATAAACTCCACCACATCTAAAGGAATAGTTCCTATATCGCTTCCTCTATTGCTTGCAATGTCTCCCATCACGGAGCTGTAATCCGGTGACGTCACAGGCAACCAAACTGATAGCATTTCAGCCTCATGATTCACATGAAACCTCGGGCCATACTCTGTGGTGCCAGGATATACAGATGCTTTAGGTGAAATAGAAGAAGATTTTATTGACCGGATAATGTCAAACAACTCTTGCATATATTCTGGAGTTAGAGTCAGAGCAGCATCATCTAACAATATGATACTTCTTTTTCTATTGTAGTAATTTGCTGTGTTTTCAATCGCCTCGATTGTTTTTACTAGAGATACATCTCTATCTAGCTCCAAGTCAGAAGGCGCTCCTCTCTCCAGCAGTGATATAGCACTTTTTAAATCAGGCACACTGAAACCAACTAGCCTCTCAATCAACAATTCCTCTGCTGATGGGTCTAGTGACTCTATAAGCTCTGTTATAGATAGTAATATTCTCGCCAATACCCATACATGGAACAGCTCAATTGCATCAGGTTTCGTTTTAAGAAAAGGCTCTAACCGCAAATAACGATTAAAGGATACATATAGACATAACGGGAGTTTTTTACTATTTTTACATTCGATATATGTATATCGCATGAGATGAGTTTTACCTGAGCCACGGGGCCCAGCAATCAATTTAGTGCCTCTTGATATTAGCGCTTTATGAATTTTATTAAAAAAATCACTCTTCGCTGTTACATCTGTTAACTCTTTCTCCGGCAAATAGTCAGCACGCTCTTCCAATGCTTCCAAAAGACTTTGGTCAAGTTCATCATTCTTCATTTGAATTCCTATTTTTCAAACAACGCGTCCAATAGCATCCCCTTGGATATATATCGCGCACTCACACCGGAGCTAATCGACTTGAGTAAATCCTTTCCTTCTTCTGACTTTAAATATGTCACAAGCTCTATTGGGCAACCACTTTCCAATCTAACCCTAAATACACAGTCAGATATTGGGAACTTTCCCCTTTTTACAATACATACCTTTTCTTCTAGATTCCTGTGAACTCTTGCTAGCAAGATATCCCCAGATTCAGCTACAATATTCGAGGTAAATTCTACCTTTTTCTCACTAGGCCTGCGTTTGTAACTAACATATGGCAACTGCTCGTTAATTTGTGGGAAATCACAAGTGTGGAACACAAACCCATCATTTGACTTCACATAGCTCGACGATTTCAGCCCCCTATTGATAGACCCACTAAATGCACCTTTAGTACATTTAATCGCATTTTTGCGTACATTTTCCTTTCTAAAGTAGAACCCAAAATCTAGCCGGTTTACTCCTTCTTCAGGGCTTATCAATAACTCTGAATCATTTAAACTATTATTGTCAAAATCCCTTAAACATATGTTTTTTGACTGGGGCTTTCCCTTATTTATTACTAGAATGTGGGCTTGCGCATCAGTTCGTTTAAATGCCCCACGCGGCAGCCTTATACAACATTCGACATCATGATTTTCTATTAAATATTTTCTGACTCTTTTATATTTCTCACCAGCAACAAGCCCGTCAGGCACAATCAACCCAAGCTGTCCTTTTTCCCTAAGCAACCTCAGGTTTTGAGCTAAGAAAAGAACATCAGAGGTTGCATTCCGCATCTTATCAAATGCACAGGAAAGCCCTGTTTCTTCCAATATTTGACCCATCTGAGAAGTCCATTCCGGACGAGTATAGGGGGGATTACATACAGAGATATCTATTCCACCCAAGGGAACACCTAGAATGTTATGGAGATTATCTCCAAGCGCGTCAGCAATATGATGGCGCAGGTTGAATGGGCGCTTACTATCGATACAGATTCGATTCATTTTTTCATTAGAATACGCATCTATGTCAACCGAAAGAATTTCGGCATTGCCCCATCTTTTACTTGCGGCCAAAGACAAAGTGCCAGTCCCGGCACCAAGATCTAGTACATACTTAGGGTTTTTCATCCTCATTGAGCTAATCAAGATATCGCCAACCGAAGAAGCTGTATAGTACCTGCCAAGCGGGTCACTCAGTCTTTGATGTTGGATCGGTTCTATAATCATAATAACGCTCTACTCTATAATACACGGGGAGTATTAATATCCATTTCCAACTGGAACTCAGTTGATTAACATATCACGCTTTAGCCCTCTTTAAGCGCTGGCACTCGCCATTCTGCTTACATTATTAAAACAGAACTTTGCTCTTATTATGCCTTTAAAATTCTTTTCGTATACAGAGCAGGCTCTCCCAACAATACGGTCGAGAATCCTAAGCTACATAAGGACTCGTAATATCTGAATCTTTCATTTTAAACTGACATTACACCATAGCGTATTAGTGTCATACACAGACGAACAACAAGGAAGCCTACGCCCCCTCTCAAGTTAGCAATAACCTTTTACGATAATTAATGTAGCAAATCACATCTCGTAATTCACCCACTAGCTGAATTTATGTTCACACCGCACTATAGAAACACCAACGAATAAAACAGAAACCAAAGCAAAACGATTCAGCCCGTAACAAACACAGAAGCTAAAAATAAAACTATTTTGATTGGGAAGAGGACTTAGTCGAACAACATAAGTCTTAGATAATAATGGTGGGCCGTGAAGGACTTGAACCTTCGACCAATGGATTAAAAGTCCACTGCTCTACCAACTGAGCTAACGGCCCATTATCGGGTAATACCGAGGGCGCTATTCTAACAGGAGTTTACAACTCTGGCAGGCTTTAATTTGCCCTGCATCTAACTAGATAAGCGGGCGCTATTCTAACCGCTGAAAGCCGATCTGACAAATATATTTTTAAATAATTTCTAAGATAAATAAGGTGTTGGATCTGAGACCCCTGCCTGTTCGAATCCCACGGTGCGCAGATGGCAGGCATCGCAACGACCACAGGCTCTGCCAGCCTCGTCGGCGGCGTAACAGGAAACAGTGCGGCCGTAATCAACCCCCAGCGCAACACCGGCCTGGATGATCTGCGCCTTGCTCATGGCAATTAGCGGCGTGTGGATCGTCATCCGCTGCCCTTCCACACCCGCTTTGGTGGCGAGATTGGCGACGCGTTCAAAGGCTTCTATAAATTCGGGTCTGCAATCGGGGTAGCCGGAGTAGTCCACCGCGTTGACACCGATAAAGATATCCTGCGCGCCGAGCACCTCCGCCCAACCGAGCGCGAGTGATAAAAAGACGGTGTTACGTGCTGGGACGTAGGTGACCGGTATGCCCGTGGTCACTTCGCTGTCTTGATCGGCCTGCGGTACGGCGATGTCAGGGTCGGTGAGTGCCGAACCGCCGATGGTGCCGAGATCGATCCGAATCACTTTGTGCGCAGCAACCGACGCCTGTGCGGCAATCGCAGCGGCGGCTTCCAGTTCAAAGTTGTGGCGCTGGCCGTAATCAAAACTCAATGCATAGCAGTCGTAACCGGTGGACTGTGCCAGTGCCAGCACGGTGGTGGAATCGAGCCCACCCGACAGCAGCAGCACGGCTTTACGTTTTGAAGCGTTCACATCAAGCATAACGATTATTTACCGGGCTGATCGCCCCAGAGGAATTTGTGCAGCTGAATCTGCATCCGCACCGGCAGGTGGTCTTCGAGAATCCACTCGGCCAGGACCCTGCCTTCCAGGTCGTTATGAACGGCCTGAAACAGAATTTCGTATTGCGATGGCAGATCGTATTCGACGAGTTTGTCACACGCCCAGAGGTAATCCTCACGCGAGCAGATGACAAATTTGATCTGGTCACTATTTTGTAACCATTTGATATTTTCGTAGCGATTTTTTGCCTCTTCACCCGAACCCGGTGTTTTGAGGTCCATCACCTTCACCACACGCGGGTCAACCTTCGAGATATCAATCGCGCCACTGGTCTCTAGCGACACCTGATAACCGAGATCACACAGGCGCGATAGCAACGGAAAGCAGCCCTTCTGTGCCAGTGGTTCACCGCCGGTGACGGTGACGTAGTGGCAATCCTTACTGATCACATTCAGCAACACCTGATCAAGGCTCATCCATTCGCCGCCTTCAAAGGCGTATTCGCTATCGCAATAGCCACAACGCAGTGGGCAGCCGGTCAGGCGAATAAAGGTGGTGGGGATACCGACAGTGCGGGATTCGCCCTGCAGGGAGTGGAATATCTCGGTGATTTTCAACCGTACAGCGGGCACGGCATCATCACTACTGTTATCTTGCGTCTCCGATACCATCGCTTTCTCTATACTCCAGATAGATTATGACAGACTAAAACGCATGGGTTCGGAAACGAAGCTCATGCGATTCAAACAGCACTCTGTCAGGCTAGTGTCCTTCCAGCTTCATGCGATGCAGGCGGTTATCTGCCAACTGAGCCGCCGTTGTTTTCGGAAAACGTTCAACCAAAGTGCCCAGTGTTTGACGCGCCTGGTCCCACGACTTCAGTTCATAAAATGTGTAGCCAATTTTAAGCATGGCATCGGGTACTTTAGAGCTATCAGGGTAACTGGCAATCACTTTCTGAAACTCTTCAACCGCCAGCGGGTAGCGGAGTGAGACGTAATTCGCTTCACCAATCCAGTACTGGGCATTGCCCGCATACTGACTGCCCTTAAAACGGGTTAAGAAACTCTGAAAGGCGACAACTGCTTCATCATAGCGGCCTTCACGCAAGATATTCAGTGCCTGCTGATACGCAGACTGCTCCTGTAACGGATCGATTGCCGCAGCAGCAGACGCTGCTGGCGGCCGACCACTGCCACCACCCAGAACCGGCGCAGCAGATGCAACTGGCGGCATGGATGTAAATGACGCGGAAGCTGCTGTGCTCGCAGCAGGCGCTGTTTGCGTTGGTTGAATAGTAGCATTCGCGCGTGGTGCCTGCGGTGCAAAACCTGCGGTTGGTGCGGGCTGTGGCGCTGGCGCGCTGCTAGCTGATTTTTCTAACTGCAACATACGACGATCAATATCAAGATAGAGATCACGTTGACGCTGTTTGATGCCTTCAAACTCATGGCGCTGCATTTCCAGTTCACCACGCATCATCTGCACATCAGCCTGCATGTCTTCAATGCGAGTCAACATTTCAAGCAGCGCACGATTATCAACCATCCGCTCAAGGCGAACAATACGCTGCTCTAGTGGCAGTTGACGCTCACTAAAGGTTGGCGCTGGTGGTGGCGCTGCCACCGCATTTGAAATGGAAGACTCGTGAATCGGCGGCAATCCATCCCGCGCCGAAGCAGCTGAATGAAAACCCAGCGTTCCAACCATCACGGTCAATGCGGCATAGCCTAACCGTTTATTGCTCACAGCGCTCAACGTCTACTATCCCTTACTGTTCTTTGGTGTAGATAATTTCAACGCGACGGTTTAATTGCCATGATGTCTCGTCATGTCCCATCGATGCTGGACGCTCTTCACCGTAGCTCACAACATCAAGCTGACCACGTGAAGCACCCTGTATACCAAGGTGACGTACCACTGAATTACCACGACGCTCGCCCAGACCGATGTTGTATTCACGCGAACCACGCTCATCGGCATGACCTTCGAGCTTCATCATCGCACCTGGGTTATTCGCTAGGTATTCAGCATGAGCGGCAATCACGTCATTAAATTCCGCTCTAACTTTACTGCGATCAAAGTCAAAGTAGATCACGCGCGTGTTAAGCAAGTTAGAAGGGCTACTATCGTTCAAAGAGAGAGCAGAGCTGCTGATATCGCTGCCGTCACTCAAGCCCATGGTCTCAACTGAACTGTCACTACCACCGCTGCCAAAACCAGTGCCAGTACTCGTACCACTACTAGTATCAGTACCAGCACTACTCTCTACACCACTATCACTACCAAGACCTTCATCCATGGTATCTGTTGGTGCGCTGGCACAACCGACCAAAAACATAACAGGTACAACCAAGACCAGTGCCTTTCTGAGAATATTCATCAATCACTCCTAATTTATTAATATTACGTGTTTCGTGCTTGTTAATTCATTTACCGTACGGTGCCCAAACTGGCTCACGGGCATCACCTTCTTGCAGTACTAATCGCTGACGCACCCTTCCATCAACGGATACAGCAGACAAAACCCCTTTGTTTTGACTCTCGGTCGCATAGATGATCATGCTACCATTCGGCGCAAAGCTTGGCGACTCATCTAGCGTTGTATCTGTCAGCACCTGCATTGCCTCATTTTCCAGATCCATCACCGCTATCCGGTAGCGATTACCGTTACCGTGAACCATCGCCACCATACGCCCATCCGGCGACAGCGTGGCACGTGCGTTATAGTCACCCTCGAACGTCAGCCGTTTAACCTGTCGATTCGAAAGCGTCACCTGATAAAGTTGAGGCTTTCCGCCCCTGTCGGAGGTAAATACTATCGCATCTCCCCCGCGAGTCCAAACAGGTTCTGTATCAATCCCATAGCTTTTCGTCAAACGTGTTAGTTTTTTGTTCAAAAGATTCATCACATAGATGTCTGGACTGCCATCTTTTGAGAGCACCAATGCCATCCGCGTACCATCCGGCGACCACGCCGGCGCACCATTAATGCCGCGAAAGCCAGAAATTTTCTCGCGCTTTCCTAAATAGATATCCTGAGTATAGATTGATGACCGTCCACCCTCAAAGGTAACGTAGGCCAGCTTCCGGCCATCGGGCGACCACGAAGGGGACATCAAAGGCTCGCTAGAATTGAGCACTGCCTGCGGCCCATAACCATCGGCATCCGCCACCTGTAGTGAGTAACGCGGTTTGCCCGCGGCATCCGGTGCTTGAGTCACATAAGCAACCCTGGTATCAAAGGCCCCACGCTCACCCAGCAACGCCTCATAAATAATATCACTCACCTGATGGGCCGTCTTGCGCAAATCAGAGACCTTGCCCACCTTAAACGTCTGACCGGTGATCTGAGAACTACGAAAGACATCAAACAAAACAAACTGCACAATAAATTGACCGTTCTCAGTCGCGCGAATCTTCCCCACCACCAGGTTTTCAACACCCAATACACGCCAGTTCTGAAAGTTCACCTTGGATGGGTCACTCGGCCGCGCCAGCATATCGCGTTCAGGTAGCGGTGAAAATCGCCCACTACGATACAAATCGGTCGTCACAATCGCACCCACATCAAGCGGTGCCTGTGGCATTGGCCCTTCCCAGATGAACGGGACAATCGCGATCGGCATCGCCCCTTTCACCCCCTGGGTGATCTCAATCGTCAATGCCGCCTGGGCACTGCCAACCCAGAAGGCCATTAACAGTAAAAAACTACGCAAGATAACTTTCAACATTTAACCCTCAGGATCAAAAATAAATTCCAGCACGCGAAAACGATCAAATAGCGCTCGGTCAGCCGGTAACGGCAGTGGCGAAGCCTTTAACACGGCGGTCTCCACCGAACGATCAAACACCGCGTTACCACTCCCTTTTGTGACCCGCACATCCAGCACATCACCTCCGGGGATTATACGTACCCGTACCGTACAAGCCAGCCCAGCCATTGAACCTGCTGGGCGCAACCAGTTGCGCGTGACTTTCTGGCGAATGATCTCGACATGCTTATCAACAATCGACTGATACTCACGTTCCCGAGCAGCATCTAGCTGGCGCTGCTCTTCAGCCATCTGCCGCTGGCGAACGCGCGCCTCCTCGGCACGAATACGTTCTAGCTCCTGCTGTTTTTTACGTTCCTCTGCTTGCTTAACGCGCTGCGCTTCTTCACGCACCATCTTCTCTTCAAGCGCGATCTGTTCCGCCTTTAGCTTATCAAGCTGAGCCTGCTTGCGCGCCTGCTTTTCAGCCTTCGCCTTCTGCTCATCAGCAACTCGCCTTTTCTCAACATCACGACGCTTTTGCTCTTCTGCTTTACGCTGCTTTTCAGCGGTCTTATGCTTTTGCTCTTCCTGCTTGCGCTGCTTTTCAGCGGTCTTACGCTTTTGCTCTTCCTGTTTGAGCTTCTTCTCTTCGTTTTTTAGCTTGCGTTGCTCTGCTTCGCGCTTCTTTTTCAGATCTGCCAGACGTTTCTCTTCTCGCTGGCTCGCCTTTTTAGCATCGTCCAGTTTTTTCTGCTGAGCATCCGCCTGATTTTTCTTTTTCTCATCAGCGAGGCGCAACTTTTCCATCTCCGCCTTAATCTTTGACTCATCCACTGCGGTGGCCTGAATCACATGCGGGGCGGGCTTCGCCTTGGTATTCCAGTCAAGGCTCATCACAATCACCGAAACAAAGGTCACATGCACCAAAATTGAATAGAGCAGGAAGCGAGGCGAATTGATTACCCGTTTAAAAAACGAATCTTCGCTGATGACAGCCTTCTTATTGGCGTTCAAACGACTAAGCCCTTTCCAACAGGAAATTATTCATCGAGTGCATCCGTCACCAACCCAACACTAGGTGCACCGGCCTTCTGCAACAACGCCATCGCGGTCACGACCGCGCCGTAATTCACCGCCGCATCGCCACGTACTAACACTGGTGTACCCGGCTGATAGCGCAATACTGCCGCCACGCGCTGTACCAGCATATCGTGGTCGATCCCTTTTTTCGGATCATCGCCCACATTAAGATAATAGAGGCCATCGACATCGATCGAGACAATCAACGGCTCTTTTTCCGACTGATCCACCGGTTCGGCTGTCGCCTGAGGCAGATCAACCTTGACCCCCTGCGTCATCAACGGCGCGGTCACCATAAAGATAATCAACAGCACCAGCATCACATCAATGTATGGCACCACGTTGATCTCGGACATCGGTCGCTTGCGGACGCGCTTAGTATTCGACATAGGCTCCCCGCGATAGTGATTGCATTTCACTCATTCCAGTTGCGCCTAGCTATGGGCCTGACGATGCAGAATCGACGAAAATTCCTCAAGGAAGTTATCGTAACGGTTCACCAGACGGTCAACGTCACTGACATAACGGTTATAGGCGACCACCGCTGGAATCGCGGCGAATAGTCCCATCGCGGTCGCAATCAATGCCTCGGCGATACCCGGCGCGACCATCGCAAGCGTCGCCTGATTGGCGTTGCCCAGCGCTCGGAAAGAGTTCATGATGCCCCACACGGTCCCAAATAGACCAACATAAGGGCTGGTTGAACCGACTGTTGCCAGAAATGGCAGGTGACTTTCAAGCTGATCGATCTCACGATTCATGACCACCCGCATGGCACGCTGTGTGCCGTCCAGCACTTCACGCGGCTCGATCCCTTCTTGCTGGTGCAGGCGCACAAAGGTGCGAAAACCAGCCTCGAAGATAACCGCAGCCCCTTTCATCTCACCGGGTTTTGCGGTGACCTGTTTATGCAGTTCATCCATGCTGATGCCAGACCAGAAACGTGACTCAAACGCGTCAACCGAGGTCTTTGCATCCTTGATCTCCTTACGCTTGCGGAAGATCAATGCCCACGATGCCAATGAAATGACCAACAACAGCAACATCACCAGCTGCACGAGAAAACTCGCGCCGGTAATGAGGTGAACCAACGACATATCTGCGCTCACGAGCGATCTCCGTC